>Ga0180433_10002695_pt1 | contig 26988 bp, 17 predicted proteins | sample SS_ome_8_FD_132980 | JGI IMG/M metagenome (GOLD analysis project Ga0180433, IMG submission 132980) | Hypersaline lake sediment archaeal communities from the Salton Sea, California, USA - SS_1_D_1 metaG | ecosystem: Environmental > Aquatic > Non-marine Saline and Alkaline > Hypersaline >... | reverse complement strand
GTGGACGTTTGCCGGGTGGAGCGGCGACCTGGCTGGCAGCGACGTCACCACGACCAAGACCATCACCGGCGACACAACCGTCACGGCGGTATTCGTCCATGGCGGGCATACCCTGGTGATTCACACGCTTGGCCAGGGGACGGTGGATAAGGATCCCGACTATGCAGTTTATCCACACGACCAAGTTGTCACGCTGACCGCCAGGGCTGATCCTGGCTGGACGTTCACTGAGTGGGGTGGCGATCTGACCGGGAGTGTGGAGACTCAGACGCTGACGATGTCCAGCGACAGGGTGGTGACGGCGACGTTTACCCAGGATGAGTACATGTTGACGGTCAGCGTGGTCGGTGCAGGCACGGTCATGGTGGATCCTGACCAGTCCAGCTACCACTATGGGGATGTAGTGACGCTGACGGCTGGGGTGGAGCCCGGTTGGAGCTTCGCTGGGTGGGGCGGTGACCTGTCCGGCACCAACGTTCGCGAGACGGTGACCATCACCGGCAATGTCACCGTCACGGCTACCTTCACTACCCATCGGATCTTCTTGCCGCTCACCATCAATCAGTACTCACAGGGATCTGCTGCACGAAGCGCGACCAGCCCTCCTGCCCATGTGGCCGCCCGCGCAGCGGCCGATGAGCTTGGCGCAGGCCCGGCCGACACTCGCTCACGGCGCATGGCTGTCTGGTTGCTGGGGCGCCCCAATTGACCAGGCGTGTCCGTGCCTTAGAGGGAGAGGCGATGTCGGCGCCCCATCGGAATGGCACATCTGAAGGATGATAATGAACTACCAGTGTCCTAGCTGCGGTGTAGGGGGGATGGCGGCCTTCTACGAGCTCAAGCATGTGCCCGTGCACAGCGTTATGCTTCTGCCGACGCGGGAGGAAGCGCTGAGATACCCCAAAGGCGACATCGCGTTGGGCTTCTGCCAAACGTGTGGGTTCATCTCTAACGTCGCCTATGATCCGGCCTTGCAAGAGTATTCGTCCGGTTATGAGGCCACGCAGTCGTTCTCGCCCACGTTCAATGCATTTGCCCGCCGCCTGGCCATGCGCTTGATCGACCAGTACGACCTCTATGACAAGGACATCATCGAGATCGGTTGCGGGCAGGGTGAGTTCTTGACCTTGCTGTGCGAACTCGGTGGCAATCGCGGAGTTGGTTTTGACCCAGCCTATGTCGGTGGGCGCGTTGAGAGCCCGGCCCAGGACCGAATCACCTTCATCAAGGACTTTTACTCGGAGAGATATGCCAACTGCCGCGGCGACTTCGTCTGCTGCAAGATGACGTTGGAGCACATCCAGCATACGGCGGATTTTGTGAGCATGGTGCGACGTTCGCTGGGAGATCGGTCAGATACGGTCGTCTTTTTTCAGGTCCCGGACGTCACCCGTATCCTGCAGGAAGTGGCGTTTTGGGATATCTATTATGAGCACTGTTCCTACTTCAGCCTGGGTTCGCTGGCGCGCTTGTTTCGGAGATGCGGATTTGACGTGATCAATCTGGCGAGGGAGTACGACGATCAGTACCTGATGATTGAGGTCAGACCGGGCGGTGAGAATGGAGGAACGCCCCTGGAGCAGGAAGACGACCTGGAGTACTTGGTGCGCGGTGTGGCCGATTTCTCCGACAGGTATCCGCGCGAGCTGCACGATTGGCGACGCGAGCTGCACCGGATCAGCCAGTCCGGGCGAAAGGCCGTCATCTGGGGTGCGGGCTCAAAAGGGGTTGCCTTTCTGACGACGCTGGGCGTTCAGGGCGAGATTACGTATGCAGTGGATCTGAACCCATACAAGCATGGGACGTATATGGCAGGGACGGGACAGCAGATTGTGGCGCCAGACTTTTTAGAAGAGTACAGACCTGATGTAGTTATTGTTATGAATCCGGTCTACTGCGGCGAGATCCAGAGGGACCTCGACAGGATGGGGGTTACCGCCGAGATTGTGCCGGTGTGACCTTGGTGTTGGCGAGAAAGTGGCCCCTCTACTACGGAACCTTGCGATGATAGGCAATCAGTGTACTCCTCAGGAAAGCACATGTCCCGTCTGTGGCTCGACAGACGTTGACATGTTCTTCGAAATCCTCCAGATACCTGTCCACTGCAATCTGCTTTGGACGACGAGGGATGAAGCCGTCCAAGCGCCCAGGGGCGACATCCGGCTGGGGTTCTGCGGGCACTGTGGACACGTATTCAACCTCAGCTTCGATCCGTCGCTGGTGGAGTACACCCAGGAGTATGAGAACTCCCTGCACTTCTCGCCACGTTTCCAGAGTTACGCTGAGTCACTGGCCGCGCGGCTGGTTGAGCGTTATGATCTGTACGGCAAGGATATCATCGAGATCGGTTGCGGAAAGGGCGATTTCCTGAAGCTGCTGTGTGAACTGGGAGGAAATCGTGGCGTTGGTTTCGATCCAAGCTATGTGCCCGAGCAGAACGACCTGACCGCTGCCGGCCGAATCACCTTCGTCCCGGATTTCTATTCGGAGCGGTATGCCAGCTATCGGGCGGACTTCATATGTTGCCGGCAGGTGTTGGAACACATTCAGTTTCCGCGCATCTTCTTGGACAGTGTGCGCCACGCGATGGGGGACCGGTCCGGGACAGTTGTGTTCTTCGAGGTCCCGAATGTGTCGTTCACGCTGAGAGACCTGGGGATCTGGGATCTGATCTACGAACATTGCTCGTACTTCAGTGCCCACTCCCTTTCTCACCTGTTTTCCCTGTGCGGGTTCGACGTTCGCGAGCTGACTGAGGCGTACGAAGCGCAATTCTTATGCATCGAGGCCTTGCCTGGCCACAGGATGGTAGACCCTGTCCATGATTCCTGGGGTGCCCTTGGAGAGTTGGCCCGTGATGTTGCACTGTTTGCCAACAACTATCAGAGCAAGGTGCGGATGTGGCGACGTGACCTGGAACGGATGGCCCTTGCAGGGCAGCGAGTGGTGGTGTGGGGAGCCGGTTCTAAAGGGGTTACCTTCTTGAATGCACTCGAGACTCAGGGACGGATCCGGTATGCGGTTGATATCAATCCGCGCAAGCAAGGCATGTACGTTGCCGGAACTGGACAGCGGATCGTGTCCCCTGGGTTCCTGCCAGAAATTCAGCCGGACGTGGTGATCGTGATGAACGCGGTATATGAGGACGAAATCCGGCAGATCGCCCGGGATCTCGGGTTACGTCCGGAATTCAGGTGTGCTTGATGAACGTGTTGATGCTTACACAAGTGCTGCCATACCCGCCCGACAGTGGCCCCAAGGTGAAGACCTGGAACGTGATCAAGTATCTGGCTCAACGCCATGAGGTGACTCTGGCCTCCTTCGTGCGGGGTGATCAGTCAGAAGACGTGCGTCATCTGGAGAGGTACTGTCGCGCGGTGCATACAGTGCCGATGCACCGCGGCATTTGGCGTGACCTATGGTATGCGGTCGCGAGCTTATTCAGGAACGAGCCATTTCTGATGGTTCGTGATGATCGCAAGGCAATGCGGGATCTGGTCGACCGGCTGACCGCGGAGGTGCGCTTCGACATCGCCCACGCCGATCAAATGAACATGGCCCAATACGCGGCACGCGTGGCCGGCGCCGGCAAAATCCTCGATTTGCACAACGCGTTGTGGCTGCTTTACCAGCGGCTGTGGAGCACCATGGAACCTGGTCCACGCAGGTGGATGCTGGGCCGCGACGTCCGTTTGCTCAAGCGGTACGAGGGCCAGATGTGTCGGGAGTTCGACGCGGTGCTGGCAGTCAGTGAACATGACAGAGCAGCTCTGGAGAAAGCGGCTGGCCGGTCTTTGGACGTCACTGTGGTTCCCATCGCCGTTGATACGGACGAGATCACGGTTGTCCATAGAGAGGCTGGTTCGAGGCATATCCTGCACATCGGCACGATGTACTGGCCGCCCAATGTTGAGGGGGTGAAGTGGTTCGTTCAGGAGGTCTATCCCCTCGTCCGCCGGCAGTGCCCTGACGTGCAGTTTGACGTAGTCGGGTCCCGCCCGTCGGCTGAATTGCTGGCGCTCAACGAGGCAGGCCTGGGGGTCAACGTGACCGGCTACGTGGCCGATCCGGCGCCATATTTGAGGCGGGCTGCCCTGATGGTGGTGCCACTGCACGCTGGTAGCGGAATGCGGGTCAAGATCCTCAACGCGTTGGCGCAGGGCATCCCTGTTGTGTCCACCACGTTGGGCGCGGAGGGAATCGCCGTCACGCCGGGCGAGGACGTCCTGTTGGCCGATGAGCCTGCTGACATGGCGGCGGCCTGTTTGCACTTGTTGCACAATCCCGATCTAGGGGAGCGCCTGGCCCGCAATGGCCGTGCCCTGATGGAGCGAAGATACGACTATCGCCGTGCTTGTGTGCCACTTGATGAGGTATATGCCCGAGCGAGGGAGCTATGAGGCGACTGCGAAATCATCTGCCCGAGATATTCATTTTCCTGACCTTGCTGTTCTGCTATGCCTATTTCTTTCCCCGCTGGGCGGAGTGGAACCAGAACTCACGCATGGGCCTGACCATGGCGATTGTGGAGCAGAGCCGTTTCACGATCGACGACTACTATCAGAACACCGGGGACTATGCTGTATACGGCGACCACGTCTACACCGACAAGGCGCCTGGGACTTCTTTCTTGGGCGTGCCGCCCTATGCTGTCTTTCGGTTGCTGGTGCGCGTCCCCCCGGTTGGGGCGCTGCTGGAGAAGCTCAGCAACACAGAAGCGATGAGGGCGACGTTGCAAGAGGGGGGAACTGGGTTGCTGGAGGAGAAGGTTCGCCTTGCAGCGGCGCTGTATTTCGTCACCTTCTGCGTCGTCTCAGTCCCATCGGCGCTGCTGGGGGCGTTGCTTTACCGCTTCCTGGGTCGCATCCTGCAGGGAATGTTTCAACGGGCGTTGTTGGTGCTGGGGTATGGGCTTGCCACCATCGTCTTTCCCTATTCGACTGTACTATATGGACATCAGATCGCGACTGCTGGACTCTTTGCCGCTTTCTATCTGGCCTACCGCATTCGCCGGGGCGAATTGAGCGTGAGCTACCTTTGGGGCGTGGGAGCGCTGCTGGGGCTCACCGTGCTCGTTGATTTCCCGGCCCTGATCGCCGGCGGCTTGCTGGGTTTGTACATCGTATGGTTTCTCTATCAGAAGCAGGGCATTCGAGGGCTAGGGGAGGGCGTGGGAAGGCTGATCCTGGCCGGGATACCTTTTGCCTTCCTTCTGGGCTTTTATAACGCCTCTTGCTTTGGCTCCCCCTTCTCCTCTAGTTATCGCTACCTGGGCCGGTTCCCTGAGATCTCCAACACGGGTTTCCTGGGTTTCACATCGCCCAGTTGGAAGGCATTCTGGGGCGTCACGTTCAGTGCCTACCGGGGCCTGTTTTTCCTCTCACCCTTCCTGCTGTGGGCGGTGCCTGGTTTCTGGTACTTTGCACGAGACCGTTCATGGCGCATAGAGGCTGTGCTGAGCCTGAGCATTGTGGCCGCGCACATACTGCTCGTCTCTTCGTGGTACGACTGGCGCGGCGGGTTCGCCATTGGACCGCGCAATCTCCTGCTCATCCTGCCGTATCTGATTGTCGCCGTGGCTTTCTTGCTGCGCCGGTTAGCCCGTTCATCCGTTCGTCCATTTCTACTTTCGTGTTTCTGGTTGTCGCTACTGCTCTCTTTCGCTCTGGTTTGGGTGGCTTCTACCGCGGGCCAGGACTTCCCCCCCATTATCATCGCCAATCCATTGCTGGAGTACCTCTGGCCCAAGTTTGTCGCTGGCGATATCACCCGTAATCTGGGGATGGCGCTGGGGTTGCGCTCTTGGTGGAGCCTGTTGCCGCCCATTTTGATGATCAGCCTGGCTACTGGAGGATTCGCGTGGACACTGCGTCGAAAGCGCGGGCTCTTACGCTCCCGCGTTCAATAGCTGTTTCGGCTGAAACGTGGTTCGTCGTTGGAGTGGCCGTCGCACTGCTGGCGGTGACTTCGATACCCTACGTCTACGGCTATCTTTCCTGCCCCCCGGATAGATGGTTCAGTGGAGTGGTCTACAACATGCACGACACGGCGCAGTACCTGTCGTGGGCACGGGAGGCCGGCACGTCGTTTCTGACCGACAACAAACTCACGGCAGAGTCGAACGGGCGGGTTTTCGTCAACCTGCACTGGTGGATTTTGGGGCGACTGGCGCACGTCTTCGGCCTGACTTTCACCACGGTGTATCAACTGTGGCGGCTGATCGCTGTTCCTTTGCTGGTCGTGGTGACCTATGCGTTCTGCGCAGTGCTCTTCCCCGAGCGTCGCAGGCACCGGTTTGCTTTCTTGCTGAGCACGCTCACTTCAGGTCTGGGCTGGGTGTGGGTGATCGTCAAATATGCGACGGGTGCGGCCGAGCTTCCCTTCCCGCGCGATGTGTACACGACGCCGGGCAACAGTTTCTGGGTGATGCTGGCTTCACCGCACCTGACCTTCGCTGCTGCGCTGACGATGGGCGTGCTGCTTCTGGCCCTCCTCAGCCTGGAGCGGCGGCGGTTCGGCTATGCGGCAGGGGCGGCCGGTCTGGCGCTGTTCTTGGGGCTGGGGCATATCTATGACCTGGTGATGATCTGGACCGTGTTGGCTTTCTTTGGACTGCTGCTCGTGCTCCGCGATGGCTGGGCGTGGCGTGTTTTCTTTCCGCTGGCGTCAGTCGTGGTGGTCTCTGCCCCAGCAGCGCTTTACTGGGGTTGGGTCTCCTCGGATGCACACCCCGCCTGGCAGGAGGCGCTGGCCCAGTACGATAACCTGGGGGCATTCACGCCCGACCCTGCGCACCTGGTGGTCTTGTTAGGGGGCACTTTCCTGCTGGCGCTGGCGACGTTCGATGGCCTGGTGCCGCTGCGGGCTCAGGCGAATGGCCGCTTGTTGATCAAGTCCTGGTTCGTCGTCGTGCCCCTGCTGGTATACTTGCCGCTGCCTTTCCAGATTATGCTGCTGACGGGCTACCATGTGCCGATGGCGGCGCTGGCGACCGCGGGGTTGTTCGACCACGTGCTGCCCTGGCTGCGGGAGCGCGCGTCCGGCAGCCGACTCCATCGTTGGCTGACGACAGAGCGCTTGAACCGCGTGGTGCTTGTGCTGCTCTTGGGGGCAGTCTCGGTGACCAACCTGTATCTGCTTGGCTGGCGCGTCCTTGACCTGAGCCGTCACGAGTACCCCTTCTACCTCTACCGCGATGAGGTGCTGGCGCTCCGCTGGTTGGAGGAGCAGACGCCTCCCGACGAAGTTGTGCTCAGCGCCTTCGTGGTGGGGCACTTCATCCCCGGGCTGGCTGGCGACCGGGCGTTCTTGGGCAGCGCCGTGATGACCCTGGACTTTGACCGCAAGCGGGAGATTGTCGGCGCTTTCTTCGATCCCGCGACCTCGGATGACGAGCGTCTAGCGTTGATGCGCCAGTATTCGATTGACTACGTGTTCTATGGACCGACAGAGCAGGCCATGGGCGGGTATGATCCCGGCGAGTCGGTCCTCTTTACCGAGGTGTTTTCCTCACCGCGGGTGAGGCTCTACGCTATACGGGAGTGATTACGCGCCACCAGTTATTACTACTCAGGCTCCTTGTGATGTGTCATTCCGAGCGAGCGGAGCGAGTCGAGGAATCTCCGCCTGCAACGGCGAGAGTGTCTCGATAGGGAGATTCCTCGACTCCCTTCAGTCGCTCCGCTTCTTTCGGTCGCTCGGAATGACGGTGGCTGAGTATGGCCATTCCGATGGCGCTCTATACATGCTCTAGAGGGCCATTCCGATGGCACGCCATCGGAATGGCGCGCTACACTTGACAGAAAGGGCAATCAATATGGACGACCGCACTATGGCTTTGATCGTAATTCCCACCTACAACGAGGCGGGCAACCTGGAGCCGCTGGTGAGGGAGATTGTGGCTCTGCCCACAGCTTTCGATATTTTGGTGGTGGACGACAACTCGCCGGACGGCACTGGCGAGATCGCTGATCGGCTGTCGGAAGAGCTACCAGCCGTCCATGTCCTACACCGTCCCGGCAAGCAGGGGCTGGGTACAGCCTACATCGCCGGTTTCCGGTGGGCGTTGGCACGCGGCTACGACTGCGTGCTTGAGATGGATTGCGATTTCTCTCACCATCCGCGTTACCTGCCTGCTTTTCTGGAGCATATTGAGCATGCCGACCTGGTCATCGGCTCGCGCTATGTCCTCGATGGTGGGACGGCCAATTGGGGCATCTTGCGCAAGTTCGTCAGCGCCGGCGGCAACTTCTTCGCCCGTACGATGCTGGGGCTCAGAACCTCGGATTGTACTGGTGGATTCCGTTGCTACCGGCGGAAGATGATCGAACTCGTGCCGTGGGAGGAGATCAACGTTCATGGCTACGGGTTCCAGATCGGCGCGATCTACCACGTCGAACGGTTGGGTGGGCGAGTTGCCGAGTTCCCCATCATTTTTGAAGATCGCCGGGTGGGGCAGTCTAAGATGAGCATGTACATCTTTTTCGAGGCCTTTGCCTTCGTCATCAGGCTGGCCTTTACCGGTGGCCGGGTAGGACGTGCCGCCCAGTCACCGGTCATAGGAGGCCTCACAAAGCGCGGAGCAGACTCCGATGGATAATTCAAGCTGCAGGCGTGTGAACCGTAAAGATGTCTGGCGTGGCCTGGGGCTATTCTGTCTCACGGTCTTGAGCCGGGTACCGTTCCGTAGCCAGATCCTGTATCACTGGGATTCGGTGAATTTTGCATTTGCTATGCAGAGGTTCGACGTGGCTGCCGAGCAGCCGCAGCCACCAGGTTACATCGTCTACGTCTGGCTGTGCCAGTTGGCGCAAGCGCTTTTCCACGACCCTCAGACAACGATGGTCTGGATCGCCATCGCGGGCAGTGGCCTGGCGGTCGTGGCGATGTACCTTCTGGGCCGGGCCTTGTTCGACTGGCGAGTCGGGGTCGTGGGGGCGCTTCTGCTAGCTTCCAGTCCGCTGTACTGGTTCTACGGCGAGATTGCCCTGCCTCACGCCGTGGATCTCTTCTTGATCACTCTGTCCGCCTGGTTGCTGTACGAAGCAGCACAAGGCCATGGGCCATGCTTGCTGGCAGCAGCGGTCAGCCTTGCCATCGCTGGCGGGGTGCGCCAGCAGACGCCTGTGTTTCTGGGGTTACTGTTGCTGGTGGCTTTGATCGGCTTTTTCCGCCAAGTGGGGTGGGCAACGGGGCTAGGATGGACGGTGCTGTCGGCACTGGTGGGCGGTCTCCTGTGCGCGGGCTGGTTTTTTCCTCTGATCGCCTCGACGGGCGGTCTGGATCGCTATCTGCAGGTGATGGGCGCATTCTCGACCCGTTTTCAAGATGCCACGTCCCTGTTCTTGGGCGCGGGAAGTTTTGGTCTGATCCGCAACGTGCGCAAGCTAGCCATGTACACTCTCTATGGCTGGGGGAGCGCGTTTCTACCCTTTGGTGTGTGGATCATAGCCCGACTGGCAAAACGCGACGTTCGCCCGGACTGGGGCAAAGTGTTGTTTGTGATGGCCTGGTTGATCCCCGCTCTATTCTTTTACGTGATTATCCACATGGGGCAGCAAGGGCTGGTGTTCGTCTTTCTGCCCGTACTGCTTTTGCTTGGCGCTCTGGCGACGGTTCGATTGCTGGCAAAGCAGGGGGGAAGGTCCCTGAGTCTGGGGGTGATGGGCATAGTGTTGCTCAATGGACTCATCTTTGTGGCCGCCCCCGAATATCCCCTGGGCGGTGACCGACTTCGGCTGCTGACTCGCGCCACTCTGGTCAGCTCAGATGATTACTACCAGGATCGGTTTGAGGCCATCGAGGCCAATTTTGCTGCCGAGTCTACGGCCGTCCTGGCGGCCAGTTGGCACCACGTGGCGTATTATCTGCCAGAATACGTGAGATTGCCTTTCGGCGTGGGGAGCAAATGGGAGATAGATGAGGGGAATCCGACAGGTGCCCGTGAAGAAATCATCGCTGCCCCGGCAGAGTTGGGATTACAGCTTGACAGCCAGGGACAAGCGGCGGTGGTTGTCTTTGACCCGGATTTGATGGCCTTTAGCGAAAGTCCCACGTCTGTGCACGAACTGCCCCTGGAATTTGGGGGAGCGCTAGAGTACTATGTACTTACGGGGGAGCAGACCTTTCACTACGGTCGCCGATCCTTTGGACTCGTGGAGGACCAGCCCTTTTGAGAGTCTTGTGGAGAAATGAAAAGAGTATGGAGCATGGCCGACTTGATGGACTAGAAGTGATTGTAATCGCTGGTCTTTTGGCGATTATGATCTGTACAGGGTGCGCGGAGAAGGAGAATGAATGAATGCTCGTAGATGCCTGACTGCCAGGACAGCAGTGATTCTACTGCTGCTACTGCCCACTATGCGCTTTGGGGTATGTGAACGGTTTGACGGATGGAATGCAATAGCCCTTGCTCAGGCAGGGGCATGGAGCGAGCCCGTGCTCCTCTCCACGAAGACTCATCTTCCATGGTTCCCCGACATCGCTGTAGACAGCGACACGCGCATCCACGTAGTCTACGATACGCGGGATATACCTGTTGGTGGGGGCAGGGTATTGCCGGGGGTTATGTACACGGTCTGTCGAGATGGTGCCTGGAGCGAGCCCAACGAGCTGATTTTGGGTGATACGGGGAACATCTTTCGTCCGGCCCTTACAGTGGATCATTTGGGCAGAGCCCATGTCACTCGCTCCAAAGGTGGTGTATGGTATCATCAAGCTTCGGCGGACGCTGCCTATTCTGCTGGCGAATGGTATCGACACGTGCTCGACGGTGGTGTAGCCTATATGTCCGACGTGGCTGTGGATAGCAAGGGAACTATCCACGTAGCCTACGAGACCTGGGTTTCCCTCGAGGAGCCGATCACCCGCACGCTCGGCACTGACGTGATTGGTCTTGCGGATGTGTTCTATCGGCGATCCGACAACGGTGGTCGTACCTGGACCGTTCCGCTCAATCTCTCTCGGACGCCCCGGGTGGGTTCCTACAGGGTGCAGCTGAAGATAGACGCTCGTGACGTCATCCATGTGACCTGGGATGAGGGATGGGATCGTTGGGCGCTGTATGGCGAGCCACGCGAGGGCATCTACATTTACTCCATGGACGGCGGGCAATCCTGGTCTGAACCGGTCGTGTTTTCACAGCCAGAGAACACCAACGCGCAGACGGCCGCTGCCAGCGACAACCAAGGTGGTGTCCTGGTCATGTGGCGAACGACTTCTCTTGACAATCTGTTCTACGCCTGGTCGACTGATAGAGGGCAAACCATGTCCCCTCCCGAGGAAATCCCTGGTCTCTATACCCGCTCTTATGACAATACTTCGTTTGATGCGTACGATATGGCGACTGACAGTGCAGGTCACATTCATCTCGTTGCGGTTGGACACTCTCGGCTGCCGGAGGTGCGCGGCGAGCGCATACCTCTGGGTGTCTATCATCTGGTGTGGGACGGCGCATCTTGGTCAGCGCCGGATCCCATCGCCGTGTATGCGGAGGATGAGGGCTTCCCGGAATACCCCAAGATCGTTGTCAGTGAGGGCAACAAGCTCCACGCTGTCTGGTTTGTGCGTGACCAGCAGTTCGGAGGTGAGCACTATCAGATCCTGTACTCTAGTAGTCTTAGCGCGGCGCCCCACCAGACGCCGATGCCCATACCTACACCGACGCCCACACCGCTGCCTACATCAACTCCTTTGCCGCCTCCCACTTCTACACCCTTCCCCACGTTGATCCCAGGCACCAGCCAGCCTCCAGAAGGGCTCTACACGGAGAACGATGAGGTGGGACAACTGGCGGTTGCTCTTTCTCCCATCGCGCTGCTCGTCTTGGCTATCGCTGCAGTGAAGCTGAGGTGGTGGCGCAGAGCGTAGAGGGTACCCCTATCCCTGCCCCTGCGATACTCCCGAGACCTCGACAAACAGCCCAAGGAAAGTTATCGGCCCTGATGGCCTGGAGGCCCCTGTCGTCCGCATCCGTTTTTCGAATGTAGACCTTGGGCGCCTGCTTGCCAACTGAGCCAGTACGAGGTATGATTGCCCCCATTCCCGTGTGTCTGGGATCTTGGGCGAGTCGTGGGCTTGAGGCGTACCTGTCTCTTCTACGCAAGGAGCTCAATGCGGTTGACGCCTATGCGAGTTTGGTTGATCGGAATCACTTGGATCTGAGATTGTGGGAGGCGCTTCTGAGGATTGGCAAGGGGACATTGGGTACAATTCAAGTTTCTGGACTCGCTGAGGTGTTTGTTTCCTTAGCGCTGCTGGCCTCTTTCATAGCCATTCGGCCAACGCCTGTTCGGGCGGCCTCCGGCCCTTACGCTGATATTATCCGTCAACTGGATGTTGAGGTTGGGACAGTCACCCTGCCCGGGGCAGGGGCAGAAGGCTTTGATTCCCCTCACCGCTGGACGGTCACTGTGGGTGACCCGGGTAAGGCTTGCCTGGAGGTTCTACGTCAGCGATATGAGGACTTGGTCCGGTTGCGGTATGTGGACTGGGATGACCTGTATGTGCAGGAGAAGGTCGCCCGGATGAGCCAGGATTTGGCTTGGCGAATTTCGCAACAAGACCCGCACACTGGGGCCATCCCTGGCGGTTTGAGTACAGTCCGGCAGATGGCCTTCGCCTACCATATTCCTGGTACGCCCTACTACCACGATCTCGGCATCATCGCCGATCACATTGAGCCAGCGATTATTTACGAGCGAGATGATGGTGGCCTCCACCCAGAGAACGCCTTTCAAGGCAATTGGTGGACCTGGGAGGTAGCGGTTCCATTCCAGATTATCGATATTCTCTTCACCGTAGGGGACCAAATGGATAGGGAACCCCGGGATGCGCTGGAAGATATGCTGATTTGGACCAACCAGTGGAGTGGCCACAACGCCAGCAGCTCACCTCCCTACGACAAGTATAGTCCGACTGGGGATCTCTTCAACTTGACGGAGGCCAACGGGGCATGGTTCCGGGCGGTTGCCCTCCTCACTGGCCTCTATTTCCGCTTGCCACCGGTCGTCCAGTGGGCTACTGACGAGATCAATCTGACCGCCGTCATTAACCCCGAGTTGGGAGTGCCAGGCGTTCCCTCCTATGGTGTCAAACCCGATTTCACTTTCTGGGATCATGCCCTTGCACCGAATCAGCTCTATGGCGATCACCTGTATGAGACGTTGGCATTCGTAGCTTATCTTACTGACGGCTCGCCTTGTTATGGACTCTCGGGACAGGTAGATGACTACTTGTCCAACTGGTTCCACGAGTGGCTTCGCTGGAACACTTTCCGGGCGTTGGAGATGCCCGCCTCGCGTGGTCGGTGGCCCCACTTGATGCAGAACGGGCAGTTGTTCATGGGCGCGGTCTTCCGCCTCAACACCGCCGATGTGGCCTATTCGGGGGAACTAGTACGTCTGGTGGCCGACTGGCTAGCGGAGCATCCCGGTGACTTGGATATGCGCCACGGATGGTGGGGCATTGCCAACCCTTGGTTTGGCAACTTCCACGTCCCGGGCGACAGTCTCATCGCCCAGCCACTTCTGGCCGCTGCCCAGGCCCGCCAGGCGGCAGATCCTCCGATAGGTGCCCGCTACTATCCCCACAGCGAGTTCTTGGTGTTACAGCGCCCAGGCTGGTATGGCGCGCTGGCGATGCGCGGTGAGCTCAACCCGATGGGCAGCATCAATCGTGCCCAGGACGGAAGCCTGTTGGTCTTAACCGATGATAACTATACCGACTACGACGATCTTGATGAGGCAGCCCGTGAGTTGTATGACGCCGTGACTGGCGTGCAAGGAGATCCGTTCAACTACTGGCTGCGGGACCAAAGCCGGATGGCCGGGGGCGTCACACTGGGGAAGTACGCGGTGGCTGGAGTCGACCTTCACGTGATGGAGAGCTTGGGGACCTGGGTCGATGCCCAGAAAGCCTGCTTCTTCTTCGATGCTGAGATCGTCTGTGTAGGCGGTGATATCAGCAGCGACGACAGCCGCCCGGTTCGCACCTATATCCGTGCGTTCCCGGAGGGAAGTCATACCCTTCGGAGCGGCACTGGCTGGCTCCATGATGGTGCTGTTGGCGTGGTCTTGCCCGACCGTCCACTCTGGGAGAGCGAGCGGCTGACCTTTGTCAAGGATCCCCCATGGCTGCGGCTGTATCTCTCCCACGGCGTTCGTCCGGCGGGCGCGACCTATACGCTGATCTATCTCCCTCAGGCCACCCTGGCTGAAACACAGCAGTATGCTGGTGCTCCGGACATACAGGTATTGGCCCGCGCTGCGCCTGCCCACATCGTGCGCGACGACTCCAGCGGTATCACCGGCGCTGTCTTCTTTGGTGCGACGAGCGGTGCGGTGGGGCATGCCTGCAGTGGCCATGGTCACCTGATCTATAGGGCGGCAGGAGGGCGGGTGGAATCTCTGGCCTTCTACAACCCTACGGGAGAAGAGACATCCTTTGATCTGACGGTCCCGATGCCCGCATCGTCCTGGCTGGTCGCCCAGGCTCAGGCCGACCCGACCGTAGAGTCCTTTGTCGTCCGCCCTGATGGCTTTGACCTGCGCTTCACCCTGTCTGCCTTCGGTAACCTCGTTTGGTACCGCGAGCCGCCCGATCTATCCTCATCCACCAAGGCCCCGTCCAGTTCGACCGCACGTCAAGGCGAGGTGATTACGTATGCGTTGACCATTCGCAACACAGGTGGCCCGCTTACGACTCCGGTGTCAATGACTGACGTCTTGCCGACGGGACTGGTCTACGGCGGTGGCCTCTGTGCCTCATCTTGGGGAGCCGAACCGGTCTGCCAGGCCGACCGTGTAACCTGGACAGATGTGCTTTCGGCCACGCCCAAGGTGGTGATCTACTATGCTGTACAAGTGACGGTGGACCAGCCGGCTGCTCTTGCCAACTGGATGGAAGTGGATGCTAAACCCTACGGCCTGTATACGCGTTCGGCTATGGTTATCGCAAATCCTCTATCCGGGTATCTGCCGCTGATCTTGAGGGGGACAGGCGGATGAAAGGGAGGATGGTCCAGAACTGGGTCGTGAGGGCTGTGGTGCTCGCACTGGCGTTGGGAAACGTTGTCCCAGTGCGGGCAGATCCTCCTCCTCCGCCGCTCCCTCGTGTGCGGGCGCCCTATTTCCCAGATGATGTCCGCTTCTCTGAGACGGCCATTTTCTGGTTTGGCCGAGTTACCCCGATGGAGAACTACGCTGACGTCCGCGTGGGCTACAATGACGACCATCTCTATCTCCACCTGGCGGCCTTCGACCGGCGCCTGTGGTATGATCCCCATCCCTCCGCTGATGACCTGACTGCCTGGGATGCGGCTACCATCTACCTGGACTTGGAGGGCAACGAGGACGACGTGCTCGGTGAGGAATCTCGCCGTTTCGTCGGCCAACTCAGTTGGTGGGAGCCCCGGGACAACTATCAGGCTGCGTACCGGGGCGATGGCTCTGGCTGGGTGGGTGTAACTGTGCCTTTTACGACCACCAGGGGCTGGCGCGGCAATGCTCCCAATGATGATACGGACGACAGGGGCTGGGCACTCACCTTCGACATCCCCTTCACTAGCCTGGGTCTCTCTGGTCCACCTCCACACGGAACCATCTGGGGATTGGCTGTAGCCCTCCACGATCGTGATAATGGCGCCGATACGTCTATTCCCGATATGGGGTGGCCCAGGACCTTGGATCCAGATCGCCCTGTAACCTGGGGACAACTCGCCTTCGGCTTGCCGGTGTATACTCCTCCCTCAGCTATTCGGACCGGGGCCACCACGATCCGCCAAGGGCTGGACGAGGCTATAGTACCGGATGCTGATGTTGGTGGGGGGACAGTCTGCGGTGATGGCCTGGACTTCTGGACCGACTGGGGGGAGGCTAATCACGCTGGGTGTGGTCATTTCAATGTCCAGAACCAGGCCGACGTGGCGGATTGGCCGTGTTTCTCCAAGTATTACGTCACCTTCCCATTAGACAGTCTACCTTCGGGCAAAGCCATCATCTCGGCTACGTTGACGTTGCATCAGTTTGGCAATTCAGGCGGTGGTGCTTGGGGGGAAGTTGCCCCTTCGCTCATCCAGGTCTTCACCATCGCTGAGGATTGGAGCGAGGAGTTGTTGACCTGGAACAATGCTCCGTTGGCATGGGAGAATGTCGGAGCAGCCTGGGTGGACCCCTTACCTGGCTTCCCTGGCTGGCCAGGCGTGCTCAGGACGTGGGACGTGAGCTGGGCCGTGGCGCAGGCATACGCAGCGGGGACACCTCTGCGCCTGGCCCTCTACTCGGCCGATGGTGCGTATCACAGCGGCAAGTATTTCGTGTCCTCCGACACGGGCGGTTGGAATGCGGAAGGATATCCGACGTTGCGGGTGGCGTGGGGAGACCCTGTGGCCGTGGTGCACAAAGAGGCGCGACCAGTCGCGCCAGTGCGCAGTCAGGTTGTGACGTACACGCTCTCCTTGATTGGAGACGGCCGGGCGATCACGCTTACAGATAGCCTGCCAGCTCAAGTCAGCGCGCCTGGGCCGATCCGGGTGTGGCCGGATGAGCTAGCCGCGGGCTGCCACTACGATCCGGGAGCACATCGCGTGATGTGGCAGGGCTCTCCCACCCTGGGGCAGCCTGTGACCATCAGCCTGCCCGTCACCGTGCAGGTAGGTGGGCCGCTGGCGGTGTTCAATACCGCCGTGCTGACCGACTTCGAGGGGCGAATTGTCACCGATACGGCAGTATTCATCGTGGACGCAAGCCGGATCTGGTTGCCACTGACATTTCGGGATCTCAGGGGAGACCAGTAGGGGACAAACGAGCTCGCTCGTAGAGATCCTCCAACCGACACGCCCCGGCCTTCCAGCTATGATGGACCTCCACGTATCGCCGTCCGGCCCTCGACAGTCGGCTTGCCAGAGTGGTGTCGGATAGAACTCGCAGGGTGGCTTCAGCCAATGCCTCCTCGTCTCCTGCCACCAGAACCTCATGGCCTTCTTCTGCCTCCAGGGCGGCGCAGCCGGCCGGAGTACTGACGACTGGCGTGCCCATCGCCATTGCCTCCAGCACCTTGTTTTGGATCCCGACCGCGTACCGCGCCGGGCACACCGAGACCGTGGCCTGAGCCAGGTAAGGCCGCAGGTCGTCCACGGTGCCCGTGACCTGGATGCGCCCATCCGTCGTCAGTTGTCGAATCGCTTCTGGGGGGTCCTTCCCCACGATCTGAAACCGCACGTCTGGGTCCTTGGCCCAGATGCGAGGCAGCACTTCCTGCGCGAAATACAGAACGGCGGCGATGTTGGCGTGATAGCTCATCTTGCCGGTGAAGACGATGGTTGGGTTTTGGGTTTTGGGTTTTGGGTTTTGGATTTCTGGGGGCTGGAAGTAATCCAGGTCGACACCATTGGTTACCACCGTGATGGGCGCAGGCTGTGCCTGAGCGGGCAGATAGCGGCGGGTCAGCCTCTCCAGCGCGTCCTTGTCTCGCTGGGAGGTGACCACGACCTGGTCGTAGCGTGTCATCAGATCGGCTTCATAGCGCCGGGTGCGGCCCAGATCGATGGAGGCCATCAGGCGGGAGCGCAATTGGGCGCCGCCCTGAATCGTCTGTTCGAATAACAAGGAGATCGAGTCCACCGAATCGTACACTGTCGGCACAACCATGACCGCCTGCACGAGACGGGCTGCGCGCAAGTGCTCAATGTGTACCACGTCGAAAGGCTCTTCTCTTAACAGCTCACCCAGCCGCTGCTCCATCGCTGGATGGTAAGCATAGACCGCCTGCAGCGGCTCGCCGGTGGGCAGCGCTCGCAGGCAGTTGCCCAGCGAGCGAAAGAGGGGGATCGGGAAGACCTCCACCCGAACCCCCCAATTCCTCAGCTCGTCAGCTTGCCCCTGCTCCTCGGTCGAGGTGCCCGCTGCCGTCAGAAGGGTGACCCGATGCCCCAGGCCGACCAGCGCCCGGATCAGGTTATAGGGTCGGGTGCGGATACGGGAGGGCACGTATGGGGTGACGTATAGGATGTTCACTGCTCTCAACCCTCTCCGCGCCAGGCGCAGTAGATCTCTTTCAACTTTCGCCCTACCTGGTACCCACGATAGGTGGCATACGGGAGCATCACCGCCAGGTTGACCTCCCGTCCAAACACCTGTGTCCCCGAGAACGGGTACAGAGAGTCCAGGGACGAATGTTGGCTCAGATGGCGTACCAGGCGGTCGATGACTCCAGCTCGGATGGGGTTGACTTCTAGGTCGTTAAACAGTCCTGGGGGCAGTTTGCATCCCACGGTCATCTTGGTCACGAGCAAAGCAGTGTAAATGATACTGTTGCAGTCGTACGCCTTGGCCCTTGTGGTCAGCTCTTCCCATTTGATATCTGGGTACCTGTTGATGACTTCGGCGACGTCACACAGCGATTTGAGCCGGAAAAACCTCTTCCGGCAGCTGTTGATGCAGACGGACATCAGCATATCCTCGGGAGACATCAAGAACACATCTTGTCCTCCAACTTTGGTTCTGCTCGCATCGCCCCAGATTCTTTGGAAGTCGATTGGCAGCGCCCCATTGATCACCACGTCGTGATGCGCGAAGTAGTCAAATTCAATTCCGCTTCCGTGGAGGAATGTCATAGTCTCTATCTTGGTCTCGTCGGGTATCTCCTCTCCCCTGGGCCTGAGGACCAGATCGACGTCATGCGGCACCGTGTACCACGGCTGATTGTACACCAGGATGTCCAGCGCCACTCCCTTGATCAGCATGACGTCGATGGATTTCCTATCGAAATAGGCCAATGCCTGCGTCAGCCTCTCTGCTCGCTGCTCTTTCCTGACGATGTTTCGATACCGGCAGATTTTGAATCGGTCGAGGATGTCCTGTGGAATGCTGAGATCCAGGGGGATACATTGCAGCAGGTTAGAATAGATCAGCGGTGCGACGCCGTGCAGTCTGGCCGTTGAACATACGACGTGCCAGTCGATCTCTTCGCAGCGACAAATGTCGAGCACGTTCTGCCGATATGTATCTGAGAAGTTCTGCCTGGCGCACGCGAAGAGAAGCCGATCCTCTGGTCTCATCTCTTACCTCTTATCAGAGATCTTCTCTCCTCAATCTTTACCAGCCCAGCGTCCGCCATCTGTTTAAGCAGCGTTGTCGTATCACGCTCGTAGCGAGGAGATCGGCGTTCATGCTACCTGACTCAGCAGCCCCTTTTCCGCGAAGATCTCCAACGTTCGCCGGATGTCTTCGGTCACGTCGTGCTCGTCCGTCACGGAGAAGTTGGCTCTGATCGCTTGTTCCATCTCTGTGATGGTGTGTTCTCCGTCGCAGAGTTCCCAGATGAGTTTGGCGGTGGGGTTGAGGACGTGGATTGCTTCTCCCTTGGCGCTATATAACAGCGTCTCGTTACCAATGTCTTTCACTGCAATGCCAGGCTTACGGGTGGGTTTCATTATGCACACTCCATTTAGCTTCAATATGAGATGTCCAATGTCAGATATCGTCTTGCTCAGGTGGCCCAGATGGGCCGTTAGGGCTCTTCTTCCACCGACAGGCGACCGCCTGCGCAAACGTGAGAGCCAGCCTGGAGAAAAATCGCGTGCCTTGCCGCAAGACGGTGGTTACGTGGCTAGGCTGAGAACCGAACAGTCTCCGCTTGAGATCCCGGGCGCAACCGTACAGCCTGGCCCAGGCCAACGTGCCGACGGCGATGAGCCACCCTGACAGCCGCCAGGCGGTCGTATCCAGCGACGTGGACTGCCCGTTCCTCTGGACGGCCAGCACCCGACCCACGATCTCGCCAGCATTCAGGGGGAGGTCAAAGTGAGAAACGTTATCCCCCTTGGTGACGAACGTCGGGCCGTCCTCACCGTCCTGAATGCACGCCACCCGGTGGGCGATGAGTGTGTCCTCGCACCGGAAGACGATCACGTCGCCGCGACGCACGCCAGCACAGCCGTGCGAGATCAGCGCTCGGTCGCCATCGTGGATCGTGGGCAGCATGCTGTGGCCGGAGATAGGGATCGCGTGTTGCTCCTCGGCCTGGCCCCATGCGTCCAGCGCTGCTTCCAGGATGGGTCGGGGCAGGCGAACCTGGTCGGCGTTTGACGATTCCATCATTCGAGCCTGGTCACCTATTTCTGATCACCAGCGGCAGGTAAACTGTGCGTTGGGATGCCTCGTGGATGGTCACACTGTAGCTGTTCGTGACCGCGCCTCCGGCGTTCGTAGCGGTGACGGTGATCGTCTTGGTGCCGGTTATACCCCAGGTGAAATTGACGCTGTCGTCTAGGCCGGCGCCTGTATGCGCCACCGACGCTTGGTCGGTGGCCTGCCAGGTGTAGGTGATCGGCTGTGTCGCTGTAATCGGGCTGACGGCGGCGTTGAAGGTGTAGGCATTGTCCACGGTGCCTGACACCGGCCCGGTGACCTCCACGTGGGCTGGCGCAGCGTACCTGATGTCCACCTGGTAGGTGTTGGTCAGCGTGCCGTCAGCGTTCGTGGCGGTGATCTCGATCGTCTTCGTGCCGGGCGTGTTCCAGGTGAAGGTGACTGTGTCAGTCAGACCCAGGTCTGGGTGGCTGCGCGGCGACTGGTCGGTGGCCTGCCAGGTGTAGGTCACAGGCTGGGGGGACGTGCTCGGATTGACCGTCGCGGTAAACGCGTAATCCGCCTGGACGACGCCCGCCGTCGGGCCGGCGATGTCCACGCTGGAGGACCAGACCGTCACCTGGTGCGTCTGTGTGAACGATCCGCCGGCGTTCGTAGCGGTGACGGTGATCGTCTTGGTGCCGGTCACACTCCAGGTGAAATTGACGCTGTCGTTCAATCCGCGGTCAGTGTGTGTCACCGGGGGCTGGTCGGTGGTTCGCCAGACGTAGGTGAGCGGCCTGGTGGCCGTGATCGGGCCCGTGGCGGCGTAGAAGGTGTAGTCGGTGTCGACCGCTGTCTTGGTTGGGCCGGTGAGACCCACACCGGTAGGCGGGGAGTAGTCGAGCGTCACCTCGTGGGTGTTGGTCGCTGCGCCCACGTCGTTCGCCACGGTGACGGTGATGGTTTTTTCGCCGGGCGCGTCCCAGTTGAAGCTGGCCGAATCGTTGAGGCCGCCGACTATACGGGTCACTGGCGGCTGGTCGGTGGCTTCCCAACTGTAGGTGAAGGGCGGCGTGGCGTTGATTGGCCCCACGGCGGCGTCGAAGGCGTAGTCCACCTGGACGACGCCCGTCGCCCGGCCGGCGATCGTCACGCCGGCCGGCGGGGCCTTGACATCTATGGAATGGGTGGCAGCCACTGTGCCGCCCGGGTTCGAGGCGGTGACGGTGATGGTCTTGGTGCCGGGCGTGCTCCAGCTAAAAGAGGCGGTGTCGTCGAGGTCGGCACCCGAGTGCGTCACTGAAGACTGCCCGGTGGCCTCCCAGATGTAGCTGAGGGGTTGCGAGGTCGTGCTCGTGCTGACGGCGGCATCGAATGAGTAGATGGTATCGATAGCGCCTTCGGTTGGGCCGGTGACTTCGACACCGCTGGGTGGTATGTAGATGGTTATCTCGTGCGTATCAGTCGCCATGCCGACGGCGTTCGAGGCGGTGACCGTGATGGTCTTGGCGCCGGGCGTGCTCCAGTCGAAGCTGACCGTGTCATTCAGGCCTAGGCCTGGATTCACCACCGGCGTTTGATCGGTGGCCTCCCAGGTGTAATTTATGGGCTGCGTGGCTATACTTGGACTGACAGCGGCACCGAAAGTGTACATGGCATTGACCGCGCCTGTCGCCGGACCGCTGATGGGCACCTGGCTGGGCGCAAACGGCGTCGTGAATGACCATGTGCTCGGGACAGGGCCGGAACCCAGCCCGTTCCCCAGCTTGTCCTGCCCGCTGATCGTGAAGGTCAACGTCTGGTTGTAATCGAAGTCCGTGTGTGCATAGCTCAGCACGGTGTTTTCTGCTTGCCATGTGGGAGTGAAGACCAGCCCGACCGTTCCGGGGCCGCTGAGCGAGACAGTGGTAGGGCTAATAGGCTTGCTGAAGACGATGTGGATGTCCTGATCGAGGGGCACGTCCTTGGCGCCGTCGATCGGGGTCGTGCTCTCCACGTAGGGGTAGTTCGTCGGGATACCCACCTGGGTGGCCGGATCGCCGAAGAGCACGAAGGTCTGGATCAGCTCGCTCCAGGAGCTTTGCTGGTCGTACATGGCGATCTTGGCCGCCGTCGTGGCCACGCCCAGGGCGTATACGTCGTCCTGGAAGATGGCGTCGTAGAACTCGCTCAGTAACAGCCGGTGGCCGGCGGGGTAGCCCAGGCCGGAGGGTGCCCAGACGGCCACCGCGCCCCGGTCCTTGAGACGCAGGAACTCCTCGGCCATCGAGATGTTATTCCAAGCGAAGAATCCATTCAGGCAGTTGGCCGTCGACACCACCGGCAGCCTATGGACGTTGTCCAGCGAGGTGACGTCGGGCGAGCGGTCGAAGATGTGCCCGCCTGCCCACACCCCCCACATGTCGACGTTCCCGTGGCCGGCGTAGTTGACCAGGATGCTGCCGTCGTTGATATGACTGGTGATGTCCGCGGTCGGATTACCTCCCGTATAGTCGCCGACGTAGACTGTGTTAGCCGTATAGTAGTGGGGCAGACGATCGGCGAGTGCTTCGGAGATGCTCTCAAACGAAGACTCATCGTCGTCCGCCACCAGTAGCACGTCTGTGTTCCAGGAGTGGCCTGGTGGATTCTGCTCATAGGCGATGATCTTGCCCACCATGTCCTCCACCTCTGTGGCGGTCTGGGCCGTCAGCCGGCCGATGAACATATCGGGCAAGATGTCAGCGCCGCTGACCGTGACAAACCAGTTGTCGGACGCGGCTTCTCCCAGTCCTTCGGTCACAGTTAGATGGGTAGGTACGTAGTTTACCAGGCCGAGGTGATGCAGGTCCCTGTAGTCGTACGTCGCGCCGCTGACCAGCAGGACGTAGGTGGGGGCCGGTTTAACCCAGTTGTCATATGCGTACGATAGGAAATCGCGGATCGCCTGCGGGTTCAAGACGCCGTAATTGAACTCGTCGTAGATGTCCTCAATCCTGACCGTTGCCACCCGCAGGCCTGCAGCGCTGCGATGGCTGGCTAGTTCCAGCGTGTTGGTGTAGAAATCCTTGTACGTGATGATGATATAGTCGGCCCCGTTGCCGGCGTCTTTCCAGGCGGACGGCTGATCCAGCGCGATACTGACCGGCGATTTGCGCTGCGCTGAGGCCAGGGCCAGGTAGCGTGCCTGTGGCTGCGCGGTGTCCTCGAACTGTAGTTTGTAACTCCCTCCATCGGCCAGGAGGGCAGTACCTGTGATGATGGATGTGTTGGCCGGGTCGGTCACGTCGAAAACCTGCACGTCGTTGCCACCAAAGCCTGTGACCTCAAACTGGAACGTGCCAGTGGTCGGCGCACCGAAAAGCAGTTCGTCGTCCTCGGCTACGTACGTGTCCCAATACTCGATCTCGATCCAGTTGACGAAGGCCTGGTGCGGCAGGGCGTCGCCGGAGTCAACAGCCTCGACGCGGACGATGTTGCTTCCATTCTGCAGGTAGGAATGGGACACATCAGTTACCTCGTGATCATAGACGCTCGGGCCGCTCCATGACTGATCGTCGATCTCGTGGCCGTTGAGGTAGATCTTGGTGCGATGGTTGAGTTTGGTGAATCCTTTCAGCCGGACGCGCACGGTGGCTGTGCTGATCCCCGTCGAGATGTGGTCCAGCGTCAGTGTGTATTCCTGATACATTGGCAGACCGCTGGTGGCAGGGCTGATCCTCTCTCCCCAAAACCAGTGATCCTCCTGGCCATCGCCATCTGGCATCAGCCAGTACACCGTATCTTCCTCCGCGTGGAGCGTGATTGGAAAATCAGAAGGTACAGTAGCACTCCCCGTAGGTGTGCCATCCCAGATGTCCATGCGCTGGCCGTTGCTCCCACCCGCCGTCAGCCAGTAGACGTTCTCCACGGTATAGATGTCGGTGATGGTAGTGCCGTAGAAGAGGACAGTGTCGTTGCTGTCGAACGCGCCGTCGCTCTCACCCTCCACGTAAATGGGGACCTCAGTGCCCCGGTTGCTGATCTTGATCGTGCGCGGGTCTACGCCGCTCAGGTCGAACCCCGCGCCGGTGAGATCGCTGCGGGTCAGTTGGTAGAGACCGTCCTCAGTCACGCCGATCTTGAGGGTATCGCTGGAGCTGCTGGCGGCGCTGAGGTGGGATGCGGGAAGCTGGGAGTAGGGCGTAGTGTCGATGGATTCAGATGGGGACGTGCTATCTGGGACTGCTGGCCGATTCAGTGTGTCATAGTTCAGAATAGTATTCTGCATCACCTGCTCGAAAGCGGGGCTGACCCCTCGTGCTTCGGTGGCCGTCAATGAAAGCGGGGCATCCCAAGTGACTCGGGCGCGGACGTGCCGGTAGAGGCGCATCTCGCCGGTGACCGGATTGTATTGCACCGGGTAGAATTGCACCTGTGCTACGGCCTGGTCTCGCAGATACCCGGTCTCACCGAGCTTGACCGGATGGCCCGGGTAGAAGGCGTCGGTGGCGTAGAACTCTCGATTGGGGGCGAAATCTAGCTGGAAATCGCCGCTGTCTAAACGAAGCTCCTTGTCCGCGGCATCCAGGCTGTCCATCGTGATTTCTACGCTGGGTCCTGGCGGGAGTCGGTATCCGCGCAGCGTCTCGTAATCGGCCTCCAGGACTTGAACAGAGACGCCGGTGATATGAGGGAGGCCCAGCAGCGTGCCGCGCGTCGGCACCTGTGGCTCGCCCGCTGTGTCGGTCTGTAGAGTGCCAGGAATGACGAGCCGGTGGTACGTTTGATCTGCGTGCTCGACGGTCTCAATTTGAAAATCGGATACCGTCAGTTCCAGCACGATACCGCGATCGTCGGAAGACAGTACTTCCAGGTGGCTTCCGGCGGGCGTCTGGGCTGTGGCCGTCGGCGCGGAGCCGATGCCCCAGAGCAGAGACGCGGTCGTGATAATTGTCAGTGCGCGCCTGATGTCCATCCGCTGCTGCTCTCCTTGACTTCGCTGGTGCTGCTCGACCCCCGCCCTCGCCTTACGTATCGAAGCACGTCTTTCGTGTGGCCAGACAGTGCTGACTGGGTTCTACAGTATGTATTTCGTGCTCCTGCGACCCGCTTCCTGGCGTATCCCGTTGCAGTGCATGCAAGTGCAATGAGTCCTATCGACTCATGTGGCCATGGTAGCATACGTCTGTGTACGTGACGTGAAGGGAATGTGAGACATCTACTAGAATCCGCCGTCTTGTTGGCTGGGGAATACAGCTTGTCGCACAGGGTAGGGCGTAAGGGCAGTGCTCTTGCTGGACTGTGGTCCAGCAAGAGCATGGGGCTTGCATCGTACTTATACAGGCCGGTCTGAGCGCGAAACCGCCCAATGCGGATGACTTGCTACACGACGGGGCAGTCGACCAGATCGCACACCAGGTCGGCCATCTCGGGCAGGGGGCCGACGAGGAGTTGGTGGCAGTCTGCCTGACCGACGAGGGCGGCCAGTTCCAGGAACAGAAGCGATGAGCTGCCGCCGAATTCCCCCTGCAAAAGCGCCGACTTGTGCCCGCCCTGGAAGCGCCGCAGGAGCTCCATCACAGCTCGACTCTTGGGGATCGCTTCCAGGCGGGCGGGCCGGTCGAAGGCGGGTTGTGTCTCTGGTCGCTTGCTGACGTCCAGCACCAGGACCTGCTGCTCCTGACATATGGTCTCGATCTCGGCCAGCACGGACATCCGATGGGCAGCGCGCACGCGGAGCGTCGGGTAGCCCCGTTCCACGTCCGGGTGGACCTCGGTGACGTCCTCGATTCGACGGACGGCCGCCAGCAAGGCCTCGTCTATCTGATCGACGAGCACGCCCATCTCTCGTTCAGAATCCTCTGCGTTCTGGTTCGTCGGCGCGTCGGGGTCCTGCAAAATGATGATGTGGCTGATCTCTGCAGCTTCACCCGGACTGCCTGGCTGGATCTCCTCGACGTCCAGGAGCAATTTACCCAGCCACTCCGGCGCACCGCTTGCGGCCTCGGCAAAGCCGGTCAGTTCCAGCGTGCCGGGCCGGACCCTGAGGCTGCGGGGAAAGGGGTGTACCCGGCCGTCTGCCCGCCCCAGGGCGGCCATCTCGTCGGACAAGAACTCGAAGCCGCGCCGGATGAGCTCCAAGACCAGCGTCGTCTTGCCGTGACCACCGTCGGCGGCGAGAATGAATCCCTTCCCTCCACGGGAAACCACTCCGGCGTGGATCAAGAAGTGGCTGCGCACTCCCGCTACAATCGCATTCAGGACGCCGTCGTACGTGTAGCCCTTCAGCAGCCCGGGGTTGCTCAGACGCCGGACTTCCCCATTCAGAAGCATAATTGGCTGACCCCAGGGATTATCGGATCTGGTCAGCACGACGAATTCGGCTTGTGGTCGATTCAGGGACGTGGTGTCATCGGCGTGGAAGCGACGGTACATCTGGGAAAAGAGGTGGATATACGCGCTCGAGTCCGACCGGATGAGTGCGTCCAGATCGAAGAAGTGGAGCCTGATTTGATGGGGCGCTGCTGTTGCAGGTAGTGACATCATACGTTCAGTTTAGCATGAAAAAGTAAAAGGCAGGTATGATCCCAGCTAGAAACTGATCGGGGCGTGAGTGCTGAATCGGGGGGCGGGGCGAAGCGATGAACGGTCCGGCCGGTGACGCGAAAGGAGGCCAGCGCGACTTGCGCGGCCGGCCTCCCTCCTTGCTAGGTTCGCGCTATTAGTTGAGGCCGGTGGGGCCAGGCGCGTTGCCGTATATGGCCTGCGCGGGTCCCAATTCCTCCAGGATCTCCTCGTCGGTGTAGGTCGTCACCTTGGGGGCCTCGTACTCAATCATTTTCTTGCTCTCCATCGTATTACTCCTTTCTTGTCTTGTATGAGTGAACTTACACGTTGATAAACCGAAAGAACTGCCCAAGGGCGCCCTGTGCGCCGGGGGGCGCCCGACACGATGGGC
>Ga0180433_10002694_pt1 | contig 26994 bp, 16 predicted proteins | sample SS_ome_8_FD_132980 | JGI IMG/M metagenome (GOLD analysis project Ga0180433, IMG submission 132980) | Hypersaline lake sediment archaeal communities from the Salton Sea, California, USA - SS_1_D_1 metaG | ecosystem: Environmental > Aquatic > Non-marine Saline and Alkaline > Hypersaline >... | reverse complement strand
TCACTTCCGGCTGCAAAGAGATATACTTTCTGACTGCTGAGATGGCCTTGTCATCTTCATTCATAGAAGAATAACTGTAGGCGAGTACATTATAAATAAAACCTGCCTGGGGATCGATTTCCAGAGCTCTGGTATAGGCTCGAATCGCTTCATTGTAATCACCTGCAAAACAATCTTGCCCTAATCCCAGAAAATACCACATATCTTTATCATTTGGATAGTCCCTTGCCATTGCTTTGGCCAGGTCTAAACATATTTTATAATCGCGATGGAATAAATAAGCTATCTTTTCAATATATCTGCGTTCTTTATCCGTAGTTTTATAAATATATTTCTGAGCCTGACCAACTAATTTCCGCTCTCTAGACAGATCTGAGAAAGGATCAAGTAATTTGAAGATTCCCATATATAATGCCAGTTTACCATAGGCCATAGCAAAAGTGGAATCCAGCTGGACTGCTTCCCTTAAATGCTGCATACCCTCGCTGAAATTCCACCTTCGTATCTCTTCAATTCCTTTCTGATAATATTTATAGGCATCAAAAGAATGAGTAGTGACATCATTGATCCTGAGCTGTTCACTTCCTTCTCCTCTCACTATTCCCATCAGCTCTATTACTTCGGAAGTCAGCCTGTTTACCATCTGATAGACATCGTCCACCCTGGAACCCTGCGCCTGGGCTGCTCCAATCACAGTACCTGTATTCACATCACACAGCTGGGCATTGACGCTGAGTGAACTGCCTATCTGAAAAATACTTCCCAGCAGCATGGTCTTTACACCAGCATTCACCGCCACATCCAATGCTACCTTCGGCCCGATTGCATCTGTATCCTCCATACCCATCTTTCTCAGAATATCGAACAGATACTGACTGCTGAGCACATCGATCTCTTTGCAGCGGGAGAGATTGGAGGTCAGCATCTCCACCAGGATTTTCCCGAAATCTTCTTCTCCGGTACGGTTTTCAAAGTACATCACTGCTATAGAATTCTCCCGGATCAACGTCTTATCCGTTTCTTTACGAAACACCTGCTGACCAATAAACCATACTGCAATAAGTATAAGCACCATTGCTGCTGATATACCAATCCATAAAGGACGTTTCTTTCTTTTCTTCTTTTTGAACGACTCATCTGCAGGCATTTCCTTCAAGGATTCCCGGGAAACCTTGTTCGTATCCCGCTTTAGCCGCTTCAGATCGATCAGCATATCCTTTACAGATTGATAGCGCTCTTCCGGATCTTTTTCCAGGGCCCGGTTCAGGACATGAAGCAACTCAGAAGACAGATCGGATCGATACTGCTGTATCGGTTGCGGTTCTTCGTTCACAATGGCATACATCATAGCTGAATCATACTCTCCCTTAAAGGGAAGTTCACCGGTCAACATTTCATATAAAACCACCCCAAAGGAAAAGATATCAGTACGTGCATCCACCTCCTGCCCCTGCAGATGTTCCGGGGACATGTAGGCAACCGTACCTAATGTGCTTGAGGATTTTGTGAGTTTCTCTGCTCCCCGAAGCTTGGCCAACCCAAAATCCATCACCTTCACCCGGCCGTCATCTGTGATCATGATGTTATCGGACTTGATATCCCGATGAATGACACCTTTAGCATGAGCAGCTTTTAATGCTTCTGCGATCTGCATAGCGTACTTTACAACTTCTTTTATCCTTTTTCCTTTTTCCTTTTTCCTTTCGCGAAGCGTTTCCCCCTCCACATACTCCATCACAATAAAAGGATCCTCCCCTTCATCGTGAATTTCATAAATGGTGCACACATTAGGATGATTCAATGCTGCTGCGGACTGGGCCTCCTGAAGAAAACGGGCCAGATCCTGCTCGTTTTTGGTTACATGAGAGGGGAGAAACTTCAGCGCTACCGTGCGTTTGAGCTTAGTATCCTGCGCTTTATACACCACTCCCATCCCGCCTTCACCTATCTTTTCGATTATTTTATAATGTGAAATAGTTTTACCGATCATTTTTTTCCCAATGTTTTAGATTATTTCTGCCCGATTTCCATTTTAATGTCTTTACGTATACTTTATTGTATGATTTTAGATAATAAACCAATATGTAGTAGGGACAGAACACTGTTCTGTCCCTACTGTAACCTTTCCAGCCTTGCTTTCGCATCCAGCTTCTCCAGCAGGTCCTCATCCGCATCTTTCCAGATATCGAGGAATTTCTGATACTGTTCAATGGCTTTGTCTTTCAGACCCTTTTTCTCATACAGTTTTGCCAGTCTGTAGTGATGCTTGGGATGTATGAAATATTGATTTTCATTTTCTGGATTAAAGGTGACCAATCTCTCATATTCATGGATGGCTTGGTCCAGGTTTCCTTTTTTAATATAGGCCCGGGCCAGAACATCCCGAATCGGGCTATACATGTAGGGCTTCCAGTAGTAGGGTACTTGAACAGGACCAATCTCCTTAAGTTCGCCCGGCACTGCCTTTTTACACACGGAGACGGCTTTGTCCACAGCACCGGTTTCTAATAGTAGATATGCTTCATACAACCTGGTCAAATACTCAATATTATCCTTTATGCTATACGGTATCTCAGGTATCATGGACCTCATTTTCGAAAGATATTTTTGGGCAGAAGCAGGATCTCCCTTTTCAAGATCAAGGATACCTGAAATAAAATAAAAGAGCACCCCATTGCAGGCCTGCATGTAGCTGCTCAAATCCCAGGGAAAATCCCGCCATACCTGCACTAATTCATGGCATTTTTCAGTATTGCCCAATTCCAGGTATATTAAGGCTTGGTCGCAATCCATTCCGCTCAGAAAAGATTCATTTTCCCTCTCTTTGGATTTTTGTCTGGCCTTATCGAGTTTATGAGAGGCTTCACTTATGTCACCTACCAGGAAGTAATACTGGCTTACACCCCATTCTGCACCCATGCCGGGAGAGAAGGAGGGATATCGCACAATGAGCTCTTCCAGGCAATTGATGGCTGCCTCATAATCCTCCTTCAGGATATAGCTATACCCCATCAGGTGGTATGATGAGACATGATCCGGTTGCAGAGAATGGACGGTTTTAAAATTATCAAGAGCCCTGTCCAGATCCCCCATCCTGAAATAGATCTTCCCCCGTTTATAATAAGGGCCTGCCTCATCCGGAAACTCTGCGATATATTGATTTATCTGGTTAAGTGCTTTTTGATAATTCTTGGTAAGCCGATAGGTATCGGCCAGTCCCACCACAGCCACTCTATCCATGGGATCCAATTTCAATGCTTTATTGAATGATGTAACGGCTTTATCGTAAGATTGCCGGTTACTGTAATAATGCCCCAAAGAAATATATGCCCGTTTTTCCTTTGGGTATTTTTGAATAATTTCCCTGAGAATATCATACCGTTCATTCGGATCACTCTCTGTTTGACTTTCAATATATAAACGTTCCTTTTCCGTCGCATTTGAAGCGTAGCGTTTTGCCCTGCGAAAATTCATATCGCTCATTCGTGTATTGGCCAGGTAACCATAAACATATCCCAGATAGAGATAGGCTGCAGCAAAGGTCGAGTCAATTGAGGTGGCTTTGGTTAAATACGAGTATGCCTCCTTTATATTGCGTTTTGTATAATAATCCACACCAAGCACATAATACTTGTAAGCTTCCTGGGATGTGGTAGTCATATCGGCAATACGTTTGTGGGTCTTTTCAATTTTTTGTTCTGAAAGACCTATCCCTTTTGCAATCTCTTTGGTGAGTTCATCGATCTGCTTCCGGATAATACTGGATTCTCCTTCGCCCTGAGACCGGGCGCTTTTCAAGATCTCCTTGGTATGGACATCCAGGACCTTTACATCCGTCACAAATACATCACCCAGCCTAGTGATGCTGCCCAGAACGATGGCATCCACCTCATCCATGCGGCACAGTTCGAATCCCAATTCCTCGTCGATCATCTCAACATCCGGTTTCCCGGCCTGCCTCAGCAAGTCATTCATACGCTGCCATGTCGTCACCCGCAGGTATTTGGACTGTTCCAGGCTGGTAATGAGAAGATTGGGTACTACCTTTTCCAGCCGGTCGTAGGCTGCATCTCCGGTCTGATTCTCGAAACTGATAACGGCAATTGGAACCGGTTCAGATCCCAGCACCTCATCTGAAAGGAACGGTCTGAGCATGAAAAATGCAAGTACCAGGATCGACAATATTCCTATGGGTATCCATATACGTTTTAACCTGTTCTTTTTCTCTGGCTTTTCAACCGTATGGGCAGTCTGTCTTTTAGAGTGTGGTTCCGGATCCTTTTTGAGCCCTTTTAAATCCACCAGAATATCGCCGATGTTCTGATAGCGATCATCCCTGTTTTTCTTCAGAGCCTTATTCACGATACGTTCCAATTCCAGGGGGACCCCTGTACGCAGTCCGGTTATGGGCTCAGGATCCTCATTCAGGATGGCATAGACAACCGCCTGTTCATACTCTCCCTGAAAAGGAAGCTGCCCGTTGATCATCTCATACAGAACAACGCCCAGAGACCATATATCTGTCCGCTGATCCAGTTTCTTCCCCTGTGCCTGTTCCGGTGACATATAGGCCACTGTTCCCAGAGAGGTTCCGGTTTTGGTCAGTTTGGTACGGCCAGCCAACTTGGCCAGTCCGAAATCGAGGATCTTCACCTGCCCTTTATCCGTGACAAAAATATTCGCACTTTTAATATCCCGGTGCACTATACCATGCCTATGTGCTTCTTTCAATCCCTCGGCAATCTGAAAGGCATACTCCAGCGCTTCTTGCAGAGAGAGCGGCCCCCGGGCGATCTTGGATCTGAGGGATTCTCCTTTATAACAGGGCATCACCATATAAACCTGACCGTCTTCCGATTCCCCGATCTCATGGATGGTGCAGATATTGGAGTCTTCCAGACCTGATGCGGCCCGGGCTTCATGCAGAAACCGTTTCCGGGCTGTCTCATCCCGGGTCAGCTCCGGCGGCAGAAACTTGAGGGCTACCGTGCGTTTAAGCTTGGTGTCTTCAGCTTTATACACCACTCCCATGCCACCTTCACCCAGCTTTTCCAGAATCTTATAATGTGATATGGTTTTGCCGATCATGAGGAGCTCTCTTTAATAACAAATTATTTTTCTCTACTCTGAACGAAACAATAACATAATAATTCCGCAAGAATATAATGTTTATAGATAGAATTATAGTATTATAGCTATGTAAGAATTTAATTTTAAAATGTCAAGAAAAAAATACATTTACATAAAAGTACAGTATTCCTTCTTTAAGAATGTAAAAAAATAAGTTTAATATAATAGACATATTAAACTTATTTAATGCTCAGGATTATTACAGTTTCTCCATTTATTTATTTTTTAAAGCTTTCCACTGCCTCCTCTACTGTATCATAAGCATCAAAGATTGTATTTAATTTGGTAATCATAAAAAGACTTTTTACTTTTTTTGAAGCACTGGCTACTTTAAAAATGCTGTCAGCATTCTTTGCAGAAGTAAAACAGGCCATAAGCATACCCAGCCCCTTACTGTTCATCCACTTAACAGCTGAAAGATCAACAATAATCTTTTTTTGCCCATCCTCTAAAAGATCCTTTATTTTTTTGTGACAGGTATCAGTCATTTTGTCTCCCATAAGATTTCCCTTAATGGATACTACTGCTATATCTCCATCCATTTTTACTTTAATACTCATAACTCTTCTCCTTTTTATAAATTTTGTTATTCTTTATGAATTATGACAAAAAAATTTGTACTATTAAGTGTAATCTATTTATTCTTAACAATATACAACTGCCATAAATCACGACTGGTTGTGTGAGTTACAGGAGCAAGAGCAAGTCTGCCGGTTTTACCAATGTTTTTCTCTAAATATTTTAATTCCTGAAGCTTATCTTTTAACTCAGGATCAACAGGAGTTGTATATCCTTTTTCCCTCATTAACAAAATCCCCTTCACCCGGAGGGATAGTTCCAGGTTTATCCGTAACAGACACAGCATATCCGCCACAATTTCTCCCGGGAACTTTTCTTTAAGCGAATGAAGATATCGCCCTAATTTTGTATCAGAAATATTGCCGGAAATAATCATATTCAATAAAAATGCATCCGAATCAAGCCCCATCTCCAGCCATTCCCGCAGAGCTTCTTCACTGCGGTCGTAAACAAATAAAATCAAGAGAGGTAAAGCTGTTAAAAAAACAATTGTGTTAAAAACAGGCCCAAAGAAAAACTGATTATAAATTCCATGTAGTACAATTGCGATTGCCAGACCCGGCAGCAACTTAATAAATTTTTCATACGGATCACGTTCATATAAACTTTTCGAAAAAATTGCAAATATGGCCATGGTTCCCCCATGCATGATAGCTGTTCCGAATCCACGAATAATCCAAACAAAAAGATCTGAATTCATTAACGAATATAGATAGTAGATATTTTCTATAAAAGAAAATCCAGCACCAAGAGCAAAACCATAAATAGCACCGTCAACCATAAATCCTATTTTCCCGGATCTGATCAGATATATTATAAATAACGCTTTTAATAACTCTTCACTGATTGGTGCAACAAATTTGGAATAAGAATCCATATCCAAATGGAGAACTGACCGAAGCCAGCCGTTTAATATAGAACACACTACTGCAGCCATACAGCCCATGAGAATAGTTACCAAAACAGCACGGAATTTCACCAGTTTGTAGCTGTCAATAAATATTAAAACTACAAGAAAAATAAAAACCGGTAATAAAGCAGCAGATATTCTTATTAATTCACTCACAGTATTTTCAGCGAAATCATAAATTCTTTTGATGGTTTTTGATTTTCTTCAAAGGCAGCTGCATATCCGAGTGAGAATGTAGAACTGAAATATGAAAATAAAACAATTCTAAAATCTAATTGTCCGCCTATATTCAAAAGTGCCCTTTTTGTACTAAATTGAGGATGAATATCAGCAGCTTTTTTGCTGTTAAAATTAGTCATAACAGCTGAATTAAAAAGAGCAATACGTGCCCATCGTAAGTACATGCTTGTGAAACCAAAGTTACGAAATCTGATAGGTGGTAAACTCCATTCCAGCATCATTTTACCATAACTCTTACCACCAAATTCGTTCAGTTCAACTCCGGGAAAACTGTAATATGTTCTGTACCGCTGTATTGATAACCGGTCAATCCAGTTATTGCCGAAGCCTCCAAAGAAAAAATTGACAAAGGGATTGTCCTTATCGCCAAAAGAATAGCCTGCAGAAGTTCTTAACCAGACTGAAGAATGTTTGATCAAAAGTGGTACACCGTAATCTAAATTAAAATTTATACGAGGATATATCTTTGAATTAACATAATTACTGCTGGCTGAAAGCTGACATTTGACTCCTTTTTCATAATCTACCGCACCCAGCGAAGCTCCGCGATAATCATAATCAAAACTCATATTAGCAGAGAGCAGTTTATCATAGGTTGCAGCTACATTCTGATAATCTGGCAGTCGTTTTAAACCGCCGTATCCAGCTATACTGAAATTAAAATCCAGTGTTTTAGGTTTATCATATAATAAATTTTTATTATATTCCAAACCCAGAGAATATCCCTTACGACTGGTTTTGGTGGGACCGAATAAATCATAAAAATCGGCACCATTATACTGAGCGTTTATGCCCCAGTTCCAGAACTGATAATTAAGCCCGAGATGCAGTCTTTCATCACTGGGCAGATTTAAAGAAGGTGTAAATGAAACTGTAATATTTAACTTGTTGAATTGAAGTTCATTCTGGATGTTAAATCGATACCCCAGTGCAACATAATCTTTATATCCCTCAACAATCGGGTAGGCTGATGAAAATTTTGTATTCTTCCAGGCACTGTATTCTCCGGAAAAAACAATAAGTGAATCAATATTTATCGATTTTACCGACCCCGGCATCCAGGATCTGACAATGGGGTGATGTTTTACAACTTCCTGGCCCAATAATTTTATTGCACTCACACCGCTGGTCACCGATTCATTGGCAATCCAGACCGGAACAAATCCTTTCCCTGTATATCTCATAACAATCAAAGAATCATCTGAAATCGGTAACGGTCTGAAAAAACCTGTTTCACAATTACTTAATATGTCCATATCACTTTTTTTAACATTATACCTGTAAATATTTGACACGCCTGTATAGTAGGATGATCCGTAAAGATAATTACCATCAGGTGAAAATTTAAAACTTGCAGGTGAACTGATATCAAAATCAAAAAGAGTTTCATAGGAATAATTGCCCTCTAACAATTTTTCAACCGAAAATGATATTAGCTTGTGTTTACCGTCAATATTTGTCAACGCTCCGGTAATTAAAGAACCATCCGGAGAAATATCAATATCATAAAAATCCTGACCGTAGGGAAAAGCATAGACAGCAGTCCAGTCATTATAGGGTGGCTCAATCTCTATCAGGGTAGAAATACCATTATGATGTCTTACTCCCCATAGTGATTTATCCGATTTACTGAAAGTTAAATCTCCGGCTCTCAGATCCCTGATTAACCTTATTGAATTTCCGGTATGGATATCCACAACATTAAGATCACGATAGCTGTTGTTATTGGTTGTATAGTATATTCTGCTCGAGGAGGAATCGTAAGTCAAAGAACAGACACTGTATAATGCAGCTCCTGTTACGTCACATATTTTATCAATTTTTCCACTATGAATATCAATAGCAGCAATATGAGATACATGTCCCGGATACTGAACCGCTGCATATATTTTCTCTAACTTCGGTTCATACACTATGGGCGATACAGAACCCAGGGCTTCCTGAATAATGGGACGATAGGAAGTGGTTGGATTTTCTCGTATGGTTGCGAGATTAGCTTGCTGCCACTGCCTTTCAAATGAAAGCCACTCGGACCATTCTTCATCCAAAGATGCATTAAATACATTCTGAAACTGACCAACAAAATAGCGCTTACTGCCGTTAGTACGGGAAACCCACTCTATTAATTTTTCGGGTCCGTAATTCTTAGCAAGATAGGTAAAAAAACGTGTTCCATAAAGATAAGAGATTGCTCCAATCTGAAAATCAGTAGTTGTCCCTTCTGCTTCCAGTCCTACAGCATGATACAGATAACTGTTATCGTGTATTTTAGTTCTAAAAACCATTTCATCATAAAAACCGAGCGCACGCCCAAGACCTCCGGACATCCAGGTTTCCAAAAAGACCGCAATTCCTTCATGATACCAACGGGGAGCATAGGTTCGAGGTGAGGTTAAATAAGAATATAACATCGAAACAGGATTTTCTTCATCAGAATTCACTTTCCCCAGAAAAGCTGAACGAAAATAATTATCATCATCAGAGGCACGGTCCATTGCTATGACATGAACTAATTCATGATTCATGAGCCAGTTCATCCTCTCATTGCCATTTATCACTTCATATGTATAAAGAAATGGTGAAATACTAACCAACACTAAATTTACAGGGAGTGCAGTGGCTCCTCCGTTGCCATAATCACTGAAATCCTTTAAAAAAATGGTTACCTTCTCAGTTGGTGTGTAGTTGAATAAATTTTTATAAAAATCCATTGTATTTTCGAAACAGCGGGCTAAATGAGGAACAACATACGTATGAGCATTATGATAATAAACCAGGTTTAAATTATCTGTCTTTAATACTTTAAGTTTTTGTGCATATAATGCAGAAACCCCAATATAAAATATTAAAGAATATACCAACAAAACCTTGGCTGTTTTTTTCATATATATACCTTTAACTTTTCAATTCCTTTTCCTAAATGTATACTCAAAAAAATTTTAAAGATCAAAAAAAAATACTGCATTCTTTTACTAATAAATCCTAATAAAGGGAAAACGGCATTTCGCCGCTTTCCCTTTCAGGAGGTTAGTAATTCGCTTTCTGTAACAATCTGAGTCAATAACAGCTGGAGATTCTATAATACACCGTTATTCTTCAATTTTTGCTGCCTGTAATAACTGTTTAAATTTAGTATTTGCCATTAATGCTGACAATCTTTCATCCGCCATAACTCCGCGAAATTTTGTATGTGCCATCACATTACGGAAGTTAGCATTAGCCATCAGGTTTCTGAATCCGGTATGTGTTATCATACCACGAAATTTTTCCTCTGCCATAAGTCCCCTGAACCCTGCATCTGCCATCAGATTACGAAAACCAGTATGTGCGATCAGATTTCTGAATCCGGCATCTGCCATCAAATTACGAAAACTTGTGTGAGCTATCAGTCCTCGAAATCTCGCATCTGCTATCAATCCCCGGAATCCGGCATCTGCCATCAAATTACGAAAACCAGTATGTGCAATCAGGTTTCTGAAACCAGTATGTGCGATCAGAGCACGAAAATTTTCTTCAGCCATTAATGCCCTGAACCCTGCATCTGCCATCAGATTACGAAAACCTGTATGAGCCATTAAATTCCTGAAACCAGTATGTGCCATAAGGTTACGAAAACTCGTGTTAGCTATCAAATTTCTGAATCCGGCATCTGCCATCAGATTACGAAATTTTTCATCTGCCATCAATTCCCAGAATTTTGTATCTGAATGTGTCATGAGATCACGAAATTGAGCTTCCGGCATCAGATCTTTAAATTCTGCATTGGCTCTCAGTTCCTCAAACTTGGCTTCTGGTTTTAAAGCTCTGAATTTTTCATCTGCCATCAATGACCGGAAATTTTCCTTTGCCATTAATTGCCGGAAATTTTCTGCTGCCAGTAACTCCCTGAATTTTGTATTCGCTATGAGTTCCTTAAACTTTGCTGCAGGAATGAGTGCCTGAAAACTTTCATCTGCCATCAAGCCACGGAAACCCACATCTGCCATCATTCCACGAAATTTTTCATCTGCAATTACTCCACGGAAACTTTCATCTGCCATCAGTGCACGAAATTTCTCTTCTGCCATCAAACCACGGAATCCTGCATCCGCAATTAATCCCCGGAATCTCTCATCTGCTATTACTCCACGGAACTTTTCATCTGCCATCAATGCCTGGAATTTCTCATTTGCCATCAATTGTACAAACTGCTCGTCTGCAATCAACCCCCGGAATTTTTCGTCTGCCATTAACTGCAGAAACTTTTCATCTGCAATCAGTCCCCGGAACTTTTCATCTGCCATTAATGACCGGAATTTCTCTTCCGCCATTAATGCCCTGAACTTTTCATCTGCAATCAATGCCTGGAATTTTTCATCTGCCATTAGTGCTACATATTTTTCATTGGCAATCAATGACTGAAATTGAGGATCCTTTAATAAATTCTGAAACTGTGCACTTTGCAGAAAACTCTGAAGTTCAGGATCATCCAGCTTTACATCTGATTGAGTAATCTGTTCAACATGATATCGTTCTGCTTTTTCTACTCCTTCAATCGTGCCTTTTACATCCCCATTTGACGGTGGAAAAGAAGTTAATGAATAAATCACTACAATCACTACAGCGATAACTACTATACCAATTACAAGCTTTATTCTGCCACTGCTTGAAGATTTGTTAGTTTGCTTTTCCATAACGACCTCCTTCTAAAATTTTTAGTTTTTAGTGAACTTTTTTTAACCGTTCTACTATAATTACATCTAAATCTTAAAAATGTTGGTACTTTTTTCTCCTATTTATATATATTCATTAATTTTCATTATTGAGGAAGAGATTTTTCTTCATTAATAAACTGCCATTTGCATAGAATTTTAAATCCAACTGAGGTATCCCTGGAACCGGCTCTGTGAGAAAAACAATATAATTACTCTCTCCTTTATGTCTTATATGTATTGTCTTTTTATCAACTGTACATTGTAAATTGTTGTTATTTAGCCGGCTCAGTGCTAAAAAGTCTAAATCATTCTTTATGGATTCAATAACAGTTTCAATATACCTTTTCGTTTTAAGCTCAAATTCTACAAAAAGGATATTCTCTTTTGATTTTACACTCACAGTGCCCGATATATCATTTGAATGAATGTGTATTTTACTCACCGGCTCCAGATATTCAGAAGTCTCATTAATGATCATAGTTCCAATCAAACGAGATGTATCAGGTTTGTGAACTGAATCGAATAAAGAATAATAGATAAAGACTCCTAAAGCCAAACCCACTATAAATATATATGCATATCTAAAGTTAAATCTATAACCCGATATAAGTTCAAAAAATTTAAAAGGTTTTCTTTCTTTTTGAGCATATTTTTTAACATCAATAGAATTCAAAATCGTTTTTTTTAAATCCGAGGGTGGGTTAACCTTTTCAACTTTATTTAAAGATTCCGAAAGTTTACATAAATCATTATATAAATTCTCAGCTTCCGGATTTCTCCTCAGATATTCTTTTAATTGTTTACTTTCCTCTGGAGTATTTAATCCATCGATCTCTTTGTTTATCAACTCTTGTAATTTTTTATTGTCCATGAATGGAATATCCTTTATCAATTAAGTAATCTCTTAACTTCTTTCTAGCAGTAAACAAACGTGATTTAACTTTCCCTTCAGAGACATCCAAGATATATGCCATATCTTTATAGGATAACTGTAAGAAATATTTCAGAATAATTACAGATTTGTACATAATACTCAGTTTTTCTATAGCTTCGACCAAACATTTTTTCTCATCTTCCTTCTCACAGTTATCTAACGGTGAATTCTCATCTGAAGATATTTCCAACTTTAATTCTGTATTCTTCTTTTCCCTCTGTATATAATTTAATGTTTCATTAACTGCTATACGGTAAATCCAGCTGAAAAATTTGTATTTCGACTTATAAGAGTCAAGATTCTCGTATACCTTAATGAATATTGACTGGGTTACATCCTGAGCACTCTCATAATTATGAATCATCTGATAAACAATATTAAAAACCTGTTTCTCGTATCTTTCTACCAGGAGCGCATATATATCGGTTTCACCTTCTAAACAACGCCGGACACATTCTTTATCATCATATTCTATCATAAATACAAGCTCCTATGGAAAAAGTTGGTAAATATGTATGAATCTTTTACTCAATTTCAAAAATCAAATCAAATCCGGCATAACGAAATATATCTCTTATGTGTTCACTCATGTTGATGAGTTTTAATGTATCACCTGAATCATTTAATCTTTTCTGTGTACCCAATAATACACCCAATCCGCAGCTAGAAATATATTCAAGATCTTTAAAGTTTATGACACTTGATTTATTTATCTGATCAAACATTTGTTTAGCATATTTTTCTTGAGTTGCATCGAATCGTCCTTCTAACTGGATTTCATTATTATTAATTGTAATCTTGAACATGTTGGTTCTCCAAATATTTTATTAAGGTAATTACACTCTTTCTGTTTTCGTATGAATAATCAATTTTATCAATCATCTTATGGACCAGGGGGATTCCCAGACCACCTACTTTTCTTTCTTTCAGTTTCTTCCTGAAATCATATTCTTCCTTCATTCTTATATCAAAAGAATCAACATCAATATCAATTAATGAGATGATTAATTTCGCATCACTTTTAGAAAGAGTGATAGTAACTGGATTTTTATTTTTTTTAATATATTTTACTGAATTAGTAAACAGTTCTTCTACTACAAGATTAGCGATAAAAACATTTTTTTCATCCAGATTACTCTTTCTTGCAAAATTTTGAATAAAAGAAAAAATATTACTTAATGATTGTATTTTTCTGGGAAATTTTCTGGTCATTTTTATCATAACTGCTCCACAGCTATTATTGAAATAAGAAATGTCTTTTAGTAAAGATTATAGAATTCTGAAAGATTCAGTAATATCAATAACTTTTAATTGCTTTTTCTTTATTATCAAAAATTTTTAAAATGGTTGTAAGTTTCATCATTTTTAGCATACTCTTTGTTTTCTTAGATACACCTCCAATTCTCAGCTCACCACCGGCATTAGTACAGGAAGTGTAACAACCTATCAGCATTCCCATTCCCAGACTGTTCACCCACTTGACCTGAGAAAGATCCACAACAATATTTTTATATCCCCTGGATAAAAATTCTTTTATTCGCTGATGGCATTCCCGAGTTTCTTCACCTCCCATAAGTTTTCCTTCCACCTCAATGAATGCCACTTTACCTACAAGCCCTTCTTTTAATATCATAGCTGCCCCCGTTTTATGATATATGAAAAAACAAAGCTTTAAATATCTATATAGTTTTTTTAGTTAAAGTTATTATTTTCTGTAAATATTTATCTCTTGGTCAATTCCAGATAGAAAAATGTAGTCACTTCTATATACTCAATACCGGCAGATTCAATGATATACAGCCCTCCCCTATTCCTGGTATTTAATTGTACCAGGTTTCTAAATAGGCATAAGTACAACCGACATATTGACCTTTCCTTATATGAAAGGGTTAATCCAATTACCCCTATCCCTTGAATTGTATAAATTCTAATTAAAAATTAATCAATAATTATGGTATAATTCTTATGTAAGCAATAAATTTTAAAATGTCAAGAAAAAAATGCCTGTATTATATTTTAATATATATAAATACTATCCTTATATATGTAAATAAAATATATTATTAAATATTTAAATTTAAATTTCTCTACAACAAACCCTTTACATACCCGCCATCCACTTGAATAATAGCACCGGTTACATAACTTGCTTTTTCTGAGGAAAGAAAAGTTACTACATCTGCCAGTTCTTTGGGCTCTCCCATCCTGCCCAGAGGGATCTGATCTGTAATCTCTTCTTCTGCTTCTTTTACAGAAGTTTTCTTAACTTTAGCTTTGTTCTGCATAAGTTGCTTTACTCTGTCTGTCATATGATACCCGGGACACACAGAATTAACCAGAATATTGTAAGGTGCCAGTTCCTGAGACAGACTCTTGGTTAATCCTACTACACCAGGACGAATAACATTGGACAACAACAATCCGTCCACCGGCTGCTTTACAGAAACTGAAGTCAAATTGATGATACGTCCCCATTTCTGTTTTTTCATCCCTGGAACAACTCCTCGTATTAATCTGACTGCACTCATCAAGGTAAGATCAAAGCCCTTTATCCACTCATCATCCTCAACATCTCCAAAGTTACCAGGAGGCGGACCGCCTGCATTTGTAACCAGAATATCAATATTACCAAACAGGTCAAGTGCTTCACGTATCAACCATTCTACCTGTTCTTTCTGAGAAAGATCAGCTACCAGAGGAAAAACCGAAATACCGGTTTTTAGAAAAATATCATCAGCTGTTTTTTCAAGTATTCTTTTATTTCTTGAACAGATTACCAGTTTTACACCTTCAGATGACAAACTTTCTGCCACTGCTTTACCCAGACCCCGGCTGGATGCTGCAACCAAAGCCACCTTATCTTCAAGTCCCAGTCTCAAAGTATCCCCCTTTTAAAATTATTATTCATTTCCTTCAGGAATGTATTGAAATATATTTTTTAATACTTCGATCATAAGTACGTTCAACATCATCAGGAAAAAAACAGGCTGGTAATTCTCCTAATTTTTTATGATATTCAATGCATTCACAGCATATCCCTTTTCTGGGGCATGGTTCATAAGTACAATTACATTTTGCCAGATTCTCTTCATAATTTTTACAATCATGCATTTAACAACTCCCCTTTCTATATTTCTTTTGTGATTATCTTAACCCAGCCAATCTTTTTTCTGAAAGCTGTACGAATCAGAAGAGTACAATTCTTAAGTTCAATCTTTTCACCTTTTTTGGGTATATATCGTAATCTGTCAATGATCAACCCTCCCAGAGTATTATAATCACCTAAAGGTAAATTGATACCCAGAATTTTATTTAATTCTTCAATTTTTATTGATGCTTTTGCCAGATAAGTTGTTTGATTAACTTTTTTGATATCCTTGGGAATAATATCAAACTCATCCTCAATTTCTCCAAAAAATTCTTCTAAAATATCCTCTATGGTTACTAAACCAGCTGTTCCTCCATATTCTCCTACTACAATAGCCATCCAGACTCTTTTTCTTTGCATCTCTTTTAATAAACTGCCAATGGGTTTACTTTCGGGCACAAAAACAACCGGTCTGAGTATATCTCTTAAATTTTCCGGTTCTTCAAATAATATGTCTTTTGCATTAATATTACCAATAATATGATCAATATCCTTATCCATTAATGGAAGACGTGAAAAACCTTTTTTCTGAAAAATTTCTGAAATTATATCTATGGAATCATCAGTGGAAACAGCCAGAATTTCAGTCCTGGGAATCATAATATCGCCAACACTTTTATTCCCTCTTAAAATAAATCTTGATATTAAACCAATATCCTCCTCATCAATAAAATCTGACTGTTTGCTTTCCCGTATTAACATATCAAGATCCTTACGTGTAAAAAATCTTTTAACTTCCCAATCTTCTGCTTTGATAAGCTTTAATAAAAATTTTGATATATTCATTATTATTATATTTATCGGATAAAATACTACATAGAATCCTCTAAGCGGTGTTACAGAACAGCGAATATACAATCCTGTTTTATCTCTGGCCAGCGATTTAGGAAGAGCTTCTCCAAAAATAAGCAGAAATATAGAGCTGAATGCAGTTATCACAAATCCACTAAAAAATTTTTCCAGATAAACAGCCATAATCGATGATGCTACCACCAGACATATATTATTGCCTACTAGGATTGTTGTTAAAAAATTTTCAGGACTGAAAAGAAATCTGCGGATTTTATCAGCACCTTTTATGCCTCTCCTGGTCCAAACCTCCAGTTTTAACCTGCTTACAGAGATCAAAGCAGTTTCTGAACCGGAAAAAAAGGCGGAGAAAAAAAGAGCTACAATAAATAAAAAAATTCTTATGTCAAGCAGATTCATTATCTTCTTCCTTAATACTAATTTTTGCACCTGTATTATGGAATAAAAGCTGTTTAAACTGTTCTGATTGTGATTTTTTTATTTTTAGTTTTATTGTTGTATCAGTACCATATTTCTTAGAAATTATTTTGCAGTTAAATTTTTCAACAAGTTCCATTATTATACCAGTGAGTTCATAAGAAAAATTAACTGATAAAATATCTGTGATATAAATTTTTCTTTTTCCTGCCCTTAATATGGTCTGTTCAATACAATTCCGATATGCGCGTGACAATCCTCCTGTACCCAGCTTTGTACCTCCAAAATATCTGGTGACTACACCTACAATATTGGTTAACTGCTGTACCTCGATGGCATCAAGAATTGGCCTCCCACCAGTGCCGCTTGGTTCCCCATCATCATTATATCTGTATATTGCTTTATCTCCTATTCCTATTTTATATGCCGTACAATTATGAGTCGCATTATAATTCTTTGATGAAATAAATTCTATATACTTTTCAGCCTGATCAGTACTGTTCACTGATTTTATATATCCAATGAACTTCGATCCTTTTACCTTTATTTCTGTGGATTTTTCATTTTTGATTGTATAATAAATATTATTATTCATAACATAAAAACAACCTGATTAATGTATTAAAATAATAGTACAATTTCAAATTACAGTATCCTGTAAATTATCTCATAATAATTAGTTTGCCAATTTTTTCTTTTTTAACGGTTGATCCCGATCCATAACTGCGTGCAATCACTTTATACAGATAAACACCATTAGCAACAGGATCGCCCATCTCATCTCTACCATTCCAGGGAATCATATTAAATCCTGAAATCCCTGAAATAGAAGAAAGCGTACAAATTAGATTGCCGGAAGCAGTATATATTTTAATATCAATATCTGCATCTTTATTTAATTTAAAAGTAAAATGAGTGGAATTTTGCATAGGATTGGGATAATTCAGCACTTCTTTGATTATAAGTTCATCTTCCGGCACTATTTCAAAACTGACTGATTTTTGGGATGAATTATTAGCATTATCCCATGCTTTTAATAAAATAGTGTGTTTACCAGCTGCTAATCCATGTAATGTATACTGCAAATTTCCGTCAAGATAACTGTCCTTTTCATACTGAAAATGCTGAGTAAGATTTACAGGACTTTGATCATCCACATAAAGCATGATTTTGTGTCCGATTTCTTCTGTAATATTTATTCCGCTTTTATCATCAGCAAGAGTAACAATTATTTCAGGATTCTCTTCTATCATATCACCGGTGATAAAATTTTCATATCCGGCAAAATATATAATGATCTCAGGTCCTTTTATATCGTCAAGAACACAGCTTCCTCCTACGGGTAATAATTCCATACTGCCGCTGCCGTCGCTGTTTTCATTATAAAAGTACGCACTGATACGGGCAGTAGTCCCTCCATAGGAAATATCTTTTGGAATAATAAAAGAAAATTCAAAAGAGGAATTTTCATTTTCTTTCTGACCGCGAAATATTGAATTTCCGGCCAAGGAATAATCCAGTGTGACATCCTCATTTGTATAAACAATATTCTTTTTACTATCAAAACACTTTAAAAACACTGAACCGTCGAATCCGGTCCAGGCTGTTCCGTTTTTTTCAATTCTTCCCTTTACCGTAAATTTACCTAATGCTTTCAGCGTATCAGGCTGTATATCAGTAATAACACTGTTATAAGTCGGCACTCCCAGGCGCAGTGAAGGATCAGAAAAAAGAATATATTTCTCATCATTGTTAATATAATTATTTTTATTTTTAGCAATAACCAAAGCATCCCCAATTCTTAAAGAATTTCCCCTACCAATAAGTTCCTGTAATACCAATTCATTTAATGCTTCGTTCGGAGTAGAGGCACAATCCCGGGAAGCTGCTATAGCACCAATCACGCCTATACCCTCTGTAGAGGTCAATAAAAGTTCTGCACCACTCTGATCATCAGGTTTATCATATCTGCCAAAATGACAGGTGGCTGCATAAAAAAAACTATGTTTTTCTTTATTTTCAAGTTTATTAATATCTCTATCTCTCTCAAAAATCCTCTCATGAGCTAATACTTTTCTGTTGCCGTGACCGATATAGTTAACCCATACTGTTCCCATATTTATCTGCTCAATAAGATCAGCAGCGGCATCAGGTTTCCTGGATAAAACTTCCGGATATTCAGTTAAATAAATCTTTCTCAATTCATATTTATCAGGAATAATATTTTCAGCTATTTTTTCAGTAGCATTAATATGAGTAATTTCATTTTCACTTCCAGGTCCTCCTTTTTCATCATCTCCGACCAGAGTAAATAAGTTTTTCCACCAGTCAAAAACCGGATTACTTTCATATTGAATAATTTTATCTACTACAGCCTGTGCTTCCTGAGGTGTCTGAACCGGAAATCGTCCTACTGACAAATCCATATATGTATCATCGCCGGATATATATGTATACCAGTCATCAGTTGCTCGAGCTGCATTATGACTGTTCCCGTCATATTCAAAAGGAGGTATCCAGTTTTTATCATTTTCTGATAAAATATTCCGATAATCAAAATCTCCGTCTCCCAACAAAAGCAGCATAGAAGGTTTCCGGGTCCAGTTATCAAAACTGTATTTAACAAAATCTCTGATAGCAACTGCATCCATCACACCACTGCTGAATTCATCATATACATCCTGAATATCACATACAAAAACCAAAATTGAATCTGACATTTCTTTATGAGACTTAAGCTGTAAAGCCTGATCAGAGAAATCTTTATGAGTAATAATCAATAAATCTGCCTGATTAGCTGGATTTCGAAGATCAGATATATCATCTTCTAATAACTCAGAAGGAGTTTTGTAACCAGATTCGTCCACTATATAATAAAGGGGCATTTTATCCATATCAACGTTGTCAGTAAAAGTCCAGCTGTTCTCATTTGATCCCAGCCCCATTCTTCTAACATCTGTCGCACTGGTAATATCTAATGCCAGGGGAGCTTCATCGAAACCAGAAAACTGATAGGTATACATTCCTGATTCCCGGGGAGAAAAAAAAGATAAACTACCCTCGACTGCACTCAATTCACAGGGATATTCTGTTTCAAACCAATCCAGGTAAGCTTTCGCTCCGACCCTGGTTGTCAAATATTGCATATCCAGGTCTTGAGATCCATCTTCATATGAACCACTGTATGAGGCAGAAACTGTATATTCTCCTGCACCGTAAAAATTAAAAGTTTTAAACTGATTCTGGTTTAATGAAAGGCTAAACTGATGAGTATTTGAAGTACCTCCTTTAAATCTGAACTTAAAATTAAGAGTGCTGTTAACAACCGGATTTTTCAAAAGCAGTTGATATGATTTCAGTGGATTATTATTGGAAAACTCATTCCCATACCATTGTATCCCCCCACTGGTAAGATTGTTTTCATCATTTTCTAAAAATATTTTTCGTCTGGCAGAAGTTACAAGCTGTGCTCCTGTGATACCAGAATTATCAACCGTCTTTATTCTTTGCCCTTCTATACCATCATTATATACTAAAAAATATATATTTCTATCATCATAAATATTTATATAGTGTTCATACTGCCCATTTGATTTATTATACTCCCATCCCTGAGTACCTTTACCATAAAAAATTATATAATCTGATTCATCAAAACTATTATCCTCTGTACCAAACACTAATATTGGATTTTCCAGAATCCCATCAGGCCGCTCAGCATTTATATCCCGGGGAAGTTCTTTTCCACCATTATTATAAATCTTTAGTGTTTTCGGCTCAATAGAAGAGATATCTACATCATTATCACGTAAAAACTCTCCGGTGATTTTATAAACACCGGATTCATAAACAGGTATTTTATACCTTTTACCGGATAATCCGGATTTTTGTATCCTGTCTGTTTTTAGCGGTGTGGATATCCGCCATTTTTCCGCCTGTTTATGATTAATCAATCCTCTGTCTATAATAATTTCATTTCCTGATTTCCTCTCTGATCTCACACCTTCTGTACCTCCACTAAAAGAAATCTGAATAGTAATTTTGTTGTACAGAGTTACTGTTTTCTTACCAGGATTATACTGCACCGGAGATAATCTAACAGTCATTACTTTCTGATTCCGAATATACCCCGGATGTATAAGTTCAGCCACCTTTTCCGGTATCACCACAGACTTGGAAAAGACATCTCCTTCCTTATAGACTTCCTTTATAAACTCTTCTTCCTTCTTAAGCTCGGGAACAGGAAGTAAAGTAACTTCCTCAATTTGTTTATAATCAGCAGAAAGCACAGAGAGATTTACTTTTCCTGATTGCGGCACTCCAACAGTAAAGTTTCTTACCGGAAGCATAGGCTCTCCGGCTTCATTTGAAGGTGATGCCAGAGGAAAACTGATTTTTAAATATTCTTTATGATTAACAATAAGTGTATCAAAATTGAATTCTCTAGGCGAAAATTCTATAACTAAATTATCTGAATTCTGGGATATAATGTGATAATCGTCATAAACACTTTTTGCTGTTGTATTTATCGAAAAAGACAATAGTAAATATAATATTATACATACGATGGAATAATTTATTTTAACCATTTTTCCCTCATAACCTGCATTCAAAGTAAAAGTATATCATAGATTCCCCTATACTAGAGTATATCTCTTTGATTATTAATATATGAAAGTCAAAATTAAAATGAAAGTATATTTTCTAATAAGCATTTATTTCTGATTACTAATATAACATTATAACATATTTTCTATAAAGCTAACAGAAAATAAGTTGTTAAATAGCATTTTTTTTTATATCTTAATAAAATTCTGAAAACAGTTTTACTGAATTTATGTTATGTATTAAAACCCTGAAAAGCTGATTTATGTCACTTGAAAAAATAATTCTTATTGGAAACATATATTTTTTTGTTTTCGCTGTTATTAATGCAATAATACCCTGGATACTTCATTGGAATAAATTCCATGAATCTAATCCCAAAAAGAATACCAGAATTTATCTTTATATTGGTTATATAATGCTGATCTTTATCGCTCTGTTTTTTGCCTTTTCCGGTCTTTTATATGCCAGAGAATTTTTTACTTCTTCCCTGGGATTATTCATGTTGTTGTCCAGAGCCAGTTTCTGGATTCTCATCACATTTTTATTTGTTCAGCTGAAAGGTTTAAAAAATCTGATTTCTGTTTTAATTTTTCTTCATCTATTAATTTGTATTTTTATACATTTTATTCCAATTGTTTTTTACACTATGTACTGAAAATTATTTTACTTCATATAAAATTTCCAATGCTTTGGCCGAAATTAATTTGTTATTTTTCTTTAGAACATTTATATTGCATTCAGAATATAATAAATATTGTAAATACATACATTGATACAAAATGAAAATAATTGCTGACCTTCATATTCATTCTCACTATTCAATTGCTACCAGTAAAAAACTGAACCCAGAATATTTGGATTACTGGGCTGCACTAAAAGGAATTCAGGTAATTGGAAGCGGAGATTTTACTCACCCTGGCTGGATTAAAGAACTGAAAGAAAAACTCGAACCAGCTGAACCGGGTCTTTTTACTCTTAAAGATGAATTCCGTCTGAAAAGACCTTTCAAAAACCCTCAAATCACCAAACATAAAACCAGATTTCTGCTTTCTTCTGAGATCAGCAATATCTATAAAAAAAATGAAAAAGTACGTAAAGTACATAATGTAATTCTTGCTCCTGATTTTTCCACTGTTGAGAAAATTCAGCAGAAACTGGATGCAATTGGTAATATCACTTCTGACGGAAGGCCTATCCTGGGGCTCGATTCCCGGGATCTGTTGGAAATCTGTTTGAATGCATCCGAGAATATATTTTTTATTCCTGCTCATATCTGGACTCCCTGGTTTTCTGCGTTGGGTTCAAAATCAGGATTCAATTCCATTGATGAATGCTATGGAGATCTTACTTCACATATTTATGCCGTAGAGACTGGCCTTTCCAGTGATCCACCCATGAACTGGATGTGCAGTTTTCTGGATAAATTTACCCTGGTCTCCAACTCTGATGCCCACTCTCCTGAAAAACTGGGAAGAGAAGCAAATCTGCTCAATACTGATCTTTCCTATAACAATATCACTGAAAGTATCAGGTCAGGGGATCCGGATCAATTTCTGGGTACTATCGAATTTTTCCCCCAGGAAGGGAAATATCATTATGATGGACACAGAAAATGTAATATATGCTGGGACCCGGTTGAAACTATGAAATATAAAACAATATGTCCTGTGTGCGGGAGAAAAGTTACTGTTGGTGTGATGCACCGAGTCGCAGAACTCTCAGACCGGGATGATTTTACAACTGCTGAAAACAAACATCCCTTTTATTCTCTGATCCCTCTGAAAGAAATACTTTCTGAAATCTTAGGAGTCGGCCCTCAGTCAAAATCTGTATCAAATCATTATGCTGCCTTACTTGAAAAAGCAGGCCCGGAATTTAATATTCTTTTACAGCTTCCCCTTGATCAACTTTCTTACAGGGGTGGTGAATTGATCGCGGAGGGAGTGAAAAGAATGCGCACCGGCAATGTAGACATTAAGCAGGGCTATGATGGTGAGTTCGGCAGGATAACGGTTTTCAGCAAAAATGAAATTGAAGCATTGAGCAGACAGCCTTCCTTTTTTCAGCAAAATCCTACTGTGAAACATTCTCCGCAAAAAGAGAAAAAAATATTCGACTTTAATATTAAAGAATATCATACATTAAAGGAAAAAGTTCCAGAAAAAATGATGGTTAAAGAACAACAGTTGATGTTTGAAAAAGATACCTTGTTCAAAGAATTAAATCCGGAGCAGCGGCAGGCTGTGGAACATACAACCGGACCGGCACTGGTCATTGCCGGGCCGGGTACAGGAAAGACCAGAGTACTCAGCTCACGTATTGCCTATCTTATCCAGAATCAACGGGTAGAACCAGCCTCCATACTTGCTATTACTTTTACCAATAAAGCCGCTGATGAGATGAAAACCAGAATTAAAATTCTTTTTAACAGTAACAAAATGAGAGATAAACTTACTGTATCTACATTTCATGCTTTTGGGTACTCTGTTTTACAACATTATTCTGAAAAACTGAGCAGAAATTCAGACTTCATCATAATTGATGAAGCAGAAAAAAAGAAAATAATATCAGAATATCTGAACTGCATGAAAAATCAGGTCAAGAAAATTTCTGATACTATCTCACAAATGAAACAACAGGTTAAAACAGAAGGCGAAACTGATGAAGGTGAACTGTTAGCTCAGTATGAAGCTTTTCTGGAAAAAGAAAATTTATTTGATCTTGACGATCTTATCCAAAAAGTAGTTTATTTATTTCGTACTCACAAAGACATTTTAGAGCAATATAAAAAACAATTCAAATGGATTTTGATTGATGAGTATCAGGATATAAATGCAGCACAGTATAACATGATCTGTTTACTCATTGATGATAATGATAAAAATCTTTACGCAGTGGGTGATCCAAACCAGGCAATTTACGGATTCCGAGGCTCAGATACCAGATTTATTAATCAATTTATGACCGATTTTCCCCAAGCTTCAATATATAAACTCAAGACCAGTTATCGTTGCTCAAATACAATACTTAACGCTTCTGATAATATTCTTACTCCCGCTGAAACAGAAAATCTTACTGCAGAGAAAGTAGATACTTTTCTCAAGGGATTGCAGCAAGGGGTGAATATTCAAATATCCACTCATCCTACAGAAAAAAGCGAAGCTGAGTTTGTAGCCAGAACAATTGAGAATATGATGGGTGGTCTTCGGTTCTTTTCTATGGATAGTGATATTACCCAGGGCAGCGGATCTGATGATATTAATTCTCTTTCTGACTTTTGCGTGCTCTGCCGTACACTACGCCAGACTGAAGCCATAAAAAAAGCTTTTTCTGATCATTCCATACCTGCTCAGATTACCGGAGAAAAACCTTTCTTTAAGAAATCACCTGCTAGGGAAATAATTGATCTGTTGAAACTTGGACTGCACCCTGAACATACACTTTTAGAAACAAGACTTGTTAAGCAAAATCTGATTTCCTCTGATGAAATGGATTGGCTTAAAAACAGTATTACTGATAATACTCTTTCAGATTCATTAAAACTGTTACTGAATTTTGTAAAAGCAAAGATTGATATAGAAGACAATTTCACCGAAAAACGGATCCTTGAACTTGCAGATAATGTTAATAATAGTTATGATGAATTCTTAAAATTTACCTATTTGGGCACCAGTATTGATATGTATGATCCTGATACAGAGCAGGTCTCTGTCATGAGCATGCATGCTTCCAAAGGACTTGAATTTCAGACTGTTTTTATTACCGGATGTGAAGATGGGCTCATTCCCTATTCGTTCTTTGAATCCCAAACAACTGATATAGAAGAGGAAAAACGTCTGCTTTATGTCAGTATGACCAGAGCAAAAAAATATTTATATCTCACTAATGCCAAAAAGCGCTTTCTCTTTGGCCAGCAAAAAACCATGCATCCCAGTCCTTTTCTGACTTCCATAAAAGAGGAACTGATAGAACGTTCACAGGTAACCTATAAAAGAAAACCTAAAAAGGATGATAAGCAGATGGGGCTGTTTTAAAGTCAGACCTTTTTCAAGACCTCAGAAGTTTTTCCCCAGACCTCAGAGGTTTTAAAAACCTCTGAGGTCTAATAATCCCACAATGGTTCGATTTAAACGTTACAAAAAGATTTAATTTTGTAACACAAGAAGAATTTCAATCCCACAATGGTTCGATTTAAACGGAGGGTATGATGAGAGCTCATCAATGTCAATGGTGATTTCAATCCCACAATGGTTCGATTTAAACTGAACAGCAAGCCATCCGATTTCCTGTCAAGGACATTTCAATCCCACAATGGTTCGATTTAAACTTCAAACTCTTTTCGCAGATTTTCCTCTCTGGTTTTTAATTTCAATCCCACAATGGTTCGATTTAAACATGCTGCTTTAGCAGGTACGAATACTGTTGAATATAATTTCAATCCCACAATGGTTCGATTAAAACTGGGAACTGGGGAATATTCGTCATCTTTTTCTGAATTTCAATCCCACAATGGTTCGATTAAAACCTCGCATATAGGAAAGTCTTAATGTTGTTGTTTGTGATTTCAATCCCACAATGGTTCGATTAAAACCGACAAAATTAAATCGTATTCATAAAGGAAAAAAAATTTCAATCCCACAATGGTTCGATTAAAACGATTCCAAAAGAGATGTCAAAAATATATCAAGTTGATTTCAATCCCACAATGGTTCGATTAAAACCAGAGAGTAATTTTCCCTGATTTTTTTGCTTTTCTTGTATTTCAATCCCACAATGGTTCGATTAAAACAAAAGAATGTTACCACAGTATATTTATTTTTGCAAAATTTCAATCCCACAATGGTTCGATTAAAACAAAAGAATGTTACCACAGTATATTTATTTTTGCAAAATTTCAATCCCACAATGGTTCGATTAAAACTTACCAATGACTCCGCTTGATTGTCCGCCGTATGTTTATTTCAATCCCACAATGGTTCGATTAAAACTTGATGCGGCGATAGAAAAGTATGACATACCCTATGAGGAGATTTCAATCCCACAATGGTTCGATTAAAACAAAACTGCTAATACTATTGCTATTATTTTATACTTCAATTTCAATCCCACAATGGTTCGATTAAAACGTTCCCACCGCAGTAATCTTTCTCATATCTTGCAAATTTCAATCCCACAATGGTTCGATTAAAACAAAGAACTTGCCATTCAATCTACGAATAATAATGATATTTCAATCCCACAATGGTTCGATTAAAACAAAGTGCATGGGTTATCAACAGTTAATATATTATATTTCAATCCCACAATGGTTCGATTAAAACGCTTATGGAACTTTCAGAATATTCGGGACAAGCTATATTTCAATCCCACAATGGTTCGATTAAAACAATTCTATTGCTTATAAAGACTGCCCCAATACTCTATTTCAATCCCACAATGGTTCGATTAAAACAATTCTATTGCTTATAAAGACTGCCCCAATACTCTATTTCAATCCCACAATGGTTCGATTAAAACACGATTT
>Ga0180433_10002692_pt1 | contig 27004 bp, 24 predicted proteins | sample SS_ome_8_FD_132980 | JGI IMG/M metagenome (GOLD analysis project Ga0180433, IMG submission 132980) | Hypersaline lake sediment archaeal communities from the Salton Sea, California, USA - SS_1_D_1 metaG | ecosystem: Environmental > Aquatic > Non-marine Saline and Alkaline > Hypersaline >... | reverse complement strand
GCGATGAAAAGATGCGCCGCCAACTGGAGTTCCTCAGCCGCAAGATTGAGAACATGAAACCATGACCTCGAAACACGCCTTAGGATTTAAGAAAGTCCGGGGCTGGGCGCTCATCATTATATGCGGTCTTGTCGCTGCATTTTTGGGCTTTTTTTCTGTAGCCTCTGTTTGGATCGGTTTCATCCATACGGATCAAGTCGGCTTTTGGGTCCCGATACTGGCAGGAACCCTGTGTTTGGGTTTGGTGTTCTGGCTGGTGTTCCGGATTGCAAAACGCATTTTGGGCGACTTGGATGAGGAGGATGTCGTCAATTTCTAAGTCTCGACGACAACGATTCGAGGTTATACCACCGCGACCCGCAGGTCTTGGAAATTTTTAAGCCTGGGGCGGGCACATCCGCAGAAAAACACTTCCCAAAAACCATATCCGTCCCCTGTAAGCCCTTTCGCGCTTCAGCAAACCGAAGCGATCAGAAATCCGTTGACTGTGAAGCTAAGACGGGTATATTAAAACACCAAGACAGATCAAGCGCTCTCGAGGCTTTGGCATGTCATTTTCTCCGGGTAAGACACCAAGCCGGCGTGATCTGAAGCCGGATGCAAACCGTTTTATTGTTGATTATAAGGAGGCAAAACAATGTCAAAAATCCGTAAGAGGAAAGTCCGTTGGAACCCCTCTAATTCCGCCGGGGTAGTTGGCTATAGACTCTACTGGGCAGTGGGTCAGGCAGCCGACTACGCGTCCGAATTTGCCGACATCGGCAACGTAACCGAGGTCATTTTACCTGACGAAGTTCCCTCTTTTCCGATGGTTGCCGGCGACATTGAACTGGGCGTCACTGCGGTCGATCACATCGGAAATGAATCCGACATGGCCAAGTTTTCCGCCCCGTTTGATTTCACCGCGCCCGATGCGCCGACCGACCTCATCGTTGAAACGATATAGCGAAATCGGATCCCGAGATTTTGGATTCGGCCACGCATGGAAACTGGAGACAAAAAAAGTCATCAAAAACGATGCGGTGCGGTTGCATTCGGAGGAAAATTTCCCTGCGTCCGCAAACAGATTTACGCTTTTTCAGGGTAAATGAATCGAAGCGTTAGGCATCTGAAGCGGATGGATGCAAATAAGTCGAAAAGCGTCTTTTTCCGTCAGTCCCGTGCAAGCCGGAAGCGCCGATATCCGACCAATCACAAAAAGATCGGGCGCCGGTTCTGACCGGGGGGGAGCCTTAAACGGGAATCTGAAAGTTGAAGTCTTTTGGGATGGCTTTTACGTGTCGCCGTCTTCCCACCACCCATTCTGATGAACCCCAATCGCACTATCTCCTCGTGAACCCGCCTGATAAATGTGTAATTATTTACCAAAAGGTAGCACTTATGTTCCGCACTGAAGTGGTATTTTCCTATATTCCGGGTGTCTCGAGTATCATTTAACGTTTTGTAATTATTATTAATATCTGATTGAAATATGCTGGCACAATTTTCGCTGAGCTTTAAGCTTTAGTGGCTTGGGGTGGTCAGGCATTCATTTTTTTCTCTGAGAAGAATCATAAATTGAAAGGTCGATTACCGATTCGAACAATCTCTCAATACGCCGTAAAAAGGAATAAGCACCCCGCCGAAATTGAAAAAAGGTAACTTCGGGCCAAAAACACCTTTTCCAAAATAAAGGTCAGCCATGGAGGACGCATCGCCCATAAATTCAGCTTTGGTGGATCTGGCGCTTTGGCTCATTATGCTGGTGATCATCTTAGGGCTGGGGATCCCATACCTTTCTAAGGGAACGGCGCCCGGAAATTCTCTAGAGCATGACTTGCTGTTTTCTAAAAATATCGCCGCCTTCCAAAGTTACCCTGATGTGCCCCTCGCACCTGCTCAACTGATACTTAACTGCGCGTATAAAGCCATACCGGGTGATAGAATAGTTGCTTTCGAGAAGGTACTCCCTCCTTTAACCGACTTGACGCAACCGATTGCTCCATTACAAATCACGCATAAAATAGTGCCACGAAGACCGCCGGATAAAATGAAGCAGGGCACTCAACTGTTGGCGGTATCTAAGTACGCGACCGCGCCGACCCTATCTGAGCAAGCAAAACGCCAACCGGACTCAGCGAAGATCTCAAACAAGCTGCTTGAAGACACTTTCAGCCCATCTTCGTCCACTCAGCATGGCGACACTGCATCCGGAGAGGATCCCCTCTCCGGCGTTTCGAGCGAAAGCGAGCGTCTTTTCGATTCAATCATTCGCCGGGCCGCCGGCCGCCATCAAGTGGACCCATATCTCGTGAAGGCGATTATTATGGCGGAGTCCAGTTACAACCCCAGGGCAATTTCCGGGAAAGGCGCCAAGGGTTTGATGCAGCTGATGCCCGGAACCGCCAAGGCCTTAGGGGTTGAAGATAGCTTCAATCCGGAGCACAATATCAATGCCGGGGTGAAGTATTTCAAACAACTTTTGAATCAATTTGATGGAGATGTCAAACTGGCTCTGGCGGCCTATAACGCGGGAAGCAAAAAAGTTAAAAAGTATAATGGGGTCCCGCCCTATAAAGCGACCCGGTACTATGTAAAAAAGGTCTTCGAGTATCACAAACGTTATCGACAATAGAAGTCAGCTCAGAGCCACCTATATCGCCGCCCGAATCATCCGTAAGCGACTGAGATTCAGATTTTCCCGGGTGTCCGATCAACCGTCTTTTACGGAAATTACCTCTGCGGAACTGTCTAACACGTCCTCCTCACAGAGAATCCATATCCTGAAGCGATTCAGATGAATCCGTTGACCGCTAAACCTTATACCGCCATGGAATGACGCGCCGAGCCGCTCCCTTTGCCCTTGACACGTCACCTTGCATTCCCTATGTTAAATTTGCTTGTACATGGTTATCACCTTTTTTCTTGACTGACCCTGTTTGAAATATCTCTCTATTGTATTAAACTTCAGGCGTTCGTTATGTTTCAATAATTTGGGGGCTTCCGCCTGCCCCGTGCCTCCTCTCCAGAGGCCTCGATGTGCGGCCCGCTCCCAGATTGTTACGAATCTTTGTTATGGCACAGACCGATTCCAAATTCTCCAGAAAAACCCGGCGGAAGCTGAGGCGATCTCCTTTGATTGACACGCTTCAATTCTTGTGTGTCATAGGCGCTCTGACCTGGCTGGTCGCTGACGGCACCAAGAAACTTGGTTACAACTGGCAGTGGTATCGAGTTCCTCAATACATCTTTTCTGTTGAAGATAAACGTTTGGTGGCGGGGCCGCTCATTGATGGCTTGATCGTCACCTTCGAGATCACCGGGTTGAGCCTTTTGCTGGCCTTGAGTTTTGGATTGATAACCGCGCTTTTTCGACTGTCCGACTCCTACGTGGCAAGGGCGCTGGCAAGAGCATATCTGGAAATCATTCGGAATTCCCCGCTTCTGGTACAGCTCTTTTTCATTTATTTCGTGCTCGGACCTATTCTTGATATCAGTCGTTTTTTTTCTGCCGTCCTGGCTTTAAGTCTTTTCGAGGGGGCCTATGGCTCTGAAATTTTTCGAGCCGGTATTGTTTCCATACACAAAGGACAATGGGAAGCCGCTCACAGTTTGGGTCTTACGACCTATCATACCTACCGTTACATCATCCTCCCTCAGGCTATCCGGCGTATTCTCCCTCCTCTCACAAGCCAGGCTGTATCGTTGGTAAAGGATTCCGCACTGGTGAGCACGATTGCGATTTATGATCTGACCATGAGAGGGCAAGAGATCATTGCGGAAACGTACCTTGCCTTTGAGATGTGGTTTACCATTGCGGCCATATATCTTGCGATTACGGTAAGCCTGTCCATAATGGTCACCGTTATGGAAAATCGCTTAAGCGTCGAAACCTAGGCGCGAAAGGAACCTTCATGCAGGATGAAACATTGGAGCATTTTGTGGTTTTGGTTGAGAAGATAAACAAGACGTTCCCCAATGGTGTAATCGCCCTTCGTGACTTTTCCACCCGGATCCGTCGCGGCGAGGTCGTAGTGGTCATCGGGCCATCGGGTTCAGGTAAATCGACATTTCTACGGTGTCTCAACGGACTTGAAGAAATCGACAGCGGGTCAATCGTCATTGACGGCATCCCGCTGGACTACAACAAGAAGAACCGAGTCGAGATCCGCAAAGAGGTTGGGATGGTCTTTCAATCGTTCAACCTGTTTCCGCATATGACGGTGTTGGAAAATGTAAGTTTGGCTCAGCGACTCGTCCGAAAAAAACCGAAAGAGAAAGCACACGCAACAACGATAGAGCTACTCCAAAAGGTCGGCATTTTAGAGAAAGCGAAAAGCTATCCGAGTCAACTCAGCGGCGGCCAACAACAGCGCGTCGCCATTGCCAGGGCACTGGCGATGATGCCGAAAGTGATGCTTTTCGATGAGGCGACCAGCGCCCTCGACCCCGAGATGATTGGTGAGGTGCTGGAGGTTATGAAAAAACTGGCGCTTGAAGGCATGACAATGGTCGTCGTAACGCATGAAATGGGTTTTGCACGTGAGGTCAGCGATTGGATGGTATTTATGGAAGATGGACGAATTGTGGAAGAGGGAACGCCCAGACAGATCTTCCATAATCCAAAAAAAGAACGTACAAAAAGTTTTTTAAGTCAGATACTCTAGGTATGGGTCGATACAACGACAAACCTTGTTAACATGGATGAACTCGTAAAAAGTCATCAAAGCCGTCACCCCGGCGGAAGCCCCGATGAATGCGGGATCTACGAACGGGGTTCGGAAGTCCTTGTTTTTCCCGGATTCCGTCTTTCGCCGGAATGACACAAAAGTGTGGTTTCCGACTTTTTACGAGCCTATAAACATTAACCGCAAAAAAAAGAGAAAGGAGTAAAAAAATGAAAAAAGGGCTGTTGTTAATCATTGCGACGATGGGAGTTGCTTTGGCTGTCAGCATTTCCGGCTTGGCTTTGGCGGGGGAGCTTCATCAGCAACTCGTCGAAGAAAGCACCGTAGAAAATGTCCTCAAACGCGGCGTCCTTCGAGTGGGGATGTCCACCTTCGTACCTTGGGCCATGAAGGACAAAACCGGGAAGCTGATTGGATTTGAAATCGATGTGGCCACCCGGCTCGCTGAAGACATGGGCGTCAAAGTCGAGTTCGTCCCCACCAAATGGGCCGGCATCATTCCGGCTTTGCTCGCCGGCAAATTTGATGTGGTCATAGGCGGTATGGGAATTTTACCGAAACGCAATTTAAAAGTGAATTTCACTATCCCCTATGACCTCACGGGGATGTCTATAGTAGCCCACAAAGAACTCGCCGCAGGTTTCAAGACCCTGGAGGACTTCAACCGTCCGGATGTAGTTCTATCCCTGAGGCTTGCTGCAACGCCCGTGGCCGCAGCAAAAAGGTTCATGCCGAACGCGCAGCTGCGTAAATTCGACGACGAATCCCAGGCCTACCAAGAACTGATAAACGGAAAAGCCCATGCCGTGGTAGGTTCCGCCCCGACGCCCGACTTTTATGCGCTCAAACACCCTGACAAGCTTTTCCTGCCGCTGAAGGAAACATTCACCCAAGAGCCCATCGGTTTCGCCGTGAGAAAGGGCGACTTTGATACGATTAACTACTTCAACAACTGGATCACGGTCGTGAAGGCGGAGGGCTGGCTTGCTGAACGAAAGGCCTACTGGTTCAGGACGAGGGACTGGGAAAGCAAGCTGAAGTAATAAAATCGCTTGAGGCCGCGGCGTTTTCGGCGTACAAAATTTTCCGGCGCCGCGGATCATAGTATTCGTGCGAAGGCAGCCTTTGAATTCAAAAAAAAGAAAAATCAACACCCTCGACATTGCGCTGGCTTCTTTCGTTTTGTTGGTGACAGCCTATATCGCATACCGGGTTACCGTCGGCCTTCATTACAAGTGGGAGTGGGGGGCCATTCCCCAGTACCTCATCCGCTACGATGTAGACAGAAAAGGGTGGGTACCCAGCCTGCTGATGCAAGGACTTTTTACCACCATTCGACTCAGTATATGGGGGACCATCCTTGCAACCATTATCGGCACATTGATCGGGTTTTGCCGAATCAGTCAAAAGCTTTTTAATAGGCTCATCGGGCGGACCTACGTTGAATTGATGCGAAACATCCCTCCGCTTATTTTGGTGTTTGTTTTCTATTTTTTCTTTAGTGACCAGATTATGACTTTCCTCGGGGTGGATCAATTCATCGACTCACGATCGGAAACCACCCGGAAACTGCTCTCGTTTTTTTTCGCACAGCCGTCCCGATTTTCTGCGTTTCTATCGGCGCTTGTGACACTGGCGATCTTTGAAGCCGCTTACATCGCCGAGATTGTCAGGGCAGGGATTGAGTCAATCGAGAAGGGGCAATGGGAAGCATCCCACGCCCTCGGTTTGTCCTGGTGGCAACAAATGCGTTACATCATATTACCACAGGCAACCCAAAGGATTCTTCCTCCATTGGCGGGCCAATTTATATCCACTGTCAAAGACTCCGCTATCGTGTCGGTCATTTCCATCCAGGAATTGACCTTTCAGGGAATGGAATTGATGTCTGCAACGTATCTCACCTTTGAAGTCTGGATTACCATCACAGGACTGTATCTGGTGTTGACCCTCACCTTGTCGCTGGCAGTAGGGCGTCTTGAAGTTTTTATGCGGAAGCGTCAGGCCTGAAAGCTCCGGGGCATTGGAAGGATTGCAACTTGTATTTTAGCCGGCCGGGGTATCTACCGACCAGCGATCATCCCGCCACCTGACCGACGACTTCCTCAAATATGGATAGACACATATCCACTTCCTCCTCTGTCACAATGAGGGCCGGGCAGAAGCGGATAACGTTTTCACCGCACCCCAAAAGGAGCAGGCCCTTTTCAAAAGCCTTTTTTATGATCTCTGCGCGCCAGTCGCCCGCGCGCTCTTTGGTGTCACGATCTTTCACCAATTCAACCCCGACCATTAGCCCTTTCCCCCGGACGTCGCCCATGCATTCAAAGGTGTTTTGCATTTCACGGAATCCATTCATGAGCCTTTCACCTTGCTTTTCCGCGTTGGCCATGAGTCCTTTTTCGATCAAGCTGATGGTTTCCAGAGCAGCCATGCAAGAAACCGGATTCCCTCCAAACGTAGAGGCATGAGAGCCCGCCTCCCAGTCCATGATGTCCGAACGGGCCACCGTGGCGCCGAGGGGCATCCCCGAAGCTATCCCCTTCGCCAGGGCCATGATGTCCGGCTTCATTCCGAAATGCTCGATTGCAAACATCTTCCCCGTGCGTCCCATGCCCGACTGAACTTCGTCCACCACATAAAGGATGCCGTATTTTTTAGCGATTTTATGGAGCTCAACGTGAAATTCAGGCGGTGGAACGATGTAACCACCCTCCCCCTGGATGGGCTCCACAAATATGGCCGCCACCTCTTCCGCGGGCATTGTTGTCCGAAAGAGCGTGTCCTCCACCCAGTGCGCACATTCCAGGCCGCATTGGGGATAGCAGAGATTATACGGGCATCGATAACAATAGGCATAAGGGATGTGGGTGATTCCCGGCACGAAGGGATACAGGTGCTTTTTCTGGATTGTCTTGCTCGCTGTGAGTGACAACGCCCCCATGGTGCGACCATGGAAGGCCCCAAAAAAAGCGATGTTTAATTCCCTTCGAGTATGCCAACGGGCCAGTTTAAAGGCGGCCTCCACCGCCTCAGCCCCTGAGTTTCCGAAATATATCTTTTTGCTTCCATCCTGGGGAGTCATGCCGGCCAGCTTTTCTGCCAAAGCAATCTGAGGTTCATAGTAAAAATCCGTTCCCGACATGTGCAAAAGCCTTTCCGCTTGCGCCTGTATGGCTTTGACGACCTCGGGATGGCAATGCCCCGTGGCGCATACGGCAATACCTGAGGTAAAATCCAAAAACCGGTTATCATCCACATCATCCACCCAGACACCCTGACCCCTTTTTACAACCAGGGGATACGCCCTGGTGTAGGATGGAGAAACGTAGTGCTGGTCTGTGAGAATCAAATTCGCGGCGCGTGGCCCGGGTAGTTTCGTCTTGATGTTCGGATATTTCATGTGCTTGTCTCCTGGTCAGTGAATGCCCTAACGGCCCCTGTTGTTCGGCTCACGAGTTCTTTCAAAAATCTACATTGTTACAATTTTTTTAAATATATTGCTTTTTGCAAGAAGTTTCTTGTTTGAAACAAAAAAACATGGATATCACAAGGAACCACTTTCTTTTTGTTGCCCGCATCATGCGTTATCGAAAACAATTCTTTTTCTGACAAATTTTGGTATACCCTGACAAACTTTGACCTCTTTCGACCCAAATTTTTTCATTTAACGAAGACAAGTGCCTAAAATACTGACAACTTGATTGATATTGAAAAATGGCAAACATTTTGCAGGGTCTCTCAGATGGCGGTTTCAATCTATTTTAAGATCTTGCATTTTCATTTCAGTCGATAAATCCGTTTCAAACAGACGCTGATGACCATTCCGACGGTCAATTCCTAAAGCGCCCTGTAAGATAGGAGCTGATTTACACCAAGAACCGACGAAGCGGCATACTGACCCGGAGAAAACGCGCGGCTGAGGAAACCCTCGGCCCTCCAGGAGTGAAAAATCAGCGGGAAAAAGTCATAGACAGAGCAATCTCGCTTTTGGAGATACCAATTCTTTACAAGAATCTCCAAGAAAAAGCAGTGAAATAAGATCTCTACCCACGATTTGAATGCAAAAAAGACGTTTCACTCATAAATTCTAGCGCAGGATATGAGGAAAATGGTCATGACGAAGCTCAATATCACATCAGGCCCCCTAAAAGGCGCGAAGTTTGATCTCAAAGCGACCCCCTTCTTGGTGGGGAGGTCTTCAAAGAGCGATATTCAAATCAAGGACATCGCTGTCTCCAGACAGCAGCTGAAAATTTCCCAAGTCCGCGACAAGGTATTCCTTGAAGATCTAAAAAGCACCAACGGCACGCTGCTCAATCATGAAAAAATCGCGCCGGGTCAAAGTTACGAGTTGGCAGACGGAGATACCATTTCATTTGCAAATACCGTCATGCGACTAGACGGAGGCTCTCATCGAGTGTCTTTGGATGAAGTGCCGGGTCAACAGCATACGGATAGCTTACCCAAAGAGCGCCGATCCCAATGGGCCGGAAACTTGGAACTGGTGCACAAAGTCACAGGGCTCCTTAGACAGTCATTGAAAATCGATGAGATTATCGACAAAGTTTTGGGGTATCTCTTGGACACGCTTCCTAGAATTGATCGGGTTGCCGTATTGCTCTTTGACAACAAAAACGGAGAAATGAAACGTGTCATCTGCAGGTCAAGACTTGAACCTGAAGAATCTCAATTTGTTTATAGCCGCCAAGTCGTAAATCAGGTCAGAAAAGACGGCACACCGATAAGAATGGCAAACACTGACCACGAAGCACCCGATGATTTTAAAACCGCCATGAGTACCCTGCAGATCGGATCTGTTATGTGTGTTCCGATGATCAGCAATTCAGAAATGTTGGGAGCCATTTACGTAGATTCAATTCGCGGCCCATACGGATTTCGAGAGGATGATTTGCTGCTGCTTGAAAGTCTTACAGGCCCCGTCGCAGTTGCCATTGAAAAGGCCTTGCTTGCTTCCCGATTAGAGGGATCTCTCTCCTCGATCAAGATCATTCGATAAGAAGGGATCTGACCGTTAACGCATATCCATTTCCAAATTGGGGTAGCGCCTATCTTCATTCCACAAAATTTCATTCGCTTGAACCGGATCATAATATTTCAATTCCCCGTCAACCATGATCCGCGGCGACAATTCCGTCTCATCACGTCCACATCGCATCAGGCGGTCGCAGCTCATCACCCAACCGACAAAGAACCCATGTTTTTGTAGGGACTCCTTGCAGTACTGAGAACACGACGGGTACATCGGACACCCTGACCGCTTCACCGCTGAAAGGTGATTTAGCGGTCCCTGGTAAAATTCGACAACAGCGCCCAACGGATTCAGCGACCTTTCGGATTCTTTGTGCGTCGTCATCGTATTTGCGCAGGAAATCGGAAAACTTACGAATAGCATCCCCAACAAAAATAGAAGGCGCATGCTGCCTCATCTCATTGGATTAAATGACTTTGTCATGCGTTGGTTGCCACATTTGAACCTAAAAAAACCGGAGGATTTTTATAAACCTTATCATTACAGCTCAGGGACCGAGACAAAGCGCACCCCATCCGAGATCCGGAAACTCATCGTACAGGCTTTTGCCACTCTTTGGCGAAGATCTCCGCAATTTTGTTTACCTGGCCCGATTCAATCTTAAGGGCTTTCGCGATCTCCCCGTAAAGCTCTTTTCTGTTTTTGTTTTCTGCATCCACGAGATTCTTTAAATCCCGTTTTTCCTTCAACCCCAATCCCTTGGTTTCCCCCAGAGACACATAACCATTGTCTCCCTCTTTCAGCATTTCTTTCCCGTAATAGGGTTTCATCTGACGATAACGATTTTTCATTTTATTCTTCAATTCGCGGATGGTTGGATTGGAAATCGTAGTTATTTCCTCCGCCATCGCATGGGAGCAGAAGAAAGCAAGAACACTTTCTCGAAGCGAAGAGCTTTCCCGTTCCTGAGAAGCCCCCTCTTCGCCGCCTTTCCTGTCTCGAATATCGTCGACGATTTCACCTGCAACGGATTCCACTTTTTCTGCTGGAAAATAAATGTTGATGGTGACACAAGCAAAGAACCCCAATGACACAATCAAAGCTGCCACCCAAAAACGCTTTCGCAAGAATCTCATCTTTCCCTCCGTGCGTACATTCGCTGTTACCGCTCTATGGAAAATAAATTGATATGGAAGCGATTGTCCAATTAAGCCGACTTTGCGCTCTTTTGAATGTCTATTCGCGGTGTTCACCGTGGTGTTCATATGCTGGCTATTTGATAACGGGTTCCCCGCTGCCTTTTGCGGTAATACGCTTCATCCTTTTGACCATATCCTTGAAACTGATGCGGTTGTTAGGGCTTTGGTTTACAATATTTACACCTGAAAGGCCACCCCTTTTCACCAAATACTCTACGCCTCCTTCCAGGATGGTTCCGTTGACCCGAAACACATCATTTTCTAGGGTAGCATGCACCCCCATCTTCTGATACGGAAACTTTTTGAAGAAGGAAGCAAATCCCCCTGCAAGCCCCATGAACGGACTTTGCCCCCCACCGAGTTGCGCAATGTTTTCTACCGCCCTCACACTTAGCATTTGATCGACATCCCTTTTCTTGACGGTCTCCAACAGGAGGTCAAATCTTTGAGGTTGTCCGTAAGCGATCTCCAAGTGCTTCACATGCCCTTCTAAAATGCCTTCAATTTTCCCGAAAGCGGTGCCGGTTGTCAGCTTTTCGAGGCTCAGGTCGTTCCAACGGGCATGCAGCCCGAGCAGAGGAGATGCCGAAAAAATCCCCGATGCATACAAATCAGTCAGGATGACCTCTCCATCAAACACTTCCGCGGTTATCTCCCCTCGGGTGGTCACGGTACCGCCCTCAAAGACAATCGGATTGAGTTGCCCGGTTATGGTCCCCTCTGTCGGGAGCGTCCAAAATCTTGATAATATCGGCCTAATTTTGATCCCGGGAAGGATAAGACTGGTCTCGATGGTGGGTCGTAAACTGAAAAGATCTGAGGCCGAAATCGGCCCGATTTTCACGTTTCCGCCGGGGATGCCGAATTCAATTGGGGAGTTTACCGACAGCGAGTTCGGACCTGCCGCAAGTCTCATTCTCAGGGGTTGCTTCGGCAGTAGCGGAAGGGCTATCGCTTGGATGGCTAAATCGCCCAATACCTGTTCTCTGGAACCGTCGGGTTGCCCCGTTTGATACCATAACGGCAGATTGAGATTGATTCCCTGTGCGGTCAATCCGTTTTCCGGAGATAAAAGTTCACCATCATGCCAAGCGCAGGCCCCTATTGCGACCCAATGCTTTCCATCACCTGTCAGTTCTAAATCCAAGGATACGGCGCCTCCCACATTCAAGGTGGAAAGAAAAGGCTTTTCGGTCTGAAACGGCTCCATGATCACGTGTTGAAAGACGGGTCTCAGTGGGATCGCAGGTGTTTTCAAAGTGAATTGAAATCTCTGATCCCGGATCTTATACGCCGCAGTTCCGGCTACATGAAACATCAAAATATCTTTCAGTCCCGCTTTTAGACTCGACACTTCAAGCGACTTTTCGGAGAGGCGGTAATTGCCTTTGAATGCAGAGATGAACGGATTGACATTTAGGTCCACGTAGAACCGATCATACAGAATCTCGCCCCGGTCTATATGAATCGAAGTTTCGGTGGCGATATATTCCGTGCTCAGGTCCATTTCTCCTTTCATTTCAGCATGGATGGCCAGTTTTTCTCCCATCGCATTTGCGTCCGAGTATTCAAACACCAGGTCATGAAGCGCGAGTTTGGCCACAAATGAGCCATGCCTTTTCCCTTCCAAAATAACGCGGAGCGAAAGTGAATCAACTCCCGAAAATCGCGATCCCATAGGAATTAGCCCCAGGGCTTGGGCGCTCTCCAACAGATTCAGCCCCTTGGCCTCAAGCTCCATAACCGCCTGTTTGGGGTTTAGTTTTAAAGACAGTATCAGGTTCTTCAACAGGGAGGAGTCAACCCGGACCCTCGGGAGGAAGAAGGACCCTCTGTCTGCGTCGAACACACCTTTCTCAAGCCGTATCTCAATATGATTGACCTGGATGCGCTTCTGTTCTGCCACAAATTTCAATTCCGGGACAAGCGTTGTAAAGCTCCGTACCCTGTACACAGGATGTTTTCCCGTCAGCGTAAGGGCGGCCTGAAAAGGGCTTACCTCTGCCATTCCCTTGGTTGAAAACCTCGCGATATCCGCCTTCAACGCGGCAGCAAGTCTCAAACCAGGAAACCGGCCATCCGTCTTGATATTTCCCGTAACCGTGCCGTCCAGGGCATAGGACGCTGTTTTATAAGAAAAATTGTTTTGCTGGAGCTGGACTTGTGCGTCATCACATCGCCAAACCCATTTTCCTTTCTCTATGGAACCTTCGATGACACCCTGGAATCCCACGGGGCCTGATAATTTAATCGGGCTGAGCTTGGTTCTCATGTTCTCCGGAAGCAGGGGGCGCAATTTCTGGGAAAAAACATGAGAATCGGTGAGTTTTATTTCCATACGCTCGGGAGGGCGGAAACATCCGTTGAGTTCACCCGACAGCGTAGCCAGGTCTGTGATCGTTATCTCAAAGCGGGGCATATTCAAACAAACGTCCTCAAGTTTGAAAACACCCTCCGTCCTGAGACGGATCTCCAAAGGTATCGATTCGAGTTCGGATCCCGGTTTCAGGCGAATGTGTTCAGCATGGACCTCGACCGGGTTAAGCTTTATTGTTTTTTGGTCACGGTGATAGTCAAGTGTTGCAGTCAGATGCAGAGTTCCGGCACCCATGGTCGGACTTAGCAACGTCGCCTTTTTTGCTGTCAAGAGGACCGTCATTTCCGGTTTTGTAAGGGAAATGGAATGGGCCGTTAGGATGCTCACTTCCGGAGCATTGAAGATGACATTATGAGAAGGTATTTCGATTCTTGCCTTGCTTGAAATCTCAACAAATCCGGCTGAATTGAGGTTTGCATGAATTCCGGTGATCCGGATCCGGTGATCCTCCAGTCGCGCCGTAACGTCCCCATGATGCAGGTCTACGGATTGAAACGCGATGTCCCTGAAAAGAAAGAAACCGATGAGGCGCTTGAATATCCGGGAAGTGAAAGACCGGTCACCTCCCCGGTCACCGATTTGAAATAGCGCCGTTTCCTGAAAAATACGAAAAGAAAACCCATCCACAGCGAGGCGTTTGAACATGAGCGTCTTATACCCGAACGAACCTTCCAGGCCCATATCAGCCGACATTTCAGAAAGTTCGAGACGAGAGTTACTTATGGCCCCATCGGATAGGAATTGAATACCCTCGGCTTGAAAACTCAAGGGATTGAAGGAGTAAGACAGATGTGCGATGCTGAGGGTGGCGCCGGTTGATCGTGAAATGACTTTTTCTATGAGTCGTTTTACGGCAGGAGGATGGTGGTAGAGATAAAGAGACGCACCGAATAAAGCAGTTATCATAAGCAAGGCGGAAATGCAGCACACGAGAAGGATCTTTTTCAGATTCTTCATCCATCAATCCTTCCCGATTTCAAAGACAGCCCATTTAAACGAAGATTCTCGGCTGACTTTCCGCCGGCCCATTTTCTAACTGTGTCCATGATGGCGCCTTTTTCTCCAGCCATATTCTCAAGGGATGCAAGCAAATCAGGGATCGAATCTTCATTTCGCCTGAGAAGCGCCTCAAAAAGATGAAAATACCGATGATAGAGAGAAATCGACAGCAAGTATGCATTGTTGATTCCGGCTTTACCAAAACCGTTGAAGGATGGGGTCTGAAAGCGTTTCCTCAAATGGTTGAAATGCTGAATGGCATCGGCAAATATTTTTTCCCTTTGAAACAGTTTTTCCCGATACTCGATTTGGGACCGGTAGAGGTGTTCCAGGTCTTCCAAAACCGAATTCAAAAAGGATGAAAAAATGCGTTCATCCTCAATTGAATTCCGCGCCTCGGTGGTCAAAGAATGTGTGGGGCCGTATGTACTTCTCAAGAATTGAAATGCGCCCACCTTACCCACCAAAACCGCAAGCGTCTCGTTAAATTCCCCCTCTCCCTTCAGATACAGGGTGGCGTGAGTCATTTCGTGCAGGATGACTTCCACCAGGGCCGCAGTGTCTCCTTTGATCAAGTTGAGGGTGAGGGGATCCCTGAACCATCCCAGTGTGCTGTAGGCATCAGCCTTACCAATGGTTACGTCCAACCCGGTTGCGGCAAGACGCTCTTTTTCCGCCCTCGCTTTGTTTAAATCAAAAAAGCCAAGATACGGCATATCCCCCACGATGGGAAACCACCACGTTTTTCGTAAAAGCCGGTCTTTGGGACAGGCCGAGACTGTGTAAATGCGACTTTGACGAGAGCTCAAAGAAACGGTCTGATAGTTGTAAGTTCGCTTTAGTCCCAGGTGCGTTTCCCCGAAATCCTTAACCCGGCCGACGAGACACAGGTGCGCTTTCTCCCTCGAATCAAGGACATCCTCTCTCAACGCCTCTTCAACCGGGATTGCACCGTTGAGAAGCCGGAAATGCCCTGCCCCGACGTGGAAGAGATACGTCACACGACACCCTGAAACAAGGGTGCTCAACACCAAACTGATTAAAAATATCTCCTTTTTCCCCAAAATCGACACCCTCGAACCCTTCCTTGCAAATCCCCTGTATCTCCCCCCACAGTCAAGCTATGGAGAAACGGTCCCGCAAGAACGCCGTTGACCCTGGAACGGCTCAAAAGCTCTGAACAACATCAAGATATCATAAAAAAATATTATTATAGCATTTTGCCGCGCCCGTCGCGAGATCAGTTTTTTATTGTCAAGCGTTCTGTTTTGGGCTTTAATATAATAGGCTTAGCAGCATACACGATGCTTGCGCCGTTTGATCACCTGTGCCTTAAATGCATCCGTGTTCCCTTTTCGGATTTCCAGGCTCTCGGATGGTGTAAACGTTCACCGTATCAGTTTGATCGAATCAGATCTTTCAATCCTATGCAGAGGAGTAATTCATGGTTTTTGAGGCAGCATTATCCACAGCGAGGCCTTTGCACATCACAAAACGCAATATATCGCTTTTTTCTCTCTTTTTAGCCTTTGCCTTCGCAGGAGCATGTTCAGAACAGGCACCTCAAGAGATTCAAGAGACGAAGGTCGTCGTTCCCATCGAACGGCCGCCTGCCGAGAGACATCCCGTTCCATCAACACCCCACGTCACCACGGCCGATGAATTTGCGCTTGAGATTCCTCAAATGGCCGCGCTTGAGAAAGAGCAACCGGCACGCCCATCCCCGGTTCAGGAGCCTAATGAACAAACAGCCGCCAAGGAAGCGGATGACCATTATATTGTTCAAAAGGGGGATACGCTTGCTAAAATTGCAGCTCGAAGCGATGTGTATGGCGATCCCATGAAATGGCCGAGCCTTTTCCGACTCAACCAGGAAAAGCTGGGCAGCATGAGAGTCGCCGAGGCTTTTGATGTGAAATGGTCCAGCCTTTTCAAGCTGAAGACAGACACTGCCGACGGAACAAAGGTCTTGGAGGCTTTTGACCGGGAAACACTCCCCGAAGGCCTTCGGTTAAAGTTTTTCACGGAGGAAGAAATCAGGAAAAACCAGGCGGATTTGGCTCAAAAGAACTGGGTGGTGAATGTGCTTTCCTCGCAAAACGCTGAAGACCTTGTACCGCCTGCAATCGTGCTCATGAAAAGTGGCTATTCCATCTATATCAGCAATGCAATCGTCAAGGAGCGGAAATGGATGCGGCTCCGTGTCGGTTTCTTTCCGACCCGATCGGAAGCCATGGCGGTAGGAAAAGAGATCTTGTCCATTCTGAATACCGATGAAACCTGGGTAACTCAAGTCGCACATCGTGAATTGGAGGAATTTGGTGGATACTAAAGAACCGGATCGCATTATTCTCACACCAGAGGTCATCAACGCGGAGAACCTCCAAAGTTGGGCGGAAACGTTTAAACTGGGCACGGCCGGCTACAGAGACCGACTCGACCCCGATGATATCAATAATCCCCGCGTGGCTTTCAACCGCACAAAAGTCGCCGTCATTGCTGAAGCCAAGGCCTGTGTCTACGACATGCTTGGGAAGAAAGATGCGGAGATTGAACGCCATGTGGGTGGCGAAGTCAGGCCCCATACATCTGAGTTTATCCAACTTGCAGCCCGCGTGTATGCGGCCCACGGCCACAGAGTGCATCTTCGAAAGGGAGTGGATACCACACCCATCTGGTATTCCTCTTTCGGCGTATTCTACAACGAGCTGAATGACGGTGAGAATTTCACGGCCAGTCATTCCCCCAATTTTAAGGGCGGATGGAAGCCCATGAACGGGATGGGAAAGCAGCTTCTGGAGGAAGCGGACCTCATCGCTGCGGAAGTGAAAAAAGTCGTCTCCCCCGGTCGTGAAATCAAACTCGCGCCGACGGACAGCCCGCTCAACACTAGGGATTTTGATGCAACGGATGCCTACTGTGATTACCTCAACGCCATCATTCCCACGACCGCGATCGAAGATATTCGCAAAGCCGAAAAACTGGGTTTTAAGACTTTCATTTCTACGGTTGGGGGTTCAATGGCCAGAACCACAAAACCCATCTTCCGCAAGCTTGGTATCGAGGGATGTGTCCATTTCTTGCATGACCAAGAGGATTCCAACTACCATGGAATCGGGATTATAGACGGCGTGAACCATGGTGTGGATCCCGGAAAATGGCAGGTTTACAAACATATCGGCGCGCAGGAAATCCTCAGGAATTCAGGGCACACGGATGTTTTTTTTATCTGGGACCCGGACGGAGATCGTTTCAACATCATAACCACAGCCCCTTCCTCCCTCGCAGAGAAAGCCGTTTCTTACGGCCTTGAGATGGACCCCTTAACACCCGGGCGCATTCTCATCTATTTCAAACCGAACCAGATATACTTTATGCTCACCCTTGCACGGATTGAGCATTTGGAAGCTACCGGGGAACTGGACACATTCGACTGGATGGTCGCGGAGACTTTCCCCACGAGCAGATCCATTGGGGAAGTCGCCGAAAAGTACGGCATCAAAGTGGTTCGGACACCGGTTGGGTTTAAGTACTTTGGAGCGATCGCAGAACAGATAGAAGCCCAGTTGGCCAAAGGGAAGGAGAAGATCGTGATCTACACCCCTACGGGGCAATCGGTATCTTTGGGGAAAGATCCACGGATCTTATTGATGGCCGAAGAGTCGGGGGGCGCCGCCATGGGAGGCAGTCGGCTTGCTGTAAGCAAGAACGGCTTGAGAAAAAGTTTGGTTATGAAGGAAAAAGATGGGTTTCAGATCGGTTTGGCCGTAATGGCACTGGCTGCCAAGTTATGTGCGCAAAAGAAATCCTTTGCCGAGTTTTACATGGACAGTGTGGACACACACGACATCGCCTACCGACATTATGAAAGAATCGATGTGACGCTTTATGACGAAAATCTTCCGCCTGCCGCCTTGGTCGAGAAAAAGCGTGAAGGGTTTTCCAGAAGAGACAAGGTGGTCGAATTTTTTCGGGGACTTGTCGACCTGCCTGTTAAAGACACTTATGCGCTGCTGAGAGAAAAAATGCCCGGTGTAAGTCTTCCTCGACTGAAACGAGTGATGTGGGCGGGGGACGGGACGCTCATGGATTTTGAAGGGATGTGGTGGCAGATAAGGGCTTCCGGCACGGATGCCGTCTTGAGATACTATATCGAAGGAAGGGATCGCGAGGCCATCCTGGGATTCAACAGAGCCTTTCGGGATATGAGGATATGAGAGGAAAAAAGGTCGTCGTTGGAGTCAGCGGGGGCATTGCTGCGTACAAAGCGGCAGAGCTGGTAAGACTTCTCGTGAGGGCGGAGGCGCACACGACTGTCGCCATGACGAGAAATGCCACTCGATTCGTCACACCACTCACGTTCGAAGCCCTTTCAGGACATCGAGTGATCTGGGACATGTGGGCCGATGCAGGCGCACCGATGGACCACATCACGCTGGGGCAAACCTCCGAGCTCATCATCATTGCCCCTGCTACAGCCAATTTCATTGCCAAAGCCGCGTGCGGCGTTGGGGATGATTTTTTATCCACCCTGATCCTCGCCGCGACGGCCAAGATCTTGATATGCCCTTCCATGAACAGCCAAATGTTCAATCATCCCGCAGTACAGGAAAACCTCAACCGACTCAGGCAGCGGAAAATTGCCGTCATGGAACCGGGCCACGGACAGCTGGCATGCCGTACTGACGGTCCCGGACGGCTTCCCGAGCCGGCGGATATTATGGAGCTGGCCCATGTTTTGCTCTCGAAGCATGACCTTTCAGGGTTAAGAATCCTTGTGACCGCAGGGCCGACTCAAGAGCCCCTGGATCCTGTGCGCTATATCGGCAATCGATCCTCAGGCAAAATGGGCTATGCCCTTGCCGAGACTGCCAGGCGCAGAGGAGCCGCCGTAACGCTTATAAGCGGCCCAACCAATCTGATTCCGCCCTTCGGGATTGAATATCGAGAGATAAAGACCGCGGAGCAAATGAGAGATGCCGTTTTTGCGCATCGTCCCGAGTCCGATATCATCATCAAGGCGGCTGCGGTTTCCGACTACCGGCCGAGAGCCAGCGCCGCCCATAAGATTAAAAAAGGAAAGGATTCATTAAACCTGGAACTGGTGAAGAATCCGGACATCCTCAGCGAGTTGGCATCCAAAAAAGCCATGCCCCGTTGCCTTTTGGTTGGGTTTGCCGCTGAAACTGAAGATTTGTTGACCCACGCGAAGAAAAAAATGAAGTCCAAAGCGCTCGATATGATTGTAGCCAACGACGTCTCCGGGGAAGACGCAGGGTTTGAAACGGATACAAATCGTGTCAAAATAGTTTACAAAGACGGTCAGGTGGAAGATGTGCCGCTCATGACAAAGACGGAAGTGGCCGATGTGCTGCTCGACAGGATTAAAACAATTTGGGAAAGCCGGGTTGATGCCTGAGGAAGAACTCAAAGAAGTATTTGTGCATCTGAGAAATCAGATGAGGGTTTATGAGGAAATCGGCTTGGATCCGCCGCCCCTCTCAAACGCGGCGCTGACTTATTTACAATTTGGCTTACAAGGGGGAATGACTTCCTCGAAACGTGTCCGCGATCAGAACTCGCTTCAAGCGCTTCGGTCATTTATTGGGGATTGCCGGCGATGCAAACTCCACAAGGGTCGGACCCACCTGGTCTTCGGGGAGGGGTCCCCGCAGGCCGAACTGGTCTTTGTAGGCGAAGGTCCGGGTCGAGATGAGGATCTGGTGGGAAAACCTTTTGTCGGCGAGGCCGGAAAACTCCTTACCAAAATCATTGAAAATGGAATGGCCGTTTCGCGGAAATCGGTTTATATTTGTAATGTGGTGAAATGCCGCCCGCCTAACAACCGCGACCCTGAGCGAGATGAGATTGAAACATGTATTCCGTTTTTGAAACAGCAGCTTCGTATCCTCCAACCCAAGGTTATCTGCACCCTTGGCCGAATCGCCGGCCAAGCGTTATTGGGAGAGGACTTCAGGATTACGCGAGAAAGAGGAAACTGGCATACATTGGGGGATACGCCGCTTATGCCCACCTATCACCCTGCCTATTTATTGAGGAATCCATCCGCCAAACGGCACGTGTGGGAGGATGTACAAAAGATCATGCGGCGGTTGGGCCTGGAGGTCAAAAAGAATGGCTAAAAAAAGGTTTGGGAATATTTTTCCAATAACTCTGTTCGCACTGACATGTTTAGGTGTTTGGCATTTCGGAGCACCTTGTGCGGCCCGGGCCGAAAATCAAGTCATGATTATCGAACTGGAGGGGCCCATCAACCCCGGCACCGCCATGTTCGTGAGGAGAGGTTTAGCGGAGGCGGCCGAACAGGGGATAGCCGTCACCATTCTTCGACTCGACACACCGGGAGGTTTGGCTTCTTCCATGCGCACCATTGTCAAGGCCATACTGAACTCACCGATCCCCGTCGCAGTCTACGTCGGTCCCAAAGGCGCGGGCGCAGCCTCTGCAGGGGTGATGGTCACGGTCGCGGCCCACATTGCGGCAATGGCGCCCGGGACCAACATCGGGGCTGCCCACCCTGTCACGGCAGGGGGAAAAGACATTGAGAAGACCATGTCGGATAAAGTTGTCAATGACATGCCATCCCACGCACGGGGAATTGCCGAAGAAAAAGGAAAAAACGGGGAATGGGTGGAGAAGGCAATCCGTGAAAGTGTTTCCATAACCGCCGACGAAGCCCTGGAAAACAACGTGATTGACCTCGTGGCACAAGATATCGACGAACTTATCCGACTTCTGGACGGCCGAGAGGTTAATCTTGCCAGCGGCACGATCACGCTGAGGACCGCGGATTTGAAGAAAGTCTATTTTCATCCCGGATTTCGGGACAGAGTCCTGAAGACGATCAGTGATCCGAACATCGCCTACATTCTCATGATGATCGGACTTGCCGGTCTGTACTTTGAGTTGTCCCACCCAGGGGCTATCTTTCCAGGTGTGATCGGAGCCATATCCCTCATCCTCGCTTTTTATTCCTTCCAGACCCTCCCGGTAAACTACGCCGGACTTATTCTCATTGCCTTGGCCATCATTTTCTTTATTGTCGAGGTTCAAGTTCCGAGCTATGGAATTCTTTCCATCGGCGGCTTGATTTCCTTGACCATCGGCTCTATCATGCTATTTGAAGATGTCGGCGTGTCGATGAAACTGATGTTGCCGACCATTCTTCTGGTGGGCGGCTTTTTTATGGTTGTGGCCAGTTTGGCCTTCAGGGCCTACCGATCCAGACCCAGGGGCGGTACGGACGGCCTCAAAGGAGAAGTGGGTTTGGTGAAGGAGCGGATCGATCCTGAAGGTCTCATCTTTGTGCATGGCGAATATTGGCGTGCAACGGCCGATGAAAGACTCGAACCGGGAGAAAAAGTGGAGGTAGAGGATCTGAAAGGGCTGGTTTTAAGGGTCAAAAAGCTCAAGAATCAGGAAATCTAAACAAAGGGGGACAATATGTTTTACATTCTGGCGATCGTGCTGATTGTGCTTTTTCTGTCTTCAGCCATTCGAATCTTAAAGGAGTATGAACGAGGCGTAATCTTTCGTCTGGGCCGCGTGATCAAAACCAAAGGTCCGGGGCTGATCATTCTCATTCCAATCATTGATAAGATGGTCAAAGTGAGTCTGCGACTTGTGACCATGGACGTACCCGCCCAGGATGTGATTACGCGGGATAACGTCTCCGTTAAGGTCAACGCGGTCATCTATTTCCGGGTCATGGACCCCACCAATGCCACCATCGAGGTGGAGAATTTCCTCTTTGCCACATCCCAGTTGGCCCAAACGACCCTGCGGAGCGTATGTGGGCAGGTTGAGCTGGATGAATTGCTGTCGGAAAGAGAAAAAATCAACGCGGAGTTGACGAGCATTCTGGACAAGCACACCGACCCATGGGGGATAAAAGTCACGGCCGTTGAGGTGAAACACATTGACCTTCCGCAGGAGATGCAACGCGCCATGGCCAAACAGGCGGAAGCCGAACGGGAGCGGCGAGCCAAGGTTATCAATGCGGAAGGAGAATTTCAGGCCGCGGCGCGTTTGGCGGAGGCGGCCGGAATTATATCGGAGCACCCTGAGGCGTTGCAGCTGAGATACCTCCAGACCCTCAGGGAGATATCTTCCGAAAGCAGTACAACGACTTTTTTCCCCATACCGATCGATTTAATAACACCTTTCATGAAAAAGACATAGGGCATGCCATATGAAACTGGATTCGCCTAAGGCCCTCGGTGGTTTTCAAGATCCGAATCAAACGGCTTTGGTTGAAGCTTGCAGATAAAGCTTTCTATGCTGAACGCTCAGGCTAAATCACAAGACCGGCATCTGATCTATAATTATCCATCGCATTTTTTGTTTGAATCTCATGAGAGTGTCTCAACGCCTTTAGGCGAGAGAATTCTGAAACTGTAATCGAAAAAACCGGGAGACTAATACATGGAAGAAGACATCAAAAAGGAAGAAGGCGGGGGGGAACAGCCCCATTTAGAGACACCCTTAGAAGAAATGACGCTGAATCAATTAAGGGAGATCGCTAAGGACACTCCTGAGCTTGCCGGGGTCGACGCCATGGAAAAAGACGAATTGCTCGCCGCTCTTGGAAAGCAGAAGGAGAAAGAGGGGGAAAAGGCGGAAGAGACGGAATCAGAAAAACCTGTGGAAAAAATGACAGCCAAGGAGTTAAGAGAAATCGCGCTTGAAATTCCGGGGGTGACCGGCGTTCACGCGATGAAAAAGGAGCAATTACTTGATGTTATCAGAGAATACAGAGGCATTGAGGATGCGGGCACTGCGAAAAGAAGAAAAAGAAAGCGCGTCAAAGCGACGAGGAGTGTAAGGGACTTAAAGGAGAAAATCGCCGGGCTGAGAAAAGAAAAAAAGATGGCTCGCGAAGCCGAGGAGTATCAGAAGGTAAATATTTTCCGGCGCCGAATCAATCGGTTGAAAAAGCAAACGAGAAAAGTTCCTCAGGGTTGAAATCCCCGGCGCTTCCGAGCAGGTCTCAGGGCCTGGGCTCCCGAGACCTGCTTTTGTTTTTTTGTCCGTCACGCCTGCCCTGAATCAACGCCGGGGCTGAATGCTAAAGGGTATTGGATGTGTTTAGGGTCTGAAACAAACGAACTTCCCCGGAACAAAGGCAGGGCGGTTGCCGTTATTCCTGCGGCGGGAGCCGGTATTCGCATGGGGCGGGAGCCGGCCAAACAATTCGTAGAGCTTGACAATCGACCGCTCTTGGCGGTGACGCTTCAGCCTTTTCAGGATTGTCCTGCAGTGGATGCCATCGTTTTGGTGGTCCCTGGACATGACGTGGATTTCTGCAAAAGAAAAATCGTAGAAAAGTTCGGTTTGGAAAAGGTCCAAAGCGTGGTTTCTGGTGGGAAACGACGCCAAGACTCCGTGCGCTTGGGTCTCGAAGCAATTGGGAGTGCGTGTGGTTTGGTTGTGATTCATGATGGTGCGCGCCCTCTGGTGGATCGGACATTCATCCAAAGAGTGGTTTCAGCGGGAAGAGCCCACCGGGCGGTTATCACTGCCCTGCCTGCCAAAGAAACCGTCAAATCGGTGAACAGACACCGGGAGGTGATGCGGACCATCAAACGCCAAGAGGTGTGGCTGGTTCAAACCCCCCAGGTGTTTCGTTATGAGGATATTGCCACGGCTCACCTGAAAGCCTATCGAGAGGGATGGGATGAGGCCACAGACGATTCCTCTCTGATCGAAAAGCTGGGAATTCCCGTTACCGTAATTGAGGGCTCTGAACGGAATATTAAAGTGACAACGCCTTACGACTTGGAACTGGCTCGCTTCCTCCTCAGCCACCCATAGGTGCATGAAGAGGGCAGGGACCCCAAGAACCGCCGGATCCAATGGATATTGGAAAAACAAAATCAGTTAAAAGCTTGAAAATCGGCACCAGAGGAAGCCAGCTCGCCCTTTTACAGAGCAGGTGGGTCAAAGCAAAGATTGAACGGAAATACCCGAATGCACGGGTTGAACTCGTAACCATCAGAACCACAGGAGACACGATTCTGGATTCCCCCTTGAGCAAAGTGGGGGGTAAAGGTCTTTTTGTCAAAGAAATCGAAGAGGCACTGCTCAATGGAAGAATCGATCTGGCCGTTCACAGCATGAAAGATGTGCCCGCCGAATTGCCGGAGGGCCTTTCGCTTTCGATCTTCCCGGAGCGAGAAGACCCCCGGGATGCGTTCGTTTCAACCCGGTGCCGAAGATTTAATTCGCTCCCGCAGGGGGCTCGAGTGGGCACCAGTAGTCTCAGGCGCACCGCCCAACTGCTAAATGCCCGACCGGATCTGGACGTGATTTCCTTGAGGGGAAACGTCGATACCCGGCTTCGAAAGCTGGCGGATGGAGAATTCCAGGCGATTATTCTGGCCACTGCCGGGCTCAAACGCTTTGGTTTGGCGGATCGAATAAGTCAGGTATTTTCCACGGACCTCATGTTGCCGGCGATCGGGCAGGGCGCATTGGGTCTGGAGCTCCGAGCCCACGATACGAAAACCATAGGTTTCCTTAATTTTCTGAATCATGAACCCACCCGAATCACCGTCGAAGCCGAAAGAGCTTTCCTGAAAGAGCTTCAGGGCGGTTGCCAAGTTCCCATTGCCGCTTTTGCCCGGTTGAATGGACGGCGGTTGCGTCTGGAGGGAATGGTTGCCGAACTGGATGGATCCCGCCTTTTGAGAGATCAGCTGACCGGTGACAAAGATGACGCGAAAGGCCTCGGTATCAATTTGGCCAGGAACTTGCTCGGTGCAGGAGCGGACAAAATTTTGGCTGAAATTTATGGTACGGATCCGTAATTCAGGGTCAAAGGGGTTATATCCTGGGTCGAGCCGAACCGTGAAACAACTCCCACGTCCCGGCAATCCGTTCAACCAATACGTCGGAGGTACTCTAAATGGCGATCAGCAAAAAGGGCAAGGTTTACCTGGTGGGAGCCGGTCCGGGGGATCCGGGACTCCTGACTTTGAGAGCCAAAAAATGTTTGTCACAAGCCGATGTGGTCATCTATGACAACCTGGCGAACTGCGTTTTCCTGAGATACGCCGATGTCGATGCGGAGAGGATCTACGTGGGGAAAAAGGGCGGCAATCATACCTTGAGTCAGGAAAAAATCAACTCGCTGATCGTTGAGCGTGCACAGCAAGGACGTTGTGTTGTCAGGCTGAAGGGCGGAGACCCTTTTATTTTTGGAAGGGGCGGCGAGGAAGCGCTGGAACTTGCCAAGGCGGGTTTGAGTTTTGAGGTGGTTCCGGGAATCACATCCGCGATCGCTGTGCCGGCTTATGCAGGAATCCCGCTGACCCATCGAAGCTACACGTCCACCGTTGCCTTCATAACGGGCCATGAAGACCCCCACAAAGAAGAAACCGACATTGCGTGGGATAAACTGACAACGGGTATCGGCACCCTGGTGTTCCTCATGGGAGTTGGAAATCTACCTCGCATCGCTGAAACGCTATTGGAACACGGACGATCTCCGGATACGCCCGTTGCTGTAATCCGAAGCGGAACCCTCACGGAACAAAAAACCCTGGTGGGGACACTGCGGAATATCGCACGATTGGCCGAAGACAATGACCTGAAACCTCCGGCCGTTATTGTTGTGGGAGGTGTGGTAAATCTGAGAAACCAACTGAATTGGTTCGAAAACACGCCGCTCTTTGGAAAGCGAATTGTCGTTACCCGGGCAAGGGAGCAGGCGAGCGGCTTTCTGGAAAGTCTCGTCACGCTGGGAGCGGATTGCATCGAGTTCCCCACCATAGAAATCGTTCCGCCGGAGAGATGGAACGCTCTTGATCGTGCGATTCAGAACATAGAAACCTACAATTGGCTGCTTTTTACCTCTCCAAACGGGGTCAAATATTTTTTGAATCGGCTTGCGGCGGTTCGAAAAGATGTGAGAGATCTCAAGGGGGTGAGGATTGGAGCGATCGGCCCGAAGACAGCGGAGAGATGGCATGAACTGGGAATTCGATTGGACTTGATGCCCGATGAATATCGGGCTGAAGCAATTGTGGAGGCGCTCAAAGTATGGCAGATAAAGGGAGCACGAATTCTGCTTCCAAGAGCTGCGAAGGCAAGAGAAACGTTGCCTGAGGAATTAAGAAAAATGGGGGCTCACGTGGATGTCGTGTCGGCATATCAGACCGTCAAACCTGAATACGATACGGAAAAGGTGCGAAAAATGCTCAAAAATGGAACCATACATATGGTGACTTTCACGAGTTCCTCCACAGTCCTTAACTTCGTAGACATGTTCGACGTTGATCATGACCGACTGGTCGAATGGATGCGGGCGGTTGCAGTGGCCTGTATCGGGCCGATTACCGCGAAAACCGCACAGATGAAGGGATTCAAGGTGGATCTCATAGCACCCGAATACACAATTGATTCCTTAAGAGAAAGCATTCTTGACTACTTCGTGTCGGCACCGGAAAGGCGTGTTCCAAATCCATCTCATGCCTGAAAAAAACACCCTCCTGAAGGCCGGTTTATTGTCTTCCGACGGATAAAACCGTGACAGGTTTTTCTATGCCCCGAAGCAAGCGGGAAGACTCCTCCGTGAGAAGAAACTGAGAATCCAGTTGCGCGCTTACGCTTTCGGTGATCAGTATTTGTCCGGATGCCGCTTCCGATGCCAGCCGTTGTGCGAGATTGACGTCCGTGGCGATAACCGTGTAATCGAGTCTTTTCTGAGAACCCACATTTCCCCGGAACATCTCGCCGGCGCTGAGGC
>Ga0180433_10002691_pt1 | contig 27007 bp, 5 predicted proteins | sample SS_ome_8_FD_132980 | JGI IMG/M metagenome (GOLD analysis project Ga0180433, IMG submission 132980) | Hypersaline lake sediment archaeal communities from the Salton Sea, California, USA - SS_1_D_1 metaG | ecosystem: Environmental > Aquatic > Non-marine Saline and Alkaline > Hypersaline > Sediment... | reverse complement strand
GGCTGGTCAAAGCGGCTGTTGAGCTTCGATGTCGATGCGGTGCCGGTGGTGAACTTGTACAAATACGAGGAACAACGGTACGGTCCGAGAGTAGTCCGGTTCCTGAGCTTCAAGAACGACGAAGAGCATGAACTCGGCGATACGCCGATACCGGGCGGACTGCTGAAAGTCTATAGAACCGCCGACAACAAAGGGCATCTTTCCTATACGGGCCAGTCTTCGTTCAAGTACATTCCCGTGGACGAGGATGTGGAGCTGAACCTCGGTCCGGTGGCCAACGTGGTGGTTGAGCCGAAGCTGATGGATTACAGGACCGACAACTACAGGTTTGACCGGCACCGCAACGTATCCGGCTGGGATGAAATCCGCACGTTCAGGGTCGAGGTGCGGAACACGCGGGACATCGGCGTGAAGGTTGAGATTCGGCGCAACTTCGACACCCAATACTGGAAGCTCCAAAAAAACGGTGATTTCGACGAATTTGAGCAGATCGATCTGGATACGGTCAAATTCACGCTCGGCTTGCAGCCAAGATCGACCGGGCAGCTTGAGTATGTCCTGACCACATACCAAGGCGTCAGGGCAGAGGAGGTGACTCGACAACTTCGGCTTCGGGACTGAAGACGTCGAACTGCAGGCCGTATTGGCGCAAGTAAAACAGAGAATAGGAGCGCTCAAAGACCAGAATCGGCAGTAGTAGCACCGTGCCGATGTACGGTATCGCCAGGATACAGAAGGCGCAGCAGCATGTCCCGCACCCGGCGCCGAAAATGATGGCGGTAACAGCGATTCCTATTACGATGCGGAAAAGCAGGTACAGGGTAAAGCGACCTTTGTTTTCCGTAAGAACTGCAAGAAACTCCCGCCAGGCGGCGACGCATTTTTTCGTGCGCAGGAACATAAGCGGCACCACGAAGTCGGTGGTGAATCGGCCCACGATCCAAAACACAATCGCCAACGCAACGAAGCACAGGCCCGCGAGAACCAGGCCCAATATAGCTCCGACTTCCGGCGCGCCGCCCGCAGCAAGAGAGGCGACAAAAATCACAAACAGGATGACCGGGATGGCAAATGCGGCGAAGGCTATCAGGCCCACGACGATCCGGAACACAAAGAGACTGTTGCCATGCTCTCTGAATCTATGCCAGGGCACTTTCACTTCGGCTTTGTTTTGCGCGACGCAGTGCAGAAACATAAAGCGACCACGGCTGCTGAGCCAGGTAAACAGAAGCCATAGCCCGATGACAATCAGGGCACCGAATATCACAACGGGAATGATCCAGGCCATGTTTTCCACGAAGAAGTGTCTGGCCTCATGAAATGCATGTTGGGGGTCACCACCGGTTCGGAAGTTTGGTCCTCCACCTCCGCCGCCGGCTTCGCCCAGGTTTGCCAGCCATGCACAAAAACCGATCACGAACCATTTACCCAGATCGAAAGGTCTAAACAGGATGATTTTGACTCTTTCAAATGCCGGACTCAGTGGGTTGACTACACTAATCTGTGAAGATTGCTCTGGAGTCATCGTGCGTCCCCCAAGCAGAGAGCGTTCGTTGTCAGATCGTCCGTGAACGAGTAGTAGAAGCTGTTTCTGCCGTTCATACTTCGCTCATAGTCCCGACAAGGCGCAATTTATGATTGGCTTTGTTCTTATTGTTTCTTGATTCGGCGGAGCTCCTTATGTACCGGCCAATCAGAAAACGCAAGGAAAAAAGGCATGATGATGTTCGCTATCGGTACCAGCATCAGAAGCCCGAACGCCCAGCTATACCCTGCCTTGGAAAAGAGCTTGCACCAGATCAGCAGCGTGATGGCCGTGCTTATCAGGAGGATCTGGATGGCAAACAGAATGATAAGTAGTGTCAGTATCGCGTTGACATGCACGGCCCTGTCTACACAAACGAAGCTCGGCTCCATTTGTATTCCTTTCCTTGGTTCGGATGTCCAAGTTCAGTGCCCTTGTTGCGGTTGTCGGCTGCGTAGTATAGCAGACAGGTCGGCACGTACAAGCAGATTCTTTTCATGACACACTGCGGCATCAACGGCGCTCTTGACGAGACATCCGCGGGCTTGCTCACAGCTTGTTGAGCCGGGCTATCGCTCGCGCTACTTTGTTACGATGAGCCTCGATAGGGGCCGGGTCTTTGGTGAAGGTTGTCCTGTTCTGCGTGATGCTGTCCGGCACGTCGAGCAGAGCGGTATACTCTTCTCGCTGCTGCCCGGTCAGTTGGCCTTTCTTGCTTTTGAGCAGCCTGGACAGAACGGTTAGATACTCGTAATCTTCGATACCGTCACGCAGCATTTCCCAGCGAATGCTGTCGACCGGCCCTTCGAGGACGGGCTGAGCGGGATGGGCATCGGCGGCGGCTTGCGGCGGATAGATGAATCGGCCGTCGCCGTTGCCCCAGGGCCTTTTCTCGCCTTTGGGCGTGCTGTAGCCCGATCGCCAGCCCATGGGGTCTTCGTACGGATTCTGCGGATGCTCAGGATCGGGGTAGGCAGCCGAGCTGGTCCAGTAGTTTGTCTGCCAGACCAGAATGCCGTCGATTTTTCGCTTATAGGTTTGCCACAGCCAGACCCGCAGTTCCGTGCCTGGATGGTCGATGAACAACGTGCAGTAGGGGGCTTTGGGGCCGGTACACACGTACCACCAGAACTTCTCGCCGTGCCGGCGTCGTTCCTCGGCCGGCTCATGCTCGTATTTGTACGACACCGGACACCAGATGTTAGGCCCGCCAACAAGTTGCGGCTCGACCTGCTCGGTGAGCATACGATTGATGTCCGGGGCAGCTTCTTTGAGTTTTTTGAATCCGTTCATGACAAACTCGTAGTCCTTGGGTGCAGGCTCGTCGAACCAATATATGTAGGCCTCATCGAGCCAGCCTTTGGCCCGCAGATGCTCCTGGAGTTGATGACAGTAAGAATGAAACGCTGCCTTGTAGTGGGGCGTATCCTCGCTGAAGCCGAGCAGTTTTGGCTCGTGCCGTGCGTGAAATGTACCGCCGCCCAAGCCCGGTATGCGCAGCCGAAAGGAGTTGAAGTGATAGTGATCGATGCCGCGCTGCATTGCCTTGTCCCAGGCCGTCCAGTCGAACGCCGGTCTGAACTCCTCGGGCTTCATCGACTCGGCGACTTTGGGCCATGTGACGTTGATGCTATCCAAAGGAGCAGGGTCGTAAGGTGAGATATGATGCGCGCTGAAATTCGCCCAGTATTTGTCCAGCACATCTATTCGGTGCCGTGGGTCTGAGAGCTTTTGATAGCGAAAGACATTACCCGGCGAGAAGCCGAAAGCCGTGGTGCAGGTCATCCGGTCGGGAAGCGTGAAATCGTAGACCTCTATGTGCATCGTGACATCGGCATCGAAATCCTGTGCCGACAAATGAAGACGGCCGGTGTAGGTTCCCGCCGAAGTCGTGCGCGGGACCTTCACGCGAATCCAGAAGGGCTGGTTTCTGTTGGCTTCGAGATCGATAGGGCCGTTCAGCGGCGGCAGGGGGTCCGGCCAAAGACCCGGGGCCGAACTTTTATCGGTGGGCCGGGTGACATTGACATATCGCACTTTGAGCACGTTGATATTCTCTGCCGGAATAACGGACGCGCCTTGGGCGCATGCCAAAGCACCTATGGTGAATTCTTTCAAGGGCACCGTCGGCCGAACCACCAACTGGACTGCTTCCGCCTCGTTGCGGGCAGCGCGCAGAATGATGGCGTTGCTTGTTTCCTTCGGCAGCGGCTTATCCGGGCTTATCTTCCAGCCGGACGACGCCCACCACAAGCCTACCTGCTGGCTCGAAGCGGGAAGGAGCTGCCCGTAAGGCAGTCGAAAGTAATCGTTCGCCTCAGCAAATACGTGCGAGGTTGATAGTAGCAACAACAGGAGAACTGTTTTTCTGGACATCTCACAACACCTTTCAAGCTGGGCTCAGGTTTCGATTGTCACATAATGTCTGTTCTTGTCTGGGATTTTCCATTATCGAGAGGCTTTCGTCAAGCGTCGGCCAGAGTTCCGGGAAGGCGGGTCATCTTGGCTTAACTGTGACATCTGGCCTGCGCAAATAGGCAGGTTCCAGGGTAATAGGGTCGGCGAATTGGCCGGCAGATGCCTTTTGCCAGCCGAGCAGGTGAACCTTTCCGGCGTGCGGGCTCCAGTATTTATCATCCAGAAAGTGAACGCCATCAGCGTTGAACGTATCCTTCTGGTACAGTAAGCCGTCACCGAGCAGCCAAACGGGTTGCTTACCTCCCGCGAACCTGTCCACGAATTGCGACGCTGTCATTAAAGAGTCTGGAAGAATTTTCCGGAAGACTACATCGCTCGTCTCTGGTTGCTCGTGGCCGCCACGTTGGTACACAGCAATATAGAATTGTCCCCGTTTAGCATCGAGAATAGTGGCGACTCTATCAACAGATACACGTCTGTGCCGGCGATGGGAAGATGTTGCCGCCTCGTTTTGCTTTATATAGTCCGTAACGTTTGCCGCGATTACGTCCAGTGTGCCGACGGGGACAATTTTCGCGCCTTGGGCCAGGTGCAGGGCCTTTGCAATCGTTGTTGCGATGCGCAGTCCGGTGAAGCTGCCGGGACCAATCGATACGTAGATGTGCTCAATCTCGTGCGGTTTTCGGCCGAAGCGGTCCATGAGAGCGACGATGGACGGGAAAATCTCGGCACTGTGTTTCATGGTGCCGGAAAACGCGCTCTCGGCACAGAGCCGTTCGCCGGTTGCCAGCGCAACCGAGCCGACTCGGCTGGATGTTTCAATAGCAAGTATTAAAGGATTATCGGCCATAATAGCTTGCTTTTCATGGCTGGATTTCGGCGTTTCGTGCAAACGTCTTTTTGTGCCGATAAAACGCCCCTTTGGTGTGCTAATTCTTTTTCGGGTCTGACCAGCCTTCCTGATTTACTACAGCGAAAAATTAAATATTATCGGTCAAACAGAGCGAAAGCGAATTTTTCTCTTGCAAACAACGATTTTTTTTTATAAATTGAGACATTATAAGTCCAACCCGCACCTTGAAATTGGAGGTCGTAAGAGCTGTACAATTAGTCGAAACGTTCCTGAGAGGGTGATAACTATTGGCAGGAGGTTAGCTTTGGACAAACCGCATTTTCTATTCGAATGCTCAGACAGAAAGCCTCTGTCGATTCTTCTTGCATCGGTCTTTCTATTGACCACTGTCCTATCGGGGCCGGCTCCATCACAAAGAAACCAAGCCGACGAAAATGACATGATGCGTAACGTGGTCCAATACCTGATTCAAGTGGGCACGGAACAGTATCAGCACGGTTACTACATTCAGGCCGAGAAGACCTTGCTCATGGCGCAGGGCTACCAGGAGTATTTAACCTCTGCGCAGCGCAATAGCCTAAGCGAACGTCTGGAAGAAGCGCATCTCGCGGCACTGGAGAGGAAGCGTGCTTTGGACCATGTGCAGGCGGCTCGTCAGTTGGTCGAGCAGGGCCAATTGGCACAAGCCAAATCTCACCTCGACAAGGTCAAAGACAGTAAATTTCTTGTGGAGAAAGAACGGGTACAGGTCGACAGGTTGCTGCAACAGGTACAGACCGAGCCCATGCGCCCCATGGGCGAACTCGAACAAGAAAAGTCGGCGCCGCCGCAGGGTATTTTCCCCGTCGATGAGGGACCCGAGCAGCCATTGGTCCAAGCGAAGAGCCGTGACGAACAAATTGCTGCGACGTACTATCGCAGCTTGAGGTTGTACCGGAGTGGACGATTTGAGGAAGCTCGTGAGGGCTTTCTGGACGTGAGAGACAGTGGCCTAATCCCGCCCTTAATGGAAAAGACCATCGAGGGCTATCTGGGGCGTATTGATGCGGTTTTGGGTCCCCGGCCGGCCGAGGCACAGGCTCCCGCTGCAACGCAAACGCCAGCGGGCCCCCCGGTGGCTGAGACTCCGGTTCCATCACAGGGCCAGATGAGCACTGAGCCGCAAGAGCCTACGCCGACGTTTGAACGCGCAGCTCCAACGCCTGTCCGTGAAATGGTGCCCCCGTTTGAGCCTGGCGAAGCCGACGTATCAATGACGCAAGTGGCGGAGCCCGCACCCGAGCCCGCGCAGAGCAGTTATATTGAGATGATTAACCAGAGAAGGAATATCATTCGAGGGCTCACCAGGGCCGTTGTCAACAACGCAATGAACGAAGCCGAGCAGTACATCCAAAGCGGCAAGTTTGAGAAAGCGCACGACGTAGTCAATGATGCGCAGCGAAAAGTCGAAGAGTACCAATTGCAGCTTGGTGATACGCTCTACCGCCAGTATAGCAAGCAATTGGAAGAACTGGACCAGCGAATAGATCGGGCAGAGCAGCAGACGGCCGAGCAGTTGGACCAGCAGAAGCGTCAGGAAGCAATACAGGCCCAGCGCGAGTTCCGGCAACAAATGGAGGCAGAGAAACAGGAAAGAATAAAGTCACTCATGCAAAACGCCAAGGCCTATCAGCAGCAGCAACGTTATGAAGCGGCCCTTGGTCAATTGGAAACGCTGCTTGCGCTGGATCCGCAACATGAGGATGCTTTGATCCTAAAGGACACATTGGAGGATACGGTTTACTTTCGCAAGCAACTGCAGGTACAGAAAGAGGCCGCTAAGCAACGTGCGGACATCTTGCTTGAGACAGATCGGTCAGGCATTCCCTATGCTGATGAGTTGACGTATCCCAAGAACTGGCGGGAAATCATTCAGAAACCTACTCGTCAACCCGACAAGCCCATCGGTTTGGACCCCGCTGACGTTGCGGTCTACGAGCAATTGGACCAAATTGTTGACCTGTCGCAACTGTCGCCAACGATGCCACTTAGCGAGGCGATGGATATCATCAGAAACTCTGTTGAACCGCCGCTGAGGATAGCTGTGATGTGGCGTGACCTGTTTGACAACGCCGAGGTGGAGCAGACCACCCCCATTAACATGGATGGGTTGCCCGCGGTCCGTCTTGGCACTGCGTTGGAGAATCTGTTGGAAGCTGTGTCCGGCGGATTCGCCGATATCGGTTACGTTGTCGAAGATGGAGTCATTACCGTCGCCACTGTGGAATCGTTGCCGATCGAAGAGCGGCTGGTGCTACGCGTGTATGATATTACCGACCTGGTCGGCGAGCCGGCCCAGTACGGTGGGATACAGGGCTTGTACATGGGGCAACAGTTGGGCATGATGATGGGTGGTGGCATGGGTGGTTATGGCGGCTACGGTGGCGGTATGGGCGGCTACGGTGGCGGCATGGGCGGCTACGGCGGCGGCATGGGTGGCTACGGTGGCGGCATGGGCGGCTACGGTGGCGGCATGGGCGGCTACGGTGGCGGCAGGGGCGGCTACGGCGGCGGTGGCGATGGCGGGGGCGGGTGCGGCGGCAGGGGCGGCGGTGGCGGCGGTGGTGATGGCGGTGGCGGCGGTGGCGGTGGCGGCTATGGTGGCGGCATGGGCGGCTACGGCGGCGGTGGCTACGGCGGCATGGGTGGCATGGGCATGGGTGGCATGGGCATGGGTGGCTACGGCATGGGCGGCATGGGCATGGGCTCGTACATCAGCCGTCAGCAGGCGTTCGAACTGTCGTATCTGATTCAGAACACCGTGGGCCGTGAGGATGATTGGGCGTACGACGACAGAACGGGATTCACTTGGGGAACGGGCTACGGTACGGTCACGCCTTACCCGGAAAACCAACCGAAGAAACTGGCCGTGAAGCAGACGCCCGAACTACACGCCAAGATTGAGGAACTGCTTACCGGCCTGCGACGCCGGCTCGGATATCAGGTTGCTATTGAGGCCAGGTTCCTTGTGGTGAGTGAGAATTTCCTGGAAGATATAGGGCTGGACGTAGATTTCATATATAACCTTGGAGGTAAGTGGGGCACGGTTACTGTCGAACAGGGTTCCGAGATGTCGGCACGAGCAGATGTGGCCACGAAGGTGCCGGGAAGCCTGGGAGGTATGAGCCCTGCGGCTACGCTTACGGGCGGTTACGGGTCCATACTTGATGATTTGCAGGTCAGTTTCCTGCTTCGAATGACGCAAGCTCGTTCAGATGCCGAGACTCTGACGGCGCCGAAGGCTACGGTCTTAAGCGGGGAGTCGGCCAACTTCTCGGTTCAAAGCCAGGTTTCGTATGCGCTGCCCCCGGATATTATCAGGTCGACGACGCGGGGCTTCTATGCCGGCGGTGGCATCGAAGACTTTGGAATCCAGCAAAATGTGTTCTACATACCCGTTGGCAGCGTGCTTACTATTACTCCTATTATTACTCCGGACAAGAAGAATGTTCTTCTGAATATCATTACACAATTGCAGGAATTACTCCGACTGCGAACGCATACGGTCGCAGGGCTTATCGATACCGACGGCGCTGATGGAGAAGACGGGCAGCAACTCGTAGAGTACCCTGTTACCGTCCCCGAGACGGAGACCTCACAGATTATGACGCGGGTGAGTGTCCCGGACGGTGGGACGCTGCTCTTGGGCGGGCAGAAAATCACCGCCGAGGTCGAAAAAGAGGTCGGAGTACCCATTCTGAGTAAGATACCCGTAATCGGATTAGCCTTTGGAAACCGCAGCAAGATCAAGGATCATAAGATACTGCTGATACTGGTGAAGCCAACAATAATTCTGCAAGAAGAGCGTGAGAGCGAGGCGATTGCAGCCTTGGAAAGTGAGTTCTAAGGGATTTCTCATCTGAGGCGATGTCGCGAACTGGCGCTTTCTTCAAAATGAGGGGTTCGACAATCATAGACGATTTTTGTGTATTGTTAACCTGACTAAATGAAGCGAGGAACCAAGATGCGACCAGGGATATGGGGGATTCTGTTAGGCTCGTTGGTTTTCTTATGCGCGCAGGCTGATCCAGCGCTGGCAGAGGATCCAACCGAGCCGTCATTTTGGCATGTATTTCAGGGCCCTGCAGGCGCCTACCCGCAGGACAAATTGGTGGTGCGTTTTGTCGATGAGGACATGCAACCGCCAAGCGGGGTCAATATCGCAGGCCCAAGGACGAAACGAGCGGTACGAAGTGCCATCTCGGATGCAATTGTGGCCGGGGTAAAGGTTCGCGAGCAGTATGACCGCGTTGTTTCCGGCCTTACATTAATCGAACTTCCCAGGCATACCTCCGCTCTTGATGCTGCCATCCGATTCACCCAATCGCCGAATGTCTTGTATGCCGAGCCCAATTACGAGTACGCATGTCTTCTGACTCCCAACGACCCGAACTTCGCCGAGCAATGGGCACTGGACAACACGGGCCAAACCGGCGGTACAGAAGATGCCGACGTTGACGGTCCTGAGGCCTGGGACGCGCAGACCGGCAGCAGAGACATCGTTGTAGCTGTTGTGGATACGGGGGTCGATTACGGGCATCCCGATCTCGGCTCAAATGTATGGATGAATACGCGGGAGGTGTTTGGCGAACCGAACGTCGACGATGACGAAAACGGGTACGACGATGACTACTATGGCTACGATTTTGTCAACGATGACGCGGACCCGGCCGACGACCACTATCACGGAACACACTGTGCCGGCATCATCGGCGCAGCCGGCAACAACATGACCGGCATCACCGGCGTCTGCTGGAGCGTGAGTATCATGGCCTTGAAGGCGGCCGACGATCAGGGCAATGTGGACCTGGATGCTGCAATTGAAGCGATTGATTATGCCGTGGCCATGGGTGCCGACGTCATAAACGCCTCCTGGGGTGGTCCCGACTATAGCCAGGCACTCAAAGATGCCATTGATGCTGCGGGCAAAGCCGGGGTCTTGTTTGTGGCCGCGGCGGGGAAGGAGTCCGAGGACAACGATGTTTCTCCTGTATATCCAGCCAGTTATGATTCTGATAATATCATTTCGGTAATGGCCACGAACCACGATGACCAGATAGCGTGGTTCTCGAATTTCGGGGCTGCGTCGGTCGACGTGGGTGAGCCGGGAGACCAGATCTTCAGCACGTTGCCGGCCGAGCTGACCCCGGCGATGACCGATGCGGGCTTAGAGGCGGAGTACGGAGTGCTCAGTGGGGCCTCCATGGCGGCTCCGCATGTCTCGGGTGCTGCGGCCTTGCTTTGGTCAGAATATCCGTCGCTGTCACACCATATCGTCAAGTACATCTTGCTACGGACTGTTGACCCCACCTTGCCGGGACTTTGCTTGTCTGGAGGCCGTATCAATCTGCACAAGGCGCTAACCATCATTCCTACGGGCAAGGCGGGCCGCGTTCTGAATACCAGGGGACACTTCAGAGACACCGCTAATGTCTATTCCTCCATTCAGGCGGCAATAGATGACGCAAATGACGGCGATGTTCTGATCGCCGACGTCGATCCTGATACGAATAGTATTTTCGTTGAGAATATCGATTTCCACGGCAAGGCGATAACACTTCGCAGCGGAGACATTCGCGATCCGAACGATCCGACGCTGCACCCTGAGAAAGTGTTCATTTTGGGATACGGCAATAACGATTCTGCCGTCACCTTTGCCAGTGGCGAAGGAGCCAACACGGTACTGAAAGGCTTTACCATAGGCTGGGGCTGCGCAGATTACGGAGGAGGCATCAGATGTGACCAAGCCTCGCCGACCATCAGCAATTGTATTGTTAGCAATAATTTGGCGAAACGCTACGGCGCCGGAATCGACTGCTACCAAGCTGCGCCAACCATTACCAACTGTGTGATCAAGGACAACTGGGCCTTTGGAAAATCTGGCGTGGGCGCGGGCATCAATTGTGAGGCAGGTTCGCCCGATATTAGCCACTGCACTATTAGTAACAATTTCGCGAATAACGTAGGTGGTGCGATAGCCTGCTATGACGCGGCCCCGACCATCTTTAACTGTTTCATTACCAACAACGCAGCGCTTTACGACAGCGGTGGCATTGACTGCGAGGGTTCATCGCCTGTCATCACGAATTGCACCATTGTGGTTGAGGGCGAAAATGCCCCGAGGGACGGCGGTATCTTCGCCTATCATGGTTCTTTCCCGGTCATCAAGAACTGTATATTGTGGGGCAACGGCGATGACCTGTACAACTGCTCGGCTACGTATTCTTGCATTGAAGATGACGACAAAGGGCCGGGCAACATTCATGTGGACCCGTTATTCGTGACCGGACCGCGCGGGACCCGCTACTTGAGCCAGACCGCAGCCGGCCAACTACATGACAGTCCCTGTCTGGATGCCGGCGACCCTAAGACAGGTCTCATGTCGCGCATCCGATTGCAGAATTACACCACAAGGACGGATGGAGCAGCCGACGCCAACGCGATTGACATGGGTGCCCACTATTTGACGGCGCCGGCCCAGGAATTCCAGTTCAATGTCACCGTAAAAGAAGACCCGAACGATCCCGGTATTCACGGGCATGTGGACCCGAACAGCGGCAGCTATTCCCAATATTCGGTCGTGCCCCTTAGAGCATATCCCGACGACGGATATCGAATCAAAGCGTGGTCGGGGACCGACGATGATTCATCTGCAGACCCCAACAAGCTCGTTACGATCCTTGCTGATACAAACATTACCATCGAGTTTGAAAAAGTCCCGATGTATCAACTAATCACCAGTGTCGTGGGTGGTCACGGCACGATCTCGCCGGACCACCGAAGGGGAGACTATTACCGTGACGGCACGGTTGTCGCCCTGACCGCGGCGCCCGACGAATCGTATATTGTCGATACATGGGCCGGAACGGATGATGACGATTCCTGGGCCCTGACCAACACGGTGACATTGGATTCCGATAAGGAAGTCACCGTCCAATTCCGTAAACCCAAGAGCCTGCATGTACCCGGACAGTATCGGAGCATTCGTGGCGCAATTGCTGCCGCCTTTGATCACGGCGACAAAATCATCGTAGCCGCCGGAACGTATCCGGAAGCGGCTCTGGACTTTGACGGCAAGGCCATCACCATAGCCAGCGAACACCCCGACGACCCCTGCTGTGTTGCGGCCACCATAATCGACTGTCAGCAGTTGGGCCGCGCCTTTATCTTCCAGAGCGGTGAAGGTCCCGACTCTGTAGTTGACGGTTTCACCATCACAAACGGTTCAGCCGTACCCGATCCGAATACGCCGAACGACACAGGTGGAACGGGTGAGGACGGTGAGGACGGTTTCGGCGGAGCCATCGCCTGCTTCAACGGCAGCAGCCCCACTCTCTCGAATCTTGTTATCAGGGACTGCCTTGCCCGCGGGCGCGACGGTGAAGATGCCAGTGCTGCCCCCCCGGCACCGGCGGCACCGGACGCGCCACCAGATCCGTTGGATCCGCTCGACCCCTTAGCGGACTATCCGGAGATCGACCCGAACGATCCGAATACGTATGACCCGAACAACGTGATCGACCCGAATGACCCCAACTCTCCGATAGACGGTATGGATGGCGAGCCCGGCGCGGACGGTGAGGCCGGCATGGCCGGTGCGGATGGAGCGCCGGGCGCAGATGGTAATCCCGGCGGTATAGGAGGGCATGGTTACGGCGGCGCTCTGTACTTTGACGCCAACAGCGCGCCGACGCTCCTGAACTGCAGAATCATCAACTGCTGGGCCATCGGTGGCGATGGCGGCTTCGGCGGGCAGGGCCAGGATGGTGGAGACGGCCAGGACGGTCAAGACGGCCAGCCCGGTCAGGACGGGCAGAACGGCCAAGAAGGCTATAACGATGGAGCCGAGGGCGCAGGCGGCGCAGGCGGTGCAGGTGGCGCGGGCGGAGATGGTGGCGCAGGAGGTGTCGGCGGACGAGGCGGTGGCGGCGGCGATGGTGGTGAAGCGCTCGGCGGCGCGGTTTACTTTGGGCCTAATTGTCGTCCCACGATACGACATTGTAGCATCTTGGGCTGCAAGGTCAGACAAGGTCTGGGTGCTGCGGGCGGTGCCGGCGGTGCTGGCGGCGACGGCGGTAATGCCGGTGGGGGTGCAGACGGCGGAGCCGGGGGCGAAGGTAGCACCGAGGGTGAAGAGGGCGCAGCCGGCCTAGATGGTGTCGGCGGAACCGGCGGGACGGGCGGTGACGGCGGGAATATGGGCCATAACGGTACGCGGTCAGAGGCAGGTGCGATATTCTACAGCGAGAATTGCCGGCCCAACGTTGTCGATACGGTCATAAGCTATAACTCCAACACGACCATCGTTCCAGCCTACGCCTATGCAGGCGGCGCCGGCGGCGACGGTGGTGCAGGCGGTGATACTGGCGGCGCAGGTGGTGCCGGCGGTGCCGGCGGCATAGGTGACCCACCCGGCGCTGGCGGCGCAGGTGGTGCCGGCGGACAGGATGGATCCGCCGGAGCCTATGGATCCGCCGGTGCAACACGTACCAGCCTGACTACGAGCTTTGCAGGTGCCAACTTCTACGATGCTAATTGCGTGGCCGAGCTGACCGATTGTACCATAAGCTACAACTCTGCCGAATTTGATGACGGTGGCGGCGAAGACTACAAAGAGAACTGCAAAACCACCCTTACCCGATGTACCTTAGCCGGAAATACTGCCGGATATGATGGCGGTGCCCAATGCTTCGATGCATCTTGCTCGGTTGAGTTGAATGACTGCGATTTCATCAACAACGCGGCGCGACACGATGGTGGTGCGCTGCATTTCTGGTATAATTGCAAGGTAGACGTCAACGATTGCAGATTTACCGGTAATTCGGCGGATGTCTCGCCCACTGGCGGGCGAGATTTTAGCTCTGGCGGCGCCGTGTACATTGAGGAAGGTGTCTCGGCCACCATCGAAGGCAGTCACTTCCTAAAGAATCAAGCGGCATTCGGCGGCGGCCTGTACTGGTATGGGCGCGGCTCCGATATCGCGATTTTGGATAGTATTATCAATGAGAATACCGCGGACCACGGGGGAGGCTTGTTCTGGAGCAGCGGTGCCCCGAAGATTAGCGGGTGCAATATTCGCGGCAATGTGGCGCGAGGAATGCAGATCTCCGTGCCTTATGGTGGCGCACAAGATATCTGCGGCGGTGGGGGAGGCATTTTCTGCTGGTCCTCTGAAGCCTCTATTGAGAACTGCTTTATCAAAGGCAATTCAGCTTCCGGTTCGGGTGGTGGAGTGTATCTCGGCGGCGATCCGTGTTCACCGGTGCTGAAGAACTGTCTCGTCAAGGAAAATACAGCGAAAATAGACGGCGGAGGCATTGTCGCTTATTGGTCTGTCACACCCAAGATCACCAATTGTACTATCGTGGACAATGCCGCCCACGACCCTGAAGACGTCCGCCATGGCGGTGGCGGCGGATTATCGTGCTCCTATGAAAGCAAGACGAACCTCGCAAATAGTATCTTCTGGGGCAACGAAGGCACCTATGGCAAGCAGATTGCTCTTGGCAGCAAAGCCGAGCCTATCTATCTGCAAAGACCGGCTGCGCTGACCGTGTCATATTGTGACATTCAAGGCGGCAAGGACCCGGAATCGATTCATGTTGAGCCCGACCGTGTCCTGGACTGGCTTGATGGTAATATTGAGCAAGATCCGTTGTTTGTCGGGCCGTATTATCTGCGCCAGATGGCTGCCGGCCAGGGTGCGGACAGTCCGTGTGTTGATGCCGGAAGCGCGCCAGCGGCCGAGCTCGGCCTTGATGAATTTACTACGCGAACGGATGGTGTGGCCGACAGCGGCACAGTGGACATCGGTCTGCACTATCCTGCGGCTGACCGGTATCATTTGACCATAAATGTCATCGGCGGCGAGCACGGCACAATTGACCCCAATGGCGGGCTTTTCAATAAGTACGCCGTCGTTACGCTGAGCGCCACTGTCGATCCGGGGTATCGCGTGCGATGGACGGGCACCGATGACGACACTTCTGCCGCTCTGAGCAATACCGTGACCATGTACGCGGACAGGACCGTCACCGTCAAGTTCGAGCAGCGAACCACCATTTACGTGCCCGAGGACCATCCCATTATCCAGGAGGCTATCGACGCCGCAAGCGACGGTGATGTTATTATCATTAATAGAGGTCGTCATTTCGGCGGCGACATTCGCATTATGGATAAGGCGATCACGTTGACCAGCAGGAATCCGGATGACCCATGCGCGGTTGCCGAAACGATTATTGACGGCTCCGGTTATGTGGGTTGGGGGATTTATATTTCCAGCGATTGCGGTCGGGATACCGTGATCAACGGCTTGACCATCGCAAACTGCGGATATGATGTGCTTACCTCGCCTGGGCCTTCCGGCTCTGGCGCGGATGGCTTGAGCGGCCTGAACGCTTATGGCGCCGGCATATACGTCGAGGAAGGTGCCAGCCCCCCAATTGCCAATTGTGCCATTACCGATTGCCAGATACGGGCCGGCGATGCCAGCAACGGCACAGGCGGTGGCGACCGGCCGACTGACTTGCCCGGCAGCCCGCCAAGCCAGCCGTATGACCCGAACGACGTGCTTAACGGCGGTTATGGCGGCAACGGCGGGACCGCCGTCGGCGGCGGTATCTATTGCGGCCCGTATAGCAGCCCCGCAATTCGCAGTTGTACGGTCACACGTTGTACCGTAGAAGGGGCAAACGCCGGCAACGGCGGTACCGGCTTTAACCCGGACGACGACTCGACCAACCCCAATGGGGGCGACGGCGGTCACGGCGGCCAGGGTGGTGCAGCCTATGGCGGCGGGATCTATGTTGGCCATCTCAGTACGCCCACCATCACGGATTGCGTAATAGAGGACTGTTTCGCTATTGCCGGAAATGGCGGCGATGGTGGTAACGGCGGCGATGCGACAGATGCCGGTCTGTCCGGCGGCTGGGGCGGCTACGGTGGTGAACCCGGCCGGGCCTATGGCGGCGGCATATACTTTGCCGATAAGGCCAAGGCAACCGTCTTCAATTGCCGGGTCAGTGACTGCTCCGCTACCGCAGGAGACGCCGGCGACGGCGGTGACTTCGGAGATGCCAGCACCAGTCCAGGCGTTGCCGGGTACGGTGGTGCGTATTTGGGCCGGTACTGGGAAAACAGCGCCTACGGTGGTGGCGTTTATTGTGATTCTGAGAGCGAAGTGAGATTCGAGAATTGCCGGTTCAACGGCAACACCATTACCGGCGGTATGAGCGGAATTGGTGGTCAGCCGGCCTCCGGCACGGGACCGGGACCGCAGACCAGCTACATGATTCCGAGCTACGGGGCGGGCGTATTTGCACAAACCATGTCCAAGCCGACCTTCATCGGCTGTGACCTGGTAGACAACCAGTTCGCCGATGTCAATGACCCGGCCGATCCGAATCTGCCGGCGTACCGGCTGAATCCGTACGTCAGCTATGGCGGCGGCATCTGCTACCTGGATATCGAGTCCGTGACGGTGCAAGATTGCAACTTCAGCGGTAACTTTGCAGCGATCGGTGGCGGTTTGTACTGGAATAATGCCGACACCACGGTAACGAATTCCAGGTTCTCGGGTAACTCGGCATTTAAGGGAGCGGGCCTGTATTGCATCGATAGTGTAAACTCAACAGTAACAAGCTCCAACTTTAGTGCAAACCGGGCTACGGCACCCGGTGGTGAAGGCGGCGGTATCTTTTGCGCATCGACACCGATGTCGGTTGTTGATTGTCAGATACAGGCCAACTACGCGGGGGCTTCCGGTGGCGGCGTGTACTTCTCCGGCGGCACATCAGGGCCGACCACGCTGAAGAACTGCCTGATCACCGGCAATACGGCTCTTAGAGACGGTGCCGGCGTCTCGAACAACTGGCATAATGAATTGATAATCTCGAACTCCACCATAGCGAATAACACGCTTACCGGCATATTCAATTTCGGTGGAGGTCTGTACGGCGGCTACGAGAGTAGCACGGTCGTTACCGATTCTATCATCTGGGGCAATACGGGTAACGGCGGCTCGCAGATTTCGGTGGACGGTGGCAACGAGGCCACGCCAATGCCTTCAACGCTGCGGATCTCCCACAGTGACATCGATCTGCGCAGTGAAGCAGCGGCAACATTTGTTGACGCCAACGGTTTGCCCGTTATCAGGCCGGGATTTGATGCGAATTCGTTGGCGCCGACCGACGACATGTCTACCGGTGCGGTCGCCATTGGATTTCCAGTCAACTATTTCGGCGTTGTTGATTCTAATTTGTACGTGAACAACAACGGCAATGTCACGTTCGATGCAAACATGTGGACGTTCACCCCATTCGGTTTGACGACCGACATCGGCACGCCCATCATTGCGCCGTTTTTCGCGGACGTCGATACGAGCGCTATTGATCCGAATGATCCGGCGCCGCCGGACATTGTCCGCTACGGGCCCGGTTTCGTCGGTGGAAGACGGGCGTTCGGCGTCAACTGGGTGGATGTTGGATACTTCAGCAGGAATTATGACAAGCTCAACAGGTTTCAGTTGGTTTTGGTGGATCGCTCCGATCAGGCGTGGGGTGACTTCGATATTGAGTTCAACTATGAACAGGTCCAGTGGGAAACCGGCGAAGCCAGTGGCGGGGTCGCCGGACTGGGTGGGCAGTCAGCGCACGTTGGGTTCTCCAACGGCACGGGTCTGCCCGGCACCTTTTACGAATTTGAGGGCTCCGGCGTCAACGGAGCGTTTCTCGACAATAACCCCGACACCGGTCTCATCCACAATAGCCGTAACAGCGGGCTCTCCGGGCGTTACCTCTTTGCGGTCAGAAGTGGCGGTCTGGACATACTGACAGCCAAAATCCCGGTCTATGTTGAGCAGGGTTGCGTACTGTACGGCTGGGAGCCGTTGGATCCGAATATTCCACTCGATCCGGGCGATCCGAACGGCCCGTGGGATCCCAATACGAACAACATCTATGCAGATCCGGGCTTTAGGGATGGTTACTTTCTCAGTCAGATTGGCGCCGGACAAACGATTGACAGCCTGTGTGTGGACGCGGGTAGCGGCGATGCGAACGACCCGAACATCGCTATGTATCCTGACTACACAACCCGCACGGACGGCGTCGCCGACGTCAACATCGTCGATATAGGCTATCATTATCCCATCGCTACTATGCCGCGGCTTACGGTCAGTGTTGTGGATGCCAACGGTATGGTTATTGACGATCCGAATCTGGCCCATGGTTACGTCGATCCGAACGACAGGCTCTATGTGCTTGGTGCGGTGGCACAAATTACCGCTTATCCGGACCCGAACTATCGGGTCAAGGTCTGGAACGGCACCGATGACGATATGTCTGTGGCCCCGACGAACTTCGTCACCATGACTCGAGACAAGAATGTGACCGTCCAATTTGAGCCGATCCCTTATCACAAGCTAACGGCGCAAGTCGTGGGCGGCCACGGCACGGTCGACCCCAACAGCGGGCTGTATCTTGCCGGCACGCAGGTTACGCTGACTGCGCACCCGGATGAAGGGTATGTGGTCAGGCAATGGATGGGTACGGATACCGATACCTACGGCCTTAGCAACGTGGTAACGATGAACTCGGACAAGCTTGTCACGGTCGAGTTCAAGGTGCCCAAGACCATTATCGTTGGGAGCGAGCCGGACTACACTTCTATTCAACATGCAATCGACGCCGCCGAAAACGGTGATATCGTTCTACTGCCGACGGGTACGTACATTCCTGCCGACCCATATCCCGTAATTGAAATCATTGGCAAGCATATCACCTTAACAAGCTCCAATCCGGATGATCCGGATTGTGTTGCAGCTACAATCCTCACGGACGGTTATCAGTTCTACATCTCGAACGTTGGCCCTGAGACCGTGATCGACGGCATTACGATCAGCGACTCCCACTGGTTCGGAGGGGATGGCCGCGACGGAGATGAGTCGGACGGCATCGACGGCGGGTTCTCCCAGGGTGGTGCGATGGATATCTACAATGCCTCGCCCACCATCCGAAATTGTGTGTTTGACGACTGCAGTGTCACAGGCGGCGACGGCGGCAACGGCGCAAACGGAACAAGTGATCATCCTGTCGGCTACAATGGTGGCTGGGCAGGTGCAGCCTATGGTGGTGCCATCTACTGTGCTAACAGTAGTCCCACCTTCGCGAATTGCTCCTTTACCAACTGCTATGCCGTCGGAGGCAATGGCGGCAACGGCGGCAACGGCAACCAGGGTGCGCCCGGCGGGAGAGGCGGTAACTGGGAATGGGCACCATCGATAGACCAAGGTATCGGTATGTTCGGCTCCGCTTGGCAGTGGGGTCCTTACCTGGACTATTGGAAGTACAGCGGGTACGGGGGCGCGGTCTACTGTGGAAATAACAGTTCGCCCAAATTCATGAATTGTACGTTTACCGATAATCATACGGAGGGCGGCCTTTGTGGCGTTGGTGGCAATCCGGTGCCGCGGCCCGGCAGGAATTTGAATATCGAGAACTTCGGCGGTGCTATCTATGCGGAAGCCGGAAGCAATCCGGAGTTTGTTAACTGCCTTATCAGCGACAACTACGCCGATGTGAATACGGTCGCTATTCCTGATGACATGTTCGTCAGCTACGGCGGCGCCATCGCCTATGAAGACGACTGCTCGCCGAGATTCGAAAACTGCACCGTTACCGATAACCATGCGTGCGTCGGCGGCGCCATGTATTGGCGAAACGCTGACACGACCATCGTCGACTGCAACTTTACAGACAACCGGGCCTATCACGGCGGCGGCCTGTATGCAGCCGAGGCAACCGGCATAATTGCACAGTCTACTATCGCCCGCAACGAGGCTTTCGGTGCCTCGATACCGACGGGCGCCGACGTTAACGCACCGACCGTTCAAGACCACCTATTCGGCCAGGGCGGTGGTTTCTTCGTTTACGCGGCACCGGTGGAAGTTAAAGACTGTAACTTTACCGACAACTGGGCCCGGACATCCGGCGGCGGTATTTACTTCGGCGGCGACGACGAGATTCAGCAGTACACGCCCGTCGTGCGCAACAGCTTGATGACGAACAATATGGCCGGCCGTGACGGCGGTGCCATATCGTCCAACTGGTACGCGAAGCCGCTCATCACCAACTGCACGATAACCGGCAATAAAGTCACCGGAACTGTCGGAAGCGGTCCCGGCTACGGCGGCGGTATCTTCGCTTCCTACAACAGTGAAGTTCAGATAATCAATTCCATCATCTGGGGCAACACCGGCGTTGACGGTGCGCAAGTGGCGGCGGCCACCGGATACAAATACGGCTCACAGCCGTCCAGGCTGCACATCTCGTACAGTGACATCGGACCGCCGTATGATCCTAATGATTTCGCTATCTTCGGCAGCCAAGACGCTAATAATGTGCGGCCGCCCGGCCCGAATTCGGTACTTGTCGATGGCCAGGCTATTTATGATAAGTTTGACAGCGGTCAGCAAACAGTCAAGGTCATCGTCAGTCTGCACGAGCCGAAAATTAGAGATGCGACCGACTGGAACTCGCCGCAGTCCGTTGTCAGTCTGAGAGCCGAGATTAACAAGCGCCAGTCGCAGGTCCTTTCTTCGCTTGCGTCCAACGAGTTCACATTGAGATATCGTTATGAAAACCTGGCAGCTTTCTCCGGCGAGATTACACGTGCCGGCCTGCTGGAGCTGCTGGACAATTCATTGGTCAGGCACATTGAGCCGGTCCGAGAAGTAAAGCCGATGCTGGCGCAGGCGCATGGCTTGGCCAATTCGCTGGAGATCCGGCACGATTATGGCGGCACGGGTATTGCGGTCGCCATCTCTGACAGTGGTGTTGACTATACGCATCCCATGCTCGGCGGCGGGACATTCCCCAATGCGAAAGTGATTGGCGGTTACGATTTTGACATGGACGATCCTGACCCCATGCCTGAATTCTCCGCGCACGGAACTGCGTGTGCCGGTATCGCTGCCGGAAGTCTGGGCAAGGTGGACGATTACGTCGGGGGAGTTGCTCATAACGCCAAGATATATGCTCTGAAGATTACGACCGCCGGTACGTTGTTCGCCTATACGGACTCCATGTTCCGCTCGTGGGATTGGTGCGTTGCGCACCGCGATGATGACCCGCGTTACCCGATCAAGGTAATCAGTAACAGCACCGGCGTATATGGTATGCCGTTTAACAATGCTGGGGCGGCGGATGCATTCTCCCCCGCGGGCGCGATGGCAGCTAATACGGCGGTGGCAGCGGGTATTACGGTTCTGGCGGCGTCGGGCAATGACGGATATCCAGGCCTGGGTTTGGCGTGGCCGTCGGCAATGTCGGCCATTATTTCCGTGGGGGCGGTGTACGACACAACTGATGCGGTAACACCGTATTCGAATACAGCCAACAATCTCGACATTTTGGCGCCGGCGGACCCCATGTACACCACGGATATCGTGGGTGCGCTCGGTTATACGCCCGGCGATTATTTCCCGTATTTCAATGGGACGTCATCGGCTTGTCCCTTCGCAGCCGGTGCGGTCGCATGTATTCAACATGCGGCGATGGACAAGCTGGGCCGGTATCTTACGCCGGCTGAGGTCAGAATCCTGCTGGTGCGAACCGGTGACCCGGTCACCGATACAAAGGTGGCAATCACCAAGCCGCGCGTCAACTTGGGCACGGCAATCAGTTATCCGTTCGGGCCTCCCATTTACCTGGACAAGGATTGTAAGCTCAACGGCTGGCAAGCTCCGGAGCCGAACAACTACTGGAGCTGGGATGCCAACAACTGGAACGGCAATGTGATCGAGCAAAATCCGCTGTTTATCGACGGTTACTATCTCAGTCAGATTGCCGCCGGTCAGCCGCTGGATAGTCCGTGCGTCAATGCCGGCAGCACCGATGCAAACGATCCGAACCTGGGCATACCTCCCGACGAGTATACAACACGTATCGATGCCATTGGTGACGCCAATGTCGTTGACATTGGGTATCACTATCGCGTTGCTTCTATGGCTCGGCTGACAGTGGTCGTGGTTGATGCCAACGGCACGATCATTGAGGACCCGAACCTTATCCACGGCTACGTCGACCCGAATGACAGATACTATCCGATAGGCACCGTGGCCCCGATAACGGCGCATCCGGACCCGAACTACCGTATCAAGAGATGGGTAGGCACCGATAACGACTTCACCACAGCTTTGTTCAATACCGTGACCATGACGCAAGACACACAGGTGGCGATTGAGTTCGAACCCGACCTGTACTATTTGACCACAGCCGTCGTCGGCGGTAACGGGACAATTGAGCCGGAAAGCGGACCACAATACGGAGGGGTAGTGCCGCTTATCGCTCATCCGGATCCGGGCTATCGGGTCAAATCCTGGAGCGGAACGGACAACGACCCCGGCTGGAACCGAAACACCAACACCGTCACCATAGATAGTGACAAAAGCGTGATTGTCCTGTTCGAGCGGGATGTCACGCACAACTTGCTGGTTCCGTCCGAATACAGGACCATCGAGGCGGCGGTGGCTGCAGCCGGTCCGGGCGGAACGAACATCATCGTGAGCCAGGGCCCCCACCTGGTGACCGATCCTAATGGCATTGACTTCCGCGGCAAGGTCATTACCTTGATGTCTACCAATCCTAACGACCCGCATGTCATAGCGAATACGATTATTGACTGTCAGGGTACGCGATATGCGCCGCGCCGCGCCTTCTGGTTCCATAGCGGCGAAGATCCCAATACCGTCGTCAAGGGCTTCACCATTCGAAACGGCTACATTATCGGTGGCCTTGGTGAGGCGGGCGCCATTCCCGGTCTGCCTTTTGATCCGGACGATCCGAATAAGGTGCGTGCGAATTCCGGTGAAGACGCGACAGGAAACGGCTACGGCGGGGCCATCCTTTGTGAGAATGCCAGTTCACCCACAATCCAAAACTGTGTCGTCACGAATTGTACCGTAGCCGGCGCCAAGGGCGGCGATGGTGCCAACGGTCTCTGGGGACCTTGGTACGGGCCGGCGGGTGGCGGCCCTTATGACGATGGTCAATGGGCCGGTGACGGCGGTGACGGTTCCGGATACGGCTACGGCGGGGCCATTGCCTGTATATCCGGCAGCAGTCCGAGGATCGAGAACTGCACAATCAAAGACAACACGGCAAGAGGTGGCTTGGGTGGCGACGGTGGAACCGGCGGAGACGCCAGGGGAAGCGGAAACGAGAGCTATGGCGGCGACGGCGGAAATGCGATAGGAGACGGCCACGGTGGTGGAATCTACTGTGAAGCCGGAAGCCGACCGCTTATCGTGGATTGTAACTTCGTCAATAATATTGCTACCACGGGCATACCCGGAACGGGCGGCGAAACGGGTGACGGCGCTGCGCTGGATCCGCCCGCGATGCCCGGATTTGACGGATATGCTTTGAGCTATGGTACCATTGCCGGCGGTGCGGCCTACTATTCCGACGCGGATGCAAACTTCGTTGGCTGCAAGTTCCAGGGCAATGAGGCGTACGAAGGCTATCCGTATCGCTATTACTTCTTCTACCTGTACTTGTATTTGGAGGACGAGGCCCAAGGTGAGACGCGCCGATACACCAGAGGCGGGGCTTTGTACTCAGGACCCGGAAACACAGTTACTCTGGAGAACTGCGAATTCTCGGGCAACATCGGCGGTGCCGTCTACATTGAGTCTTCATGCGTTGTGGACATGAACGAATGTCTCTATGCGATCAACGAAACGAGGGAAGAAGCGGGCGGATATGACCCGTACTATTACTACTACACGCCGTTCTTTATCGATCCGAATCTTCCTACGATAGAACGTTCGGGCGGCGCCTTGTATATTGGTCCCGACTGCAACGGCGTGAACCTGCGCAATTGCGATTTCCACGGCAACTATGCTTCGCAGGACGGCGGGGCTTTGAAATGCTTGAGTGACGCGAACCTGAGTGTCTGCTCATTTGCCGGCAATACGGCCGGTGATAATGGTGGAGGGATGGAGGCCTACCATACGGATCCGAATGACCCCAACGCTACTGTGACCCTGAACTTTAACTTTACTTCATGTAGCTTTGCGGGCAACGAAGCCATGGAAGGCGTGAACGGCTGGGGCGGCGCGATACATTTGCAGGACTTCAATGCCACCTTCACCGATTGTCACTTTGTCAGCAACACGGCTAAGAACGGCGGGGCGTTGTTCCTTGCCAATGGGAAGGCTGCTTTGACCGGCGGCATCATGAAAGGCAACCACGCCATTGGCGGCAGCGGTATAGATACCAGGGTTGATCCCAATCTGTTTGGTGACGGTGTCTCCTCACCTTTGCTTGGGACGAGCTACTACGACATATACTACCTCACCTACTACGGCATTGGCGGTTTGGGAGCCGGTCCCGCAGTGACGGGCGGCGTGGATATCGGCGGTGGTATGGTCTGTGCCAACACCGAGTTGCGTATGGAAGACTATACCATCAGCAGCAATGTAGCACAAGGCGCCCACGGAACCGGCGGGGCCATCAATATTATGGGCGGGTACGTCACGCATCGGCTCAAGAACTGTCTGGTCACCAACAACTCGGCCACCGTTGATGGCGGGGCGATTGCATGTAGCGTCTTTGCGACGCCGCAGGTCGAAAACTGCACCTTCAGCGGCAACAGTGCGGGCAGGCTGGGCGGTGCTGTGTACTGCGATTGGAGCTCAAATCCGACAGCTACCGACAGCATCTTCCAGAGGTGCGACAGCCATGCAATTGTTGAGGAAGACTTCACAAACGCGGTGGTCAGATACTGTCTGTTCCACGACAATCCCGATGGCGATTACGGTCTACATGACAGCTCGGCCCAGCAAACCGACACGCTAACAGGGATGGAGCTGGATGACACGAATATTGTTGCGGATCCGTTGTTTGTGAGCGGCTTGTTTGGCGATTACTATCTCAGTCAGGTGGGAGCAGGTCAAGATGTTAACAGTCCGGCAGTCGATGCCGGTAGCGGGTTTGCATTGTTACGCAATATGGCTGACCGCACCACCCGCACCGACGGCAAGAAAGATACCGGCGTGGTGGATATCGGCTATCATTTCGGCGAGCACGCTGCTGACGTTCCGCAATATACTCTGAACATCACTGTGGCGGACGGGCATGGCACGGTCGTGCCGACCGACCCGCAGCCGATTTCCTATGACCCGGTAACCGGTACGTACACCTATTACGGTGGAGCCATGGTGACGCTGGTTGCCAAACCGGAGGCAGGCTATCGCGTGGCGAGGTGGTCCGGTACGATTAACGATAATTCCGACTCTGCGAATAATGCTGTCATCATGGGGCCGGATAGGCGAGTCACTGTCTGGTTTGACCAGCCCAGAACCATTGTGGTGGGTAGCGATCCGAACTATACATCGATTCAGCATGCCATTGATGCGGCGGCAGATGGTGACGTGGTCCTGCTGCCGACGACCACGTATACTCCGGCGTATGCCTACGACGATATTATTCAGATCATTGGCAAGGACATCACCCTCACCTCCACCAACCCGGATGATGCCAAATGTGTTGCGGCCACAATCATCAACGACTATCGTTTCTACTTCTACAACGTCGGACCCAATACAATCGTTGACGGCATTACGTTCCAGAACTGTGACGTCATCGGTGCCGATATAGGCAATCCTGACGGCCCACCGATGGACGGAGACAATGGTGTCAGTGTAGTGGGCGGGGCTATGGTCATTGCCAATGCCTCACCTATCATCCGCAATTGTGTGTTCAACGGCTGTTATGCCGATGGCGGCGACGGAGCGCCGGGTGACAATGGCAATGACGCGCACCCCATTGGGTTGGATGGCGGCTGGGCCGGATGGGCCTATGGCGGCGCCGTATATTGCGGTTACGGAAGCAGTCCGACATTCCAGAACTGCTCTTTCACGAATTGCTTCACCCAGGGCGGCAACGGCGGCGATGGGGGTAACGGCCACCAGGGCGCTCAGGGCGGCAGAGGCGGTAACTGGGAGTGGGGACCGTCTGTGGAAAGAGACATCGCCTTGTGGTGGGACGGCTGGTGGTGGGGTCCCTACGACGCGAACGGAGCACCGAGGCAATATTATATCATGCCCAGTGGGCAGAGCCTCTATGAAATACACGGTTACTACAAAGACTACTGGAAGTATAGCGGATATGGCGGGGCGGTCTACTGCGAATACTACAGCTCGCCGAAATTCGTCGATTGTAGCTTTGTGAATAACCACACCTACGGCGGCGTTTGTGGCGTAGGTGGAAGCAGCGGGTCGACGCCAAGTAGGAACCTGAATATCGAGAATTTCGGTGGTGCTGTCTACGCGGGCAATCACAGTAGTCCGGAATTTACGCGTTGTGTCTTTAGGAATAACTCGGCAGATAGAACCACCGTTGACATCCCCGATGACATATTCGTCAGCTATGGCGGGGCCATCGCATTCGAGGATGACTGCTCACCGACATTCGTCGATTGCATCATCACCGATAACGAGGCCTGTATGGGCGGCGGCATATACTGGTCCAACGCCGACCCGACAATCACCAACTGTACGGTCCGAGACAACATGGCATATCATGGAGCAGGGCTCTACTCGGTTGAGTCCACCGGCACAATTAGGGGCGCCAGGGTTAGCGAAAACAGAGCCGTCATTGACTTGACGGCTGAGCCCAATGATCCCAATGTGGCGGCCCGGCTTGGTGTCATATTCGGCAAGGGTGGCGGTTATTACTGCTTGTCTTCAATCGTCGATGTCACCGATAGCCTCTTTGGCGACAATCAGGCCAGCGCATCCGGCGGAGGCATCTATATCGGCTGTAGCGACCAGAGTACACGCTTGTCCCCGCTATTGCACAACTGCTTGTTCACCGGCAATGTCGCCGGTCGTGACGGCGGCGGTATATCCGTGGACTGGTATGCAGAACCGACGATTTCGAACTGTACGATAGCGGACAACGAAGTCACCGGTGCCATTGGCTACGGTGGAGGTCTATTCTGTGGCTATGACAGCAATACCGTGGTTGTCGATTCGATCATCTGGGACAACCAGGCGATTGACGGTTCGCAGGTGGCCGTGGGCACCGGGTTTGTTCAGTATGGAAAACGCCCGTCCAGACTGAGTATCTCGTACAGCGATATCCAGGGCGAGCCCAACGTTGTCGAAG
>Ga0180433_10002690_pt1 | contig 27012 bp, 43 predicted proteins | sample SS_ome_8_FD_132980 | JGI IMG/M metagenome (GOLD analysis project Ga0180433, IMG submission 132980) | Hypersaline lake sediment archaeal communities from the Salton Sea, California, USA - SS_1_D_1 metaG | ecosystem: Environmental > Aquatic > Non-marine Saline and Alkaline > Hypersaline >... | reverse complement strand
TGCAGAAGAATATTTTAGTACAGTGCCTTTGCCAGAATTATTGGTAGTAATGACAGCAGACAAAAATACACTAAAGATAAGGAACGAAGAACGCAAAGAAAGGAACAGATACGAAAAGACACTGAGATGCATTGATGCACATGAAAAATATTTGCCTATACTGCAAGAAAGAAAATGCAATATTATCACACTTAATTCTGCTAAAAAACCAGTACATAAGGTAGTTGCTAAAATTGAGCATAAACTTACGAAATTGTCAGGTAAATACCATGTTGCATTGTGAAGAACAAAATTCTATTGTGTGTTTTCTTTGGAATGAAGAAGGTTCAAGGAGGTATTGGCCTGAACATGTAAATAGGTTAGCAAACTTACTTTATAAATACATGAGCATTCCGTATCGGTTTATTTGTGTAACTGATGAAACAGAAGGATTCAATGATAAAGTAGAATTATTCCAGTTACCAAAAGAAGCACAGTGGATAAAAGAGGTAAAGACTCTTGAGAAACCCACAATGCCGTCCAGTTATAGGAGATTATGGCTTTTTTCCAAAGAAGCAAAGTGTTTAGGGGATCGGATTCTTTTACTTGATATTGATGTCATGATTGTGAACGATTTAGCCCCCTTATTTTCGATGTCCAACGATTTTGTGGGTTGGAGGCCCAAGTCTGAACAAAGGGCTAAAATTCGCCCTATAAATGGATCGTACAGGATTGGTGGTGGAACGTGGTTGTTAAGAACTGGTACTCATACACATATTTGGGAAAACTTTTCTGAAGAAGGACAAAAGAAAGCACGAGAAGTGGGATGGCGTGGATCGGATCAGGCATGGTTGAGTTACAATTTAGCCAAGGACTGTGCGGTATTTCCTGATGAAATGGGTATTTATCATTCCCAAGACGGTGCTAAGATGTGGGAAGAGTTACCAGAAGATGCACGTATTATTCATTTTAATGGTAAAATTAAGCCTTGGTCCAAAAACGCAACGTCGAGAAAGTGGTTATGTGATTACTTTAATAATGTAGAAAGGGAAGATGTTTCTTATCTACGGTACTCTGAAATAAAAAGATTTGTGAGTACCAATAAAGATTTGTTAGAACCTGAACATCATATTGTTGCTTGTTTCTGGGGAACTAAGTTCGATGAACGTTATCCAGAAAAGTTATTTAATGCAATAAAAAGAAACACAACTCGTAAGTGTTCATTTTGGTGTTTAAATGATAAATACTCAAAGGCTATCAGAAAAGGTGATGTAAGTTACATACCCATGCCGTATATTGAAAAACTTGGAAATTTGAATAAAATATATGCGTATGAATTCAGTAATGATTTTTTATATAATAAACGAATCTTTTTGTTTGATTTAGATACACTGGTAATTGATAACATTGATCCTATTTTGGATTACTCTGGTCCGTTTTGTATGCGTGGAGCTATCAATAATAATACTAAACCAGGTGGGGATTTAATTTCGTTTGTAGGTGGATGGGGTGATTCTTGGTACAATGACATTATTGAAAATTCAGCACTAATAATAAAACGCACAAAGAAAAGCGAACGAAAGTTTTATTCAAAAGTATATAATGGTGGTATGGAATTTTGGCAAAAAGCCTATCCTGGAATGTATAAATCATATAAACGAGAAATAAAAAAGATGAATGGTGGTAAACCTGATGCAGAAGTAAAAATGGTATCCTTTCATGGAAAACCAATGATACATGACTGCACGGATTTGCCTTGGGTGGCACAAAACTGGGTTTAATTTTAAGGAGTTCTAATCATGGACTATACAGATAAACCAATCTTAATCACAGGAGCAGCAAGGTCAGGAACGTCTTTAGTAGCAGCTTGTATTCATCTATGTGGTGCATTTAAAGGGGATACGCAAGGGCCAGGACGATGGAACCCTAAAGGGATGTATGAAAATCATGAGTTAAGGGAAAAGGTTGTAAAGCCAATCTTAATGAACATGGGGATGGATAGAAGAGGTCAGTTTCCATTGCCAAAGACTGAAGATGTGATTATCCCTCAAAGATTTAAAGAAACAGTTTTAGGGGTAATGCGTAAACAAGGATGGACACCAGATAAACCGTGGATGTATAAATGTGCAAAAATGTCTCTTTTGTGGCCCGTTTGGCAGTATGCTTTTCCTAACAGTAAATGGATCATTGTACGTAGAAAGACATCTGATATTGTAAATTCATGTATGCGCACAGGTTTTATGACTGCGTTTGCCAGTGAAAAGATTCAAAGAGCAGTTGATGCTAAAAATGAGAAAGAAGGGTGGCTTTGGTGGGTACATCAGCATGAAGAAAAGTTTGTGGAAATTATTAAAGCTGGTTTGAATGTGCAGATGGTGTGGCCCGAAAGAATGGTAAATGCAGATTATGAACAAATGATGTATACAATGGAATGGCTAGGACTTACTTGGAACGGCCCTGCCGTAATGGATTTCATTGAACCCAAGTTCTGGAAAAGCAGAAAGTAGAAAGTGAGGTAAATTATGGCTGTTAGAACAAATGCAGCAGATGTAAAAGCTATAATCACAACGTCTTTGACTGAAACACAAGTAGACGGATATATTTCTGATGCAAATGCACTTATTAATACCACACTATCTACTGATGATGGTCTTTCAGAAGCAACACTCACTATAATTGAAAAGTGGATGGCTGCTCATTTAATAGCAATCACAAAAGCAAGACAACCGCAGTATAAAAAGATTGGTGATGGTGCAGAAAGTTATCCTAAACTTGGGTTAAAGTTTGATGCCAGTACTTACGGACAAACAGCAATGGCATTTGATACGAGTGGAAAGCTGGCTAAGATGGGCAAAAAACGGGTTAAGATAGAAGCAATTCCGTCATTTGATGATTCACCAATATTATAAGGCACTGTAATGGATTTTTTAGCAGAAAGTTTTAATCAGAAAGCAGTTTATTGGGGAAGTCCAAGTACAGATGGGTTTGGTAAACTTTCATTTGCTGATGCCATTGAAATTGATGTTCGTTGGGAAGAACGGCAGGAATTGTTTTTAAGTGCAACGGGTAAAGAAGAAGTATCAAGGGCAGTTGTGTATTCAGCATCTCAAGATTTTGAGAATGATGGATATTTGTTTTTGGGTGAATTAACAGATATTGATTCAGGTGATTTAGATACCCCTCAGAATGTGACAAACGCATACCCCATTCGGGGATATTATAAAAAACCTGACATTGGGGGTAATGTGTATTTTAGGAAAGTGTGGTTGTAATGGCGAATACCAGAAATAAAGTCCGTGGTTTAGAAAATGTTATGAGGAATCTTAACATTAAGATAAACCAGATACAAGGACGTACTATGAAAGGGCTTATTCGCGCCGTTACAATTATACGCCGGGACATGGACAAAACGTCACCCTTGATTCCGGTTGACATTGGCAATTTAAGGGCAAGTTTCTTCGTCGTAACAAGCGACGGAAAGACACCCATAGGGGGAACCCCCACTTTTAAAGAAAGTCGCGGAAATCGCAAATATAAGGGTGATATCGCGAAATTGCAATCTGTCCATAGTAGTACAGTATCAGAGATGCAAGCTAAAGTATCAGCTCTTGGTTCAAAAGGACCGTTTGTAGCTTTTGGATTTGGAGCGTATTACGCAATTTATGTACATGAGATGACTGGTGTATCGGGCGTATCCAGCAGGGCTTTGGGACATATGAAATCAGTATCAGGAAGAGGCCAAAGTTCAATAGGTTGGACCCGTCCTGGTTCCGGTCCTAAGTTTTTGGAAAATGCAATAGATAGAAATGAAGGAATGGTTCTTTATACTATTGCTAAAGAAGTTAAAGGAGTATTGTAATGAGCTTATCAAGCATATCCAATCCATCCAGTGAAGATGTAAAAGATATGTTGGTGGATTTCAGTTCAGGATTTGGTCTTGTGTTTGGTACGGATTTGTTTCTTGCATCATTGCCAGATACTCCAAATGTCTGTACTGTACTATTGGATAGTGGTGGAAACGCTCAAGGTGAATTTGGATATGAGTATCCCAGAGTTCAAATAATTCACAGAAATACGGATTACATAACTGGGTATGATTTTATGCGTGATGTCAAGTACTATCTTCATTATGCCAGAAATAATGAAATTTGGAATGGTACTCGATATATACAGATAGCTGTTAGATCAGATATTCTTTATTTAGGGATTGATGATAAAAACAGGTATCAGTTTTCTTTAAACTTTCAGATTCAACGATCTGGAGTATAACAACAAACCTTAGTAGGAGGAACACAAATGACTAATGCTATTTCAAGTGTAGGTGCATTACTTAAAAAATGGACAGGTTCTGCTTGGGCTTCCGTCGGGGAGGTTATTAATATCTCCGGCCCAATGATGTCCAGAGAGACGATTGATGTAACGTCTCTTGCAAGCACTGGTGGTTATCGTGAGTTCATTGCCGGTTTTCGTGATCCCGGCACATTGACTTTTACCATGAACTTTACACGGTCCGATTATGATACCATGAAGACTGATTTTGAGTCTGACACTGAAGTTGATTACGAAATGATTCTGCCTGATGATGATGTTACTTCATTGGAGTTCAGTGGTCTTGTTACGGAACTTCCGTTGAATTTGGACACAGGTTCTCAGATTACTTGTAATATTACCATCAAGGTAACTGGGCAGGTTACAGTGAATTCAGGTAGTGGATCTTAATCCATAATCAGTAAATGAAGTAAAGGTTAATCAAACCTTTTTCAATTTAAAGCACATGCATAAAACTTAATCAAAGGAGAACGAACATGGAATTCAAAGATTTTCAGGATGTAAATGAACTCAGAAAACATATCTTTGGTGTAAATGATCTTACTGTAAAAGAATTGAAGGTTCCTGAATGGGGATGCAAGTTGTACATCAAAGGCATGACTGGTAAAACGAAAGAAGAGTGGGAAAAGAAAGTTTTTGTTGAAAACACAGATGGCACCAGAAAGTTTAATGCAGATAACTTTAGGGCGAAAATGATTGCCTCTTGTGTTTATGCTGATTCAGATACAAAAACTTTGTTGTTTACTGAAGAGCATTACGAAGAACTTTCTAATAAATCTGCTAAAGTACTGGATAAGATTATTGAAGTAGTACGGGAAGTTAATGGATCTACTGAAGAAGCTGAAGAGGAAATGGCAAAAAACTTAGGCGGCCAGAAAGAAAGTTCTGGCTAAATATGGCAAGGCACATGGGTCATGTTGATGTGGATGGCATGTTAGACAGTATTTCATTTAAACAAGCAAAAGAATGGGAATTGTTTTCAGCTAAGAACCCATTACCACATATACAAATAATGATTCAATTGGCCTTAATAGCTTACAGATTTTCTTCAGCATTTATTAAGTTTAAAGATGGATCACATTTAAAATTTGAAGATTTTTTGCCTGAGTTTGGAAAAGAGAAAGATAAAGCGTCTTCAAATGTTGTTGAATCAGCAAAAACTATGGTAATGGCATTAGGGGATGAAAAAGCAAAAAGAAGACTTCTTACTGAAGAAGAACTAAAACCGTATATAGGTAAAGATGGTAAGCGGTATAAGTACGCTTTAGAAGAAAGAGTGCCACAACGAACAAAACCACCGAAGAATAAAAGCAGGACTGAGTACGGTAAAAAGTACGATGTAATCAAGAGTAAGGAAACCAAAGAGCCGGTTAGACTTAGGAAGGTATATCAATGAGTGACATTGGTACATTAGCCATTTCGATGGGATTAGACATAGCAGAGTTGCGTAAAGATGTTCGTCAAGTAAAAAGCGAACTTAAATCTATGTCTAATACTTCTGAAAGAGAAATGCGTAAAATTGATAGAAGTGTTAAAAAGACAAGTACAGCGTTTAATGGTTTTTTGAAAACTGTACGCGCTGCCGCTCTTGGTTATGCAACTGTGCTTGCAACTATGGAAATATCTCAGTTTACTGGTGACATAATTAGACAAGGTGCCGCTCTTGATGCGTTACAAAGATCATATAAAACAATAACAGGCAGTGCAGTTGAATCAAATAGAATTTTAGGGAATTTAAAGAAAACAGCAAATGATTTGGGGTTGGGTTTAACCTCACTCGAAGATTCTTACAAAAACATATTAGCTGCATCTAAAAACACATCTCTTGAAGGAAGAGAAATAGAAAGGGTTTTTGGCGCAGTTACAAAAGCAAGTGCTGTTCTTGGTATGAGTGCTGATGACACAACAGGAACATTACGTGCTTTATCTCAGATGATTTCTAAAGGCAATGTGCAGGCAGAAGAGCTTAGAGGGCAGTTGGGTGAAAGACTTCCTGGTGCTTTTCAGATGGCAGCCGAAGCAATGGGGGTCACTACACAGCAATTAAATAAAATGCTTGAGCAAGGGCAAGTATTAGCTTCTGAACTCCTTCCAAAATTAGCCGATGTTCTTGAAAGTAGATTTGGTATGGCAGCGGAAGACGCGGGTGATAGAGCAAGGGCATCATTTGAAAGGTTTGGGAATGCTATTGTCAATATACAAAGAGCAATAGCTGATTCTGGTATTTTGGATTTCTTTGCTGATTTAGCTGAATCATCTGCAAATGTATTAAATTTATTAAGTGAAGGAATTCGTGGAAAAACGCTTGAAACACAATTAGAAGGACTACGAAACCAAATACAGGAAATTGAAAACCAAGAACAAATACTTGCTGAGAAACGGGATGAACGTTACCGTGCATATTTACAGAATGAAATAAAAACCAAGCACCAAGCACTTGAAACAGCAAAAGCAATACAAGGAAGCCATGAACGTTCTCAACAAGAAATAAAAACTGAAAAAGAAGTTCTGGAAGAATTACGCAACGAGTATAAAGATTTGCAGATGCAGGTTGTTTCTTTTGAGATTGCAGATCGTATGAATGATTTTAGGGTTGCATCTGTTAAAGCCAAAATAGCTCTACAGGCTCTTCCCCCTTGGTTGGAACAAATAAACACATTACAAAAAGAAATAAACAATGAAGGACTTTCCATTGTAGGCGTAACAGAACGAAGTAAAGCATTTCAGTCTATATTAGATGAAATAGATGAAATGACAATGGATTCTTTTTTGTATAGAGAAAAATTAGCAAAAAGGGAAGCACAAGCACAGATAGATCGTGGGTTTGATGAAGTAAAAGTACAAAAATTGCTTGATTTAAAATTAAAGAAAATAAGGGAAGAAAGAACTGAACATTTAAACGGACTATACGAAAAGCAAGTACAAGCTGCACAAGACGCAGCTGATGAAAAATTACGTATTCAGCAAGAGCTTGACCTTGCATTAATTCAAAATCTTGATGCAATTAATTTTACAGAAAAAGAACGCAGAATGCGTGTTGACCAAGATTTGTATAATCAAACTAAAAAGATTTTGGATGATAGAACAAAAGCAGAACAAGATGCAATAAAAGAACAAGAAAGATTACAAGAAAAAGCCCGGAAAGAATACCTCAGAGAATGGGAACGTGTCTATGATGACATGCACCGCTTTGCCGCCGACACGTTCTATGACCTATTCAGAGAGACCGAGGGCTTTTGGGGCAATCTCTTGGATACTATGGAAGACATGTTCTATAGGTCAGTTGCGAACATGGTCGCACATGCCGCCATGACAAACATTTTCGGGCCGCTGATGCAGGGTATGGCGGGATCTTCTGTTGGCAATTTGCTTGGCTTGCCGAGTGCTGGCGGCGGGTCCGGTCTAATGGGAAGCATTGGCACCAGAATTGGCACAAATGCCTTGGGATCTTGGCTTGGTGGTTCCGGTAATCTTTCAAATGCCGTTGGTATTTTGGGGCAGCAAACCGGCTTATGGGGCGGCGGCTTGACTCAAGGGATATCAGTAGCGTCTCCCGGTTCGTCTTGGGTTGGTGCTGGGCAATTCGGCGCACCTGGAGCCACAACGCCGCTGGGTGGTCCGGCTATGGGGTCCATGATGGCAGCGCTCCCTTTTGCAGCAATAGCGGCTTTTGTTGTGCCAAAGCTGATTGATGGTTTTTTTGGTGACAGGCCCAGCATCGGGTTTCAATCCAATGATTCACAGGCATTGAGAACCGGCCAATATACAACACTTGCAAGCAGAACATACAATGAGCAAGTAAACCGGATCAACCAAATGAGTGCAAGGGATCTGGCTGAAGCCGGTAAAACAAAAGCCCAGATGATTGCAGAACTTGGAGGCGGCCCACAGACGCACTCAAGTGTTCAAAAGCTGGGGCAAAAGTCAAAGAATTTTGATTATTATCTTCGGTTTGCCGACGTAGACAGCGGAGAAACCCAAACACAGATATACAACTACTTCGATGGGATGTTCCGCACCTATGAAGAGCTGTTCGACATCAGCATGAACGACGTTCTCAGAGATGCCCATTTCATTACATCATCCGGGCGTATGGATAAGGGCGGTTCAATCAAAGAGTTGACCGATTCTGTTTTTACAAACATTCTCGATGAATTGGTTCAGGCGGTTATCCCTGACATTGATTCCAGCACGTTCAACCAGCGTTTTTTCAGAGACATTGCCCCGGAAGACGGCACACAATGGGAAGCCTTCGCGGAGTTTGCAACGGTAGTGAAAAACTCCGATGATTTCATGGCGCGGTTTAATGAACGAATTGAAAATGTAGGCCAGACCGCCCTTGAAGCATATCAGCAGATACGGCAAGTCAATGTTGTTTTGGCGGACATGAACACAGCAGTTGAAATGATTTCCGGCGGTGAATTGACAACTCAGCTTGGTGTGATGACCCAGACATGGGCGAATTATATCGCTACAATGGAGCAGCTCAACGCATCGACGGAGATGGTGACAGAAGCTGAAGAGAAACGCAACCTTGTGATGGGAGCGACCATCAGTGGCCTGTCTGCCGGCAGCATTGCTGTTGGCTTGAAGTCCGGAAAAACCGCCGGTGATATTGCCGCTGAAGCTCTCCAGAATATGATTAATGAGCAAATAGCACGGCAGATATTCGATGAACTTTCACCCGTTCTCACGAATATTGGAAAACAGTTTGTTCTGACGGGCGGAGATATTGACGCGGCTCGTGCTGCAATGGAAACGTACATCCCGATTATTCAGGAAATGTATTCTGGATTGGAAGATGTCATTGACCTTGAAAGCCAACTGACCGAAGCAAGAAAAGACTCCGCCCAATCCATTCAAGACCTGATTGATGACCTCCAGGGCGGCAGCATGGCCCCGGTCCAAAGCATGGAGTATTACGCAAACGAATACGAATTGGCAAAGCTCAATCTACAATCTGCATCCACCCCCGAAGAAGTGGAAGCCGCTACTCGAAAGCTGGTTGAATCCGCTCCTGATTATTTAGAATACGGGGCCGCGTATGCCGGTGACAGAACGGGCATTTATTCCGATGTAATGACCGACTTGAGGGGCTTTACCACGACGCCGAATGTACAATCAACCACAAGTGCCGGAAACGAAGCCTTGGCAACCGAAATTCGGGCCTTAGTCAATCAAGTAGCCAATGGTACGACACAGGTATCAGTCAACATTGATGCACAAGCCCTGGAACAGCTTCTAAAAGATGGGCATGTGACGTTGCACAGAAACGATGAAGAAACACACATTGCAGTCAAACGGGAGGTGGCCTGATGTCGATGGCAGATTCATTAAGCCAGGTTGATGCTGATTATGAAACAACTGAGTTATCAGTAGCACCCCAAAAGACAATGACGGAGCAGGTGCGAAAGTCTCAGATCGTTTATGAGTCTGACGACGGTGATCCAACTGTCGTATCTAAGTCCAACAAAAGCATCTGGACGGCTACTTTGATGTGGACTGCCCTATCCGAATCTGACGCTGAAACCATCGAAGATTTTTATTGTGACGCAACCAAAGCAAACGGGATGGAGCGAACATTTTACTGGCAGCACCCCAAGGATTCAGAAACGTATACCGTCCAGTTTATGACATCGCTGGTCAAGCGGTACGACGTTTCTATGCCAAATCATATTGGCATCGCATCGGTTCAACTACGGGTAATCGGAACAAAAACATAAGGAGAACACATGGCAACTTTTCACGCATTTGAACAATTCAGCGAAGACTTCGGGGCAAAGGTGCATGATTTACAGGCAGCAGGGGATACGCTGAAGCTGTATCTTACGAATAACGCACCCAACGCATCGACTCACGCTGTCAAGGGCGACTTGGCAGGCATTACAGAAGAAAACGGATACGCTCCCGCTGATGTGCAAAACGACTATTCACAGTCTGGTGGAACCGGGACGCTAACAGGAACAACGGTAACATGGACCGCAACCGCCGGGGGGTTTGGGCCGTTTCGGTATGTTGTGATGTATAACGATTCATCGGCCAGTCCAGCGGACCCTTTGATTTGTTACTGGGATTACGGTTCTTCCATCTCCATCGCAGAAGATGAGGAGTTTGTGGCAACAATCGGGGCAAGCCTGTTCACGGTGGCACCTGCGTAATGAAAGATTTGTTGATAGGTGTTTTGCTTGGGGTGATGGCGGTGCTATTGACGTTTGCGCTGATTGAGATCAAGCGGTTAGATTGTGAGAAGACAGATAAACAAGTGATTGTAGAGGTTACATTGTAATGGCTTCCGGTTCATTCATAATCACAATAGACAGCAGCAAGATAGACTCGACGTTATCAGATTTCCCGATAATGATCCATCTGTCCAGCACGTCTGGTACAAATGCGCTGGATGTCACGAAGATTTTTGATGACCTTGGTAGCAACTCCAAAAAGATCAAGGTCAAAAACTCAAGCGGGACTGAGCTGTATTGTGAAATTGAAGAGTGGGACGACACTGGCGAAGAAGCTACGCTCCATGTAAAAGTTGATTCTATTTCCAGCTCTGCCGACACTGAACTGACGATTGAATGGGACTCCACATGGACAGACAACACCACTTACATTGGTGAAACCGGGGATACTGCCGCCGAGTCTGTTTGGGATTCAAATTTTGTTGCCGTTTATCACATGAATCAAGACCCGTCTGGTGGGTCTGGTTGTATTCTGGATTCTACGAGCAACAGCAACGACGGAACACCTGCTGGGTCTATGACCAGCGGCGATCTGGTCGATGCTGATTATGGCAAGGCGCTGGATTTTGATGGCACGGATGATTATATCCAAAAAACAGCGATTTCGTCTGGCCCGACAACCGTTGGCACCCAAGAGATATTTTTTAACCCAGATGGTGGATATAGTGGCGGTACAGACGAAATTCTTTTAGAGATTACAGAAACCGGTCCCAGCCCATCGAGAACACTAACATACCTAAACGATGACAACTCATTGCGATTCCTCACAGACTCGTCTCTTTGTACTACTGCCGGGCCTTTTTCCGCACAATATTATTATTTTGTAGGTACATGGAGCGCAACTGGAACAGAGGGCTTTTTGGCCGGGTCAAGTATAGACACAGACACCGGTTTTACACTGTCATCATCAGCGGATGACATAAGGATTGGGGCTGAAAACTCAGGTGCATTGGTTAAATTTTTTGATGGCAAAGTTGCCGAGGTCCGCATTTCAGATGTCGTGCGTTCTTCCGCCTGGATCAAAGCCACAAACGCATCTTTAACGGATGATCTTTTATCGTATCAATATGAAATTGTTTTAGAACCCGGTTCATTTATCATCACCGGGTCAGACATAATCCTATCCACAGGCACAAAAGAAATTGAGCTTGAACCCGGCTCTTTCGTTATCACGGGGTCTGATATTGGGTTAACATGCAATCGCAATATCAATCTTGAATCCGGCACCTTTGAAATCACTGGTTCAGATGTATCATTATTGGCAAATCGCACAATAACGCTTGAACCCGGTTCTTTTGAAATAACAGGGTCAGACATGACGTTTGCTGCGGTTGATGTCGGTGTCACCCGGTACTGGCTTTTGGATGTCTCGACATACCATTGGAGTCAGTCAAGCCCTAACTACGAAGGTAACGCATACACAGCAAATATCGTCACTGGCTCATTTTCCGGTATCACCCTGCGCCGGTCATCCGATGAAAATGGATTGTGTAACCTGGCCGATGTCACGATGGACATTAAAGACCCACCTGCCGGGGTAGACCTGACCGGGCAAACGGCAACACTCAGATTGCTTTTGAACGGAAGTCTTGTTGAAACTTTCGTTTTGGCTGTCCGCAGGTATGAAAAAATCTATGGTAAAGCCCGGATGTACTGCACAAGTCTGCTTGAAAAATGCCTGGACTCAGATCACCCGGCAACGAAACAACCCGGATCAGTCTGGCCGGGGCAAACGGTGAACACTGATGACAATTACGTGATCCCTCAGATATTCGGATCGGCAATGATTCCGTTGCGGTCAGTTAACACAGGCACAGAACGAAAGTATGTGCTGGGCGATTCATCGTATACCTACGACATCACCCGGATCAGGACACCGCTTGACTGGCCAGCGGGTGAGTTCTCGTGGCTTGCGTCTGAGTATACGATGACACAAACCACCGAAGACGGTTATAAGTTGCTGCAACCGATTATCCATGACAGCGACGGCGATGGAACGGCAGACGCTTCTGGGTTGTGGAAGGATGGGGAACGGTTTTTAGATCCGGCGGTCAAATATACATCTACTGAAATATCAGCGGCAGATACGGTGTCGCCGGAAACGGTGCTGGAACAGTTTTTCAAGGATATCGGTGTCAGTGCTGGCTATATCGACACAGGGGCCGGGTCTACATTTGAAAGCGCAGGGATGCAATATTCAACATGGAATATCGAATGGGTGGGGGGCTTTTACGAGCAGATCCCGTCTGAACAGCGGTTGGCAAATTTGCTTAATCAGTGCAATTCATATGTGACAATGACGGACAAAATCAAGCTACATACCCGGTCCAGTACATCAGTTGCAACGATTGATAAAACAGATGTAATCTCCGGATCGTTTCGATATACTCCGGTCTGGCCTTCTGACAGCGATGGTGGGCACATCGAATATATCCAAGGCGCAGGAACACCACAAACGGTCACGAACAAACTTGTGGTGCCATCTGACCCCTCAGTCGGTACGATTGCCGGGATCACTTCCCCGGATTCTGAATCATTGAGCGTTGTGTATCTCAGAGATGTGACCGGATACGATGCCGTAGATGTGGCGCAGCGGCTGGGGGTGATGTATTTCAACAGAAAATTGGAAAAGCTGAACCGATTGTCTTTCAGACTGATCCCAACTTTGGAGCATTTGCAATTAAAGCCGGATCAGGTGATTACCATTTCCGATTCTCTGTACGGCGAAACCAGGGACGTTTTAATCAGTTCTGTTTCCATTGATGAAGATATTGCCGTCAGCATTGAAGCGATTGAATTTAGTACGGGCATTATCGATTTTACGGATTTTACACCCATCGCTTACTCATCCGGCACAGACTCAGAAGATGCGTGGACAACTGTTTATAGCAGTCAGGTCAGCAATATCGTTTACACCACTCAAACAGACTATGATGCCATGACCCCGGTTGACGGGGTGTTGTATTTGATTCAGGTGGAGTAATGGTCAATCTTTGTGATATAGCGGCGATTTATCTCGGATCTACTGAGATTGAGAGGGTCTATAAGGGCGATGTGCTGGTGTGGCCGTGCGATCAAATTGAAATAGGAACATATGAATACACGGGCTCTTGTTTTGATGTCGAGCTTGCTCCCGGCACATATCTGTTTGAAGCATGGGGTGCAAGAGGGGGATATAGGACATGGTCAGATCCGGACGAACCGGGTCTTGGCGGGCATGCAAAAGGCAGTGTGACGCTGACAGAAACAACGTCGGTCCGGGTTTGTGTCGGTGGAAAGGGAAATGATGGCGGTGACGGGGGGTTCAACGGTGGCGGTGATCCTCATGGTGTTTATGGTGGTGGTGGTGGCGGTGCTACTGACTTTCGTATCGGTGGAACAGGCTTGTCGGATCGAGTGTTGGTTGCTGGCGGCGGCGGCGGGTCAACCAGTGGATATGGTGGAGACGGTGGCGGCTTGAACGGGAATGACGGGGAAGGTTCCGGAGGGGAGGGCGGTACTCAAGGGGCGGGAGGATCGCCTAACGGAGATTTTGGGTTAGGGGGTAGTCACGATTTTTCAGTAACGGGTAATTTTGTTGCTGGCGGCGGCTCTGGATGGTACGGCGGCGGCGCAGGAAAAGGCGGCGGCGGTGGGTCTTCTTATATCGGTGGAGTAGATGACGGGGAAACTGAAACCGGGGTTCGGGATGGGCACGGCAGGGCAAAAATATTCAGGGTTTATACTTAAAAGAAAGGATTCAAAAATGACAGCAAAACGAACCTTTTTGATAGCAGCAACATTGGCGATGGTGCTGATGTGCTGGTGTTCCAGTTTGTATAGCGCGGACGGTGGATGGTTCACAAAAACCGACATCGGTCCTGTTCCATTTTATACATATAAATTTTAAGGAGCTTGTTATGAAAAAGTTATTCGCAGCATTGGCAATCGTTATGTTTCTGTTTACTGGCTTTGGTTGTGGTGGCCCTCAACCAAAAGGTCCAGACAGTGTTGAAGTTGAGTTGACAAAAACAGAAAAGCTCTTGGCAACAACTGACAGGATTTATCGTAACATCAGAATTGTGATTACAGATCCAGAGGTCCAGACATTGTTTTCTGAAAAGACTTTGGGGAAGCTGGCTAAATTGGAAGATGATTATTTAGCCACTACAAAAATCCTAAAGGCATTTCCTGAAGATGCGGAAACTATTGAAAAAATAAGTGTGCTGGCTACTGAAGTAGTGGTGATTCTGAATGATGTGGAGTTTATGGAAAAGTACCGCCCTTATGTATCGGCTATCAGGATCAGCATTAACCTGTTGAGGGCCAATTTATAATTCTTGTTAATCCATCAAACATGAAACCTACATTAACCAACAAGCGAAAGGAACGAATCATGGAAAATGAACAATTAGCAGAACAGATTGGACAGCAAATCGGGCAGGAACTGAACCAGGGTATGGACTCCCTGTTTCAGAAACTTTCTGCAATGCTTACCGGGCAAACCAACACGCAGGTATCAGAAGAACGTACCTATGACATCGGAGAGGGTGAAGCCTGGAAAGCAAACATGAAACGGATGTATGACGAGTACCAGCATGAAAGCCTGACAGATATCCGGGCAAAGCGGACTCATTTTGACAACAAGATATCCAACGCAGCGCAGAACGATGAAGCCAGAGAAAAACTTAACCTTCAAGCCACTCAAAATGCCATAGAAACAGCCAATATGGTAGCGAAGCAGGCAGTGCGTCATGCTGACATGGCGATTGACCGGCAGTGGAATGTGGATGAACAGTCTGCTTTTGTATCGAAGGTTCTCAATTCGATTCAAGATCCGGCTATCGCATCTGCAATGGCAGCGGCTATTGCTGAGGCCATGCTGAAAAAAGACTGAAAAAAATAGGTTTCATGTTTGATACAGTAAAATAAAGAGGTGATGCAATGACCGAAATCCCTGAAATGCCCATAAGCCAAATTATAGATTCTTTCTGGTCAAAACTTATGAAAAGGTTTTGGTTTTATAGTGATGTTTTAGACCAGTGGGTTTGCATCCCCCTTTATTTTACCTGTGATTGGGAGTCTACACCTATAGTTAGGGGAACATCGAAAGTTGCTGGTCTGATCCATGATTATTTAAGTAGGAAAGACTCATCACCAAAGGTGTCAAAGTGGGTAGCTGCGCGGGTTTATATGGAGTTTATGAAATATTGTGGAACACCACCTGTTAGGCGGTGGGTGAAGTTCTGTGTTGTGGTGGTATGGCCTGGGTACTTTCATAAAAAATCTATTGCGTGGCAGATGGACCCAAAACAAAGACTGTGAGTTAAATGAAAGTGGGGCGGTATGACTGTTGATCCGATGATTCTGAATACATTTCTGGCGGTAATGACAATCTTTGTAATTAGTATTGCAGGTAAAGTGGTATGGAATTGGCTGCAATCTGGGCGAGTTAAAACAAAGGAGATTTATAGAACCGTGGATGAATGTGATTCTTGTAGGCAACATTGCTGTGTTAATGTATTAAAAACTCAATTTGCGGACCATGTACGAAACGAATCTGGTCAAATACAAAAGCTGGATAATATTGAACAGCGCATGAATGAAACCAGAGAAGACAATAAAAAGATCCGGGAAGAAGTACAAGGTATTCGATCAGCATTAGATACAATGGCAGGGCTGTTTGAAGGGTATGTTAAACGCTCAGATGAACGGGATAGAAGGACTACAGAAATTGGGAATCAGCAATGACATCAATGATTTGTATAAATGATATGGGTACTCTTCAGTATTTGATGGAAGCACGGCATGAACCAGTACTAATCCAAATTTTGAGTATGCTGTCTGGTAGAGGTGGTTTTACGATTCTTCAAGGGTATCATCCTGTAAAGAACCCTAAGTTGCCTGTAAAAGAAATTATCCTTGATCCAGATCATTATCAAGGAAGTCAATTATTTCGTTTAGTAACTCAAATCAATAGTAACTGGAAGTATAATCAAAGGGATATAAAAAGAGTTGCTGAAGTAGTACAAAACCCTAAAGAGGTGGATTCTTTTTTGTTAAACATAAAAACATGTGATGAAACAAGGAGGCGTTAATGCGATACATCGTTCCTGGTGAAATTATGGTAAAGAGTGTTAATGTCCTTGAGGGTATGCTTAGATATAGAATGCACCCTAAATTAATACCCATTGTTGAATACATAGCACGGCATTGGGGATTGGTAGTTACTGAGTTTCACAGACACCAAAAACATCCAAATGATTTACATGGTGTTTTTCCTGTACGCGCTATTGATTTAAGAACATGGTGCTATCCGGCAGGAATACCAGAAGCTATAGTGGAAGAAGTAAATGATGAATGGGAATATGATCCTAAAAGACCAGGACAGTATAAAGTAGCACAGATTCATAATGTAGGACAAGGGATTCACTTTCATATACAAGTCCATCATAATACAATTAGGCGTGGATAATAATAAAGGAGAATAATAATGGCAAATACTCAAGAAAGTACTGATTTTATGAAGTACGCAAAAGTGGATACTTCACCCGGAGCAAGTGGTTATTTTACCCCCACTTTAGGTCCAAGGAATATAAAAGGTTCTAAAGGGGGTAAGTTCTGGTTCGATGTATCTGGTAGTGGTACTATGACTGTAGTACTGCAAAGAAAACCACCCGCTACTGGAGCAACATGGGAAACGTACGAAACATTTACTTCTAATGATCGTAAAGAAATGTCAATTGGTGCTGCTGGTGTTCAGTGGAGGGCTGGTGTACTAAATGATGCAGCATATACGTCAGGTACTAAGTATTTTGGTTTTGATTGGTAAAAACGGAGGGACAAAATGCTTAGAGATGTAACACAAGCAGTAACACAGGATGTTACTAAGTCTTTATTCGGGGATACTGGCTTCACCTCCACCGACGTCCCCCAAGCCGAGGCCGATGCCCTCATTGCCTTCTACGATGCCACGGACGGGGATTCCTGGACCGACAACACCGGCTGGGGAACCGACACGACTGTTGGGGACTGGTACGGCGTGACGGTATCCGGGGGGCATGTGACGGCCCTTAACTTGAATGGCAATACCTTGAATGGTGAGGGGTTGCAGTGTTTATCGCCACTATCTGAACTTACCTCTTTGTATTTGCAGAATAATGGAGACCTGACAGGTGATGTTGATTCCCTTAATAACCTAACAAGCCTTGAAAAATTTTATTGTCATACTACCGGATTATATGGAAACTTCAATAACTATAGTGCGGGTGCTATGACTTTAGTTATTATGTACCAAACAAATATCTCTGGAGACTTGAACCAGTTTGCCGTGTTCTCCGGGCTAACTGGGGTTAACTCATGGCAGGGGTTATCTGTATATGGAACAAATATTGAACAGTATACTACCACTCCGCTGCCTGCCTGGGGCTGTTTCTTGGAGGTGCGTGGTATTGTCTTATCACAGACAAGCGTTAATTCTTTTTTAGAGGATCTGGACGACGCTGGTGGGATCGGCGGTGTCCTTAACATTTCTGGTGTCAACAACGCCGCCCCATCCTGGGGAACCGAAGGGTCACCATCTGACACTGCCCTGGCTGTTGTGTCCCTGCTGGAGAAAGACTGGACGCTGACGGTTACGGGATCGGTCCCGCAATGGGTCTTGGATCTGGTTGAATGGACCTGCACCGCCGGGGATCTGAAGCTCGCTACGAAAGACGGCGAAGCCATGATGTTCGACATCAACGATGAGGACTTTTCTGGTCTTGCTGCCGAAGGTGACGGCACGAGTAATTACCTGCTTGAATTCGTGGACGATGCCGACAAGACTGCCAGGGCGTATGCTTATACGGTTGGGGGTGGGGAGGCTCTGGGGAATGAGTTGGTTACGAATGGGGATCTTGCAACTGGTGATACTACCGGATGGACAGCCTATTCAGATGCGATATTATCTATTGTAAGCCAGCAACTACAGACACAGTTGACAGGTGGTGATACATTCGGAAGCGCAGGTCAACAATTAGCTATATCTCAAGGCCAACTGTGCTTTTTTACTCGTGACAATATAAGCAAGTCAAGTTCTTTTGGGTCTCGTGTTGATGCAACAGCTTCTGGTTTTGAACCAGTATCTTCAACATATACATCTATAGGGACCAAATCAGAATATTTTACAGTTAATAGTTTATCAGCCTATGTACAACTATATACATCGGGTGAAAACTCAAATGCAATATTTGATAATATCTCCGTTAAAGCCCTCACCGACATCCCCGCCACCGGCCTCCACCTTGTCTCAACCCAAGACGGCACCACCCGGAACATGGCCTCAGTCGAAACCGGCTTTAATCCCAACGCAATCGTCAAGGTGCGATTCCTTGATCCGAGCTTATAGGAGGTAACATGACAACCTTTATCGAATACCAAAAATCAGCTTTACCGGATAGCTGGTCAGCCGTAGTCATAGAAGACAACCGCTGCGTTGCCTGCACCCGAAACTATCGGCATAGCGATGGATCACGAACCAAGGATTTGACCCTTATCGAAGACCTCAAAGGAACTCGTGAAGATGTGCTGGCCAGTTTAAAACGGCAATACCCTGATGCTAAATGTACTGAAATGTGAGGAGCAATCATGAAAACAGTTATAAACGGCCACATCGTTAAAAGAAACCTGTTCGGCAAAGTCACCATTAATGGACAGAAAACCCCTCTACCTTACCGTGAAGCAGTGAAGGCTTTGCAGACTGAATCATCCGGGCACTGGAAAAGCGTCTGGAATCGGGATCAGCAACGATGGGAGGCTGCGGCATGATACAGCAAACATCTGAATACAGAAATCGAAACCACGTCCGGCTGTACGCCTCAACCAACAACGGCTCCCGAATCATCGGGGATACTGTCATGGACGCTGACAGCAACAGCACGACTATCAGCCGGAAGCCTATCACCGAAGTACCGGAAGGGGTCTTGCCTGAACAGTGCGACATAGCCACCGCCCGATCAGTCCTTGCCGGGATGGTGCTGGAAGGGGATCTGCTTGACGATGAAGTGGAAGCCCTGCTGAGTGTATACCGGAAATGGTCCGATCTGGACGATGGTACAATCCTTGAAACCGGCGATATGCTGGCCCATGACGGCCAGCTATACCGGATTGTCCAGGGTCACAACAAGCAATCTGACTGGCCTCCGGATACCACGGCGGCACTGTTTACCAAGGCGGTACCGGAGAATGTGATACCGGAATGGGTACAACCGCAAGGAGCGCATGACGCCTATCAGATTGGCGATAAGGTGACGTTCAACGGCCATATCTGGGAATCAAAGATCAACGCAAATGTTTGGAGTCCGTCTGTGTATCCCGCAGGCTGGGCTGATTTGGGGGCAGTATGAAACAATATTTCTACGCAGCTTTAATCTGTTGGTCCGTGTGCCTGATTGTGTTGTTGTTCGGCTGCACAGCTGTTGAGCACAAGCCGCTACCGGAGGGTGATCCAGCAAACCCGCCGCTGGGATATGTCTTGCATTGTTTTGAGTTTCCCGATTCTCCGTTTTGCAAACAGGCAGATAAATGAGCCGGGTATCTGAAACGGTCCACTGGAAAGTATTGACTCATTTTGTGTATGTACCTGACAAGGAATTGCACCCGGATTATTTTGACCACTGGATGAGTCACGCCGATGCCGTGGAGAAGGGCGATGTGTTCCGTGACGATTGTGATGGGTTCGCCATGACCTGCTCTGAAATGTTACTCCTGGCCGGGGAAGATCCGGCAAAGATTAAGCTGGTAATGTGCAAAACAGAAATTAACGAAAGTCACTTGGTATGCAGCCATGACGGTTGGATTCTGGACAACCGGCAGCGGCATGTCAGGCGGTGGGAATCTATGCCGTATCAATGGATCAGCAGTATGAGAATGAGCGAACCAGGAACATGGAAGGAAGTGGCATGAGATACATTTTCGTAGTACTGGCAATAATGGCAATCATGTCCGGGTGTTGTTGTACAGGCCAAAGCACCCCGGTGGGAATATGAGTTTGTCAGCCAAATGGCTTGAAAATGGTATAATTGATTTAAGGGCGATTTAAGGTAATTTAAAGCGGTTTAGGGGGTAAGGGGTAAGGTTGTATGCCTTGCCCCTTATAAATTGAAATTAGGGGGGGTTTTGGGGGGTTGTTTTTGGGTTCAATTTAATACTTTCACCTTTGATGCCCTTTTTTTCATTTTTACTTCAAAAATCTTATCTGCAAAGTTTGTAAATCTTTCACTATGCGTTACCATAATAATCTGCAATCCAAGTTCTTTACTCAACATCTTTATAAGTTCTCCAGCCCTTTCGTGATGGTTTAGGCTTAAATGTGTCATGGGTTCATCCAGTACTAATGTATTTCTGTACTGCCTTGTCATACTCCAACCTGCACATCGTAAACAAAAGGCTGCTATGTCTGCTGCACCCAATCCACTCATACTGATAGGGTCTACTAAATTACCATCTTTTTCATACCAAAGCCCACATTCAGTCTTACCCCTTTTGATTTCAAACAGTACCTTAAAATTGTACTCAGTATCAAATACCGTATTCAAGCCAGTGCTGACCATATCACTAAGATGGTACTCCAGTTGTGCTTGTGTTTTTAAGGCAATGTCTTTTATGAATTCCAATGCTCTTTCTTTGCGTATTACTTGAGTCTTTAAGGTTTTATTTTGGTATTTTAAATTATTCAGTTGTTTACTTATTAAATCTCTTTCTGTACGTTTAGCTTGTAGTTTTTCTTTTAAATGTTCTAAATCAATCATTTAATTTCCTTTGGTTTATGAAAGGATTTTATTAACTCTATCTTTAAATCTAATAAAGAAATATAAAGTTTTGTTGCTTGGTAATCTAAAGTTTTTTTGTACCAATCACCTAATAATATTTCATTAAAAATTAAATAACATTCCCGCTCAATTTTTTTTACAAAGCAATGAAATAAATAATCATCCCACAATTTATTAATCATGTTTTTACCTCAAAGACATGAAAGACCAACGCACCACTCATCAAATGATACGAACCAATATAAGTTTTGGGCGTTTCTTGTGAAATAGGGCTTCCAGTTCCGTAAATTCTAAATACACGTGTTTCTCTTTGTGCGCTTGGATTACATAAAGCCCAGATACATGGATTATGCTGAACGTTCAAATAAAGTATCTCAGCGTGTTTTGGCATTTGTATTTCGACAACATCATTGGTTTCAAATTCAAACTTCCATATAACTTTATTCATCTTCATCCCCTAACCCGTAAATAAAATCGGTACCTATTGAATTATTATAAAATTTTGTTGCGGGGTCCACATCTCCAGCATTATAAATTAAATGAGTGTTTGCTTGAATATAACAATATCTTGTTGTGACGTCTTCCCCAGCAATAAAGGCATCACCATCACTAATATTTTTTGTGGTTTTTTCTACATAACCTGTGTGTGGATTAATACATAAAATATCACCCTTTTTTATTTCTTCAGGAAGCAAAAAGGGTGCTGCTTCCCCGTCATTGTCAATTATTATCCTCATCTTCATCCTCCCATGTTTGTATTTCTTCCTGTATTTCTTCCATCAGTTCTTCAAGGGTGTCTTCATCCTTTTTAATTTGCTTTTTTAAGGACTGTATTTTAGTGTTACCAGCTTTAATGATTTTGTCTTTACTTGCGCTTTTAGGTAAATCTAATGCACTTCTGAGATCATCGTACAGTCCACTTAACCTGCCATCATTACGGGCTATTTCATTTTCTGTTTTAGCCAGTTTCTTTTTAATACTCAGTAATTCATTTTCGATGCTCATAATTATTCTCCTAAAGGATCATCTATGATTATTAAATTTGCGCTTTGTCCTCTTATTTCTGATTTCATTTTTGATTTTAAATTTTCTAAATAAAAGTTAATTCTTTTTGGGTTGTGTTGTATTTCTTTTATTAAACCTTCTATATCATTTTTTGTTAATTCTATAGATTTTATGTTAGATAAACCGCATAAATTCCCACCCCAAAAATGATAATGTCTAAATTTATTTATATGTAGAAGCATATTACTCCTCCATCCAGGTATAAATAATATCTTGTACCCGTTTTGGTATTTTATTTTCCTTTATCCCTCTTTCAATATTTTCTTCAAAACTTAGTCCAGCATCCCACCCTTGCTTTAGTTTCTCAATAAAAGCATTTAATCGTTTATCTTTGTGCTTTTTGATTTCAATATGTTCTCTGCTAATCACCCCCTTTTTTATTTTAAGGTAATGGCGTTTTAGTTTATGTTGCTTAGAATCATAAAAGAATACACAAGGTCTATGGTCTATTTGATCTGCTTTGTGCCGTGTAAGTGAACCGGGGTTGACTAAAAGCTGTTTACCCTTTCTTGCAGTAAAGGTTCTGTGGTTGTGACCAGTAACAATTAAATCAGCATCAGGAAACCAATCAAATAATTCATGGCATTCTGGGTCTTCACAACCGGGCCAAGGGGGAATGTCTTTGTATGTCATAATATGGGCAAATACTATAGTCCTTTTTTTAATTCGTAAAGGCCGGTGTTTAGCCGGATCTGTTCCCCAATCAACTTGAAAAAGTATTCTATGTATAATATCTGTATCAAATAAAATTTGTAAACCGGACCTTTCCATGTTTTCGATATTGTGTCCTGGCATGTCGTGATTGCCGATAATAGAATAAATGAACCCGTTAAGTGGAAGAAATTCTCTTATTGTTTTATTTAAAAGGAAAGGGCTTGTTTTCCAATGTTGAAATAAGTCACCAGCAAGATATATAGGACAATCTAACTTACCTGATAAAGTAAGTACCTGCTTAACTTTGCCCCATTGTGCTTCCCAGAAATTATCTGTTCTGCATTTAGGTTGCGTATCCCTTAAATGCCAATCTGCACTGATGATAAGATCAGGATTAAAAGGTTTCTTTTTTCGTATCATTATTTTGTCCTTTTCATTAATTTAAGTGTCACTCCTTCTTTGGTTTTATTTGTTACTTGTAAAGTACAGAGTACATGTTCTTTATCATAAAACAAATCAACTTCTTGCCCTACTTCTAAATCATCTATTGGGTCTATTGGATCTGTTGGATCAAATGTAGCTTCAAAAGAAACTTCTTCATCACAAGACTGATTACACATAAAATCACGTAATTCTTTTGTTGGTTTGAAATCACAAGATCCTGTTATAGAAAGTCTATCAATCATGGTTTTATTATTTCACCTCCTGATCGCACAATGGACATACGTTTGGCATCAATTCATGGAATTGTTCTTGTAATTCTTCTTTGTCTTCTTGTAAATGATCTACCGCCCTTGAAGTACCAGAAATATGCAATATTACTTCCTCAAGGGTACTCATAAAACCAGTTTTCTTTTTTTGTTCAATTACAATATCACTCAGTGCATCTACTTTTTCTTTTATTTTCAGTCTATGTCCCAAAAGTCTATTTTGTTTTGTAACACCATTGATCGTATTGTTTTTCTCATTGATCTCCTGAACATAAACCAAAGAATCTCGTATTTTATTTTTAAGTACAATTGCTTTACCAAAAGCATCTTTTAACTGCATCCTTTTTTGTAAAACTTCATTCAACTTTTCAAGTTTACGTATTTCGTACAACATAAGGCCGGTATTGTTTAAAATACGGGTACTATTTTCGTGTTTTTCAAGGGTTTGGGTGTAAGTGCATACCTTAGTATACCTTTCATCAATACCGGCGTATTTTGATAGGTCTTTTTCCTTATCTTGTATTTGTTCTTTAATGTTATTTAATTGGAGTTCAGTCTTTCTTAAATCAGCCTTCCCCTTGGATACTGTTTTATCTATTTTGTAAAGACCAGCCACTTTATTAAAGAAAGCAGCAACTTCCCCCGGTGATTCACTTAACAAAAAGATAGGAGCATCTTTTTCCAGTTGCTTTTGAAAATTAATCTTTCTGTCCATGTTGAAAAGGGCGGTTACTTCATCTGGTGGATTCTGACCACCAGCTTTTAATGTTTTGGTTCCTTTTTGGGTTGTTATTTTGTACTGTGTTTGTTTATCTCTTGATATTTCAACAATACCATTATCCAGTACAACCCTTGATAGCATTACTCCACCACCCCAATTTCTGTGTGGATCACCAAGGGGTCTGTTTTGCCATGCCCAGTACAAAGAATTCATTATAGCTGATTTACCGTGTTCACTTGGTCCCACTATTATATTGACACCAGGATGAAAAAGCAGTTTAGAATTCTTGTGGTTTTGAATATTTTGGATATGCAGTGATTTAATCATAATGATTACACATCTATTTTTGGAATAATGTAATTTACATTCATATAATGAAATATAGCCGTAGGTTCATCCAAAGTTGAAACGTCCAGAAAACGTATTTCAATACTTTGTACTTTAGTTCCAGTTTGATTCATAAAATCATTTACTTGATTCTGCACTATTCCCATTACACCACTCTTCATACGTTCTTTCAAAAAGATTTCTTCTTCTACAATTTTTTGTGCTGGTGTACTCATTCTTTAAACTCCTTTTCTTTAGGTATACGTAACTTTACTGATCGTACAATTTCATAAAAGTCATCTTCATCCATCCATTTAGGCTTTTGAAAATATATTAAAGGAACTAACTCGTTTTTTCCTTTTACCGACCCCCAAATAGACGGTGATTTGCATATTCCTTTAAGTCCTTTAATGGCTATATCATAATTTTCTAATTGCATTATTCAGTCCACCATCCATTAATTTGTGGTGCTGGTAAATCATCAAGCTGTCTACGATGATACCCTTCCATCCAACTTTCTGTTTTAATTATTTCAATTTGTTTAGGAGTATATAAAGTGTATCCATTGGAATGAAAAAATAACAAAGTACTACATACCCCCCCTGTAAACACACAAAGTAATATAAGAAATAAAGATATTATAAATTTCATGCGTGAATCTCCCGCCAGAAGTTGACCCATGCTTGGGCGCGGGCTTCGGTTAGGTGGATCATGCCTGCTTTAAGTTCGATATTTTCTGGTGGGGTGTTGTGCCAAAGGCATTTTCTAATAACATGAGGGAACCATGACCAATATATCGTTCCCTTTTTAGGCGCTTCCGTCTCCGGCTTCGGCAGTTCGTAGGTTTTGCCGTGGACCGTTACCGGGATGGTTGGATGCTGGAAGGTTTCGAGGCAGGTGCGGCAGTACTCATATGATTCAGACTCAGATTCAAACCTTAATCCTTCCCTATAATCGAGCGATATTAACTTACCTTTTATCCATCCATCACAATCAGGATCGTCCGAAAACTCCATCATCTTCCCCACATACTTCTCAGCCTCCCGCCAGTTCAGGCCGGAGAAATATTCACAATCAAAGGGCGGTTCTTTTCGGCGGTATTGGCAACAACCCAACCATCCCGGTTCGCTTGTACAGGGACACCAAGTGTCTTGTGAACTTCTAATTTCCCACAGTTTCCACGGCCTTTCATAATTCAAACAATCTTCCACATACTGTTTTTTCAGTTCTTCGTGTGCCATTGTTACCTCCTTTTTATTTAGCTTTCTTTAACCAGTTAGTAGGATTCCATTTTCCAGAAGGTTTATATGGTAAGAGTCCTTTGTCTGAATGAAACATTTTTTCTATTCTGTTGTACTCATTTCTAATCATAAAACCTTTTCCAATTTCATTTACAAAGTACCCAATTATTGTAACTGGGCTATTTTCTACATTATTAAAGTGTACAGGAATAACCTTATCCCCTATTTTTAATTCTCTTGATGACCTGATCTGTTCTTTGCCAAAATATGGTCTTTCTGATACTAATGGTCTTTCTGATGGTACTAATGGTACTAATGGTACTAATTCCATATAAACCTCCTTTTTAAAAAAGCAGCCAGTCCGGACTGATCAATCCATTCAGGTACCAACCCTATGTTGGTCTCATGGACTGGCTGCTCACTCGCTCTGTGATAAGTTGAGTTATTTTGAGCGAGTTTTTGTAGAACAAGCTGTACAGATCACTTCCCGTAATTCGCACAATTTTGGGGAAGCCCATCCTTCCCCGGCTGGGCCTTCATCAGTATGTTCCAAAAGAATTTCCTGCAATAGATTTGCTTGATCTTGATTCAACTCAATAACTACTTTAGCTTTTGGCATGCTTTTCCCCCTTTCGTAAATAGATTTCATTTAAAATAATATCTGCTTTACAAAAACTACGCCGACACCTTATCATCTCCCGCCTGAATTTTGAAATCGTGGGTTTGTATTCTTTGTCCACCTGGTTTTCATAATCCAGTATCATTTTGTTTAAATCTTTCATCTTTTGCTGAATGTATTGATATTCATCAAACCACGCTAAATACTCATATGTAGATGATTTTCCTTTTATTTTCATGCTACAACCCCTGCACATGTTCTTCTCCTTCCTTGATTATTTTTTCCATACCCTTGATTATAGATTCTGTATCCTGCATGATTTCATACAGGCCACCGTC
>Ga0180433_10002689_pt1 | contig 27012 bp, 24 predicted proteins | sample SS_ome_8_FD_132980 | JGI IMG/M metagenome (GOLD analysis project Ga0180433, IMG submission 132980) | Hypersaline lake sediment archaeal communities from the Salton Sea, California, USA - SS_1_D_1 metaG | ecosystem: Environmental > Aquatic > Non-marine Saline and Alkaline > Hypersaline >... | reverse complement strand
TGCCTAAATGACGACCGATATGGCAAGGATCGTGATAGGTTACCTTCTTTTTGAATTCTGTATTAAATTTAATTTTGCCCTCATCTAATAACTTCTTTACTAATTCAGCTGTGTGAATAACTTCAAGATCAACATTTACTCCATGTTTTTCGAAATCTACCTTTATCGTTCGACAACAACCCGCACAGGAGGTGATTATTTTTGTTGCTCCAGTTTTTTTAATTTGATCAATGTTGTAATTCATGAATTCTTTTACAGGCTCCAATTGTCCAGTTCGGATTATTGGACTCGTGCAACAATGTTCATCCACTAATGTGAAATTAAGTCCAATCTTCTTCAAAAACCTTAACGTAGAGTCTCTTAGGTTTTGCTGACGATAATTTGATGTGCAACCTATGAAATATACCCATTCAGCTTTATCTGGTAGATCGTATTGTTTTTTTAAATCCTCGTTGTTCGAGTTTGGTTCAGCGTAGGGATTATAATACTCTACGTTCTTAATACGCTCTACTAACGCCTTTTGTTTATCAGGACAAAATCCATTTTTTACTGCTTCAGCCCTGGCAAGTTCGATGATATCAACTAAAAAATCGTTAAATTTATCAAACCTACAATTTTCAATACAGTTGCCACAAGTTGTACATGAGTAGAGTATATTAGCTAGATTATCACTCCATTTAATTTCGTTATTAATGAGACCATAAATTAACCACATCTTACCGCCCGTGCTATAACTTTCTCTACGATATTTAACATAAGCGGGACAGTTTAAATCCGTGAAATCCCGGGTGAATTTACAATATCCACATCTGAAACACCTATGCACGATATGTTTTACATCATCAAGAGTCATTTATTTCACCTCCCAGTTTCCTGGATTCATGATACCATTTGGATCCAACAAGTCTTTAATATTTTTTAGAAATTTCTTGTAGTTTGGATCCATCTTTTGAAGCATTAATTGCTGGCCATCTAATTCTGCTTTCCATGGAATGCCCCCTAGTTCAAGAGCTAATTGGTTGGTCTCATGAAGAGCATGTCTTGCATTCTCCATGTCTTTAGGATCAGCCCTATTGAAAGAATAGGAAAAAAACATTACAATCGTGTGAATACCTCCAATCAAACGAGAACCAATAGTAGGTGGAATTCCGTATTTCAATGATATTTTTGCGGCTCTTTCATAAGCCTCAGGAACCTTTTCTAGCGGTAGAAATGCCCCTACATATTCAAAACCCCCTCCCTTTCTATAATCTGCTGCTCCTGCTGCAAATATTGGCTTATCCATGTAAATGTCAATCATTCTCTGAGGTGCTTTCATGAATCTTGCTTTTGCCTTTCTGTATATTCTTTTCAATATTTTTACTTGTCGCTCTAAGTCTTCATTAGAATCGCCTGTAATATAAACCATTAGAAAAACATATCCCTTCATCCATTCTGGCATGTCTTGCATTCCAAGTAATACATCTTCTGCTAATCTAGTTTCCGTAACCTTTAAAAGTAATTCCGGAAGATCTTTAGGATCTTTTAAGAGCCCAAAAACGATTTTTCTCATTTTTGGTTTAGGAAATAATTGGACTGAGAGTTTCGTTATTATTCCCATTGTTCCAAATGCGCTTGTAAATAATCCAATAAAATCAGGGATAGGACCTCTACCAAACCAATAATCGGAAAGAGCACACGAACCAAACCTGCAAACTTCTCCATTTGGTAATACAACCTCCAATCCATTTATTAAACCTCCATGATCACCATAACGTTGAGAAAGATAACCAGAACCATGAATTAGCATGTTTCCTGCAACAGTTGCAGAAGGCGGGGCATCAGGAATCGGGGGTTCCAGTTGGGGATACTTCTCATTTAAATGAGCAAATAACGCTCCAGTTGTAACCCCTGCTTCTAAAAGCGCGTAACGACTTGATTCGTTTATCTCAATAATTTCATCCATTCTTTTTAAATCTAATACAATACCACCGTTTACAGGAATGACTAAACCACTGAGTGTTAATCCTCCGCCCATGGGTGTTATTGAGATCTTCTCTTGATTTGCCAATTTTACAATTTTCTGTATTTCTTCTACTTTAGAAGGTAATACAACAAAATCTACTGATCTTGGTAAGGACGCTCCCGGATCTTGAGAGTAAATATAGAGGTCTTCAGCGCTAATTGAGGCATTATCCCTCCCTACTATGTTTTCTAATTCATTTAATATTTCTTTTTTATCCATAAAAATCAATATCTTGTCTATTTCTGTTTTTTTTTCAAAAAACAAAGTTAATTATTTTAGAATATTAAAAGATATAAAAGTTAATAGGAATTTATATAAGGAAATATTATTTATCTTTCCAGCTATAAATAGAACCCTCTACAGGAATTCTAGGGAGCGGGTATTTATCATATTTAAATAATTTAAATATTCTTTTTATTAAAATTCCTGCTAATGTTCCCATTCTTTTGTTTAATGGTTTAGTCACATCATCTCCGAAGGCATGCAATAGATCTTCCGCCATATAACGCAATTTCTTTGTTGCGTTATGTAACGACAAGCCTAAACTTATACGACACCCTGGACAGTTTAAGGCTAACATTTTAGCTTCCGATTTTTTCAGCTGCTTATATTTTTTCTTATGCGCAGTAAAGATACTATTACGTACTTTAATATTACTCCTTCCTAAGCTGCAGAAGCCACACGATAAACTTTCAGTGCCATGATTTTCCAATTCTACTACCTCAGCTCCAGCTTCTTTATAGATTTTTCTTAGATTGTCTGCAAACATAGGTCCTAACTCGCTTACGTAACAGGATTCGGATATCGCTACCTTATAATCCAATGGATTTTCCAACTTGAGTTCACCGCTCTCTACTTTCTCTAATAGCCATTCATACATAGAAATCAATTTGAAATCTAACTTCTTTCCGTATACTTTTGGTAGAATACTAGATAAGAAGTTAAAGCAGGATGCACAATAGCACACCATTCTTTCAATATCCAACTTCTCAAATCGTTTCATCGTTCTTTCTATGATATCTGAAAATGATTGCCAATCGCATAACCTATATGCTAATTCTCCGCAACATATATCAGAAGGACTAAATTTTGGTAGGGATTCAAGTACTTTCGAATTTTCAAGATCATAACAGCTTAACCTGCCAATACAGCCAATAAATAAAATATCTTTTGATTTTGGTGGAATCTTTTCCCATTTTATTAGTATTTCTTGTTCTTCTGAAGTCATTTTAGCATAAAGATCTTGAAAAAAGCTTCCAGAAGGCATTCCATTTATCATGTAAGGTAATACTTTCTTAATTTTTCCATTTCTATTCTCGATAATTCGTTGTAGTATTAATTCATGTGGTCTTAATCCTTCAATGGGGCAATATTGGTTACAATTAAAACAAAGCGTGCAGTGTTTAAATAAAGTAGGAGCTTTTTCTCCTTTTAACAGTTGAGTTATTTCAAATATTGCATCTTCTTTATCCATTTTCATTACTGGACATTTTATAAGACAATCGCCGCATTTAATACATTGATTCCAATCACAGCAATCCATGTATTGAGTTCTTACAACTTGACTAGTTTCTTGCATTTTCTTTACCCTTTTTTTCTTTTTCTAATTTTTTTTAATATCTTTTCAATTGGTCTTGGTTCTTTTTTGCCGAAGCCTCCCCTAATTAAAGCTCTAATTGCCTGTAAAATATACCAAATACCGCTTTCTTTAAAGGGGATTGATATTAAATGTTGAAAGCGATAATTCAACATGTCTCTATTAAATATCCCCAAATTTTCCCCAAGGATGCTCGCCCAATTTTTTACGGGAATTCGAGGTTTTTTCATGCCTAATGTAGTAAAAATATCAGAACCAAAAATAGAGAGTATAGCATGACAACCAGGACAAAGCGAGCACAAAGTATCTGCTTCACTTTCGATAGCCTCTTTTATAATTGGAATATTATTGTTTTTAAAAAAAAGCATGAGGGGATTTCTTATAGCTATCAATAAATAATAGAGATCACACATCGAATTGTGTTTATTATGCTTCATTTCGTTTATTTGAGAATTAGGCAATTGACTCAGTAGGTTTCTAATACTTGTAGTATCACCACAGGGCCCATGAGCAAGATGACATGAATCATGGATTGTAAAAGCTTGTTGATCACCTGTTGGAGATTTTAATATGCCCTTTGGAACTGATTTGAGCTTCTCAGCTAAATAACCAGTTGCGTGAACTATTTCTAAATCAAAATCTTTAATTAATTCTGGCGCGATTGAAGTTAAACCCCAATAACATGTTGCGCAATACACTATTACTTTTTTCGTCCCGAATTTTTTTACTTCATTGATGAGGTTTTGCAACATATATGCTCCAAATTGAAAATTTCCAGTAACAGCAGAAATAGATCCACAGCAAATTGGTTTGATGTAAGAACCATCAATGAGTCCAAAATCAACATCTAATTTCTTAAATATTTCGCATAATGTGTAGTATTGATTTTCCAATAATTGGATTCCACATCCGGAAAAGAAAACAACTTCTCTTTTGCGAGGTTTTCTATATTCGTTATATTCTGAGCGGAAATCTTGAGGAATGAGATTATAATTAAAATTTCTCCAAAAATAATAAAATCTAGAAGATCTTAAAAATCTCGAGACAATTGAAGGAATAAATGCAGGACTCCAATTATAATTAGGATCTAATCTTCGAAGATCTGATTTTATTGCTGGGAGTAATAATGTGAGATCACTTGAATTGACACAGCTGTGCTCGTGAGCCTTGCAATATATACAAGTGTCAAGAAATTTTTTGATATCTTCAACATGTGTGTGATTCTCAAAAAAATCACCTAGATGCTTAAATAGAGGAAATCTGGTCCTTTGAAATGCGTAGCACTTGTTTAGACATGCATTACAAGAAGAACAATCATCAATTATCATCTCTTTAAATTCATAAAATTCTTGAAACAATTTTTATCATCCTAAGGAGCTAAAATTTTTTGAATAAATATAGTTAAATGATAATGTATAAAAAGATTACGATCATTGTTTACGATCGTAAAATAATAAGTTTTAAAAACAGGCAATACTATTATTCTTTAAACATATTTATTTCTAAATTTAATATTTTCTATGCAAATATGCTAAAAAAACAGGCAGAGAGTAAGGTAACGGTAAGAAAATCAGGTGGTAAAGGTTATGGGAGCACCTGGATCTATATCCCAAGCAAATTAGTAAAAGATAGTTCCTTTCCTTTCGAAGAAAATGATCCTTTAAAAATTGAAATTGTAGATGATAAGTTACTTATTCGAAAAAAAGAAGCCTTTAAAGATACAATATTAGATTATGGATTAGACAATGCTACGCTTCCAAGATTTTTAGAACTAAAAGCAAAAGAAAATGCAAACAAAATCTTCATACAATACAATAACACAACCTACTCTTATTCCGATACGAATATTCATTCTAACCGTGTAGCTCACGGATTAATAGATTTATTAAAAGAGCTTGGACTAAAGAAATGTCAAATCGCGGTGATGCTGCCTAATCATCCAGTTTATATATTTAGTTGGTTTGGAATATTAAAGGCGGGCTGCACTTTTGTTCCAATTGATTTGTATTCTAAAGGATCCCTATTAAAATATATCTTAGATCACAGTGATAGTAAAATTCTTTTTATTGATTATAAATTTTTGAAATATATAGAAGATTTCAAAGCAGAATTGATTAAGTTAAAAAAGATTATAGTAGCAAACGCTCCAAAAGACTTCAGTTTTAATACTAATCTTATTAGCTTTCAAGAGATTTATTCTAAAATAGAGAAAAATCCAAAGATCAAATTAAGATACTACCACAACATGGAAATTTTTTATCCTTCAAGGTTCACACAAGTTCCAAAAGGAATCATTTTGCAGCATTTTTTTGTTTTAGCTGGACTCTTAGCCGCAGAAGTCATGAAGGAAATAGAACCACAGAAATCTGGCACATTTTTTGCACCTCTACCACTATATCACGCAGAAGTTCGGTTATTAGTAGTGTTATCCGCAATGTTTTTAAATTTATCAATAACTATTGTAGAAAAATTTAATGTTGCTACATTTTGGAATGATATAAAAAAATATGATGCTTCTTGCTTTTATTTTCTTGGTGTATTAATAACATTATTAATAAATCAACCTCCTTCTGAAAATGATAGAAATCATCCATTAAAATGGGCTTTTGGACCAGAGATTCCGATTGAAACATGGAAAGTTTTTGAAAACAGATTCGGTGTTAAACTGTATAATCTCTGGAGTCGGGAAGAATGCATCCCCCTAACATTTAATAGAGAAGGTTCTTTTGGTGATAAAATCGGTTCTGCTGGAACACCATTTGATTTGTTTAAAATAAAAATTGTTGATCAAAAAGGAAATATTCTTCCACCTGGCCCTCATAATGTTGGTGAAATCGTGGCTCAATTTGAAATTCCTGTAATCTTGAAATTTTTTAAACCTACTAAAGATCAAGAAAACAAATTTACAAAGGATGGTTGGGTTTACACAGGAGATCTTGGATATATGGACAATGAAGGATTTCTATATTACTCTGGGCAACGCGAGGATTTAATAGAAATAGATTATAGAATAATCAATGTTTTCGAAATTGAAAAAGTTGCAAATCAACATCCTTTTATATTTGAAAGTGCAGCTTTCGGAGTGTTTAACGAAAACAAAAAATGTAACGAAATAAAAATATGTATCGTTCTCAGAGAAGAGGGAATAATTGTACATGAAACAATCTTTCAATATTTACGAGAAAATTTAGCTTATTTTATGGTGCCTAGATATATTGAATTTAAAACACAGCTTAGAACTGATGTTACAGAATACATTAATAAATATTATTTAAAAGAAGAATTTAACAACGAAGAAATAAAAAGAAATACGTGGGATTCCTTTAAAAAAGAATTTCTTCAAAAATAATATCAAAAACTCCTATACAATGCAGCTTACTTCATAGCGGTATTAGCTCTACATCTCCCTCATAATTAATGAAGGCGACTGTTGCCGTAGCTCTCTTGGAATATGATTGTGAAGAAAAAATGCTAATTAACTGTTCGTTGAAATAAGTTTTAAAACCATTTTTAAACCTTTCATGTCCCCTTATCATTAAGGTTAAATCGTTATTTGCCATAAAATCATTGAATGCCTTTTTTCCAAAAGTTTTAATGCCTGGACCTCTAGTACTTTGCCTAAAATCCTTACCTTTCTCTCGGGGGTCGTTCCAAATGAGTTGTGTCGAGATCTTGCAATCCTTATCTTCGTGTTTTTTTGGTAGAAAATTAATTTCTTCAATATCTTCTAAACCTTCTGGGATACCACCATGAACACAGAAAATCTTATTCCAAGTAATTGCTGCAATTGGCAATATTGAAAATACTTGATTATAGCGCCTAAATAGTTCTTTATAACTTGGAAATTTTAGTCTTAATTCGTCGTAAAATCCATAATTTCGATTAATAAAGCGATCTTCATGATTTCCGCGCAATAACACTACTCTTTCAGGCATTAATCTTTTGTAATGAAAGAGGGTATTTATCACTTCTAATTGCTTTGGTCCTCGATCAACATAATCTCCTAGAAATAATATAGTCTGAAAAACATCTCGAAAAAATATCTGAAGAATTTTTTTTAAGCTTATAATATCCCCGTGGAGGTCCCCAATAACCATTGTCTTTCCTTGAGGGATGTAAATTAAATTTTGCTCTAATTCTAACTTTTTCTCAACATTTCCTAACAGCTCAAGAATATCTTCTCTATCAAAATTCTGTATTATATTGAAAAGATGATTAGACTTAGAGTCAGTCAAGGTTTTGTACCAGAAGTTAAGAATTAGGACTTCTTCCTTTTAATTTAATACAATATATTTAATTAGTATAACGAGATTAATTATTAAAAGGTTTTTTTAATATTGTAGCAGGAATGATTAAAATTGGATGCTCATAACATCGAAATTTTAAAAAACATGTTTAACTGGATTACCATTTCAGATGTTTCTGAGAATGAAATTTTTCGCATGGCAGAGAAATTAGAGTACGAGTTAGACGATAACTTTCTTTTTAAATGTACATGGAGCTATTATCGAAAATGTACGGTATTTTCGTTAAATAAAGTACCTTTGCTATTTTTAAAATATGTGAGAGAACATTATGTAGAAGAGATATTAGCACTTCATATGACAAAATACTTTCTTGATCCCGATCTATGCTTTGAAAAGTATTTAACTGGATTTCTCGAAAAAAAAAAGAAAACAATTCCTTTTATCATGACAACATATGAAATGGGAGATAATATTGGTAGGTACGATATTCAGGAATTTAAATATCTATTAGGGAAGCAATGTTATTTACACGAGATTTTATGTTTATATGACGTGTATGAACGCCATTTTATCGTGAGAAATAGAGATTCAATGTGTAGAATAGATTTTGGACGAGCTTTTGAAAACCTCCAACGAGAATATTTAGGATTTTCTGATTTTCTAAAAAAAATAAAAATTGACTATAATGATTTAGAATTTCAATCAGGTTATCAGAAAGAAAGAGAAATTATTAAGAAGAATTTAGAAAGTAAAGAAAATGATCTTTTGAACATCATTCAAAAAGTTAAAGAAATGGAAGAGGATTATGATTTACCTATGTTCCACCCTAAGAAATTCTGTGCGCGACTAATTGAATATTGGGAAAGAATTGGATTTTTAAGGGAAATGAATATTACTGAGCCTCTTCCGTTTTAGAATGTGTTTATTCCTTTGTTTGTATGGCATTAAATGGACATATTTTTATACATACATTACAGCCTATACATTGCATTTCTTCAATCGATACATTCCCCTCCTTCAAAGTGATTGCCGGACATCCAAAATTTTTTATGCAAATCATGCAATTATTACATTTCTCAGGTATTATTTGCACAGGAATGCGTTTTAAATCCCTTCGAGTACTTTTCTCAAATAGAGCACATGGATGCCGAGATATTAAAACTCTTGGTCCTTCTGTATTAATTGCTTCTTCAACAGCTTTAGTTATTTCTTCGAGATCATTTGAATCGACAACCCATAAGCGATCTTCAGTAATTCCTGCTCCACGCACGATTGATTCTAAAGGAACTTTTATCCCTGGCTCCCCGGTTATTTTGATTCCCGTGCCTGGATGAGGTTGAAATCCCGTCATTGCCGTTATACTATTATCCATTATGACTACTAATACATCATTTTGATTGTATACAGCATTAATTAACCCTGGTATGCCAGTGTGAAAGAAAGTTGAATCTCCAATGATAGCTAGAACAGGACCATCGTGAAGTTTAGCAATTCCGTTAGCCATTCCAATCGATGCACCCATACATATGCAAGTATCAATAGCTTCGATTGGCTTATAAAAACCGAGGGTATAACACCCAATATCAGAAGAATATACGAAATTCTTTCCCGATTTTTGTTCCATTAGTTTCAATACATAAAAAGTACTTCGATGCGAGCATCCTGAACATAATACAGGAGGGCGTGGGGATGCTTTATGCAGGTCAATTGTACTAACGGGTAAATCTACGAAAGGATTAGGAATTCCTAAGTATTTTGTAAGGCCTTTAATAACGAGGTTAAGATTTAATTCGCTATTTCTCTGAAAATACTTTTTTCCTACAATTTCTAATTTTGCATCAAATTCAAACGCTAATTTTTTTACGATATCTTCCAGAAATGGTTCCAACTCTTCGACAATTACTATTCTTTCTGAATTTTCAAATAATTCCTTTATCAATTTTTCAGGTGGAGGGAAAACCATTCCTAATTTCAATGTTGATATCTTTTCTGACAAATTTAATTTTAATAGAGCATCATTTACATAAGAAAAAGGAATTCCTGATGAAATCACAGCAACTTTGGAGTTTTCTTTTGATTGCAATTCCGTAAATGGAAATATATTTGATAATTCCTTTAATTTTTCATATCTCTCTAATTGTTTTAATCTTTGGATCCGTGCATTTGAAGGTAAGAACGTCCATCTTGACCGATCTCCATCATAGTCAAATTTTCTATCCTTAATAGCTTTAATTTCACCTAAAACGAGGTCTCCTCTTCCGTGATTTAATCGAGTTGTTGTTCGCATCATGACTAAAGTCTGATGCTCTTCTGAGAAATCAAAAGCATATTTTATTACATCCTTTGCTTCTTGGATGTTTATTGCTTCAAAAACTGGACATAGGGCATGCATTCCATAATACCGATTATCTTGTTCGTTTTGACTTGAGTAACAATTTGGATCATCAGCAGATAATACCACAAAACCACCATGCGCTCCAGCATAAGTAGCTGTCATGAATGCATCAGCTGCAACATTCAATCCTACATGCTTCATGCAAGCAAACGCTCGAGCATTACACATTGAAGCTCCCATGGCAACCTGAAATCCAACTGCTTCATTGATGCTCCATTCAATTTGGAAAGTGGGCCTAATTTGATGAATTCTTGTTAAAGTCTCCATTATTTCAGAAGAAGGAGTGCCTGGATATCCCGATGCAACATGTATGCCTGCTTCAAAAATACCTCTTGCTAAGGCTTCATTACCTAAAACAACACCTTTTTCATTTACTTTATCTAACGCATAAAAAGGAACGCTCATAGTAATACACTAAATTTTATTTATATTTTTTTAAATTTTGAACCTATTTCAGCACCCATTTCAAAAGCTTTGAGATTTACATCTAATGCTTTCTTAGGAACGAATTGTTGAACGGTCTCTTTCAAAACACCTTTAGAAATGGGTAATTTATTTACTCCTGATAGTACTCCCAATAATACGACATTTGCAGTTAGTATATTTCCTGCTTCTATTGCTAATTTATTAGCATCAAGAATCATGACATTATTAGAAATAGAGCGAATGTCTTTTTCAATTGATTCGACATCAGGGTATTCCCATTCGTTAAATGCTTCAATTGCACCAAACGGACAAACCTCATCAACGATACATTGAATGCAACCTGTACAAGACTCTAAAACCCTACAATATCCATTAACTACAATTCTAGACCGACCGGGAATTAATGTGTAATAATGCTCGTTTTTGGAATCGAGAAAGACTTCATTTGGGATGCAATGTGAAACACAATTTCCGCAACCTACACATTTTTCAAAATCAATTTTTAAAGATCTATGAGTTAAAACCGAAGGGGAAACAACAGCGTTTTTTGAAGTAATGATGAAGGTATCTTTATTCACAAAGTGTAGGTTTCTTAACGCTTCTGAAATCTCGAAAGCTATGAGAACATCTAAATCCCCTTCTATCATAAATGGTCCTTCTAAGGTTTTTCCAAATCTTAAATAAGAAGATACTGCTCCTCCTCTCTGTGACATTCCATGAGTCTCCGCTGTTCTTACCTTAAATCCTTCCTTTAAAGCTGACCAGCCGAGGATCATCGATGCTCTTATGACGCCTGTACCGCCTATACCAACGCATAAAGCGTTATAATTTTCTTTCTCGGAAATTATTTTTTGATCCTTGATGTTACCTTTATTTTCGATTTCTGTAGCCATATATTACCATACTTGATTCTTATTAAAATGTTGAAAACATGCTTTCTATTAAATGATATGAATATACTCACTATTAAAAAAATTAAGAGAAATTTTAACTTTGCTTTTATTCAAAAAAAGATAATAAAAAAAGAAAATCATTTTATTATAACGTTTTAATTCCATTATTATTGAGTATTCCAACAGCTTTTTCATTGTTGTCAACCCTTAGAACAATCATGGCATTTTCCCTTATTAATGTAGAATATAAATATTCGATGTTTACATTGTTATCTCCAAGGATTTTAGCAACTTCATGAAGTGCACCAGGTTTGTCCGGCACCTCCACGGCAACAACATCCGTAAGTGTGGTAAGGTAATTATTTTCTTTTAATACCTTGACACATTCGTCGGTTTTATCAACTAATATTCTGAGTATCCCAAAATCGGCAGTTTCTGAAACGCTTAATGCTTTCAAGTTAATATGATTTTCCAATAATACTTGGGTAAACTTGGCCAGAATTCCTGGAGTGTTAGATAAAAATACAGAAATTTGTTTTAACATTTTTTTTCCTCCTATATGTTTTTAGATCTTTTATCTATTACATGCTTTGCTTTTCCTTCAGTACGTGGTAATGTTCCTGGAGCGACTAGTTCTACGCTTGCTTTTACTTGTAAAATACTGAATAGCTTATTTTCGATATCGTTTTTAAATTTCTCTAAAACTTTCATTTCGTCAGAAAATGTATCTGGCGTAAGTTCTACTTGAACTGATAGGGAATCTATGATATCTCTTTGAACAATTATTTGATAATATCCTGCGACTCCCGGAATTTGCATCAAAGCATGTTCAATTTGCGATGGAAAGACATTAATTCCTCTTACAATTAACATATCGTCAGCACGACCAGTAACTTTTCTCATTCGACAGTGCGTCCTGCCACATTTGCATTTCTCTTTAGAAATTCTCGATATATCGTAAGTTATGTAGCGAATTAGGGGGATCCCTGTCTTTTCCAAAGTTGTAAAAGCAAGTACTCCTTCTTCTCCTTCAGCTACAGGTTCGTATGTTTCTTTATCCAATATTTCAACAATAAAGTAATCTTCCCAGATGTGCATGCCATCCTTTTCTTCACATTCCACGGAAACTCCTGGGCCATATATTTCACTTAGACCATAGATATCATATGCGTCAATTTGTAATACTTCCTCGATTGTTTTTCTGAGATTGTCTGACCATGGTTCTGCTCCACAAATAGCTTTTTTTAACGCTAATTTTGAGACATCAATTCCTTGACTCTTAGCATATTCAGCAATATAGAGAGCATAACTCGGAGTACATGTTATTACAGTTGAGCTAAAATCTTGCATTATCATTAATTGTCGTTCAGTATTTCCTCCTGAGATGGGAATAACAGAACATCCAACTTTCTCAGCACCATAATGAAAACCAAGCCCTCCTGTAAACAAGCCATATCCATAGGCGTTCTGTACTACATCTTTATGCGTGATCCCAGGCGCCATCACGGTTCTCGCCATTAATTCAGTCCAATCGTCAATATCCTTACGAGTATAAGATACTACTGTAGGTTTTCCCGTAGTACCTGATGATGCGTGAATTCTAACAATTTCATCAAGGGAAACTGCATTTAATCCAAAGGGATAATGATCTCTCAAATCTGTCTTTAATGTAAGGGGTAACTTAGTGATATCTGCAACATTCTTTATATCTTCAGGCTTGATCCCTTTTTCATCAAATTTTTTTTTATAAAAGTCTACATTCTCGTAGACATATTTTGCAAGTTTCTGTAATTTTTCTCCTTGTAGCTTCTCTAATTCCTCTCGAGGCATCGTTTCAGCTTTCTCATTCCAATATACAGTCATTTTACATGCTTCTCCTTTTATTCATGTTTAAAATGAATAAAAGAAAATATCATTCTTCTAAATTAAATGTTTACCATTTTATTGTGAAAAATGACTGATTTTTAAAATCATATCAAAAAAAAATATGGTTGAAATCCCATTTTTTAAAGATTTCAAGATAATAATTTTGAAAATCTCGCTCTAAAAAATGAAAATGGGTATAAAATGGGAAAAGCTTTAAATACTTCAAAATTTAACACTATAATTATATTAATTTTTAAACTGGCATATAATGCGAATTCACGCAGTTTTAAAGTTAATAAAATCGAAAATAATTTAGATAAAAAAAAAAAAAATAAAAAACTAGTTGATGAAATATGTTTCATTGGACAATTTGGGCAGGGATTATTGTCGGATTAGCAACCGTCGTGTTGTCGATAATATATACTGTTCTTAAAGATGAACAAAAGGAAAAAATAAAGAATTGGTTTCTACAACCTGAGGAGGGTGCATAAAAATGTTATTTCAACTTGATCTCACGGGAATGGTTGCTTTTTGGATTATGTTTATTGGATATCTTGTTTTCTTAGCGGTTGCAGGATTATATGCCAAGAAAAAAACCAAAACCTTAGAAGATTTTATGGTTGCAGGGCGAAAAATTGGGCCTATCCTACTTGGGTTATCATTTGGCGTCACTTATTTTAGTGCAGTAATGATTGTAGGTGGAGGTCAATTTTCATGGCTATGGGGTATTGGTGTAGTGTGGGTTGCATCAATAGATGTTTTAGTCGGTGTCTTTCTTGTTTTTATTCTCTTTGGAGCTAGAACCAAGAGGTTAGGTGCACACTTTGAATCGATGACTATGTCACAATTTTTAAGCAAAAGATATCAAGACCCAAAATTACAAACATTTACATCTGTAGTAATCTTGGTTTTTGAAACTATATATCTCGTAAGTATATACATGGGTCTTAGCCTTTTACTAAGCGTAACAATGGCAGACCTTGGAGATATAGCTTATCTTATTGCTGTAATTATTTGTGGTGCCATTACCGTCATTTATCTTAACGTTGGGGGCGCCCATGGCGCAATATTTACGGACGCAGCTGAGAGTATCATTATGCTTGTTGGCGTTTTACTGATATTTGGCTTCGGAATTGCTGCTGTGGGAGGTCTCACCGGATTCCTCACTGGCTTAGGACAAATAGAGTCTGCAGAGTTAACTACTGGTGCATTAACCACTTTTACTGGTGCTGGTGGTTTTGGAGTAATTGGATACATATTAGTTACTTCATTCGGAGTCTGGGGAATGCCCCAAATGATTACACGTTTCTATACTGCTGAAAAGGGAAAGAGCAGAACCATTAAATGGGGATTGGTTATTTCTTGCGTATGGGCATTTATTGTCGCCATTTTTGCATGGTTTAACGGAGCAATTGCAAGGTCATTGTTCTTTCAAACCGATCCAGCAACATATGCTACCGTAGCAGCAGGTAAAGGAGCTTCAGCAGTGCCTTATTTGATGATTGCTGTATTGCCTCCAATTTTGGTTGGATTATTTATGGCAGCAATTGTGGCAGCTTCCTTAACAACAGGAGAAAAAGTAATCATGATGGCTGCAAGTGGGTTCTCAATTGATGTATATCAGAAGAAAACGGGTGCAAGTGACGATAAAACCCTTAAAATCACCAGAATAACAACCACTATTATCGTAGTTGTTGCAGTGATTTTGGCGTTAACTAAACCCGCGGCTGTATTAGCGTTGTGTATGTTTGCTTGGGCCGCGATGGCTGCAACTACATTAATTCCTTACGTGTTCGGACTATTTTGGAAAGGCGGAACTGCAAAAGCAGCTCTTTGGAGTGGTGCAATTGCGCTTATAATGGCAATTCTCTGGTTTATTCTATTTAGAAGCGGAGCTCCAGATTTCTGGGCGGCTTTTGGCTTAGTATATCCTTCAATATTGGGAGATATCGCGAGCATACAAATATTTGAGTATACACTTGGAGATTTATCTACAGTGACCATCACTTTAGGATCAATACACGAGTTCATTATTTCGCAAGTAGCAGCATTAATTGCGTTTCCATTAATCTCCCACTTTACTAAAGGTTCTAAACCATCTGGTGAATTTATCTCGGAAATATTTAAAATAATGAAAACAAAGGAAACTGATCGATAAAAACATAAAGCAAAGGAAAGGAATAATTATTTCTATTATCCTTTTTTTTATATTTATATTTTTTTTTCTTTTATCAGTGAACAAATTTTGATATATTGATAATTTAAAAATGAAATAACAAGAATATCTCTTCTTTAGAAATGTAAAAAACTAATAATAAAAAATAAAATTTTCTCTATTAGAATTGCTATCTATTATTAGTTATTTTTTTCTTTCATCATTTTTAACCATCCTTTATAACCATCGGGACGATCTCTGATGTCTTGAGTTCTAATGGCTTTTCCTTGTTGCCTCGGAAGAGTTCCGGGATCAAATAATGTGACATTTATGCCTAAGAATGTTGCTTCTCGTAGATTCTTTTCCAATTCCTTTTTTGCTTTATTTTTATCTATGTCTGGGTTAACTTCAACATTCACGGTAACTGTATCCATCACGCCGACAGTATGATAAACTATCAAGTAAATATCAGTAAAGTACTTTGATAAATTAAATATTTCCTCCTCTAACATCGAAGGATACACGTTTACACCTTTAATAACATGCATGTCGTCTTTTCGACCCTTAATTCTGTCCATCATGAAACCAGTTCTTCCGCACGGGCACTCGCTCTTATAAAGCGCTGTTATGTCACCAGTTCGATACCTGAATATTGGAAGTGCTTCCTTGCGTAAACTGGTCATTACCAGTTCTCCTGTTTCTCCTAGAGGTAAAACTTCGCCAGTTTTTGGATCTATTATTTCTGGATAAAAATAATCTGACCAAATATGCAATCCATTTTGTTCTTGACATTCTACCGAGGGTCCAGGACCATAACATTCGGTCATCCCCCAGTTATCATAAGCTTTAATTCCCAGGCGATCTTCAATGGTTTTCCTCGTGGATTCTGCCCACCCTTCGGCACCAAACATTCCATACTTGAGAAATAAATCTTCCTTCTTAACGCCTTCTTCTTCTATAACTTGTGCCAATCTCAATCCAAACGAGGGAATCCCGTGAATGGCCGTTACTTTAAAGTTTCTAAAGAATTCAAGCTGTCGGGAGGTCATCCCCGGACCAAAAGGAATCAGCATTGCTCCCAAAACCGTACATCCTTGAGCGTATCCAAAACCTCCCGTAAATAAACCCGAGGAAGTAGTGTTTTGGAAAACATCATCTTTTGTCATTCCGATTGCTCCCAAGTTTCGAGCACACAGATAACTCCAATCATCTAGATCTTGTTGATTATAAAATCCACAAGTAGGTTGATGACCAGATGTACCGCTTGTAGCGTGCATTCTAACTAAATCTCCTTTAGGTACACATACTAGTTTATCAGGAAAGCTGTCGAGAAAATCTGTTTTTAACATGTAAGGGACCTTTTCAAAATCTTTCACTGATTTAATGTCACCTGGATTTATACCTGCTTCTTGACATCGCTTTTTTATGAATGGAATTTTATCATAAAGCCTTTGAAGGGTCCACCTGCCTCGCTTGAGAAAGTTTTCTTCAAGTTCATTCCATGGCGTTTTCTCTCTTTTTTCGTCAAAGTAATTATATTCCAATTATATCATCTCGTCTAAATATAAAATTATAATGATCAATTATAGGATTTTATTAAATATATAGTTTGAATTAGTTTTCTATTAATTCAAAATGAAAATCACAAATTTCATCTCCAGTTCCGAGAAATTTGTTTCTCTGTAATTTAATATTGGGATTAAATTCTTCTAGAGCTGGCTCGTAGAAAGGAATACACATGTCAATGCATATTGCTTTTATTTTATCGTGGCGTTCAGGATTTCTATCCATCGCTGCTTTATAGGGACAGGTTGTGATATGAATTAATGCTTCGTTTGTTTCATTTTTAATAATTTCGTATTCATATCCTTCACAGCTCCAGCAGAAAGATATCACTTCGATTAAATCTTTAAGTGTGTTTGTTTCAATTTTTAAATATCTTTTAACTCGCCTAAATATAATCTTATAAAGCCTCTGCCATACGATAATATCAATTTTTAACGCTGCGTTAAAGTCGAATTCGTTTTCTACCTCAACCATCCATAATCCATCTAATGTAAAGAAATTTCTTTCAAAAAAGAATAGTCTATCTTCTTTAGAGACTTGTTTAGTAATTTTTACCACATCTGTTGGTTGTTTTATGATTTAAATAATGATTAAACAACTTCTAAATTAGGATCGTGAGGTTTTCCAGTGCGGTATAGCGTGCTCAACATCGTCGCAATTATTGTGCGATTGCCATCTATCTCAGTATATATATCAAAAAGATATGTACCAATTTTTCGAGTTTGCTTTATTAACTTACCTTCCACAATGAGAATATCGTCGGATTTTGGACTGGCGTGGTAATTGATCGTACAATCTAAAGCAACGCTAATGTTGTTCTGATTATTACCAATAAGAGAAAATGCAACATCGGCTAATCCATAGATTGCTCCTCCATGAGGTCTTCCATTAAAATTATTCATTTCGGGTTTAAGTTGCATGTGCATCTTTATAGTATTCTCTGTCAAGTCATCTAAGATTATGCCATAATTTTTCGCATAATTATCATTCTTGAATTTTTCCGTAATCACGTCTAATTTATTCATTCTTGATCTTTTTCTACACGGTTAATTAAATTAATATATTGAAAGAATTGTCATTTCAAAATAAATATCACCAATTATTTAAACTAAATAAAAATTTGGAAAATCCACTTAGAATTCATAAATTAAAATAAAAAGAAAAAAAGAAATTACGCTCCGTTTACGATTTTACACTTGGGCGCATAAACATCTTGAACGGCATAATTATTAAAATTAATGCTGTAATGATCTCTCCAACGAGCTTTTACGTCTTGAAGCATTGCTTCCATGTGCGTTTCTTTTATCTTTCCTTCAGCGCAGATCGTAGTTCCCATAGGCGTTGCGAGGATCTCACCGTCCTTTACAACGATTTGCCCTTCTTTTATGGTATAAGCCGCATTTGAAAATGCTTTCTCTACCGCGTTACCATCGATTTTCTTTGGATCTAAGTTATAGATTGAAACGTCTCCAATACCGCCAACGCCTAAATGACCTCGATCTTTTAATCCTAATGTTTTAGCATTACCCGCTCGAGTAATTATGCAGAGTTCGTTTAAAGTATATTCTCTATCAAGATCGCCCAAATGACTGGCAGTAGCTGCTTTTTTACTGCAACTTTCAAGCATCTCATTTCGGGATTTTTTATCCATTAACCATTTAAACACTAAGGGATATTTAAAGAAAGGACCGCCATTTGGGTGGTCTGTTGTCATGGCAACTTGATATGGATCGTTTATCATGAGCAAGAGTTCTAGTCCAATTGCCCATTGGACAGCATTTACCCCATTAGCTTTACTGAAGAAGTATGGAGTGATCCCTGATCCAGATTCCCCTTCGATTTGTCCATTAACCCATTTAACTCCTGGCTTTGCCCCCCAAGGACTCATGCCCCCTAAATGATGTAGAGCAAATTCCCACGGGCCATCACCAGTCATTGTAGTAGTGGCGTATTTAGTGAAGATAACTTGCCCCACATCTAAAGACATGTGTTTATGAGTGTTTACATATTCCGCAACTTGCGAGGCTCCCGATTCGAAATTACCCCAATTCTCTCCTGCATATGCATTAAACTGGCAATGAGTAATGTGAAGCGACCTTTCTTTTCCACCTGTAGGTTCAATGCCTTCGCATAGTTTAAATGTATCGAGCGAGTGGGATATGTTTCCTGGGTGTCCAAGGTTATTACAATGAACATGAATTGAATGGGGTAATTCTAACATTTCGTTTGCTTTTGCCAAGCTTTCAACAATATCTTTTGGAGTCACACCCCAATGATACACGTCGTCGTCAATGCTTTCACAATTTTTGCCCCATGCCCAATTTTCAACTCCGCCAGGATTTACGATTTTTACAGCATAACCTTTTGTAGATTTCATTATCCAGTTAATATAAGCAGCTAGTTTTTCAATATTCCCTTCCTTTACGAATTCCATAACATACCAGTTATTTCCAAATAAAGGCATTGCTAATTTATCAAGAATAGGAAGACTGTTAAATTCTTCATGCGTATGTCGAGCTTCTAATAATGGCATTGCTGGTTCGGCAACCGTGGTATATCCCATTTGAGCATATCTATATCCAGTAACCCAAGTAGAGGGAACTGCGAATCCACTTCCTCCTCTCGTTAATTTTGTCCTGCTTACGTTATATTCTGGAGGTTTATCTTCTGGTCTTAAAGATCTACCAATATTCACTTTTGTTCCCGCAATATGGGTGTGAATATCCACACCACCAGGCATAATAATCATTCCAGAAGCGTCAACGATTTTGGCATCTCCTTCATCGACCTTCTCGACAATTACTCCGTCTTTAATATGAATCTCTTTTTTCTCACCGTCAATGTTATTTAACGGGTCGTAGATTAAACCATTTTTTATTATTATTGAGTCTTTCATGAGAGTATTCCTTAGTTGTAGCTATTGTTTCTATATTTTATATTTTAATTCTATTGATGAATTAATTCTAATATCTAAAATAATCTAGGATTTTTATAATATCTTATTTTATTACAAAAGTCTTTATATGAGAATTAATTTAATTAAATTGAGGTAATTAGAATCAGATGATAATCCGCAGATTTCAATGATTTACATTGCTTAAAATTATTAAAAAAAACAACAAAAACAGGTGATGCATAGAAAATGCAAGTAAAACCAAAAACAATAGAAATTGACGATAGTGGCACTGGTGATTTAGTCGGTGACGCATTTATCGGACTCCACGTTATTGAAACAGGAGAAATAATCTTTCGTGGAATACCAGTGGGGATGTATAATAAAGAAAATCATAAAAACCGCGAATCTTTTAAATATATTTTAAAGATGGTAAAGAGCGGACTTAAAGCATTAAACTTTAACAAAGAATGCGATATAATTCAAATATGCCGAGGAAACTGTTTTGATCTCGTGCGTGAATGGTTTGATGAAGAAGGAATAAAGCACGAACCCGCGATAGTAGAAGGAAAACTTCAAGACGCAGTAGAGGGACGTTTAATAGACCATCTTCGAAAATTGGGAGTAAAATCCCCTAATTTAACAACAGAAGCAGGTATCAAGCGCTTTTTTGTATTGTTCAACTGGGTAGCTCGAGATTTGCCTTCTCGCGAAAAATATGTGAAAATAGGATTTCCCTCTTGGCCTAAGAAGTGGCGTGAAATTGCCATTAATAAGTCCAGAATGCGGAACAACAAAAATCCTAGAGAGAAGAAAGCGTTAAGGAAGCAAATAAACGATAGAGCAAACGAAATTCTTAATATCGTTTAAAAACAAGATTTAGAGATCAAAGAAGTTCATAGCTCTGGTCCAAAACTATCTGACATGGCTTCGAACGCATCTCCTAATTCCTTGAATGCGCCCATCATTGCATCAATCATTTTTTTAAAGAAATCACCGAAGAACATGTCATTTAAGAGCTTATAAACCTTCTTATAATCCTTTTTGTTTTTCATCTTGATAACGATATATTTTTTATCTTGATTCATTTCAATATCACAGTCAAGAGGAGTGTCTCTTCCGAGAAATTTACCAAAAGAGCGCTTCATATCCTCCTCATCTTTTAACACGTCTCCAACCATCTGGTTTTCTTCTATATTTTCTGCGAGGATGGTAATTTTAACAGATAAATCATCCTTGAATTTTTCCAGTTTAACTGCTTTTTGAAGCTCTTCTTTTATTTCATCCCAATTAAAGTCTTTTATTTCCATTTTATATCATCGAAAAAAAAATTGTTAAAGAAATTATAATTTTCATATATTTTAACTATTTGTTGTACTTGAAAACAAAGCATCATTTACTACCCTGATAAATCTCCATTAGTTTTTCAATATCTATAGGGCCATTCACATTAATGAAAGTAATAAGATTCTCGTCTAAAGGTTTAATCTCATATTCAATAGGTATATAATTAACCTTCCAATTATCGTTAACGAGATTAGTTAGCTTATAGGTCTCATTTATTAAGGATTCTTTGGCTTGTTCGAAAGCTTCTTTCACGGGATAAATTGCAAATAAAGGTTCTAAAAAGCCATTTTCCCATCTTGGGATATAACAATCATATCCTTCAGCTTGCCTGAGCATTAAATCTACAATCTCGAATTTAATTAAAGGAGAATCGCACGAAAAAGTGAAAGCTTTTTCATAATCATGCTTACTAAGTTCTTTAAAAGCAGAATATAACCCAATCATGGGCGTCCGTAGGTCCTTATCTTCTAATAATTCCATGTTATCAGAGATAAAAGAAATATTTTCAGTAAAATTAATTCTTTCTTTATATTCATCAATTTGCTCTTGCGCGTGAGCTACTAGAAATATGTCTCGTTCAAATTTATACAGAGTTTCAAGTTGATAAGATATGAGAGGTTTTCCTAAAAAATCAAAAATCCCCTTATCACTCCCGAAACGGGTACTCTTACCACCTATCAATATAACGAAGGCAATATTTTGATTTCTCACGCTCATAACTTACACTTTCTGGAGATTATAAAAATAGTATAATCGACTTATACTTCAATACAATTAATTATTAATAATTGTTTTTAATTTAATTAATTGAGTAAATCAAAAAAGGTTCTCTTTACCTAAAAAAATCATGGTTTCTAAAGAAAAAAAGATTAGGAGAGATAAACCCGTAGAACAATGTGCTGTTTTTGGTGTAACTTGTGATGATATAGGATTTTCTATATCTAAATATTTATATAGTGGATTAATTGCGTTACAACATAGGGGTCAAGAATCAACGGGGGTATCAGTTCTTAAAACAGGAGGAACAGGTATTTATACATACAAAAAAAAGGGGCTTGTTTCTAAAGTATTAAATAAACCCCAATTAGCTCAACTTTGGGGAAATGTTGGAATAGGGCATAACAGGTATGCAACAACTGGTGCCACGGAATATTCTTCAACTCTTTATTTACAACCATTTCACTTTAAAAATAATGAAATCGAGTTTTCTATAGCTTTCAATGGTACAATACCTGTTTATGATGACATTAAAGAACGAATGGACGATATGGGTCGTGTTTTCCTGACTAATACTGATACTGAGGTAATGGCTCAATTAATTGCTTCAATTGCCTTAGGAACTGAAGATTGGGTTGAAGTTTTAAAGGTTGCTAGTAGATTTCTTGAAGGATCTTATTCTCTAATATTGTTAACTGCTGCTGGAGATATTTACGCTATGAGAGATCCCTTAGGCTTTAAACCTTTATGTATCGGAGAATTAAAAACAGAGAAGAGAAATTTGTATTTTGTTGCATCAGAATCTTGTGCTATCGATGCTGTTGGAGGGAAATTTTTACGCTCTGTTAAGCCTGGTGAAATACTTCATTTAAGCCATCAAAAAGACATACATACAGAATTGGTATTGAAGGAAAGTAGAACCGCTCTTTGTCAATTTGAATTTGTATATTTTGCTCGTCCTGATTCTGTGATTGATGATATTTATGTTGCAGAAGCAAGAATGAATTTAGGAAAGAATTTAGCTAAAAGAGATCCAATTTTAAAGGATACAAGTATAAAGAAAAATGCAATTGTCGTACCCGTTCCAGATTCAGGGAGAGGTGCTGCTGTTGGGTATTCTTCTGAATCTGGTGTGCCATATGTTGAAGGGTTAATGAAAAATCGTTACGTATGGAGAACATTCATAATGCCTGGTCAACAGAAAAGAAAAGCAGCAGTAAGGGAAAAATTAAATCCAATGAAGAGTGCGATTAAAGGAAAAGATGTAATCTTAATAGATGATTCAATCGTACGAGGCACAACTACTAAGCAAATTGTTAAATTAATTAGAGGGGTTGGTGCAAAATCAATAAATGTCCGTATTAGTTGTCCGCCTGTAGAAAGTGCATGTTATATGGGAATAGATTTTCCTACTCGGGAAGAATTAATTGCAGGAAAGAGTAAAAAGTTATTTGGAGATTCTTATATTGAAGAAATAAGGAAAAAAATAGGTGCGGATACTTTAGTATACCAAACAATTGATGACTTGGTAAAATCAATCGGATTAAATAAAAACCAATTATGTTTAGCTTGTTTAACTGGAGAATATCCGATTAAAGCAATTAGTACAATAGCAGCAAAAGATATTTTAGATAAAACGAATAGGAAGAATACTTGTTAGATTTTTAAAATAAATTACTCTACACCATCCCAGCAATAAGTACACAGTTTTTCCTTTGGTAAACCTATTGCCTTTATCAAATCTTCAAGTCTTTGGTATTTTAAAGTTGTTAAATTTAAATTCTTCCTTATTACCTCTACCATGGCTTTATATTTTTCTGAATCTTGATCAGCATATTCTGATGGATCGTCTATATCTTTTCCGAGTAGTTCCTTTATAGCCCATCGTCCTGCCAAATCTAATACGGAACGAGATCGAGAGAAGTTAATGAACTTGCATCCATAGATTAGGGGCGGACACGCAGGTCTCATGTGGACTTCCTTAGCACCAGAATCAAATAACCTCTGAACTTGCTTCCTTAATTGTGTTCCTCTTACAATCGAATCTTCGCAGAATAATAACCTCTTTCCTTCAATCAATTCTTTGATTGGGATGAGTTTCATCTTCGCTACTTGGTCTCTAATGGTTTGAACTTGTGGCATAAAGCTCCGTGGCCACGTTGGAGTATATTTCACAAATGGTCTTGAAAAATAAACACCTGCTTCGCTTGAATATCCCAAACCGTGAGCTGTTCCAGAATCGGGGATACCTGCAACATGATCAATTTCGACATCATCATTTTTTGCTAAATATGAACCACATCTATATCGTACATATTCAACATTTATCCCTTCATAACTTGAAGCAGGATAACCATAATAAACCCATAAGAAAGAGCAGATTTGCATTTGATCACCCGGTGGGACTTTTTGTTCAACTCCCTTTTTACTCATGCAAACAACTTCCCCAGGACCGAGATAATTTGTGATTTTATATTTAAGGTTTGCGAACGCGCATGTTTCCATCGCTACAGCATACGACCCGAGTTTCTCTCCTATAACGAGTGGAGTTCTCCCTAGTTTATCTCGAGCGGCATATATACAATTCTCTGTTAATATCAGTAAGGTACACGATCCATCGATTTTTTCATGGACTTTCTTTATCCCTTCTTCAAAGGTACTGCCTTGATTAATTATTATTGCAATCATTTCCGTGGGACTAATTTCTCCACCGAGCATTTCTGAAAAATGCATTCCACTCTCTAAAGCCTCTTTTGCTAAAACTTCTAAATTATTAATCTTTCCTACAGTGCAGATTGCAAATATACCTAGATGTGAGTTAATTATTAAAGGTTGCTCATCTGTATCGCTAATAACACCTATCCCTTTTGTACCATGCATGCTTTTTATTTCTTTTTCAAACTTTGAACGAAATTGTGATGTCGTGATGTCTTTAATAAACCTTTGAATACCCCCTGAGTTTTTTACGGCTAATCCTCCCCTAATAGTTCCTAAATGAGAATGATAATCCGTGCCATAAAAAAGATCCTCAACACAGTCAGCATTAGATATAACTCCAAATAATCCACCCATTTAATATTACCCTAAATGATAATTAATTCACTTTATGATTTATAGTTAAAAAACTCTAAATTTATGAAATATAGGATGAAATGTTTAAAAAATGAAATTATTAATCTGATATGAAAAATTAAAAAAAGATACTATACAATAATGTAGAATAGTAATACTTCTCTCATTTCTTACAGAAGTCTATGAAATTTTGATACATCTTGATTCCATGCTTACTTGACTTTTCAGGATGAAATTGGGTTGCTACAATGTTATTTTTACTAATTATAGAACAATATTTAATATCTCCATACTGAGTCAAGCCGACAATATTCTCTTCATTTCTTGGTACAACATAGAAACTATGCACGAAATAGAAATAAGAGTTGTCTGGTATTCCTTGAACTAAAAAATGTCCCTTATCAATGAAATCCACGCTATTCCATCCTATTTGGGGGACCTTGTCAACCTTCAAAATATCAAACTTGACTACATCACCTTCAATAAAATCTAAACCATCATACTCTCCCATTTCGGTGCTTTTTGAACATATTAATTGTTGCCCTAAACACACTCCAAAGAACGGGGTACCGTTCTTTACAATTTGTTCGATTATAGGCACAAGTTTTTTTTGCTTTAACTGCTTCATGGCATCTCCAAATGCCCCTACACCTGGTAAGATAACACCATCAGCGTTAAGTAAAATTTTTGAATCGTCAGTTATTATCGATTCTATGTTCAAGTGTTTTAAACACTTGTAAATGCTTTTTAAATTACCCCTCTCGTAATCTATGATCGCGATACTAAATGGCATTGTTTATACCCTCATTGGAATTCCTGCTTTTACACACTGTTTTTTTACTACCTCTATTGGGTATTCATTATAGTGAAATATTGAAGCAGCTAATGCTGCATCAGCTTTACCAAGAGTAAATGCGTCAATGATGTGTTGAGGATTTCCAGCCCCTCCAGAGGCAATAATAGGAACATCTAATCTTTCGCTAAAAGATTTTGTTAACTCCAAATCGTATCCCTCCCTAACTCCATCCATATCCATTGAAGTTAATAAAATCTCTCCACAGCCCATACCTGTAGCTTCTTCTCCCCATAATATTGCATCTTTTCCCGTCGGTGTTCTTCCCCCGTTAATGTAGACTTCCCACCAGCAATAGGCGTTTGCTGTTTTTACTACAACTTTGTCTTTAGCTGCTTCTGGAGAATCGACATGAACTCTTTTAGCATCAATCGCTGTTACAATACATTGAGAACCAAAAATCTTAGCACCTTCTGTAATCAATTCTGGGTTATTTATCGCAGCTGTGTTTAAAGAAACTTTATCCGCACCTGCCCTTAAAATCTCCTTAATATCGTCAACAGATCTTAATCCACCACCTACAGTAAACGGTATAAATACCTGCTCTCCTGTTTGTTCAACCAAATCAATTAATATTTTTCTTTTATCAGAAGATGCCGTGATGTCTAAAAAGACCAGCTCGTCAGCACCCTGCTCGTCGTAATAGGTTCCTAATTCTACAGCATCTCCAGCGTCTCTTAGATTAAGGAATTTAGTCCCTTTAACTACTCTTCCTTCGGTAACGTCTAAACAGGGAATAATTCTTTTTGTAAGGGGCATTATTTGAACTAAATATTTGTTTTAATCTAATACATTAAATAAAACAAAATATTTGAGATTTTCTATAATCTCATATTTATTCCATTTTTTATGCAATATTCCTTACATTCTTTAATACTTATTTCTCTAAAATGAAATATTGATGCTGCTAACGCCGCTGAAGCTTTTCCGATGGTAAAGGCTTCCAGAATATGTTGAAGCGTTCCTGCACCCCCAGAGGC
>Ga0180433_10002687_pt1 | contig 27021 bp, 16 predicted proteins | sample SS_ome_8_FD_132980 | JGI IMG/M metagenome (GOLD analysis project Ga0180433, IMG submission 132980) | Hypersaline lake sediment archaeal communities from the Salton Sea, California, USA - SS_1_D_1 metaG | ecosystem: Environmental > Aquatic > Non-marine Saline and Alkaline > Hypersaline >... | reverse complement strand
GCTGGACCCTGGATAATTTTTTTTCCATCTTATTCTTCTCAGCTTTAGTAATGTATTTAACTTTCGGCTCTTTTAATGTCTCAGGTGATTCCGAATAATACTGGAAAAAATTAAAGCTAAGTATTTTTCCGATATTGAAAAGAAGTTTTGAATCAAGGGATTCACGATCAAAAATATCATATACATTTTGTGGTGAACGGTTGATACGGCGTGAGAATTCGGCTTTTGTCATGCCAATGCTTTCGAGCCGTTCTTTTATTTTTTTACCTATATGAATAATCATAATACAATTATCAAAAATATTTTTTCAGGTATGACATTCCTGAATTCAATATTATTTGATGTATTATACGGTATTATTTTACAGGTGTGAGATAATTTTTATTAAGGCATGGCAATATGTTATAAACCTAATAAAATTGCTCTATAAAAAATAAATGATCACATTCCGGAATCCGGAATCCGTAATACAAAGTAGGTGTGCAAATTAATAAAGCGTAGTAACCACTATTTCTTCTTCCCCTGTTTCCCCTCGTGTATCAGTAACTTTAAACATGAATACTTCGTCTCCTCCCAGTGGATTTGCTATGAGTTCATAAGTATGACAGAAAGCGGTTGATTCTGTTGAAGTATCGGCAATTATTGTTATAACACTGTCAAATTCTCTTGTAATATAAATATTTTGAAGTTGTGCATAGCTTATCAGATTTGAATATGCCAGAACATTGATATAAAACGTATCATTGGTGCCCAGGGTAGTATCTGACCAGATATACCCTGCGCTGTCATTGAGCATTATAACAGGATCCAGGTCTTTTGTTGAGATAACAAGTTTCTTTGTTGTCTGCTCACGTCCCTTATCCCAGGCAGTAATGACAAATGTCTCAATGCCATCTTCTTCCTGGGCTGTCAGATCCCATGAGTATGTAAATTCAGGGTCGTACATTGTAGTATCAAAAACAGTGATATTACCGTTGTCGCGGCATAGCATCACTCTTATAATGTCTTTTCCTGTTTCGGGGTTCTGTGAGGCGTTTATCCCGATCTTTAATTCGCTGCCGAGGTTCACTATTGAATTGTGGTATATATATCCCGAGTCTGATATAAAGGCTATTTCCGGCCCTTCGTTCATATCGGGATCATAGTCATCAAAATCATCGTAATAGTCTCTGCATGAAGAAAAAATGAATAAAAACAGGATTGCCGGATACAGTAGTCGAATGAGCTTTTGCATAATGATCAGATTTTTCAGAAAAAGCAGCAAGAATTGTACCAAATTCAGCCCCATCCCCAATATTTGGTAATGTCAAAGTCAAAAGACAAAAGACAAAGTCAAAAGACAAATAGCAAAAGGCAAAACGAATAACAAAAGACAAAAGACAAAGTCAAAAATTATAAGTTATCAATCCTTTCAATCTGTTTCAATCAATCTCATCAATCTGTTTCAATCAATCTCATCAATCTATTTCAATCAATCTCATCAATCTATTTCAATCAATCTCATCAATCTTTTTCAATCAATCTCATCAATCCGTGATGCGTGATGTGTAATAAGTGATTAGTAATCGGAACTTAGAGTCCAAATTATCACATTTCCAAATTTCCAAATTATTTTTTATACTCAAACTCTATATAATCATTATTGTCATCATAAGGCAGGTCAACGGTTGTAACATAAACATCAGTGATCTTAATAACGGCATAATCATTGCCTCCCCTTAATTTTGCCACGTAATATTTCCCTATGCCTGCGTTCGTTATTGCCGAAACCGGGGTTCCGGATGAATATGCATCAGGAACATTAAGGGTTGTGGCATTATTATAAATACTTGCTGATGTTTCGACATACAGTGTATTGTTAAGTGCTTCCCATCCGCTGACCCAGTTATTATTATCCGTGACAACCGTTGTCTGGTTCATCATATCTTTTATATCGTCATTGGATGAAGTGTATGCAAGAGAGTTATTACTGACAAGGTCCCATCCTGCAGGATTGGCTCCCAGTGCATTATAAATTGTTCCTGTGTGAGTTTCGGTCATCTGATAGGGATCGTACGTGGTTATAGTAAAAGATACTGAAGCATACTTATCGTTATTGTCATAAATTGTAAAGGAAAAAGATTCTGTTGTAACTATATTTTTTGCAGTAAAAACGAATGTTCTTGTTACTGTGCCCGAGCTGAATGTAGAGTCGAGCACTTCGGTTACGCCGTCATCCCTGGTCACGAGAAGCCTTACGAGGTTCTCATTTGTATTTGTGTTTTTTGATGCTGTTATACCTGCAGTGAAATCCGTTCCTATGACCACAGTTGCATCGGAGGATGTATATCCGGCATCTGTAATAAAGCTTATGGATGGTGCCTGTGAGACTGTATTAACAGTAAAACTCACTTCAGCGGTATTACCGTTGCCGTCGGTAACCGTGAACGTGAATTTTTCCGAACCCGTTATTGGTTTGGCAGTGAAGTTGAATACCCGGGATACTGACGAGCCTGTAAACAGGGAGTCCCATGCTGTTGTTGCGCCGTTATCACGGGTGACTGTCAGTCTTGTAAGGTCTTCGCAATCTTCTGAATGTTTTGATGCTGTAATTCCTACAGTAAAGCCTGAACCTGTAGTCAGTGTTGTGTTTGATGTTATATAGCCAGTATTGGTCATAAAACTGATATCAGGCGGGGATTCGTCTTTTTTACATGAGGTCATCAGTATTAACACTGCAAATAAAAGTCCTGGAATGAAAGATAAAGTCCTGCACATAGCTTTTAAGTTTTTGGGTTAAACAAACGGGGGAGTGCAAATATATAATTTTATATGGAAATACGAAATCAGATACCGGATTGAATAGATTGGTTGATTGGTTGATTGGATGATTGATTGAAATAGATTGAAAAGATTGATTGAAACAGATTGATGAGATTGATGAAAGATTGATACAATTTAAATCGAATACCGGATGTTGAATTTAAACTTTTACCTTTTGTCTTTTGCCTTTTGTCTTTTGTCTTTTTTATGTGGCATAGCCACAAAAAAAGGGACCCGCATGAGTCCCTTTTTATAATATATATCAACTATTATTATTGCTGTACTTTAACATTTATTGTGATCTCTCCGTCACCATATCCGCCTGTTATACTGCTTACCTGAATGAGTCCTTTTTTACCACCGGCTGTTTCAAAAGGAATAATGTCGCTTGCAGTGAGGTTTGTAGCTGCAGTAGCTGTTAATCCTGTTGCTTCCGGTACTATTAAAGCATCATCTGTTACATCAGCCCATGTTACAGTGACAGCATTTCCGAATTTTGTTGCATTCGGTGAAGTCCAGTTATGACATACATAATCAGTCTCTAAAGATCCACCAGCTTGTAATTCAGCATCATTCGGAGCACAAAGTGTGGCAGCATTTGTATTTCCATAGTAGAAAACAAAATCAACTTCAGCTTCGTGACCTGCAACTTCGCTTTGTTTATAAACTGCTCCATTTGCTGAAGCATAATAACTTCCTGATGCAGCCTGCCATGAACCCATTACACTTGGTCCATGAGTGTCTATCGGACCTGAAGCACCTTCAGTAGTAATATTAAAGCTTATCTCTGAGGATTCACCGTCTTTGTCAGTGATAGTGAAAGTCCATCTTTCAACGCCTTCGTCAGTGAGACCATTGAAAGTGTCTTCCCATGTGAAGGTATCATCATCCAGAGTGGAGTCAAGTACTGTTGTTGGTGTATTGTTAAATGTACGAACAACAGTAAAGTTCTCAAGTTTTTTACCTGAAGAAGCATTTTGAGAAGCATTTACTCCAACAGTGAAAGCTTCACCAATAACAAGAGTGACATCATCGGCAACGTAACCTGCACCACCGATAAAAGTAATTGTAGGACTCAGATCATCATCATCGTCGTCGCCACCGCATGCAGTCAGAAAAGTCATACCAACAAATGCCAGAAACGCGAATAAATAAACAGCTTTTTTCATAGTTAAGAAATTTTAATTAATATTTAAGATTATTGTTTTAAAAGTGATTTTGATCCTGCAAATATATAATGTTTTTTACTTTTTCAAATAATTTCCAATGTTTATTTCACTATTTACTAATACTTTAACCGTTTGTTGATTTATTTTTTTTAATCTATTAATATATATAGATGTAATTACTTTAAAAAGGGTTGCGTTTTGTTGAGAAAAAAATTAGCACTTCCTAAATCCCTGCCTGCCGGTAGCAGATTCTCCAGACAGGGAGGACTTGAAATATCTATTGCCACGCCATTTATGGCGTTGACAAGGACATTAATTCAACAATATCCTGGCTTTAGCCCATATATAGAAATCTAATCAATTTATCCAGGGCTAAAGCCCCGGGGTAGTTGACTATTTCATCATCCACGAGCTAAAGCTCGTGGCAATATATAAGCAGGTTTGGGGATGGGGCTATTTTCCCTATCTTTACAAAAAAACATTTCATGAGACTTTTGTTATTATTTATTGTCATTTCTGCCCTTGTCTGGTCATGCAGTAGCGATACCACAGGGGAAGCAGAAGACACTGATACGGTTATTGTTAATGATACAGTATATCACGAAAAGGCTGAAGAAATATCTTTTTCCATTCCTGCACATTGCCCGCAGGTAACCTCGGAAGATGAACTTTATGCTGCAATGGAAAATGCAAAAGCAGGGGACTCAATATATATCATTGAAAGCATAGAACTTAAATATCCATTGTCTGTAAAAAAGAAAAAGGGGCTTTCACTGATAGGGGCTTCGGAAAACGGTGAAATGGCAACACTTTTCAATCACGAAGAAGAACTGTTCATTATTGAGCTTGAAGAATGTGAGAATATCGTTATAGAAAGCCTGCAGATGTTCCATGACAGTGATTTCGGATGCTCTGCCGGTGTGGTAAGCATAATGAATTGTAAGGATGTGACAGTCAGGTTTTGCGATATCCATGGGAGCGGAGCTTACGGTTTTTTTACAGGAGGGGAATGCGAAGATATATTCATTATTCATAATAACATCCATGACTGCACTTACTGGGGCATAGAAGTGTATTGTGATAATGTCACTATCAGTGATAACACATTCTATCATAACGGCAATACGGGCAGGGATAACATAAATCTATCACCACAGGTTCTTGTAGCTGCTATCCGTGATAACCACTATATAGGAGCAGATCATCACCATTATATAAATAAGGTTGATAACAGGATCAAAACAGGTTCTGAATATTCAAAAAGGGAAATAAACACCAGTCAGGAAACTGTTACAGGATATTTTGATGATACAGGCGATCTGGTGTATGCTGAATACAGCATTACAGATAATTATGAAAAGAATATTAAAATATATTTTAAAAATCAGGAACCGGTCTATATTTATGAAATGAGGGATGAGCCGTTATACCCTGAATATGACGATGGTGATTATAAGGATGGCGCTGATGAATACCCGGATTCTGAGATTTATGAAGCTATAGCATCATATTATAACGGACATATAGCAAGGCTGGAGCTGTCCGGAGGGGAGGAGCGCCCGGCTTTTGAGCAGGAGCCGGATACAGAAAAAATAATAGAAAAGGAAGATTATTACAAACAGGTCATTGATATAATCGAGACGATCCTTAGTGTGGGGGATTTCAGCCCCTCCTAAATCCCTGCCTGCCGGTTTACATGCCGGAGGCATGGCAGGCAGGCTCCCCAAACAGGGAGGACTTAAGGATACGTTAATGAGAAGCAGTGTCTTAGCCCCCTCCCTTTTTGGGGAAGGGGTCTGGGGATGGGGCTACTTCAGCATTTTAATAAACTCTTCCTCCGAAATCACCGGCACACCCAGCTTTTGAGCTTTCTCAAGTTTTGCAGGTCCGGGATTCTCTCCTGTGAGAAGATAACTTGTTTTTGAAGAAACGGATCCGACATTTTTTCCTCCGTTGGATTCAATGATATCCTTCATCTGATCGCGGGAGAAATTTTTAAACGTACCTGATATGATGATGGATAATCCTTTCAGCTTATCATCAGTTCTCATTTTTTTAGCTTCTCCGCTTTTCATCTGCAAACCGGCTTTATTTAACCTGCGCACAAGGTTGATGTTATCTTTGTCATTAAAATACCTGATAAGGCTTTCAGCAATCTTATCGCCTATCTCTTCCACTTCAGTCAGATCCTCAAATGTGGCATTCATAATATTATCCAACGATCCGAAATGTGAGGCAAGCTGTTTTGCAACTGTTTCACCTACATGCCTTATTCCCAATGCATAAAGCACCCTGTGAAAAGGAACATCCTTTGATCTTTCAATACTTCTTATTAATACCTCAGCCGATTTTTCCGCAAAACGCTCAAGAGGCAGCAGATACTCCTTTTTCAGGTCATAAAGGTCTGCAACATTTTTTATCAATCCATTATCGAATAACAGTCCGACAGTAGCTTCAGCCGCTTCTATATCCATCGCTTTCCTGCTTACAAAATGCTCTATTTTTCCTTTTACCTGTGGAGGACATCCGGATTCATTAGGACAGTAATGCATGGCTTCACCCTCATTCCTTACAAGTAAAGTTCCGCATTCTGGACATTTATCTATATATTTTAACGGATTACTGCCGGGTATTCTTTTATCCTTATCCACGCCAACGATCTTGGGAATTATTTCTCCGCCTTTCTCAACATAAACCATATCTCCTATACGGACGTCAAGCATTTCTATCTGGTCTGCATTATGCAAAGATGCCCTTTTTACTGTAGTGCCAGACAAAAATACGGGTTCGAGATTGGCAACTGGTGTTATTGCTCCTGTGCGACCTACCTGGAAATCTATTGATAAAAGCTTTGTAAGCGCCTGACCGGAAGGATATTTATAAGCTATTGCCCACCGTGGTGACTTAGCTGTGTTTCCAAGCAACTCCTGTTGTTTATAAGAATTCACCTTAATTACCACCCCATCAACATCAACATTTATTTTATTGCGTTCATCATCCCACCTGTCAATAAGTTGAAGTACTTCATCTAAAGTTTTACATAATATAACATTATTAGGTATTTTGAATCCCCATTCAATAGCTTTAAGAAGGTTTGAATAGTGATTATCATAAGGAAGGTTATCGCCTGCAAGGAAATACAGGTAACAGTCAAGCGGACGCCTGGCAACTAATGATGAATTTTGCAGTTTTAAAGTCCCCGAAGCAGCATTTCTGGGATTGGCAAACAAAGGCTCGCCTTGTTTTTCGCGTTGTTCATTAAGTTTCTTAAAGCTGTCTGTAGGGAAAAATATTTCACCTCTTATCACAAATTCGTGAGGATAGTCATTACCTGAAAGAGCAAGAGGGATGCTTCTGATAGTTTTTACATTAGCAGTTACGTCATCGCCTTTATATCCGTCCCCGCGGGTCACAGCCCGCTGTAGTTTCCCTTCAACATACGTAAGGCTTATTGAAACACCGTCATATTTGAATTCGCAGACATATTCACAGGGTTCGTTCAATGCCTTCTTTACCCTGTTATCAAACTCAGCCAGCTCTTCCGGTGAATAGGTATTTCCGAGGGACAGCATGGGATATTTATGTTCTGCCTGTTCAAAATCCCTGTTCGTATCGTCGCCAACGCGTTGGGTGGGAGAGCTGGGATCATGAAATTCGGGGTACAGTCTTTCAAGCTCTGTCAGTTCATTCAGCAGGATATCATACTCAAAGTCACTGATAACAGGTTGTGAAAGGACATAATAACAGTGATTATGCTTCCTGATCTCCTCTCTCAGTTTGTTAATTTTTATTCCTGCTTCTTTTTTGTTCATCAGTGCATTGCTTTACGCTTTAAAGCTGTAATTATTCCTCCTGTTTATCAAAAATAATATAAATAATACTAATAACCCCGATGCCAATATACGAATTTATGCTAATTATACTAATATACTTATAATAAGTATTTATTAGCATATTTGTATTGGGGATATTCGCATTTTCAGGATTCATTTCGTAAATTTGCCTGCAAGAATGCTATTACCCCAAATATCCGTATAATATGAGGAAAATTCTACAATTTCTGTGCTTATTATTACTGATTCCGATAGTAAACAATGCACAGGACCTTTATAATTTAGACTCGGTAAGAACCTTTTATCTTGACTTTTATGATGCTGACTGGGATGCTATACTTGACACTTTCCAGGCGCATAACAGTAGTGAGAGGGTGCTTGCAGACCTGACAGTGGACGGAATGCTTTACGACAGTGTGGGTGTCAGGTTTAAGGGCAACAGCTCATATAATCCGAATAAGGTAAAAAATCCATTCAATATTGATATAAACTATGTAAAAGACCAGGACCTTTACGGATATACTAAATTGAAATTGTCAAACGGTTTCAAAGATCCGGTATTTTTACGGGAAGTGCTTTCTTATGAAATGCTTGGCAACTATATGCCATGTTCGCGTTGCAACTATGTAAAAGTATATGTGAACGACAATATACATGGGTTTTATACAAGCACCGAATCTATAGATAATGATTTTCTTGATAAGCATTTCGGATCCGATGATTTCAGTTTTTTTAAATGTGATCCTGTGACCATAACAGGCGATCCTGAACCTCCGCCTCCGGGATGTGAGGAGGTGCAGGGGATATCTTCACCATTGATATTTATGGGGAATGACACTGCCTGCTATAAGCAATCTTATGAGATCAAGTCAGACTCTGATCTTGCATGGGTCAACCTGATGGAGCTGATACTCAGGTTAAATAATGAGCCGGCCCAGGTACATGAGTTGCTTGATGTGGACAGAAGCCTGTGGATGCTTGTCTTTAATAACCTGTTCGTGAATTTTGACAGTTATACAGGCTCAGGGCACAATTATTATCTTTATGAGAATGAGTATGGTATATTCAATACTATTATCTGGGATCTTAATGAGAATTTCGGGGTGTTTAAGAACGGGGGACAACCGGGGCAGCTAAGCCTTGACCAGATGCAGCATCTTTCAACATTATGGAATATCAATAATCCGGACAGACCTTTGATCAGGGAATTAATGAATATCGCTGATTACAGAAAGAGATATTATGCTCATTACAGGACTATGGTAAAAGAGCAGCTTGCTAATAACAACATGAAAAACCGGGCAGCGGAACTGCAGTCTTTTATTGATCCTTATGTTCAGAGTGATCCTAATTATATATTCTCATACCAGGATTTTCTGAACGGGCTTGAATATAATATTGGAACCGGCCCGGGAGAAATATACGGTATTAATGTGCTCATGGATGAACGCTATAATCATCTGTCAGTTCACCAGGAGCTGATCAAGGAAGGTCCTGATATAACCAATATACAATGCATGCCGGAATCTCCCGGCATTGAGGATCAGGTATGGATAACAGCAGATATCACTGATGTTACGAATGCATGGATGCATTACAAGGAAGATCTGTATGCACCTTTCCAGAGAGTACAGATGTATGACGACGGAAATCATAATGACGGTGCAGCCGGCGATAATAGGTTTGGTGCGCAAATACCTGCATTTATAGCAGGAACAACTGTATATTACTATATCTATGCTGAAAATAACGATGCAGGCATGTTTTCTCCTGAAAGGGCAGAGTATGAGACATTATCCTATGTTATTACGGATATACAGGGGGCCGGCGACCTGGTCATCAATGAATTTATGGCTTCGAATTCTGAAACAGTGGCTGATCAGGACGGGGAGTACGATGACTGGATTGAACTGTACAATAATAGCAGTGACCCGGTTAACCTTAATGGTATCGGATTGTCAGACAATTTTTCCAGTCCTTTCAAATGGACATTCCCGGATACTGTTATTAACGGATATAGTTTTATTGTAGTATGGGCAGATGATGATGATGAACAGGCAGGGCTTCATACAGCATATAAACTGTCAAAAGCAGGCGAGGAAGTTATGCTGACGAATGTTACAGGTGAAACGCTTGACAGTATTGAATATTCCCAGCAATATTCCGATACGACATTCGGCAGATATCCGAACGGTACAGGACCATGGGGATTTATGCCACCCACATTTCATTATTATAATTCCGGTTTTTACAGTATAGGGGAAATAATTATACAAGACAGGGTGAAGATATTCCCTAATCCTAATAACGGCTGTTTTACAATATATTTTGATACGAAAAACGGCCGGAACCCAGAGATATCAATATCTGATATACACGGAAAAGCATTGTTTTGTGAAATTATAACAGATGCTTATTATACAGATATAGATATCAGTGATATTCCTGGCGGCATTTATATTGTTTGCATAAAAACAGGATATAATTCTATATTCAGGAAAATAGTGATATATTAAAATTGCAGTCTGTTTTTATACTTTATTCCGTGTAACAGTTTTTTGTTATTTTCTTCATGTTATTCAACATTATATTGCTTTCAGATTATTATAGTATTATTTTTTTTCGTTATTTTGCTTTGATAAATACCCTTTTATCTCTTTATGATAATATTTTGATAATTAAAAACTTATATGGTATAATTTTAAAAAAATCACAGCTTATGAAAAAGATCATTGTTTTATTCATGTTATGCTCATTTATCAGCTTTACGGGTTTTAACAGCTTCAGTCAAAAGCTGGATAAAGAAGCCACATATCAGATATCAGGCAAAGCCAAACGCGGAGCTCTTGCCAAAGTTGATTATGATGATGCAACAGGGAATTACACCCTGATCTATGTGACAAAATCAACAGAGAAAAAAGCAAAATTTGAAACTTACACATTTGACAAGGATTTTAATTTTATTAACAAGACAGAGGAAGAGATAGAGTTTGACAAAGCGAAAACGAAGTACACCTGGTTCAAGTGGAATGGTGAATTGTATTCCATTCAGGGGAATTATGTTCAGCCTAACCTTGTGGGCACATTAGTATTGAAGGAAAAGAAGATCACTTATAAATATGACTGGCTGATACTTGGTTATTACAAAACAACGGAAATCCTCAAGAAAGTAAAACCCAAGATCGGTGACAGGAAGCTGCATTATTATGCTCATGCGGAAGACGACAAAACGGGTGAGATATATGTGTTATGCGGGATCAAGCCCAAGATGAAAGACATGAAGGATAAAAGCAATACGTATATGCATGCAAAGAACCTTGTTGTAGTAAAATTCAACCCTGAACTCGAACTCGTTAAGGAAGTTGCTATAGATTTTGAATACCCTCAGCATGTTGCATTCTCAAGGACTGTTTCAAATATAAGCGATGATTTTGATGCTCCGGAAGTAGGGGGTATGGCTTTTGTCTTTGCTCCTATGGGAGGACCGGGAATGAATAAATATGCAGATCCTGACAATTGTAATTACACTTATGTTCATGTTGACAGGGATCTGAATATTATTGACAATATTAAATTCAAGTCCAATGCAAGCTTCTGGAAAGTTGACGAGCTGGTACGTGATGTATCAACGGAAGATATGTATTTATTCGGTCCTCTTGCAGCAGGAAAGGATAAATATTATAATGTTGCAATGACAACAACAAAGTTCAAAGCTGTACAGTTATTGAAAATATCAAACCATAAGGTAGATTATCTTACTGAAACAAGCCTTGATGATTTTGAGGCAAAATTAAAAACACCGCCTTCACAAAAGAAAAGCCCTGCCTATAAAGGCAAAAAATTCGAAATAGCAAATTACAAGATAGCCAGTAACGGGGATTTCTTTGTGTTCGGACAGAATTTCAATAAAAGCAAGGAAGGTAATAAATACACTGATGTATTATCATTCCATTTCGATAGCAAGGGAGTGTTAAAAGCACAATACGGAATTGATATCCTGGAATCCAATAAATATGCCAAAGCTGCCGGCACTCCGCAGTTCATGCTGGAAGGCGCTGACGGTAAAAGTGCATTCTGGTTCCTGCAGGAGATAAAAGGTACTACAATGTTCAGTAATAAACTATTAACTTATCCGAGAATAGGAAAAGTTGATGTTTCAGGGGGTAGTTTGAATGATTTTCAGGCTTATGGAAAAGACAGCGGTTACTATTTAAATGTTAAGCATCCTTACCTTGAAACATCCAAAGGAAATACTGTTGTATTTTTCGGTGAGGACAAAAAAGGTAAAACTATCTGGTTCCTGAGAGTATTGTTACAGTAAAATATTGAGTATTAAATATAATAGCCCTGAAGAATGTTATTTTCAGGGCTATTTGTTTTTATTGAGATCATGAAATATTATAAAATAACAAATAAAGACATTTGGCAGGGCAGGGTGGATGATCCCGTTGACAGGGACTCATTCCGCTGGCACCAGGTTGTAGAGCCCGTAGATCTGTCTGATCCTAATCTGAGAGTACCGGAGAAAGGGAAAACAGGATTCTGCTTTCTTGGATTTTGCAGTGATGAAGGAGTTGTCAGGAACCTCGGACGACCAGGTACGGTAAAAGCACCTGACAGTATCCGAAAGGAAATGGCAAACCTTCCATGCTATTTTGGTAAGGATACAGTACTTTATGATGCAGGAAATATATACTGTGGAGAAGACCTTGAAGAAGGCCTTGAAGTGCTTTCCGTATGTATCGAACTGATACTTTCCGCTAACCTGTTCCCTGTTGTTCTGGGCGGCGGTCACGAGATCGCTTTCGGGCATTACAACGGTTTATTAAAGCATCTTCCGGATAATATAAAAACAGGCATAATAAATCTTGATGCACATTTTGACCTGAGACCGTATGATAAGGGAATAAGCTCGGGGTGCATGTTCCTGAAGCTTGCTGACCAGTGTAAGAATTCTCAGAGGGATTTTTGTTATTACTGCCTTGGTATTCAGCGTTATAGCAATACCCCCTCTCTTTTCAGGAAAGCTGATTCGATAGGTGCAGGATATATTCCTGCCACGGATATAAAAGATTCTGATATCTCAAAAGTGTTTGCAGGGATCAATAATTTTATTTCAGGAAAGGATCATATTTACCTGACAATATGTGCTGATGTATTTTCTTCTGCTTATGCACCAGGGGTAAGCGCTCCGCAGCCGTTCGGGCTTCATCCCGAGATAGTGCTGAAGCTAATAAAACACATTATCAGCTCTGGGAAAGTTATCAGTTGTGATATAGCGGAAGTATCCCCAAGGTTCGACGAGGATAACCGTACGTCGAAACTGGCAGCAGTGACGATATTTGCGATAATCAATACCGCGACCGGAAACTTGTAGAATATTGGGTGCCAAGTTCCTGGCTCCTATAATGTTTTGGTTAGTATGAATTGATGAAAACCGTATTAATAATATTGTTATACTTAGTATATAACGAATTATTTAATAAATAATTTGTGGATTTTTTTAAACAAATCTGAATAAAAACCGTATGAAGTAAAAGAAAAATGACATTATGACAAATAAATACTCTTATAACTTACTTTGTTTTTTGCTTATTTGTTTCCTCCCGCTATTGTCTTTTTCACAGCAGTATAATTTTACTAATTATTCATTGGAGAAGGGATTGGTGCAGTCACAGGCACATGTTCTGTATGAAGACAGCAGGGGGTATTTATGGATTGGCACTGATGGTGGTGTGAGCATGTTCAGCGGGACGGAATTCATTAATTTCACAATAGACAATGGCATTCCCAATAACCAGATAAGGGCGATATTTGAAGATTCCCGGGGGAATATATGGTTCGGAACAAAAAATGGCTATGCATGCAGGTATAACGGGGCAGGATTTACAAGTTTTAACGAAAGGCACGGATTGGAGAGCAATACAGTTTATTGTTTTGCTGAAGACAGTGCAGGAAATATATATCTGGGGACAGAGGGAATGGGAATATTCAGATTCAAAAATGGCCGTTTTGAAAATATCATCCTGTCAAAGGATAAATCATATAATACTGTAAATGCTTTATTGATAAATAGTTCCGGTAATTTATGCATTGGTTCTTCTAACTCGGGATTGTACATTTTTATAAAGGATGAAATTATAAATCTGAGTAAAAAGAATGGTCTGGCTGATGATGATGTAAATGACATAGCTGAAGATCATAATGGCAATTTATGGATAGCCACTTCCAACGGAGTTAGCAGATATGATGGAAAGAACATAACAAATATATATGAGGCAGATGGTTTATGTAATAATAATATCACTGCTGTTACATGTGATAATAAAGGCAATGTATGGTTTGGCAGTTTTGGAAACGGAGCCTGTAAAACGGATGGGCAAAAATATTTGTATTATAATGAAAATAACGGTCTGTGCAGCAATTTCATCCATAATATAATAGAAGACAGGAGTGAGAATATTTGGTTCGCCTCTGAATCCGGAATATGTAAGTTTGACAACGAACGGTTCAGACACCTTACTGTACAGGATGGTCTGCCCAGCAACATAATAATGTCAGTATATGAAGATCATGACAACAGTATGTGGTTTGGAACTTATGGCAGCGGGATCAGTAATTATCATGATGGAGCTTTCTTTAATTATACTTCAGCCGATGGTTTATGCGGTGATATAATATATAGTATATGCGAGGATAAGGAAGGTAATATATGGTTTGGCACTAAAGGATTCGGATTAAGTATTCTGGATAAGGATAATAAAAATAAAGAGCATCCTGTTTTCAGGAATTATAATACACATAACGCCCTTCCTTCCGACATGGTTTATTCAATAATTCGTGACAGGCATGATAATTTATGGATAGGTACACTGGGAGGAGGATTATGCATATATAATGGCAGTTCTTTCACCACTATTACAGAAAAACAGGGCATTAGCTCAGATAATATTTATGTCTTATTCGAGGATTCCAAAGGCAATATCTGGATCGGCACGGACAGTAAAGGCGTTGATATGATATTTGCGAGATGTTCATCTGATAATATTATTAAGAACAAACATATTGGAAGTACTGATATTATTAATATTACAAACACTTATGGTTTAAGTAATGACCTTGTGTTGTCAATTGTTGAAGCAAAGAACGGTGATATCTGGTTCGGAACTTACGGCGGAGGTATATGTAAATTTGACGGTAAAGAAATCGAATCTTTTTCAATTGAGAACGGTTTGAATTCCAATAGTGTATTTTTTCTTTTAACGGACTCCAGGGATTATCTCTGGGCAGGTACTGAAAAAGGGCTTAACAGGATACCGGTAGGTGTAAAAGAAGATTTTTCGCTTATAAAAACTTATGGCAGGGATGAGGGATTCAGGGGGATAGAATCGAACCTGAATGCAGCTATGGAGGACAGCAAAGGGTATTTGTGGTTTGGAACTGTTAATGGGGTGACAATGTATGATCCTGGAAGTGACCTTCCTAATAATTTTGAACCAAAGACAAGTATTACGGATGTAAGGCTGTTTTTTGAAAAGACTGACTGGTCAGGTTTTGCAGACAGCATATATAGCTGGACATTTTTGCCTTATGACCTGTCTCTTCCTTATTATCAGAATCATCTGTCATTTAAATTTACGGGTATAGATCTGAAAACACCTCAAAAGGTTAAATATCAATGGATCCTTGAAGGTTTTGACAAAAAATGGTCGCCTGTCACTGATAAGAATGAAGTTACTTACTCATATATTCCTTCAGGTGATTATATTTTCAGGGTCAAAGCCTGTAACGGGGATGGCGTATGGAACGATGAACCGGTTTCGTTCAGATTCAGTATATCTCCTCCTTTCTGGCTTACAGTCTGGTTTTATATTATAGTAGGTATTGTTTTGATTTCCGTGGTAGTGATAATAATTAAGATCAGGGAACGAAAACTTGAAAAAGATAAAAGGGTACTTGAGGAGCAGGTAGAGATAAGAACAATGGAATTAAAGAAAGAAAAAGAAATTGTAGAGTACCAGAAAAAAGAGATATCCGAGCAGGCTGAGGAGCTTGAAGTAACAAATAAGGAACTGGAAAAACTGTCAATAGTAGCAAGTGAAACAGATAACTCTGTTATTATTGCTGATGCTGATGGAAGGATAGAGTGGGTAAATGCGGCATTTACAAGGCTTTATGGCTATACTCTTGATGAATTCAAGAAAGAAAAGGGAGATAATCTCTTTGAAGTCAGCATGAATAAAAACATAAAAGACGATATTGACCTATGTATTAATGAAAAGATATCTGTTGTTTATCTTGCACCAAATACAACGAAAGATGATAGGGAAATATGGGTGCAGACCACCCTTACACCGATAGTTGATCCGGAGAACAGGCTGCAGAAGCTGGTAGCTATCGACTCTGATATCACTGTAATAAAAAATGCGGAAGAGGAGATCAAGCAGCAAAAGCAGGAAATAACCGATAGTATCGAATATGCGAGCAGAATACAATCTGCAATATTACCTCCCGGAGATTACATTGACGACATTCTCCCTGACAGGTTCATCCTTTTTAAGCCACGTGACATTGTAAGCGGGGATTTTTACTGGCTTAAGAAAAAAAGCAACAAAACAATAGCTGTAGTTGCCGATTGCACAGGTCATGGAGTGCCCGGAGCATTTATGAGCATTCTGGGAGTTACTTTTCTGAATGAGATAGTGAATAAAGCCAAAGATGTGAGAGCTTCTGAGATATTAGACGAACTACGGGATAATGTCATTCAATCATTGCACCAGACCGGGAAAAGGGGTGAGGCTCACGATGGTATGGATATTACAATATGCATAATTGACCATGATACAGGGAAACTCGAATTTTCCGGAGCTTATAATCCTATTTATCTGATGAGAAATAAGGAGCTTATTGAGATCAAGGGGGATAAGATGCCGATCGGTATCCATTCCTCACTAAAAACATCATTTACAAACCACGAATATTCGCTACAAAAAAATGACAGAATATATATGTTCTCGGATGGATATATTGACCAGTTCGGCGGACCGAAAGGCAAAAAATTCAAAACCGCACAGTTCAAGGACATCCTTTTGGAAATTCATGAAGAACCCATGGACAGACAATATGAGATCCTGAGCAAGACTATTGAGGAGTGGCAGGGAGATATGAAACAGATAGATGATATCCTTGTAATGGGTATGCATCTTTCCAATAGCCGGTGATTTGTTTTTATGAGCTTACCCTAAAATTATAAATAAATCTTACAATTATAAGAAAGACAACGATAAAGCATATCATTATCAATGTTTCAGTCTTGTCGGTTCCTGTTTTTAAAAGATATGACAAAATATTATCATTGATCTCATCTACTGACGGCAGGTCATTATAGTGCCACTTGCCCAGAATTGTACCGTCCTTTAATAATACAAGCCCCGGATTTGACCTTACAATTGTTTTCAATGTGATCTCATCCATATTACAGAATTCATATACAGCATCAGACCTTTCTATATAACTATTTATGTCATTTGCTATTGAAGATGTAAGGCAAAGGAAGTTATATTCTTTATCAATGCACCAGGCAGCCAGTTCATTGATCTTTTTCTGTTCTTTGAGAGAGGACTCATTAAGATCATAAGCTATCAGCAGAAAAGTATAATTATCATCATCAAGCACAATATCCGTTATATCGCCGTCTTCAGTACATTCTATAATAAAATCGTGTATAGGCGGTTCATATCCTTCGCTGATAAGGATATTTTTTGTTTCCACCCATTCCCATGTTGAATCCGGAAGATTATCAATCTTAAATTCTTTAAGCTGACCGTCTTTCTTATATACAATAATATTTTCAAATACCGGTTGGGGAGCATCATCCGGGACAACCATCTTTTCAGGGATATAGGTGCCAATATTGTAAGGTCTGAAATCAATTACAGGTAAATGCTTGTAACAATACAACGACAGCCAGCAGGATGATATGAGGAAAAAGCAGATGATCACCCATTCCATGATCTTTGTATATGCAGGAGCATATTTTTTCCTGTAAATAAATATGATCAGCGTAGGTACCATGATGATCACATTTTTCCAGAATGTTTGCCAGTTCGTTAATATCAGGGCATCTCCAAAACAGCCACAGTCCTGAACAGGATCGGCAATGGCCAGGTAAAATGTCAGGGTAGTAAAAAATCCCATAAAAATAAGCGTTGCCCATGATGCCAGCTTTATTCTTATATTAAGTAACAGCGCCACACCTATAACAAATTCTAATGCCGGCAGTATCACTGCCATAGGAAAGGACAGTGGGATAAGCCAGTCCATACCGAAGGCATCATGAAAATAATCAGTGAATTTATATGTTGAACCCAGTGGATCAACTATTTTAACAAATCCGGAATAAATAAATACAAAACCAACGAATAATCTGCTTATTAAACGTATAACAGCCATAATCTATCTATTTAATAATATTATGTATTCAAATTTACCACTTAATATAAAACAAATATGTTAAAGAAAAATTAATAATTGTTAATGAAATCATAACTAATACAAATATTTTAACTTCAGAATAATTCTGCTTATATTTTAATTATTTCCTTACTGATCAAAAGATCAAGTATTTTATCAAAAATAACTTCAGGTTTTTGCATATTTTTATTATCCGGGCAACAATCTATTAAATGAAAATTTCCATCTTCTTTTACTAATGAAAGATATTCATCACTGACTTTCTTCTGAAAGTCAAGGCTTTGTTCATGAATATCTCTTTTCCCTTTTAAATAGTCTCTGTCTGCACCATTCCTTTCTGAAGTTAGTTTGTCCTTTGTAAATTCGTGCGACACATTCAGGAATATACCTGTATCCGGTGCAGGTATTCCGTTATATTCATACTCGAGATATTTTATCCATTTTTTCAACGCTTTTTTGTCTGTTTCGGATTTTATTTTTGCACACTGGTATGCAATATTTGAGTAAACATACCTGTCAACAATAACCAGATCACCTTTTTTTATCCATGACCTGATGATCTGGCTTGCATCATGTCTGTCTCCGGCATACAACAATGCTGTGAGATAAGGATTTACTGTATTAATGTCCCCGAACTCACCTCTCAGGAACATCGAAATAAGCTCTCCGTAAACAGGGGAGTCTGTCCTGGGGAAATGCAGGTATTCATAATTTACATTTTGTTTATCAAGATATTGTCTCAACAGATTGATCTGTGTGGATTTACCGGATCCGTCAATTCCTTCTAGTACAATAAAGCTCATAAATACTGTTTCATTGCCTGCCATAAAGTAAACCTTGTTCTACTTCATGGTTAAATGGTTAAATGGTTAAAAATAAAAAACAATTAAACAATATAACAATTGTTATAATTACTACTAAATTATAAATTTGCACAAATTTATAAGATTTGGGGACTGATAAAAATAATGCAGGAAATAAATAATATATATTTTAGGAAAAAAAATACGATCAATTGCAGGGGAAAAGTGCTTGATCTTTCAGAACCTGCCATTATGGGAGTTTTGAATGTCACTCCTGATTCTTTTTATGACGGGGGGGCACACAATTCAATTACAGGCGCAATGGATCGCATATCTGAAATGATAAGGGAAGGTGCGGATATAATTGATATAGGCGCTGTATCAACCCGCCCGGGTGCTGATATGCTAACTGAAGACGAAGAGTTGAAAAGACTTCTTCCTGTTTTAAAGCTGGTATCAAAAGAGTTTCCTGATACGATTTTTTCTTCTGATACATTTCGTTCAAACATTGCCCGTATAGTAGTTTCAGAATACGGCGTTTCCATTATTAATGATATTTCTGCCGGCGCTTATGATCCTATGATGCTTGCAACTGTTTCTGAACTGAATGTGCCTTATATTATAATGCATATTAAGGGAACGCCTGAAAATATGCAGACTGCCCCTGAGTATAATGATCTGACAGGTGAGATATTCCGGTATTTTTATGAAAAAGTCAAATTTGCACGCGATATGGGTATAAAAGATATTATTCTGGATCCGGGATTTGGCTTTGCAAAGACTATTGATCATAATTATCAACTTCTTAACGGGCTTGATGCTTATAAAATATTTGAATTGCCTGTGATTATTGGTATATCAAGAAAATCTATGATTTTTAAACTCCTGGAGAATACACCTTCTGAATGTCTTAACGGATCTTCGGTATTGAACACCATAAGCCTGTTGAAAGGAGCAGACATTATAAGAGTTCATGATGTTAAGGAAGCTGTGGAAGCAATGAAAATTATTGATAAATATAACTCATGCAAAATATGATGTTTTTTCCGGCTAATTATTATTTTTGTTATAAAATATGTTTTAATGATATATTCCTTTATTTCCGTAGGCATTGTTGATATAATAGATATTATTCTGGTGGCATTTATTATGTACCAGATATATATGCTTATACGAGGTACTGTTGCCATCAATATTTTCTTTGGTATTTTTCTCGTTTATTTATTATGGCAGGTTGTTAAAGCATTGAATATGCAACTTTTAAGCACTATCCTTGGACAGATCATAGGGGTAGGGGTTATTGCATTAATGATAGTGTTCCAGCAGGAATTAAGAAGGTTTCTGGTATTACTGGGAACGAGATATCAGTTCAGCAATAAGTTGTCTGTGGAAAACTGGTTCTCTTCAGATATCAAGGAAGTAATAACACATATAACATTAATAGTTAATGCCTGTAAGAGGTTATCAGACAAGAAAACAGGTGCGTTGATAGTCATACAAAGGCGTTCACAGCTCAGGGATTATGCCCAAACCGGTGAGAATATTAATTCGGATATATCTGCGAATATACTTGAAAGCATATTTAATAAAAATTCACCGTTACATGATGGTGCAGTAATTATTGTGGGGAATAAGATCATAGCTGCCAGATGTATATTACCGGTATCTGAAAACACTGATATTCCTGCACACCTGGGATTAAGGCACAGGTCAGCACTTGGGATGAGTGAAGAAACAGACGCTATGATAATTGTGGTATCCGAAGAAACAGGTGATCTGGCGTATGCATATTCAGGAGAACTGAAAACAAATGTGAGCATAGAAAATATCTCAATGCTCCTTAATGAGGAATTATAGGCTTTTATCAGTTATTAACAAACAACAATTCAAAATTAAAAGTTGTATGTCTTGACCTGCAATATTTTATTTTGTATATTTGGTTAACATTTAATATTACTTTGATGGGCAACTATTTTACAGAGGATGAGCTTGAGTTATTGGATTTAATTGATTATTTTAAAAAAAAGGCTGTTAAGCTGGAATTGCAGGGCAAAAAGTTAAAAGACCACAATGAATTCATAGACAGGCTGGAACACATGAAACAGGTTGTTCTTCAGAACAAGGTCCACGTTAATGAATTTCTTGATACTCAAATAAAAGATGTTCCTTTGGAGTGTCCGAATTGTCATGGTTCGGCAAAGATCAGGTCAACAGGAATCTCAAAGAAAAACACAAAAGGTTTATTATGCAATGAATATCATTGTGATGAATGCAATAAGTCATTTCTGCATTTTTTCCCTAACAATGAAAAAGATCAGTTAAAATGGTATAAGAATATTATTTCGCAGTTTGAACGTGCATCTAATGATAAAAGGTTCTCCGACTATACTGTTGAAATAAAAAGTCGCGTAACAGATATGAGAAGATCATACAGCAGAATGAAAATGGCCATGGAAGCGGAAAAAAACATTGTTCATGGCCTGGAAGAAGCGAATAATACTGTAAGAAAGATCATATCGGAGTACAGAAATATGCTTTTAGTGGAAAAAATGAAAGAGAATCTCTGGAACGGTAAGGTGGGGGAGTGTTAGTTAATTTGGAAATTTGGAGATTTGGAAATTTGGAGATTTGGAGATTTGGAAATTAGTTTAGATAATTGGTTGTTGGTCATTATTTTATTCAGATGTTGGTAGCCTGATTTTGGATTCTTCGTTATTTATCAATCTCCTTATATTTTTCGAATGTGTAATAATAATAATGGCAGCAACTGATATTGAAAATATAATCATTACAGTGCCTGCCGGCCTGAATATCAGCAATACGGAAAACGGGTAAGTTATTGCTCCTGATATTGATCCAAGTGATATATATCTTGTTAAAAGAACCACAGCTATAAAGATCCCAATGCTTACGAGTGCGGGATAAATATGTATTGCAAGTATAGCACCAAGCATTGTTGCAACTCCTTTCCCCCCTTTAAAGCCTGCAAATACGGGAAATATATGACCTGCAAACGCACATGCTCCTGCAATAAGTTTGAGCAGTATAACATTATATATTTCTGTATCAGGTTCAAATAAAGCTACAAGCATTACAGCGCCGTATCCTTTAAGGACATCAAGTATGAGTACAGGTAATCCTGCTTTTATTCCCAGTACCCTGAAAGTGTTTGTTGCTCCGGGATTTTTACTGCCATGGTTTCTGACATCGGTACTAAAGAATAATTTTCCTATCCAGACAGAAAACGGGAGTGATCCCAGAAGATAAGCAGCTACGGCCAATATCAGCAGATAAACAACAGGCATTGTCTCGAACACTGAAAATTGTCCAGTAGGGATGCCTACGGCATAAATTGCACATTGTAAATCGTACATCATTTATATTTAAGGGCTGCCTGTGCTGCTGCCAGTCTTGCAATAGGCACGCGGTAAGGTGAACAGCTAACGTAATCCATACCGATCCTGTGGCAGAATTCTACTGAAGATGGTTCTCCTCCATGCTCTCCGCAAATTCCTATTTTAAGTTCCTTTTTTGTTCCCCTTCCTCTTTCAATAGCTATTTCCAGTAGTTGTCCGACACCCTCCTGATCAATAGCCTGGAAAGGATTTGTTCGTAACAGCCCTTTATCCAGATATATAGGCATGAATTTGCCGGCATCATCTCTTGAGAAACCATAAGTCATTTGCGTAAGGTCATTGGTCCCGAAAGAAAAGAAATCAGCATTGACGGCAATATGGTTTGCCCTCAGAGCTGCTCTGGGGATCTCTATCATAGTACCGACAAGGAAATCAATATTGTCATTTCTTTCTTTAAATATCTGGTTTGCCACTGAACGTATGATCTTTTCCTGCATCCTGAATTCATCGGCAGTACTGATCAGAGGCACCATTATTTCAGGTATAGCGTTTATTCCTTTGGATTTCAGGTTCAATGCCGCTTCGATTATAGCGCGTGTCTGCATTTCAGTGATCTCGGGATAAGTATTGCCCAAACGGCACCCTCTGTGACCAAGCATTGGATTGAATTCCTCAAGGTCTTTTATTTTTTGTTGTACTTCTTTAAGTGATATGCCCATCTCATGTGCCAGTTCTTCCTGGGTTCTCTGACCATGAGGAACAAATTCATGAAGCGGCGGATCCAGCAATCTTATAGTAACAGGCAGATCATGCATGACTTCAAAAATACCTTCAAAATCCTGACGTTGAATAGGAAGTAATTTATCAAGCGCTCTTCTGCGCCCCCTTTCATCGCTTGCAAGGATCATTTCCCGCATAGCTTTGATCCTGTTACCTTCAAAAAACATGTGTTCAGTTCTACACAGGCCTATACCTTTTGCGCCGAATTCCCTTGCTACCTTCGAATCTTTTGGAGAATCGGCATTTGTCCTGACATACAACCTGGAAAATTTATTTGTCAACTTCATCAGCTTGCCAAAATCTCCGCTGACCTCCGGGATTATTGTTTGTATCCTTCCGTCATAAACTTCGCCTGTAGCACCATTCAAGGATATCCAGTCACCCTCCTTATACTTTTTGCCCTTAACCTCCATAAACCGCTTCCTGTAATCTATCTGTAATGCACCTGCACCTGACACACAACATTTACCCATTCCCCTGGCTACAACAGCAGCATGTGACGTCATCCCTCCACGGGCAGTTAAAATACCTCTTGCTGCATTCATGCCTTTGAGATCCTCAGGAGATGTCTCCACACGAACAAGGATTGTAGGTTTCTCTTCAGCAGCCCATGATTCGGCATCTTCAGCAAAGAAAACAATACGGCCTGTAGCTGCCCCGGGTGAAGCAGGCAAACCATTCGTGATAACAACAGCCTTCTTCATAGCTTCCTGAGCAAATACAGGATGCAATAATTCACCGATCTTGACAGGCTCCATGCGCAAAATTGCCGTTTTTTCATCAATAAGCTTATTCTTAAGCATATCAACGGCGATCTTTACCATAGCTTCTCCTGTTCTCTTACCATTTCTGGTCTGCAATAACCATAATTTTCCTTCCTGTATAGTAAATTCAATATCCTGCATGTCCTTATAATGCATTTCAAGCTTTTTTTGGATAGTGAAAAGCTCCTTATATAAAGAAGGCATTGTTTCTTCAAGTGATGCAAATTCCTGTTTTCTCTTATCCTCTTTTAAATTAATAAGTTTTGCCCATCTCTGAGATCCCTCTTTCGTGATCTGCCTTGGTGTACGTATGCCTGCAACCACATCCTCTCCCTGGGCATTTATTAGATATTCACCATTGAACAGGTCTTCTCCTGTTGCAGCATCCCGCGTAAATGCAACACCCGTGGCAGAATTATTTCCCATATTTCCGTAAACCATAGCCTGAACATTTACAGCAGTTCCCCAGTCATCAGAAATATCATTAAGCTTCCTGTATAATACTGCACGTTCAGTATTCCATGAATTGAAAACTGCTATTATCGCACCCCATAATTGCTCCCATGGATCATCAGGGAATTCTTTCCCTATAAGCTTTTTTAATGTGAATTTAAATAAATATACCAGTTCATTGAGATCATCAGTAGAAAGGTCGGTGTCATTAGATAATCCCCTTAACTCCTTGATCTTTGTTATAAGCTCCTCAAAAGGATCCTCCTCTTCTTTAACCCCTAGAACAACATTACTGTACATCTGTATGAACCTGCGATATGAATCATAAGCAAACCTCTCGTTCTTTGTTTTTTTTGCCAATCCCTGGACAGAATAATCATTTAATCCCAGATTTAAAACAGTATCCATCATACCGGGCATGGAAACCCTTGCACCGGAACGAACCGAAACAAGACAGGGATTATTCTTGTCACCAAACTTCGTGCCCATTATCTTCTCAATGTGACGAATACCTTCTTCTACTTCCGTTTTTAGCAAATCCCTTATTTCTTTTTCCCCGATTTTATTATACTCTGTGCAAACATCTGTTGTGATAGTAAATCCCGGAGGGACAGGCACGCCAATCAGATTCATCTCCGCCAGATTAGCCCCTTTGCCACCTAACAGATTTTTCATCTCCGCCTTGCCTTCTGCATGTTTATCTCCAAATTTATATACTCTCTTTATAATACTGTTCTTTTCTTTCATATCTCTTTATATTAAATTTTTTTGAATAAATTCTTGTGTGGTTAACCCTTACTCATTTTGAAGGAAAAAAATTATACCAAATTATTTCAAAAGAAATAAATATTTTTGATTAATGCTAATCAGTTAATGATTTTTTCCTTATTTGAAATAATTTTTTATTCGGTAATTATATATGTAATTATTTTTATCTATTCTTTATACAGGTTTTGTATATTTGCATATAAAATTAGGAAACGCCTGTGCGGGCTTGTAATATTTCCCATATAGCAGAGGATTCCTTGCTTATCACCATTAATAGGTTTGGCAAAATTTTTGATCGTACCAGTATTATGATTATAAAAAAATATAAATTCATAAATAATAACATATTATATATATTAATTACAACTTTTCTGTTCTTTTTATCCTCACTTACAATATTCTCGCAAGGATATGTTAACCTGAAAGTATCTGTAAAACTCGAAAAGAAAACAGATGTCGTCACAGTTAATGTTTATGAAAATAACAGTAAAGTCAATACTGCCAACACACCTGGCAATGGCAAGTTTGAGACAAAACTGGATTTTGATAAAAATTATGTCCTTGAATTCACAAGGGAGGGATTTATTACAAAAAAGATCAGCTTTGACTCCCATGTTCCTGATATTCCTGAAAAAAAAGAAGCATGGACCTATAAATTCTCTGTTGAATTATATGAAAACGTTGAAGGACTTAATACCTCGGCAATGAACGGAATATACGGAAAAATAAAATATGATGATGAGTATGTTGAGTTCGGGCATGATGTCAGCTATACGGAGATGAAGAAAAAAGAAGAAGAAAAAATGCTTGATGAAAGGAAAGAGCTGTTTAACAATATGTACAAAAACCTGATAGCAAAAGCTGACGATCTTTTTGATAAGGAACAATATGATGAAGCTATTAAAGTGTATGATCAGTCCATAACCTACGCTCCTATACATGATTATTACCCGGATGACAGGATTGAAGAGTGTCAACGAATGAAAGCCAAGAAAAAAACGGATGAGACCTCTTATGAACGTGCCATTGCTTCAGCTGACAGCTATTTTGAATCTAAAGAATATGAATCATCTAAAAGTTATTACAAAAAAGCATTGGGTTATAAACCTGAAGAGCAATATCCTAAAACAAGGATAGCAGAAATAGATAAGATACTTGCTGATCTGGCAAAAGAAGAAGCAGAAGCCAAAGCAAAAGAGGATGCTTATAATAATGCTGTTGCAAAGGCAGATGCAGCGCTGAAAGCGAAAAAATATGATGAAGCAAAGAAGAACTACAATGAAGCTCTTGCAATCAAATCAGAAGAGCAGTACCCGAAAAGCCAGATAATTGAGATAGATAAAATGCTTGCTGATCTGGCAAAAGCAGAAGCAGATGCCAAAGCAAAAGACGATGCATATAACAGCGCTGTTGCAAAAGCAGATGCTGCCCTGAGTGCAAAGAAGTATGAAGAGGCAAAGACAGGATATAATGAGGCGCTTGCAATAAAATCCGGTGAACAGTATCCTAAGACAAAGATATCCGAGATAGATAAGATACTTGCTGATATTGCCAAGGCAGAGGCAGATGCAAAAGCAAAAGACGATGCATATAACAGCGCTGTTGCAAAAGCAGATGCTGCCCTGAGTGCAAAGAAGTATGAAGAGGCAAAAACAGGTTATAATGAGGCGCTTGCAATAAAATCCGGTGAACAGTATCCTAAGACAAAGATATCCGAGATAGATAAGATACTTGCTGATATTGCCAAAGCAGAGGCAGATGCAAAAGCAAAAGACGATGCATACAACAGCGCTGTTGCAAAAGCAGATGCTGCCCTGGGT
>Ga0180433_10002686_pt1 | contig 27039 bp, 41 predicted proteins | sample SS_ome_8_FD_132980 | JGI IMG/M metagenome (GOLD analysis project Ga0180433, IMG submission 132980) | Hypersaline lake sediment archaeal communities from the Salton Sea, California, USA - SS_1_D_1 metaG | ecosystem: Environmental > Aquatic > Non-marine Saline and Alkaline > Hypersaline >... | reverse complement strand
TTCAATGTTTGTTTAGCCTGCAAACATGATACGTAGGCTTTTACGATGTAGTGAGGTTCGATTTTATATCTAATTAATACCTCAGCGCACATAGCACCTTTGTGACGGTCTTGCTCAAATTCATCCTCATGGGTCCAAAATTCTGCGAATACAATTGCACTATCTATCATTTTAAGACCATCTGGTGCTGGCTTGAATATAGCGTATCCACGTGCAGCATTTCGGTCAGTAACTATTGCCCCTGGCAAGTCGATAATATCGGCACTTACCGATAAAATGACTAGGTCATGGTGCTTGTCTCTAAGTTTAGACAGCATCGGATTACGGCCATTTATGTAGACATTTGCATATTCATGCAACTTACCCCCGCCAGGTATAACTACACTCGCACGCCTTTCTTGGACTTCGTTGCTAGCACAGGACTCGTGCAGCATTTTTTGTGCCAGTTCATAGGATAGGATACCGTTAGCCATAATAGATGGTACATTATTTATTGGTGTAATATAGTGCAACTCGTTCAATTCGTCTCGGTTCAAATGCATACCTCAGTTGATTCAATCCCACTTACTCGTACCTTCTGTTAGTATCTTATCAATTTTCAATCTGTTTAGCTATAATAGCTGTCTGCCCCTTTTCGCTTTGCGCATCTCCTGAATTGTCAACGTGTTGACTTTGTTATATACTTGTGTTATATTGAGTCTTTGCGTCTACTAGCCATTAGGCTAGGGTTGGAAAAACCTGAGTAAGCCGGCTGGTTGAACCGGGACGCAACCTGATTTGGGAAGTAGACCGGCAGACAACTAGGTGGCTTTTTAATTGGTGTAAGTAGAAATATATAAAGGAATGGTGAAATGCCGACGGTCAATCAATTAGTTAGAAAGGGGCGGCGGAGACTTGGTAAGCGAACCAAAGCTCCGGCGCTGGGTGTTACGCATAATACCCTGAAGAACACGGTTCGGCGGGATACACGCTCGCCGCAGAAGCGCGGGGTTTGCGTACAGGTCAAGACTATGACTCCCAAGAAACCAAATTCCGCCTTGCGCAAAATCGCCCGTGTGCGGTTGACCAATGGCATTGAAGTCACTGCTTATATACCCGGCGAAGGCCATAATTTGCAGGAGCACTCAGTGGTGCTTATCCGTGGTGGCAGGGTGAAGGATTTGCCCGGGGTTCGGTACCATATTGTTCGTGGTGCCCTGGATACCGGGGGAGTGGAAAATCGGCAGCAGGGGCGGAGCAAATATGGGGCCAAGCGCGGTAAAGCCGTGAGGATTGCGGGAGCTGCAGCGGCAGCGGCAGCGCCGGCGGAAGCACCGGCGGAAGCAGGAGCGGGAGAGGAATAAATGCCAAGGCGAGCTAGGGTAATAAAGAGACAACCCCCACCTGATCCGAAATACGGAAACGTTACCGTGGCTATTCTCATCAATAAAATGATGCTAGACGGCAAGAAAGCTACGGCTGAGCGTATTGTTTATGATGCCATGGATTTGGTTGGCAAGCAATTAAGCACGGAACCCCTGCCGGTTCTTGAGCAGGCACTTAAGAATGCTACACCTGTACTTCAAGTAAAATCTCGGCGTGTCGGTGGTGCTACTTACCAGGTGCCGATTGAGGTTGAAGCCTCACGCGGCCTGTCACTGGCTATGCGCTGGATAATAGGCTTTGCCAGAGCTCGCAGCGGTAAATCTATGGCGGAAAAGCTGGCGGCGGAGGTTGTTGATGCCTCGCAAGGACAGGGAGCGAGTATAAAGAAGCGCCAGGATACTCACAAGATGGCCGAGGCAAATAAAGCTTTTGCTCACTACAGATGGTAATTACAACAGGAATTAAATACCAACAGCCTAAAAAGGCGCTTGGTATGGGAAACAATGTCATGACACGGACTTTTCCTTTAGACAAGTTACGGAATATCGGCATCATTGCCCATATCGATGCCGGCAAGACGACTGTCACCGAGCGGGTCCTGTTTTATACAGGCCGCACTTATAAAGTTGGTGAGGTGGATGCTGGGACGGCGGTGATGGATTGGATGACACAGGAGCGAGAACGAGGGATTACTATCACCGCAGCAGCTACAACCTGTCACTGGCTGGAACATCGAATAAATATCATTGACACGCCGGGGCATGTTGATTTTACTGCTGAAGTCGAACGCAGCCTTCGGGTGCTGGATGGTGGCGTGGTGGTGCTGGATGCCGTGGCCGGAGTAGAGGCTCAATCTGAGACGGTCTGGCGGCAGGCTGACAGGTATAGAGTGCCGAGGATCTGCTTTATCAATAAGATGGATAGAGTTGGTGCCGATTTCCATCACACTGTGAGTATGATTGAGGAGCGGCTTCGAGCTAAAGCTATACCGTTGCAATTGCCCTGGGGTGAGGAGAGCAATTTTAAGGGTGTAATAGATTTAGTCGATAATAAAGGCTGGCTGTTCTCCGATGACGCGAGCGCTCCTCGTGTGGAATCGCCTATCCCTGAAGAGAAGAGAGAGGAGATAGACAAGTATAGGCAGTCGCTGATTGAGAAGCTGGCTGAGAACGATGACCAATTGATGTTACTTTACCTCGAAAGTGAGGAGATTGAAAGCAGTCAGATTAAGGCTGCTATAAGAAGATTGACAGTTAATAATCGAATAGTGCCCGTGCTTTGCGGTAGTGCTTTGAGGAATAAGGGAATTCAGTCCCTGCTCGATGCCATTGTGAATTATCTGCCTTCTCCGTTGGACATACCTCCGGTTCCTGTTATTGAATTGCGAACCGGGGAGGCAGATGTTCGAGAGCCCAGCGACGACGCACCATTTTCGGCCCTGGCTTTTAAGGTGGTTGCTGACCCGTTTATGGGCAGACTGGTTTACTTTCGGGTTTACTCAGGCAAAGTCAAGGCGGGTATGCAGGTCCTCAATTCCAGTAAGGGACACAAGGAGCGGCTGGGCAGGGTGATTCTCATGCATGCGAACCGCCGGGAGGAAGTTGAAGAGACCGATACCGGTAGCATTGCTGCTACTCTGGGTTTGAAAGATACCTTCACCGGGGACACGTTATGTGACCCGTCTCGCCCGGTGCTTCTCGAAGCTATCCGTTTCCCCGAGCCGGTGGTGTCTATGGTTATAGAGCCTAAAAGCAAAGCGGATCAGGACAAGCTGGGCGAAGCCATGAACAAGCTTTCAGAAGAGGACCCCACTTTTAAGATCCGTAGCGACCAGGAAACCGGGCAAACCATTATTTCCGGTATGGGCGAATTGCATTTAGAAGTTTTAATAGACCGTATGCTTCGTGAGTTTAATGTGAAGGTAAGCGTTGGTAGACCACAGGTAGCCTATAAGGAGACCATCACTATACCAACAGAGATAGAAGGCAGGTTTATCCGTCAATTTGGTGGGCGGGGCCAATATGGACATGTCTGGCTCAAGCTCGAGCCGGGAGAGCGGGGTGGTGGCTTCAGATTTGTTGACCAGGTTCGAGGCGGATCTATACCAAAAGAGTATATTCCTGCGGTCGAAGCTGGAGTCAGGGAGGCTTTGGAAACAGGTGTGGTGGCAGGCTATCCCATAGTTGATATCAAAGTAGCATTGCTCGACGGTAGTTTCCATGAAGTGGATTCCTCTGACTTGGCTTTTAAAACGGCAGGTTCAATAGCTTTGAAGGATGGCGTCAGGAAGGCCAATCCCGTACTCCTCGAGCCGATTATGAGGTTAGAGGTAGTGATGCCGGCGCAGTTTCTGGGTGACGTCATCGGCGATTTGAATTCAAGAAGGGGGCATGTCGAGGGTATTGAGACTCATGGTGATACTTGTGTCGTTCGTGCTCTTGTGCCTCTGGCTGAGACTTTCGGTTATGCCACTATCCTCAGGTCATTGAGTCAGGGCAGAGCAACCAATTCACTGGAATTTTATTGTTATAAAGAGTTACCGGCTAGCCTCGCAGAGCAAATAGAGGTTAAGGTCAGGGGTAGATAAATGCCTAAGCAAAAAATTAGAATAAAAGTTAGAGGATATGACCACAGGCTGGTTGACCAGTCCGTGGAGCAAATCATGGAGACCGCAGAGCGTACCGGGGCCGTGATTGTCGGGCCTGTACCCCTGCCTACTCGTATCGAAAAATTTTGTGTTATTCGCTCTCCCCATATCGATAAAGATTCAAGGGAGCAGTTCGAGATTCGTACACACAATCGCCTTATCGATATCCTTGGGCCAACTACTAAAACTATAGATGCGTTGACTCAACTCCAGCTGCCCGCCGGGGTGGAAATAGATATCAGATTGTAGACAGAGAAATGATGCAAGGTACTATTGGTAGAAAGATAGGAATGGCGCAGCTTTTCCGTGATGACGGAGAAGTGGTAGTTACAGCTATTGAGGCGGGCCCCTGTTTTGTTACTCAGGTAAAGACTGAGGCTAGGGATGGTTATAATGCTGTCCAGATTGGTTTTGGAGAGGCCAAGCAGCTTAATTCTCCGGAGAAGGGTCACCTTAAAGACTTAGGCCAGTTTAAATATCTGCGTGAGTTTAGCGTGGATGATGTCAGCTCTGTTAAGGTGGGCCAGAAAGTCGATGTGGACATGTTTAAGCCCGGTGATTTACTTGACGTAACTGGCATATCGAAGGGTAAGGGTTTTGCCGGTGTAGTTAAACGCTACCATTTTGCCGGCGGGCCCAAGACCCACGGGCAGTCCGATCGTCATAGGGCGCCCGGCTCGATTGGTGCCACTACATCCCCCGGTCGCGTGTTGAAAGGAACACGGATGGCCGGACATATGGGGGATAGGCGCGTGACAGCGCGCAATCTCAAGTTGCTAGAAGTAGATTCGGCTCGCCACTTGTTGCTGGTGAGGGGAGCTGTGCCCGGTGCCAGGAAGGGATTGTTGCTAATCAAGAAGGCTGGTGGGGGATAAGCAGAATGCAAGTACAGGTTTATAATTTAAAAGGAGAAGTAACCGGGCAGGCCGAAATAAGGGATGATGTTTTTGCTGTGCCCCTTCATGAGGCGGTGGTGCACCAGGCATTAGTCAGGCAGTTGGCTAATCACCGCCAGGGGACTGTTGATACTAAGAGAAGGGGCGAGGTTGTTGGTAGCACCAAGAAGCTTTTTGCCCAAAAGCATACCGGGCGGGCACGTCGAGGCAATGCCAAGTCCCCCATGCTCGTAGGGGGTGGTGTTGCTTTTGGCCCTCATCCTCGAAGCTACCGACAGGACATGCCCAGGAAGATGCGGCGTTTGGCGTTGAGGTGTGTTCTTTCGGCTAAAGCAGGTAGTGGAGAACTAAAAGTTGTGGATAAGCTCGAGATTGACAGCCCAAAAACCAAGGCAGTGCTGGATATGTTGGTAGCCTTGGAGATCGATGGTTCTGTCATAATCGCTACTCCTGAAACTGAGGCTAATCTGGTTAAGTCGGCGCGCAATTTAATGGGTGTTAAGACGATGCTGGCGCCTTTACTTAACGTTGCTGACTTGCTTTCATATAAATATATAGTAATGACCATGGATGCGGTACGGAAGGTGGAGGAGCTATGGGGTGAAAAGTCGGCCCCGAAGGCGGTAAGTAGTGTCAGTTAAACCAAGCGTTTGGAGTTTTTATAAAAATGCATCCTTATGAGGTGGTAAGGCGGCCTTTGATCACTGAAAAGGCTACCCTGATGAAAGAGCAGAACAGGTATGCCTTTGAGGTGCTGAAAGAGGCTAACAAGCGCCAGATTAAGGAGGCTGTAGAGTTATCCTTTAAGGTCAATGTAACCAATGTCAGGGTGATGAATGTTCCTGGAAAGATGAGGAGAATAGGCAGACGGTATGTCATGACTCCGTCTTGGAAGAAAGCAATTGTTACTCTGGAATCAGGTCAGAAAATAGAGTTCTTCGAGGGAGTTTAATTTAAAGTAGGGGAATAGAATTGGGTTCAGTTATAAAGAAACGAAAGAAAAAAATGGCGAAGCATAAGCATCGCAAGCTCCTGAAAAAGACCCGATGGCAAAGGAGGCACCCCTAGAATCAGGGGGAGGTAAACTGTGGGCTTAAAAACTTATCGCCCGACGTCACCGAGCAGACGGGGCATGGTTAGCGCCTCTTTTGAGGAGATAACCAAGACGGTCCCTGAGAAGTCACTATTGTTGCCGGTTAAGAAAAAAGCCGGGCGTAACAATAGGGGTGTAGTATCCGTACGGCATCGCGGTGGTGGTGCCAAGCGCCGGCTACGAATAATTGATTTCAAGCGGGACAAAATTGGTGTTCAAGGGAAGGTAGCCTCTATAGAATATGACCCCAATCGCTCAGCTCGTATTGCCCTTATTCATTATAAAGATGGAGAGAAGCGTTACATTCTGGCTCCTCAGGGGCTCAATGTAGATGATGTTATAATGGCGGGCGAAGGTGCGGAGGTAAGGCCCGGGAATGCCCTGCCGCTTGGTTCTATGCCGGATGGCACCATGATTCATAATCTTGAGTTCGAGCCTGGAAAAGGCGGCCAGATAGTGCGTAGTGCCGGTACAGCGGCACAGCTTTTAGGCAAAGAGGGCAAGTATTCACTTGTTCGTTTGCCTTCTGGGGAGGTAAGGCGTTTTTTGAGCGATTGCCTGGCTACTGTAGGGCAGGTAAGCAATATCGAACATCAGGGCGTAAGGTTGGGCAAGGCCGGGCGTACAAGATTGCTGGGACGTCGCCCTCAGGTTCGAGGCTCAGCCATGACGCCGCGCGACCATCCCCATGGTGGAGGTGAAGGTAGAGCTCCCAGAGGAATGGTGCCTAGCACGCCGTGGGGGAAAGTGGCTTTGGGTCGGAAGACACGTGCGCGCAAGGCTTCAGACAGACTGATTGTCAAGCGTCGGAAATAGAAAGGTATTTGAAAAGGCAGGTATAGAATGTCACGGTCAGCTAAAAAGGGTCCTTATTGTGACGCCAAGTTACTCAAGAAAATAAAGACGCTCAACCGTTCTGGGGAGAAGGTAGTGATAAAGACCTGGTCTCGTGCCTCCACTGTGCTGCCTGAAATGATAGGTCATACAATTGGGGTGCATGATGGTAGACGGCATGTGCCCATCTTTATCACCGAGAATATGGTAGGACACAAACTGGGAGAGTTTGCTATAACGCGGACATTCCGCGGGCATGTTAGCAAGTCGCAAACTACTGCTCAGGTAAGAAGGTAGGCATGGCTTTTAGACGATGAAAGTAGCAGCTATATCTAAAGATGTTCGAGTTTCGTCCCGTAAGGTTAAACTGGTTGTAGATACGGTACGGGGCAAAAAGGTTGACGAGGCTTTGACTATTCTTAAGTTCTTGCCGACGCCGGCAGCTCAGGCTGTGGCTAAGGTAATTAAATCAGCAGCGGCAAATGCGGAAAATAATTTCCAGATGGAACCAACCGAGCTTAAGATAACCGATATTTTTGCCGGTGAGGGGCATACCTTCAAAAGATTCCGGCCGCAGGCCAGAGGACGTGTCAGTCCTATTTTGAAGCGCTGTACACATATAAGCGTTTTTGTCGCTGAGGAGGAAGAACAAAGTGGGGCATAAAGTTCATCCCTATGGTTTTAGAATTGGCATCATCCGGGGTTGGCATGCTAAATGGTATGACCAAAAGCATTATGGCGAGTTTTTGCATGAAGACTTGAAGCTGCGCCGGGCTATCCAGGAGAAGTGCGCTGACGGCGGCATTGCCAGGGTGGAAATCGACCACCAGGGTAATGAAATTCTGATGACAGTCTATTCCTCGCGCCCCGGCATTGTTATCGGTAGAGGTGGACAGCGTGCTGAAGAGTTAAGGTCACACTTAGAGGCAATTTGTGACAAGAGAGTGCGACTATCCATTAAAGAGGTCGAACAACCTGAGCTTGAGGCTCGTTTGGTAGCCAGGAATGTGGCTGATCAGCTTGAACGTCGGATGGCTTTTAGAAGAGCCATGAAACAAACAGCTTTTCGGACAATGCAGGCTGGCGCTAAAGGAGTGAAGATAAGCTGTGCCGGAAGATTAGGTGGCATTGAGATTGCGCGTCGCGAGACCACCCTCCAGGGCCAGTTACCATTACATACACTTTGTGCCGATATTGATTATGGTTTTGCTGAAGCTCGTACTACAATGGGCAATATCGGAGTTAAAGTTTGGATTTACAAAGGCCATGTTTATCCTGAAGTAAGGAGAGAAAGTGTTACAGCCGAAGCGAGTGAAGTATCGTAAAGCTCATCGAGGGCAAAGGAGAGGCAAGGCACAGGCCGGAAGCACTATTGTCTTTGGTGAGTTCGGGCTGCAGGCTCAAGAGGCGGCTTGGCTAACGGCTAGGCAGATTGAAGCTGCTCGCCGTGTCATCGTTCGTTATTTACGTCGTGGTGGCCAGATGTGGATTCGGGTGTTTCCGGATAAACCGGTGACCAAGAAGCCAGCGGAAACGAGAATGGGCAGCGGTAAGGGTGCCCCGGATCACTGGGTGGCCGTGGTCAGGCCGGGGAGAATGCTATTTGAGATTAGTGGCATAAAGGAGAACATGGCTCGAGAAGCATTGCATCTGGCTTCTTATAAGCTACCTATTGCTGCTAGGTTTGTAGTGAAAGAGACGGTTAAAGAAGAGGCGAAAAGTTGAAAATCGATGAGATCCGTGCTTTAGGCGACCCGGAGTTATCGAAGCGGTTGGCAGAAGCTCGTCAGGAGTTTTTCAACTTACGCCTTCGCATGGCTACCCGGCAGCAGGCTAATCACCGCGAGTTGCCCAAAGTCAAGAGAAGAATCGCCAGGATTGAGACCGTAATAAGAGAGAGGGAGTATGGCATAAGATAGCTCATGAAAGGGAAACGAAAAGCGAGAACCGGCACGGTAATAAGCGATAAGATGGATAAATCGGTGGTGGTAGTGGTGGAAAGCCTGAGGCGTCATCCTCTTTACAAAAAGGTAGTCAGGCATACCTCCAAATTTAAGGCTCATGATGAGAATAATGCCTGTAAGGTTGGTGATGTGGTTAAGATTATCGAGACTCGCCCCCTGTCTAAAGATAAACGCTGGCGGGTGGCAGAGATAATAAGCAGAAGGGAAACGGTTGAGGTCGATTCTGGAGAGACATTTTAGAGAGACAAATAATAATGATTCAGCCTTATACTAGACTTAAGGTGGCAGATAATACTGGAGCTCGACAGATTATGTGCATCAACGTGCCTGGAGGCACGCGGAGAAGATATGCTTCTGTTGGCGATATTTTTGTAGGTACGGTGAAGAGAGCCATACCCGGCGGTGTGGTGAAAAAAGGCGATGTAGTGAAGGCAGTGGTTGTGCGCATAGCTAAACAGCATCATCGCCCGGATGGTTCTTATATTAGATTTGATGATAATGCTGCGGTTATACTGGATGATAAAAACAACCCTAGAGGCACTCGTATTTTTGGTCCTGTAGCTAGAGAGCTCAGAGATAAGAATTTCATGAAGATAATATCGTTGGCTCCTGAGGTTCTGTGAGATGAAGATTAAAAAGAATGATACGGTTCTTGTTATCGCTGGCAAAGATAGGGGAAAGAAGGGCAAGGTACGGAAAGCTCTCCCCAAGAAGGGCGAGGTGATTGTTGAGGGCGTTAACATGATTAAGCGCCATTCTAGAGCTCGTCGCGAAGCCAGGCAGGCTGGCATAATCGAGCTGGAAGCGCCGCTGAACATATCAAATGTAATGTTGGTTTGCAATAAATGTAACAAGCCGGCTCGAGTTGGGTACCGTTTTCTTGATGATGGTAAAAAAGCGCGAGTTTGTCGCTCCTGCGATGAAGTGCTTGACTGATTGGAAGGTACATTGCAAGAATGTCTAGGTTGAAAGAAAAGTATAAGAAAGAAACAGTACCCGAACTAATGGATAAATTCGGGTATAAGAATGTGATGCAGGTGCCGAGACTCAGTAAAATCGTGTTGAATATCGGTTTGGGCGAAGCGATACAAAATCCTAAGGCTTTAGAGGGAGCAGAGAAGGATTTGGTGGCCATTTCGGGGCAGCATCCGGTGATAACACGAGCCAAGCAGTCTATCGCTGCTTTTAAATTAAGAGCCGGCATGCCTATAGGCATGATGGTGACTTTGCGGGGCAAGCGAATGTACGACTTTTTCGATAAACTGGTCAGCGTTGTTTTGGCACGGATAAGAGATTTTCAGGGAGTACCCCGCGATTCGTTTGATGGCAAAGGCAACTATACCCTGGGAATCAGGGAGCAGGTGGTTTTTCCTGAGATTGACTATGATAAGGTGGATAAAATGCGCGGTTTTGAAGTGGTCATTGTCACTACTGCAAATAGCAATGAAGAAGGCATGGGCTTGCTTGAGTCTCTTGGTATGCCTTTTAGAAGGAGTTAAGTTCTAGAATAAAATGGCGAAGTTATCTAAAGTTTTGAAGTCGCAACGCACTCCGAAATATAGGGTGCGGCAGCAGAACAGATGTAAGTTGTGCGGCAGGCCGCGCGCCTATATCCGTAAATTCGGTTTATGCCGTATTTGTTTTCGACAGTTGGCCCTAAGGGGTGAAATTCCCGGGGTTAGAAAATCGAGCTGGTGATTGAAAGTGCTGGAGGCATAGATTCATGGTTACCGACCCAATTGCTGATATGTTAACTCGAATTCGCAATGCAATCATGGCGCATCATGAGAGCGTGCTTGTGCCGGCGTCTAGGATTAAGCTTTCTATTGCCAAAATACTCAAAGATGAAGGGTTTATAGCTGATTATACTGTTCTCAAAGGCAAGCCACAGCGGGTGATTAAGATAGCATTGAAATATATAAATGGACGTCCTGCAGTTGCAGGCTTGGAAAGGGGTAGCAAGCCAGGTCTTAGGCTATACGTTGGCCGCAAGGAGATTCCTCGTGTTTACGGCGGGCTTGGTGTTGCAATCTTGTCTACATCCAAAGGTGTTATGACCGGCCAGGATGCATGGCGTCGAAATCTCGGTGGTGAATTATTATGTTATGTTTGGTAATTAGGCTTTCGGAGGCGAGCTTATGTCTCGAGTAGGATTCTCGCCTATCGCTGTGCCTCAGGATGTGAAGGTAGATATTAAGGGCAATGAGGTGACTGTGGAGGGGAGTAAGGGTAAGCTGACACGCTCATTTCACCATGATATGACCATTGAATTTAAGGACGGAAACCTGACGGTGGCGCGACCTACCGATAACAGGAATCATCGTGCTCTGCACGGTTTGACTCGAAGCCTTTTGGCTAATATGGTTGAGGGCGTTACTAAGGGTTTCGAAAAAGTTTTGGAGTTGAGCGGTGTTGGTTATCGTGCCCAGAAAGCTGGAGATAAACTATCGCTGCAAATTGGGTTCAGTCACCCGGTAGATTTTTCCCCGCCAGCGGGCATAGAAATTACGGTAGACGGGACGAACCGGGTTCGTATTATTGGTATTGATAAAGAGCTTGTAGGTGAGACAGCGGCTCAGATAAGAGCTATACGACCTGTGGATTCTTACAAAGGTAAGGGTGTCAAGTATGCCGGTGAAAGGCTCCGTCTCAAACCTGGCAAAGCGGGCAAGGCAGCAACGAAAGCATAAAGGATAAGGTGATTTGGTAGTTAAAGCAGATACAAGATTGGCGCGAAAGCGACGTCACCTTCGGGTTAGAGACAAGCTTAGCGGCACAGCAGCTAAGCCAAGGCTTTGCGTTTTTCGCAGCCTGAAGCATATTTATGCTCAGCTTGTAGATGATTCTATGGGGTGTACACTGGTTGCGGCGAGCAGCTTGGATACTGAGATAAAAGACAAAATCACAGGAAAAAGAAAGACGGAAAGCGCCGAGCTGGTGGGCTCCCTTGTAGCTCAGCGCGCTTTGAATAAGGGAATTAAGCAGATAGCCTTTGACAGAGGTGGCTATCAATATCATGGGCGAGTCAAAGCTTTGGCGGAAGCTGCTAGGAAGGCTGGCCTGGACTTTTGAGGTTTGTAAATGAAAGCAATTAAAAAGCTAGTTGAAGAGAGAACCAAAATTGACACTAGCGAACTTGACCTTAGCGAGAGGCTGGTGTCGCTTAACCGCGTGACCAAGGTGGTCAAAGGTGGTAAGCGTCTTCGCTTTAGAGCTCTGGTAGTTGTTGGTGATGGAAGCGGACATGTGGGAGTTGGTTTGGGTAAAGCTAAAGAGGTACCGGAAGCAATTCGTAAGGCCGGTGTTACGGCTAGAAAAGAGCTTCGCAAGATAACCTTGTCAGGTACTACTATACCACATGAGGTTCTGGCTAAATCAGGGGCGGCCAAGGTGCTGCTTAAACCGGCGGCTCCTGGAACCGGGGTAATTGCTGGTGGCAGCGTTCGCTCAGTGCTTGAAGCTGTAGGTATAAAGGATGTTCTTAGCAAGTCTCTGGGTAGTGCTAATCCTGTCAATGTGGTCAGGGCTACTGCGTTGGCTTTAGCTAGCCTTCAAAACCCTGAGGAGGCCGTAGCAAGGCGCAAAGCCGAGCTTGAGATTAAGGAGACCGACTCGAGTGAGTAAACTGCGTGTCAAATGGATAAAGAGTGATATTGGATATGCCCGGCAGCAAAGGCGAACGCTGAAAGCGCTGGGCTTCCATCGACTTCATGAGACGGTGGAACATGAAGACTCTCCTTCTGTTAGAGGCATGATAGCCAAAGTCGATCATTTAGTTGAAGTGGAAGTGATTACCGATGCAGCAGCATAATTTAAAACCTCCGGCAGGTGCCAAAAGTGCGAGAAAGCGCGTGGGGCGTGGCGATGGCAGTGGATATGGCACTTATTCAGGACGTGGCTGTAAAGGGCAGAAATCACGTTCCGGAGGTGGAGTTCGCCTTGGTTTCGAAGGAGGCCAGCTGCCACTGATTAAGCGTTTGCCTCGGAAACGCGGGTTCGTTAATATTTTTAAAACTGAATATAGCATAGTTAATGTGGGTGAATTGAAAGCATTCTCTCCCAATGCTGAGGTCACTCCAAAAGAGTTACTTCAGGTTGGGCTGATCAAGTCTTCTAAGAATCAGGTCAAGATTCTCGGAGACGGTGATATCGACCGTCCGCTTGTAGTAAAGGCCAACAAATTCTCTGCCGCTGCTGAAAAGAAGATAGTGGCTGCCGGTGGTAAAGTGGAGGCAATTTAAATGCAGCAGGTCAGCGGAAGACCGCGTCTTATTCAGGCACTGTTGGATGCCTTTTCTCTTCCAGACTTGAGGCGTCGTCTTCTTTTTACTATAAGCATGCTGGTGGTTTTTCGCTTTATAGCTCATGTTCCCCTGCCCGGTGTGGACCTTCAAGCATTGCACGAGCTTTTTGATAAGAATCAACTTCTGGGCATGCTGGACATGTTTAGTGGTGGGGCTATGAGGAACTTCAGCATTGCGGCAATGGGGGTTTATCCATACATAACCGCCTCCATCGTTATGCAGCTATTAGTCCCGGTTATTCCCCAGCTCAGGTCATTATCTCAGGAAGGTGATGCCGGGAGACGCCGGATTAATCAGTTTACTCATTGGTTGACTATACCTCTGGCAGCTCTCCAGGGCTATGCTCAACTGGCGCTGCTGCGCAGCCAGGGTGTGGTCGGTGGCGCTGCAGCATTACCTACTCTCGCCATGATAGTGTCGATGACAGCGGGGACAATCTTTCTTGTCTGGCTTGGTGAGCTTATTACTGAGCGAGGTATAGGAAATGGTGTGTCCATCATAATCTTTGGAGGCATTGTGGCCGGTTTGCCGGAGATGATAGGGCGTGGCATGATAGCCAGAGAAAACCTTATCGGACTTATCGCCTTCCTGCTTGTTGGCTTGGCCACGGTGGCGCTTATAGTCATATTTACAGAGGGGCATCGTCGTCTTCCTGTCCAGTATGCACGGACTGCCTTCCGTGGGGCTCGTATGTATCGTCAGACGGGTTCAACGCATATTCCACTTCGAGTTAACACTGCCGGCATGATACCGCTTATCTTTGCCATGTCGCTGATGATTTTCCCGGGAACAGTAGCCAGTTATTTTGCTGCGCCTCAGGGGCAGCCTCCCAATTTTGCCAACACGATCATGACTTGGTTCAACCCAAGTACAGCTCTACCCGAGGGCTTGTTTTACTGGGTGCTTTATTTCTTGATGGTGGTAGCTTTTACCTTTTTCTATACTATGGTGATATTTGAGCAGATGGACTTGGGGCGGACTTTGCAACGCCAGGGGGGCTTTATCCCCGGCGTCCGTCCCGGGAAGCCCACGGTCGATTACCTCAATAGAGTTATTAACCGCATAACCTGGGGTGGGGCTCTCTTTTTGGCTTTTGTTGCGATATTGCCGTTTCTGGTTCGAGAGGTGACAGATGTCGGTGTGCTGACTTTGTCCAGCACCGGTATACTTATCGTTGTGGGTGTGGCTTTGGATACCATGAAACAAATAGAGGCGCAGCTGACAATGCGCCGCTACGAAGGTTTTCTGAAGTAAGGAGATACACAAATGTTTTTGGTTTTTCTCGGTGCCCCAGGGGCGGGTAAGGGAACTCAAGCAGCCGTCATTTCTCGAAAATTAGGATTAGCTCACATAGCTTCGGGTGACCTTTTCAGACAGTCGGCGGAGAAAGGGACCGAGCTGGGGAAATCAGTAAAAGCTTATATGGATAAAGGTGTCCTGGTCCCTGATGAGGTGACGATTCAGCTAATCTCAGAGCGGCTGGATGAGCCTGATTGCAAATCTGGGTGTGTTTTCGATGGCTTTCCTCGAACTATCGAGCAGGCCAAGGCGCTGGACAAGATGCTAACTGGTCGCGGTTGGACTATAGACAAAGCAATATACATTGAGGTGCCCGAGGAAGAGTTGTTGAAACGGCTCGGCGGGCGCTGGATATGCCGGAAGTGCCAGACGCCTTATCACGAGGTGACTTCACCACCGAAATCTCCCGGGAAGTGCGATAAATGCGGCGGCGAGCTATATCAGCGTTCGGACGATAATGAAGAGACGGTAAAGGAGCGACTGAAAGTCTATTTTGCTCAGACTATGCCTGTCCTTGATTATTACAGGGCAGAGAGCAAGCTTGTTACAGTGGATGGCAAGCTTGGAATAAAAGAAGTATCCGAGGAGATAATTGGTATTCTTGGGCCTGAATCGGTGAAAGACTAATGACTGTGATAAAGTCACCGCAGGAAGTAGCTATTATGCGGCAGGCCGGAAAAGTTGTAGCCAGAACTCTACAACGGGTGAAAGAAGAAATGAAGCCAGGTATTAAGACCAGCCAACTTGACTCAGTAGCTGCAAGCGAACTGAAGAAATGCGGGGCTAAAGCCTCTTTTAAGGGTTATCGAGGCTTCCCGGCATATCTGTGCGTTTCGGTGAATGATGAGATTGTTCATGGTATTCCCGGCGAACGGGAACTGAGCGATGGTGATATTGTGTCCTTGGATTTTGGAGCGATCGTTGATGGCTTTCATGGTGATTCGGCGATAACAGTTGGAGTGGGTAAAATCAGTTCTAAGGCTCAGGAGCTCCTGGCGGTTACGGAAGCTGCCTTGATTACTGGAATAGGCGCAGCACGCAGCGGTGTCCACCTGGGGGATGTTTCAGCAGCTATCCAGAACTATGTTGAAGCAAGAGGCTTCTCTGTGGTCAGGGAATATTCTGGGCACGGCGTAGGCAGAAACTTGCATGAAGACCCCTTGGTGCCCAACTTTGGCTCACCCGGTGAGGGGCCTATCTTACGAACGGGCATGACTTTGGCGTTGGAGCCGATGGTTACTACCGGGGACTGGAGGACGCGGCTTGCTGATAACAAATGGACAGTGCTTACTGCAGATGGTAGTCTGGCTGCTCATTTTGAGCATACTATAGCTATTAACGAGGATGAAGCGGAAATACTAACTCTATTATAATATATAGAGTAGAAGTGTAGTATGCCTAAGAAAGAAGCAATAGAGGTTGAAGGTATAGTGGTTGAAACTTTACCTAATGCTAATTTTCGCGTGGAATTGGCTAACGGGCATGAGGTTTTAGCTCATATTTCTGGTAAGATGAGGAAACATTATATTAGAATTCTACCAGCTGACAAAGTATTAGTGGAGCTCTCGCCTTATGATTTGAGCAGGGGGAGAATTACCTATCGGTTTAAATAGCAATGAGCAGTTTACGTTTGACATGAATGCAAACAAGGTTTATTATTATAGGGTTTTTCGCTTTAAGGTGATTTAAATGAAAGTACGTTCTTCTGTTAAGCGTCGTTGTGACAAATGTAAGATTATCAGGCGCCACGGTGTAGTGCGGGTTATTTGCCAGAACCCGAAACACAAGCAGCGTCAGGGATAATGTAGGAGTTATTAGATATGGCACGTATTGCAGGTGTGGATATTCCGAAAGATAAGAGAGTAGAGACTTCCTTGCAGTATATCTATGGTATCGGTCCTCATACGAGCCGTCAGATTTTGTCGTCGAGTGGCGTAAGCCCGGATACCAAGGTGAAAGACCTTAGCGAGCAAGAGGTTAGCCGTATTCGCGAGGTTATCGATAAAGAGTATAAGGTAGAAGGCGGACTTCGCAGGGAAGTTAATCTTAATATTAAGAGACTTATTGAAATCGGCAGTTATCGAGGGCTCAGGCATCGTCGCGGATTGCCGGCGCGGGGACAGCGGACAAGAACAAATGCGCGGACTAAGCGCGGTATGCGCAAGACAGTGGCTGGCCGCGGACAAAAGCGTGGAGCGACCAAGAAGTAAAGGAGTAACGAAAGGAATATGCCTAAGAAAAGGAAAACCGGGGTAAGAAGACGAGAGCGTAAGCAGATTGCTGAAGGCAAAGCTTACATCCAGTCTACCTTTAATAATACCGTCATTACCCTTGCTGACCAGAAAGGCAATGTTATCGCCTGGGGAAGCTCCGGCACAGCCGGATTTAAGGGTTCTCGAAAGGGTACTCCCTATGCAGCCCAGCTGGCGGCGCAGGGAGCTGCTCAGAAAGCTAAAGAGCACGGTTTGCGCCAAGTCGAGGTATTTGTCCGGGGTCCCGGTAGTGGTCGAGAGGCAGCGATTCGAGCCATACAGGCTTCGGGGATTTTGGTTACCGGAATTAAGGATGTAACTCCTGTTCCGCATAATGGTTGTCGACCTCGTAAGAGAAGGCGAGTTTAAATATGGGACGGTACACAGAGGCTAATTGTCGTTTATGTCGTCGCGTTGGCGATAAATTAATGCTCAAGGGCGATAGGTGTTTTACATCTAAGTGTGCTTTGGAGCGCAGAAATGTCCCGCCCGGGTATAAGGGTATCACAAAGCGACGCCCGAAGAAGTCCGACCGCGGACTTCAGCTGCAGGAGAAACAGAAGGCTCGCTATACCTACGGGCTTTTAGAACGGCAATTTCGCAAATTCTTTGCTGAGGCGGAAAGGCTTCCCGGCGTAACAGGCGAGAACCTCTTAATTTTGCTTGAAAGACGTTTGGATAATGTGGTATACCGTTTAGGCTTTGCCAGCTCTCGCTCTCAAGCCAGACAGCTGGTGCGCCATGGACATATTCTCTTAAATGGCCGCAAGACAGATATCCCCTCTTGTTTGGTGAGGCCGGGTAATGTCATTTCATGGCGAGAAGGCAGCACTAAAACAGAATATTACAAGACTCTCGTCCAAGAAATTGAGGGTAGAACGATTCCAGGTTGGTTGACTTTGGACAAACAAAAACTGGTCGGACAGGTTGTTAACTTGCCGACGGCTGAGGATATTGAAGTAAAGTTCGATGAAAAAGCTATCGTTGAATACTATTCCCGTTAAGGAGGCAGCTTGGCTGGCTTAGCATTACCGAAAGTGGAATGTGTTGAGGGTACCGAAACTTATGGCCGTTTCGTTGCTGAACCTGTGGATAGAGGTTTCGGAGTTACATTAGGTAACGGGTTGCGCCGGGTGCTTCTTAGCTCTTTGCCCGGAGCTGCAATAACCTGGGTCATGATTGAGGGTATCCAGCATGAGTTCTCAACAGTTCCCCATGTCAAAGAGGATACTATAGATTTTCTGCTTAATGTCAAGGCAATACGTCTTCGTCATCTTGCTCAGCGCTCCGGTAGGCTGAGATTGGAGGCTGAGGGGGAAAGACAAGTATGTGCGGGTGACATTACACCGTCGTCGGATTTCGAAATTGTTAACCCTGAACTTCATCTGGCTACGCTTGACTCCCCAGAGGCTAAGCTCGACGTCGAGTTTAATGTTGAGATTGGCAGGGGTTATGTGCAGGCCACTTCCAGTGACAGCTTACCCATAGGGGCGATTCCCATAGATGCTATTTTTACGCCAGTTCGCAAAGTGAATTACTCGGTTGAGGCTAGCGGCTTGAGGGAGGGAAGCAACGAGGAGAAGCTTATTCTGGAGGTTTGGACCGACGGCTCAATATCTCCTATAGAGGCAGTTAGTCAGAGCGCGGGTATCATGATAGAGCAGTTTGGTTGCTTCCGTGAACTGGTTAAAACTATATCTCAAGAGGGGGCTGAAGTTGTTTGGCAACGCCTGATTCCACCGGAGCAATACCTGATGCCGCTAGACCAGTTGAACCTGTCCACACATACTTATAACAGCTTAAGAAGAGGCGGCGTTACTACTCTGGGACAGATTCTGGAAAAAGGCCTTGATGGTCTGTGTGTCTTAGCTGGCTTCGGTGCTAAATCCAGGGAGGAAGTAGAGACGGCGCTTAAGCGGCTCGAGCTACCCTTTATCCCCGAGGCTAAGGAGAAAAAGGAGAAAAAGAAGGCATCAAAGTCTGCTAAAGAGGAAGAAGGTACTGAAGTTGCTGGAGGTGCTGAGGTTGCTGAGGGTCTTCAAGATGTCGAGGAGGAGAATACGGGGTGAGACATCGCATAGCTGGAAGAAAACTCGGCAGACCCACGGCGCATCGCTGGGCACTGTTCCGCAATCTGGTGGCTGATCTGGTTAAATATGAGAAGATTGTCACCACTGAGGCTAAGGCGAAGGAGATCCGGGGCCTGGCGGAGAAGGTGATTACGCTGGGGAAGGAGGGCAGCCTGGCTTCGAGACGTCGGGCTTTGGCATTTGTTACTGATAAGAAGCTTGTTGACAAGATATTTGGTGAGCTTGCGCCCAGGTATATGGAACGTCCCGGAGGTTATACAAGGATAATAAAGTTGGGACGGCGGGTCGGTGACGGGGCGCGTATGGCTCAGGTTGAAATGGTGGAATAAAAGAAACCGTATCGGTGAAGCTCTTTAACAGTTTTAACAAGATTGTTCTGGTTGTGGAGTATGACGGCGGAAACTATTATGGTTTCCAGTGGCAGGCTAGCTTGCCTACAATTCAAGCTGAGCTGGAAGGAGCTATACACAAAGTTACGGGAGAAAGCAGCCGTGTAATGGCTGCCAGCCGGACTGACACCGGTGTACATGCCAGGGGCCAGGTGGTTAGCTTCCGGACTAAGTCTGCCTTAACTCCGCAGACATTTGTTAGAGCTTTAAACCATTATCTGCCCAGAGATATCGCCGTTAAGGGCGCTTGTAAGATGGATATGGATTTTAATGTCAGGCGGGATGCCGTGAGCCGAGAATATGATTATTACATATTGAATAGTTCAACTCGGTCACCCCTGTTCGAGGGTTTCGCCTGTTTTATACCCGGAAAGTTGAATATTAAAGCTATGAATAAGGCATGTAAATTTCTTGAAGGTGAACATGACTTTGCCTCCTTTGCTACCGCCCTGGGCGAGCTGAGAGGCACGGTGCGTCATGTATATGAAGCCAGGATGACGAAGGAGGACGACTTGGTCACTTATCACATGACGGCTAATTCCTTTCTGTCTCACCAGGTTCGTAATACTTTAGGACTGCTGCTAAGAGTAGGTCGAGGTAAAGTGGGATTAGACGAGTTTAGTCGGATTATGGAGGCAAAGATGCTGGGCAAGGCCGGGCCGACGGCATCGGCTCACGGTCTTTGTCTCACTAAAGTCAATTACCCCCGGGATTTGGAGCTGGCAATATGAATACCTATTCAACCAAGGCTGATGATATAGAACGTCAGTGGCATGTTATCGATGCCTCTGGAAAGACTTTAGGCAGACTGGCCACCCAGGTAGCCAGTTTGCTTAAGGGTAAGCATAAGCCGATATACGTCCCACATCTCGATACCGGCGATTATGTAATCGTGCTCAATGCCGCCAAAGTCAGGGTTACGGGTAAGAAACTCAAGCAGAAAACATACTATAGACATTCAGGATACCCAGGCGGTTTAAAAGCTGTAACTTATGAAGAAATGATGTCTGCTCATCCTACCAGAGTGATAGAGTATGCGGTAAAAGGCATGCTGCCACATAACAGGTTGGGTAGAGCCATGTTTAAAAAGCTAAAGGTCTATGCCGGCGACAATCATCCTCATCAGGCACAGGTCGCTGGCGCCAAAACGACTGAAAAGGGAGTGAAATCTAGTGGCTACTAAGACTTATGACCGTGCTACAGGCAAGCGTAAATGTGCCATAGCGCAGGTGAAACTGTTCTCTGGCAAGGGTGAGATTATCGTCAATGGTAAGCCATATCAGGAGCTTTTCCCTCGCATCGAGTATATCCGCACTATCGAGCAACCCTTCAGGGCTACAGATACCCTGGGTAAATACAATGTCGAGGTCAAGGTGACTGGTGGCGGTATTACCGGTCAGGCCGAGGCTATTCGCCATGGTATCGCTCGAGCCCTGGTTGCAGCGAACGAGCAGTTTAGACCTCTTCTGCGTGAAGAGGGGCTGCTAACCCGCGATTCTCGCGTAAAAGAGCGCAAGAAGTACGGTCTCAAGCGTGCCCGCAAAGCACCTCAATATACCAAGCGCTAGAGCTTTCGAACCGGAGAAAGTGGCAAAAATCTGCCTTGCTTTCTTTTAGCTTTTTACAGAATAGTCAGCGAAGGACCACAGGCCGTCAGTAAGAATTCCTATTACTTCTGTGACACTATTGACATGAAAACTTACATATGCTAAATTAGTAATAATAATCATTATTATACTATTTAGACTATAGGGGGTAAAAATGGATTCAGGCGGATATTTCGACAATGCTAAGGGCTACGGTGTACTGGCTACGGCGGACGCCGAGGGTAAAGTGAATGCAGCCATGTATGCCCGTCCCTATTTTACCGACAAGAATACGGCAGTATTTATCATGGCGGAGCGGCTAACCCATGATAATATCCAGACCAATCCCTGGGCTACGTATCTCTTCATCGAATCGGGACAGGGATATAAAGGGAAACGCTTATACCTTAAGAAATTGAAAGAAGAGCAAAATAACGAGCTTATCGGTAAAATATGCCGAAAATGTGACTATTCGCATTATGATGTGGGCAACAGGTATATCGTGTATTTCAATGTTGAGAAGGTCTTACCGTTGGTCGGAGATAAGTAACCGGCTGTAAGTTAAAACGAGTATAATAGTAAACGGGCACAGACTAATTAGCTGAACAAGGAGGTAATTCAATGGGAACGCAGCAGATAATTCTTCTGGTTATTAACATTCTCGGTGGGGCGGCTGTCATCGCAAGCTATATTTTCGGGCTCAACGCGCAGGCTGGTGGAGCGAACGCCCTATGGGGTGGTGTACCGGCAAACGTCAGGACGATATACGGTGTCTCCATGATCATATCGGCCCTTGGTTATTTTGCCTTTATGTATTTCATTTTTTTCCGACTCGTGCCCGGTGAAGTCTCAATTGCCGGACGGTTCGGTTTCAGCCTATTTTATGCCATATTTATCGTCATTCTAATACCATCGGCTCTCTGGATGCCGCTTACCAACTTGTATGTAGCTAATCCCAGCACGGCTATGTGGGTTGGAGTGCGTACTGTTCTGGCACTTGTTGGTATCGGTTCCATAGCTCTGGTATGGGCACTGCTCAGCTTGCAGACAAAAGTGCCGGGTATTTCCTACTGGCTGGCGGTAGCCGGTAGTGCTTACTTCGCTTTCCATACCGCTGTTCTGGATGCCATAGTCTGGGCGGCACTGTTTAAATAGCAGCCATTTGAAATATGAATAAGGGAAAAGTTGAAATGGCTACTAAAGTTGACTTCTATTGCTGGGTGAAATGAAACACCTGCCGTAAAGCGAAGGAGTATCTTTCGCAGGAAAAAGTAGACATAAACGAGCGTGACTTCTTCAAGACCCCGTTTACCCGTGCCGAGATAGAGGGGTTGCTCCAGGGTAAACCGGCCTCGGAGATGTTCAATTTTAGAAGCCCCAGTTTCAGCAAGCTCGGCTTGGAACGCAATAAGCTCTCAGACCAGGACCTGATTGATTTGATGCTCAAGGAGCCGCGGCTGGTCCGCCGCCCCGTGGTTCGTATCGATGGCAAAGTATACTTCGGCGCCGATAGGTCCGTTTTACAAGGACTCATAAGTTAATATGCAGCTGTTAAATGGGGGCTTGTCGGGCCTTAGAAGCCGGTGTTTCTAGAACTAGTTCAGCAGTAGCTTCTTACAGCTGCTTGTAAACCAGGAAGAAGATGACGATTCCGGCCAGCAGGAGGACAACGCCTGCGGCGATGAGCCCAATCATTAGTTTCTTCTCTCTGCCGCTCAGCTCCGACCATGGCTTTTGTCTTCTACTACTGAAGCTAAGGCCGATAGCTAAACCGACGGCTATACCCGTGGCGAAACCAAATGCCCAATCGCTCATTGTAATTACTCCTTAGGAGCCTGCTTTTGCTCGTTTAGCCGCTTCTTGAGGTAGTCGATTGCCTTTACCGGCGTGGGGTCGGTCTCGTTTAGTATTGCCTGATAGTAGCTGACCCAGTCGCCCAGGTAAACCAGGCTCATCATCTGGCTGAGCCGGCTGTCACCCTGGCTGTCCACAATCTGGTGGCTGATGGCGTTTTGCTCCAGCAGGTCATTGGTTATCTGATAGCGAGCCAGAATTCGGGGATGTAGTGAGGGGCAGCGGAGCAGGATAACGAATATCTTGGAGTATAGCTCTTGCGGGAACTGGTAGCCGACGACGGCGTTGTGGTTAAGTTCAGAGAATATCTCATAAAAAGCCCAGCTTTTGCTGTTCTCGTTAATCTGTGTCTTCCAGCGGCGGGCAACATCTGAGATAATGCCGGCGCCGTAAATCACGGCTATTCTGTTGTGCATCTTGGTGGCAAGCTCTTTAGCCCAGTTAGAGCCGGTAGAGACATTCTCCTTAAGCTCTCCCAGTAGCTTCTCGAGTAGTGTGGTCATCGCCTCGACTTCGCCAGATTGGTCTCCTAATAAGCCTAGCTTTTGCAGGAAAGCTATCAGTGGTATGAAGCTGTAGCCCAGTGCAGCCCTGGGCTGGGAGACGATGTCTATATGGAAAACCGGAACTCCGGCGTTTTCAGCCATAGTCTTCAGTCCGCCATCGGTGGTCATGGCCAGCTTTTTGCAGGTACTTCGTAGTGCCAGGGAAAAGGCGGACAGCGTTTCTTCGGTGTTTCCCGAGTAGCTCGAAGCGATAACCAGTGTCTTTTCGTCAACAAAGGCTGGCAGGTTATATTCGCGGTTGACGAAAATAATGGGCTTGCCTTTCGATAAAAGCAGACTGCGGACCAGGTCGCCGCCTATTGCCGAGCCGCCCATGCCCAGGATGACCACTTTATCTATGTCGGCATAGTCTTTGGGTAAATCGAACCCCCTGGCCTTGTACCAGGCAGTGCGGCATTGCTCGGGTAAGCCGTGGAGGTGATCACGCATGCTTGACGGGTCGAGCCTGTTATATACTTTATGGTCGTCCAGATTTACCATATTTAAACTCCTAACAGTTTCTTGCCATTCTCCAGCAGCTTCTGGACCTGTTCCAGATTGTGGGCTTCGGCATATATACGGATGAGCGGCTCGGTGCCGGAAAATCTTAACAGCAGCCAGGATTCATCAGCCAGGTAGTATTTGTAACCGTCGGTGGTGTCCAGCTTGGCTACCTTCAAGCCGGCGATGTTATCCACGTCGCCCTTAGCCAGCCTGTCGGACAGCGTCTGTCGGTCATCTGCGGAGATATGAACGTCTATGCGGTCGTAATAGTGGGGGCCGACCTTGCTGAACAGATGTTCAAGCAGCTGTGACGGTGTCTTGCCCGTCTTTATGATGAGGTCGAGGAAGTACAGGCCGGCTAGTATGCCGTCACGCTCTGGGACATGACCGCGGAAGCCGTAGCCGCCGCTCTCCTCCCCGCCCATGAGGGCGTCCTTTTCTATCATCAACGGGGCTACATATTTGAAGCCCACCGGCGTTTCATAGACGGGTACATTGAATTGCTTCCCCAGTATGTGCAGCATCGTGGTATCGGTTAAGGTCTCGACTATGGCGCCGCGCTCGTTGCGAACTTCGAGAAAATAGAGGGCAAGGAGAGAGAATACCTGATGCTGGTTGAGAAAGTTCCCTTTTTCATCGATGATGCCGATTCTGTCGGCGTCGCCGTCGTTGGCTATACCCACATCCGCCTTTTGTTCTTTGACCGAATCGGAGAGCTTGGTCAGGTTCCTGGCGATTGGCTCGGGCTGAATTCCGGGGAAAGCCGGATTGCGCTCACCGTTAATTTCTGTGACTTCTATCTTGCCGCCTTTAAGAATCTCCTTGAAATAGCCAATCCCTGCCCCGTACATGGAGTCGGCAATAACCTTTAAATTGCTGCGGCGAATGGCTTCCAGGTTAACGAGCCGTTCCATCTGCTTGAAGTAAGCCGGGTCCGGGTCAAGGTATGTTATGAGCCCGCTGTTCAGACCTTCGGCAAGTGGAATTCGGTTCACCGTGCCTGTGGAAAGAACCTCGTTGGCATTCTTCTCTATCTCTGCGGCCACCTCAGATGGAGCGCTGGCTCCAGCTTCATCCTTGTATTTAAAGCCGTTCCAGCGACCGGGATTATGGCTGGCGGTGATGATGATACCGCCGATCGACCCGGTGGCGGTGACAGCGTAGCTTATCACCGGTGTCGGTGCTGCTTTGGAGCATAGGTGAACCTTAATTTTGTTGCTGGCAATCACTTCGGCGGCAGCGGCGGCGAAGTCCTCGGAAGCAAAGCGGGTGTCATATCCTATAACCAGTCCGCGCTTAGCAAGATCAGCCTGTTTTAGATAGTCGGCTACTCCCTGGGCGCAGGCTCGGAGATTGGCGAAAGTGAAGTCCTCGGCGATAACTGCTCGCCACCCGTCAGTGCCGAATTTGATGATTTTGTCCATCTTAATTTATAGTCCCCCCTCTTTCTTGAGAATTGCGGCCTTGTCCGTCTTTTCCCAGGGCAGGTCCAGGTCGTCTCTGCCGAAATGCCCGTAGGCGGCGGTTTGCCGGTAAACAGGACGGCGCAGGTCGAGATGTCTGATAATAGCTTCAGGGCGGAGGTCGAAGTGTTTCTTAATCAGGTCAGTGATGGTTTTGTCAGTCACCTTGCCTGTGCCGAAGGTCTCGCAGGAGACAGACAGGGGGTGGGCGACGCCGATAACGTATGAGACCTGCACTTCGATGCGGTCAGCCAGCCCGGCAGCCACTATGTTCTTGGCAATATACCGTGTCATGTAGCTGGCTGAGCGGTCAACCTTGGTAGGGTCTTTGCCTGAGAAGGCTCCACCGCCGTGGCGGGCATAACCGCCGTAGGTATCTACCAGTATTTTGCGGCCGGTGAAGCCGGTATCAGATACCGGGCCGCCGATTACGAACTGCCCGGCACCGTTTATGTAGTAGGTTGTTTTGTCGTCCAGAAGCTTTGATGGGACGATAGCCTCAATAACCTTCTCTCTTATGTCTCGCTCTATTTGTTCGCGGCTTATGCCGGGGTCATGATGTGCTCCGATGACTACCGAGTCCACTCTTTTAGGTTTGCCCTCGTTGTATTCCACGGTTACCTGCGATTTACCATCGGGGCGGAGGTAGGGTATGGTTTTTTCTTTCCTGGCTTTAGCCAGCTGGCGGCACAGCTTGTGCGCCAGCGAGATGGGCAGCGGCATAAGCTCCGGTGTCTCGTTGCAGGCATAGCCGAACATCATCCCCTGGTCGCCGGCGCCGGTCTCATCCAGCTCGTCGCCCTTCTTCTTTTCCCTGACTTCCCTTGATTTGGTGACGCCTGCGGAGATATCAGCAGATTGCTTCTTGATAGATACCAGTGTGCCCAGGCTCTCATAATCGAATCCGTACTCCGGCTTGATGTAACCGACGTCTTTTACCACCTGACGCACAATTTCCGGTATTTCCACATAGCACTTGGTGGTGATTTCGCCCAGAACAATCACCAGACCCACGGTCACGGCGACCTCGCAGGCGACTCTGGCGAAAGGGTCTTTCTCTATTATGGTATCAAGTACAGCATCGGAAACCTGGTCGCAGAGCTTGTCTGGATGCCCCTCGGTAACCGACTCTGAGGCGAAGAAATAGGATGGGTTGTTGTAAAAGCTGCTCGACATATTTTTTCTCCTTTGGCTAAGTTCCTTCCTCCCAGCTTTCCAGGTATTTCTTTTGTTCTTTGGTTAATGAATCGATGTTTATGTTCATGGCTTTAAGCTTCAGTCGTCCCACCTCGTTATCGATTTCCTCGGGCACTGGGTAGACATTTGGCTTAAGCTTCCCCTTGTTCTTAACCAGATATTCGAGACATAGAGCCTGATTGGCGAAGCTCATGTCCATGACACTGGCGGGGTGCCCTTCAGCCGCCGCCAGGTTTATCAGCCTGCCTTCACCCAATAGATGGAGCCGCCGCCCGTCAGCCATAGTATACTCCTCAACGAAGGGGCGCATCTGTCTTTTCTTCTTAGCCAGTTTTTCCAGCGACGGTATGTTTATCTCCACGTTGAAATGGCCGCTGTTGGCTAAAATAGCGCCGTCCTTCATATTAGCGAAATGGGCCTTGTCAAGAGCATTTATATCTCCGGTAGCGGTGATAAAGATGTCCCCTATACTGGCAGCCTCGACCAGCGGCATGACCTGATAGCCGTCCATAGCTGCTTCCAGGGCTGAGATGGGATCGATCTCGGTTACAATTATCCAGGCGCCCATACCCTGCGCTCTTCGGGCTATGCCCCTGCCGCACCAGCCGTAGCCGCAGACCACTACTTTTTTCCCCGCCCACAGGACATTGGTGGCTCGGGTGATGCCGTCGATAGTGCTCTGCCCCGTCCCATAGCGGTTATCGAAGAAGTGTTTGGTTTTGGCATCGTTCACGGCGACGATGGGATACTTCAGCTT
>Ga0180433_10002685_pt1 | contig 27048 bp, 25 predicted proteins | sample SS_ome_8_FD_132980 | JGI IMG/M metagenome (GOLD analysis project Ga0180433, IMG submission 132980) | Hypersaline lake sediment archaeal communities from the Salton Sea, California, USA - SS_1_D_1 metaG | ecosystem: Environmental > Aquatic > Non-marine Saline and Alkaline > Hypersaline >... | reverse complement strand
TTTGGCTCTTGTGAATTATAACCAGATTCACCACCCCATCGGGCGGTACGTGTTTGCTCATTATCAAATCCACTATATCCTCTCCATGAGTCCCACCAATCAAAATCTCTTAGATGTTCATGACGTATCTCAGCTAAGGGGAATTGCTCCTCTATGTTCTTATATTGTGCTGAAATACCAGATCCACCAGTCCCATGACCAGAGTAATAGGATAATGCAGCTCCAGTGTTGTACCGAACTAAGAGATTATCCCATATTGTATGACCCTCAAAGAACCGTTCTCTTGAAGAGAATATCTCTTTGATCCCTCGTGTTGCAGCATTAAGATAGCCATTTCCATCGTTTGCATTCCACGTATATCCATCTGGATAGTTCATCATCTGAGATGTTATGACATCTCTACCTGGATTAGCATAAATGACAGCTGGATACAGGATCGCTCGACAGATAACATCTGATGAAAATGCTGTTGTTTCAACCGGTATATGACCTGCGAATGATTCATTTCCAACAAGTGCTCGACAGGCGACATCACGGATATCAGTATCCCGTGGTGAAACAAAAAGGAACGCCTCTTGTCCCTCAAGGTCAAGATTATAGCCCCGGACCACATTTTGAATGTCACCAGCAACCGCTCCGAACCATTCGAGTTTAAGGTCAAGACCCGCATGCGGCATTGTCTGATCATGTGTTATATAATATATTAGAAGCTGGAACAACGAAGGTGGTATCGGTAGTTCAGATGGATGATCCATTTGTGGAAGATGACCAACAGATCGGCACCCATGATAATAATCACCTGCATATTCTCGCCAGGTAGCAATCTTATCTATCGTATTATATGCCTCCGATGCTTCCCCAATGTTTAGAACAGGAGCTGTATGATATGCCGCCATCATTGATGCGGGAGCAAAGTATCCTTCTCCAGTACCAAGTGAGACAATTGTTATGTAGTTCTCAGATGCATCATTAGCTTTGATGGCATCATAGACCTCTTGCATTGTGTCATAGGTCAATGTTGCACCAGGTGATGCACTACTTGCACCATTGACATTGACAAAGATGATCTCACTGGCACCAAGTGAAGAGATGGCTGATGATGTTTCAGATGGTACATCTGTTTCTGTGACATAGAGCAATGGGGCATGGTTCATCGATGCGATGACCGCAGCATTTGACGCTGACATTGCTGCATCGATCCGTTTTTGATTATAGACCCGTTTCTCTGCGGTGATATGATATGATCCTGAGAATCCTACATCTTCTCCGTCTTCATTGAGATATGGTACAACGATTGCGGTCCACTTACCAGCCATAGCATTGTGAACCTCAACAGTATATTCTGTATGTTCCTCAATGATCCAGAATCTGAACTCTGCTTGATCATGTTCCCAATGTCCACCATTCCATTGATGAATTGGTTTGATTTCTCCACCATTGTAATGAGGTACACTTGGTCTACGGACATTTCCTTCGGGATCTATAAGGTAGACAATAAGGTTTGATGGTTCATCTGTAGAAATCTGAACCTTGATACTTGTTTGTGTATCATCAATTGGTATCTCATAGCGATCACCCTCGTAGAGAATAATTTCCAGGTTTTCCAATCCGCTGACATCAGTTACATAGGGGAACCAGATACCAGGTAAGGATATTGGATAGAAAGTATCAGAATCTTCTCCATTGCTATCATATGGATATGGCCACCAATCTTCCATTACTCCCTCGTATCTTGGAGTGATAAGACCCGTGTCACCTGCAAATTCTGCCCCGGTCCCTTTTAGATGCACCGCCCCATATTTACTTCCAATGAACATTGGTTTTGCACCTGGAACTATATCTGAAAAATCATTTGGTCCTACACTGGTTACTGAAGGAGATGAACTTAAGGTGACATCTTCATCTGCGACCGTTACGATCTCATCTTCAAAGTCACTACCATCAACAGTTACAACAACAGTATCTGATGAATCCCATCTGCTTGTTGCGATATCTGCAGCTGCTTTGATAGGATCGTTAGGTAATAGTGTTTCTTCAGCGGTCAGTCCATGTCTATCTAGATATGTATTCCAATCATCAAGAAGGTACTCAGTTGTTTGATCAACTGTTGTGAACCATGTTGGCACAAAATCAACACCTTGATAGACAATTGGTGAGACATGTCGCTGTCCATTTTCAAGATAATTAGATGCAGGAACTGCAGCTAGATAACTATATTCATCTTTGTTTGATGTTGGATCATCATTGAGCATGTATGTTTGAGCTATTGGAACAATCTCAGGTTGGGATTTTGGTGTGATTGGTGCATCAACGGTCCCGCCAATTTCCAATACAAGATTGTATGCTCCAGAGCCATAAAGGAAGTAATCCTCTGGCCATTTGCTTGTATCCCATCCTGGGAACATGTCTATCTTTATCTTCCATGTTCCAGATGAATCAGCAGGATATTCTAATGTGTCATCACCATAATATTTTGCAGTGTGTACAAGAACCCCTTCAGGATTGTAAAGAGTGATATCAAAATCGGATTTATCAAGGACCTCAAGATCAATGATAATTCCTTGTCCCGATGATGCTTGAAAACTATACCAATCCTCTGTATCCGTACTGCTAAGATATCCCGAATATTCACCAGGTGTTATAGCTGTAGCAGCATTCATATTGTTTCCTGCATCTGAGGAGGTTCCTGCATCATTTTGTCCACTAACAGTTACAGTCATAGTATAATCTCCACCTGTTGAGTCGGTGAACACATGGGCGAAATGACGACCAGTATCTGTCGCTGTGAAACTTGTACCAACAGGATTTCCTACTGCATCACAGATTTCTATCTGAACGTCACCTGATACTGATGCGGTTATTTGTTGACCTGTTGATACAGTGAAGGTGTACCAATCCTCAGAATCACCATTATCCGGGTCAAGTGTTGCAGTGCGACCTCGACCAGGTATGGTTTCAACAACCGGTTCACCTACATAGATCGGTACACAACGTAAAATCCTGTCTCCAGCATCTACGTTATAACCAATATCATTTTGTTCCCCGGCTAAGAGCACGTTTTCTTCAGGATAGTAATTTGTATCGTATCGGATCGCTGGCCATGGTTCGGAATTTTCAAAAAGATTTTGAAGTTGTTCTTGGAAATCATTGTCTTCAGAAGCTTCACTAAGTGTCATGACGTTTGCTGAAAAAGAAGGCGTTAACATCATGATACTTATTAACACAATGGCACCTGCTAATGCCAAATTCGAATTTTTTATTATTCTTTGCGTATAAATACCCCCTTTTTTATAATAAGTATAACACTTATATAAAATATAAATGTTTCCTCAATGATTTTATTCAAGAACATAAAAAAATATTTTGAATTTTTATCATTTTTTAGAACAATTTAAAAAAAGAAGAAGAGAAAAGGGATTATTCAAATCCGCCGATCATTAGACTTGGATCCCCAAGAAGCGTCCATTCTTGAGGTATCTTGAAATCAACAATGTCACCATTGGAATAGAATTCGTTCATATAATTGATGAGATTTGTTGAAAAAGCCTGACCAAGTATCGTATTTCCCTCAGTGTAGCTCTTGAAAAAGTCCATCTCCATCCATCGCCCATTCCCTGTATTCCATTCTTCCCCAGGAATTCCATAGCCTAGACCAGTATTTGAGATGATAGCTATTCCACCTCCACCTGCCTTATTTACCAATGACCAACTCCAACAGCGAGGTATCCATTCCATATGATAGAACATAAAGGGTGCTTCGAAAAAGTATCCCTTCACACCATAGATAAGAATATCTCTTACAATATTATGGAGCCCCACATCAAATTGTCCATTATGACATCCACCAACAATAACGACAGGGAATTTATCAGCATTGGTCATATCGCCCATCTCAAATGCATTTGGGCCATTGATCCATCCTGAATGATTATTTGGTGGATGATTGCTCCATGCATAAGGATTACCGTGACCAGAGAAATGAACAAATCCTGCACCCTCACTTATAGCATTGATCACATCTTCAGGTCCGTTGAATGTTCCTAGTGATGTCCATAGAAATGTTGAGTCGAAATTATGTTCAGAGAGTAGTTGTGAAGACACCTCTGTAGCTAGCTCACCTTCGAAATAGGGATCATCCTCACCTGGGTATGTGTCACCGGAGATACCAATGAATTGTTTGAACCAAGTTGATCCATAGGTTGTCGTCTCGTAGGTAATTATCTTTTCCACCATTGTTGCAACCTCTGATTTTGTTCGACATGCCAATCGACCAACTGCGACATCTGGATACATGTCAGGTATATCATTTTTCATAAAGGAAAATTCTGAGAACTGATCGTTTTCATTTTCATCCCAACTTGAAAAATTACCCTCAGCATCATAGATATCTGAAAAATAAAGATCACTTATGTATCTTGCTTCATTTCCATCATCCAGATCAGAGTAACGAACTGGTACCCACCAGTCAGGTTCAGTGAAACCACCATTTCTTCCCCCAACAAGTAGAACATATTCAATTCCCCAGTTCTCAAGAGCGAATCTGATGAAATATTTCACTTGTTCAGCATCATCTCGACCAACAATTTCAGTATACGATCCACCAACAATTTCTTCCATAGTAACAAGCTTAGTTACTATATCATGTGAATTCTTATGATCAACAAGTGGTTGTAAAGGTTCTGTGAAATCCTGTGGCGCTATGATAAGAAGATCATATTCATCAGGTATTGTTACAATTTGTTCAGGAATATCATATGAGATGTCAATTTGAACCAGGTTAGATGAATATACCTTCTTTAATCGTTCATCATAGACGATCGGCTGGAGTTGAATGACAAGGTAATTAACTATTTCCGAACCTTTTCGTCCGGCAGAGACATGATATGAAAACGCACCATCAAATAGAGATACCATATTTGCATCATTTTCTCTCTGCAGAATTTCTGTTTGTTCGTTTGAATCGGTCAGCGGCATTGTTGCTATTTTTGGCGCATATGTTGTTTTTATCTCCGTAATATCTAAAAAGATCACTTTAACTGATTTTATCTCTGTTTTAAATGGGAGAGAAATGACCTTAGAAACAATTGGAACAAGATATCCATCGTTGGAAGGCCCATAGGATGTCGCCTCAGGTAAGGTTATCACAAGTTTTTCGTTCTCCTCCTTAATCGATGGAAAAGAAAAATCAATAGCTTCACTTACAGAAGCACTTGTTTTCTCTGCATTTATTGCTGAAAAGCCTACAAAAGTATTTAAGAGTATGAGTACTGCTACTATCAAAGCTGTTTGACGTTTTTTCATTTGTTTTACCCCCTATATCCTTATACTTTATTTTCAATAGTATTTATTATAATGAATCAAACAGTATAAAAGTTTTGACCTGCTGATCAGTCTTTCATTTTGAATTCGCCATCATCTTTCTTACATAGTTGGATTTTCCCAAATGATTTCTCAGGCTTTATATACCATCGACGTAGTATACCTCTAATTGTGGTGATCATATGTTCCAAAGAAAAACTCCCTTAATACTCGGTCTAGCCATCATTATTATGCTTGCTTCGATAACCAGCATTTATTATATTATGTCCAATAATCCTTCATCCGTCAAAGGTGAACCTTTAGCAATTGATACCTATGCAACAGTTGAAAGTGTTTCATCATTATCTGAGGCAATAAATGATTTCTCCTGCAATCTTTTTAAAGAAATTGGTACAAAAAGCGATCAAAATCATTTTTTCTCACCCTATAGTATCTTTGTTGCCCTTGCTATGACCTATGAAGGCGCACAGGATCAGACCGCTGAAGAACTCAATAATCTTCTTTTATTCCCTCAAAATGATGAAACATCCCTTTGTTCATTTGGTCGCATCTATAATCTACTTAATCAGAAAAAAGAGTACACGCTCAACACCGCCAATGCACTATGGGTGAAAATGGATTTTCCATTCCTAGAAGACTACCTTAATTTCATCAAGAATTATTATATGGGTAAAGCCACTGAGGTTGATTTTTCTAATGCAGATTCAGCCTCAAAGATGATAAATGACTGGGTTGCATCTCAAACAAATAATAAGATCACAGATCTTGTTAGTCCTGATTCAATTGATCCTTTGACCGCTCTCATTCTTACAAATGCTATCTATTTCAAGGGAACCTGGGTTCATGAATTCGATCCAGAGCTTACGATTGATTCTGATTTTGAGCTAGCTTCAGGTGAACTGGTGACCGTTCCTATGATGCACACTGATTCAGAGATATCCTGTAATTACACAGAAACAGATGATGCACAGATCCTTGAACTTCCCTATAAGGGCAATACGGTTTCAATGATCATCATCCTCCCAAAAACTAACAATATATCTATTGCTAAAGAAACGATTAATCCTGAAATTATTTCATCATTTGTAAATGATTTTTCTGAACGATCAATAGATGTATCTCTTCCAAAATTCTCTACAAAAACAGAGTATAGTTTGAAGGAAACGCTAATCGATATGGGACTTAATGTCTCCTTCACACCCTCCGCTGATTTCTCAGGTATCACAGGCCATAAAGATCTTTTCATTGATAAGGTGATCCATAAGGCATATATCGAGGTAAATGAAGAGGGAACAGAAGCTGCTGCGGCAACCTCCGTTCATATGGTACTTACAAGCATGCCTATGACAACAACTTTTCATGCAGATCATCCATTTGTATTCGTTCTATACCATAAAGAGACAGGGACTATTTTGTTCATAGGTGAGCTCAATGATCCATCAGAATAATAGAATGGAGTGATACCCCCCCTATTTTCATTTTATATCCAATAGCTTTTTGTATCTATTAATTGTATGATGTGTTGTATTAAAATAATGAACTATAGACATATTGCATTTCTCCCTTCCAAGTATCTAACTCATAAGAGGATTTTCAAATATGATCCGATTGATTGCGGAAATCGTAAAATTAATTAATGGATATAGAACGCATCAGGAAATATCATGACAAAGATACGTTTACAAAAATATCTAGCAACTTGCAACATTGGTTCGCGACGGACCTGTGAAACATTCATAACAATGGGTCGAATTTGTGTGGACGGGGTTGTGATTACAGAACTTGGGGTAAAGATCGACCCTGAAAAAGAGGAGGTTACATTTGATGGTGAACTGATGAGACCAGATGGAAAAAAATGGATCCTCCTTAACAAACCACCTCAGTATCTTTGCACCATGAAGGATGCAAAGAATAGAGCTCTTTTCTTAGATCTTTTACCCAATGATATTGGAAGATTGTACCCTGTTGGTAGATTGGATTATATGAGCCAGGGCCTTCTGCTTGTTACTAATGATGGAAACCTTGCCAATAAGATAGCTCATCCAAGATATGAGATAGAAAAGACCTATGAAGTCACTACAACAAGACCGATAAATGCTGAACATATAGATAAAATGAGAAATGGTATACATGATAAGAATGAACTCTTAACCATCCAATCAATATCTCTTATTAAAAAAGAGGAAAAGAAAAATACATATAGGATCATCCTAAAAGAAGGAAGGTATCGCCATATAAGACGGATCCTTAAGAGCCTGCAAATCCCCATTGTTCGTTTAAAAAGAACACAGATAGGACCAATAGTATTAGGTAACATACCACTGGGGAAATGGAGATATCTTACCAAAAATGAAATCGAGCTTTTAAGGTCGGTTACATCTAGAAAACAAGAATGATCTTACCCATTCTACACGATTTTTTATGTTTTCAATGGAAACTGTATTAAACAGGTTGTTGTTTCCCTGATTTTACATTCGAAAGTTTAAATAGGAAAAATCTCGAATAAACGAAGGGTTATCCTTAAATATAAGTTTATTATTATTGCCACTACTTTCCTAGATAATATATATTCATTTGCTCATCCCAATGCATGGGACCTCGCAATTGATACAAACCTATTATGGGGTATGCAAAGTGGACGAAAAATCAAAAGATAATGAAGAAATCACTGAGGATTCACCGGTTGACAACGCGAAACAACCCGCTCAGAAGAAAGAAGAGAAACCAAAGGAGAAAAAAACATCACCGAAGAAGGACGACAATGATGACTTCAAATATATCGTTCGTCTCTCCAACTATGATGTTGATGGTAACAAGACCATCATTCATGGATTGACAAGTGTCAAAGGTATTGGAAGACATCTTTCAACAATTATCGTCGAACTTACTGACATCCCTCGAGATCAAAAGATTGGTGATCTCACTGATGAGCAGATAGAACATCTTCAAGAGGCCATAGATAATGTTCAGGAGAATGTTCCTACCTGGATGTTGAATCATCGTAAGGATTATGAGACCGGCAGAGACCTTCATCTCATAGGTAATGAAATAGAACTTAACCTTCGAGATGAGATCAACCGGATGAAAAAGATACGTTGCTATAGAGGCATCAGACACGAACTGGGTCTCCCTGTTCGAGGACAGCGAACACGTGCGAATAACAGAACTGGACTCACATTAGGAGTTTCCAAGAAGAGAAATTAAGGATAAGTAGTGGTACATATGGGGAAGCCAAAGTTTTCACGAAAGAAATATGATACACCAAATCACCCATGGAAAGAAGAGCGTATAAAAGCTGAAAATGAGCTCATTAAAAAATATGGGTTGAAGAACAAACGAGAGATCTGGAAGGCTGCAACCGCTTTACGTAAATATCGGGGTCAAGCCCGTGAGCTTCTCGCGAGAACCGCCTCTGACGATCCTCAAGCTAAAAAAGAGAAAGGTCAGCTTATCACTCATCTTACTAGATATAATATTCTTCCTCTTAATTCCACGCTTGACGACGTATTAGCTCTTGATACAGAGTCGATACTTGCCCGTCGTCTTCAAACCATTGCTTATCTCAAAGGTTTTGCTAACACCCCTCATCAAGCAAGGCAGCTCATTTGTCATGGTCATATCTCAATAGATGGGAATCGGATCACCGTTCCTGGTTATCGAGTTACAAAGGAGGAGGAAGGTAAGATCGATTATTCCATTGATTCCCCTTTGAACGATGTTGCTCATCCTGCAAGACCAACCGGCGAATTCAAATCAAAGATAACAGTGACTTCTGAGGAGCAAACCGGAAAAGAACCGGAAAAACCTCAGGCGAAACAACCAGCTCCACCTAAAAAACAAGCCACACCCCCGAAGGAAAAGGAAGAAAAACCAGAATCAATAAAGAAAGAGGAAAAACAAAAACCTGAACCTTCTGCTGAAAAGGTAGAGCCGAAAGCCCAACCTAAGCAGGTGGATACACCAGCTAAGGAAGTAGATAAATCAAATGAGGGTTCTGGGAAAAAAGATGAACAACCGAAAGGAGACGAATAAGTATGGCTCGAGAAGGTATTGCACATATTTATGCATCATTTAATAATATTATCATAACTGTTACGGATTCCACTGGCGCTGAGACCATCACCCGTTGTTCTGGCGGCATGGTTGCAAAATCAGCAAAGGATGAGGGATCCCCTTATACTGCAATGAAGGTTGCTCAGATCGTAGCAGAGAACTCTATGGAGAAAGGAATCGATAGGGTCAATGTGAAGATACGGGGTCAGGGCGGCAATAGATCAACAACCCCTGGTCGTGGTGCTCAAGCTGCCATTCGAGCATTGGTTCGTGCAGGATTAAAGATTGGGAAGATAGAAGATGTCACCCCAATTCCTCATGATGGATGCCGGAAAAAAGGCGGCCGAAGAGGAAAACGGGTATAAGGTGGCAGGCATGAAGGTTCAGATCGAAAAGATTAAGTCGAAATATGCTGAGATTGACATTGAGAACATTCCATTATATCTACTTAATGCTATTAGACGCATCATGCTTTCTGAGCTTCCGAAACTTGCTATTGAAGATGTTGTTATTTATGATAACACTACTGCCTTGTTCGATGAGATAATTTCTCATCGTTTAGGCCTTGTACCAATTCCAACTGATCTGAGTTTATTAAATTTTAAAGCGGATTGCGCTTGTAATGGTGTTGGATGTCCAAGTTGTACGGTCCGATACACTCTCAGTAAGGAGGGTGGCGGAGCAGTTCATTCTGGTGATCTGCAACCTGCTGAGGCAAGCTGGGCGATCACAGAGGATAAGATACCAATTGTGGAGCTTTTTGGTGATCAACGCCTTATCCTTGAGGTCGAAGCGGTTCTTGGAAGAGGCAGAGATCATGCGAAATGGCAATCTGTAATCTCACCGGGTTATCGATTTCATCCTCATATTAGTTTTAAAAAGGAAAATAAGGAACAGGTCGAAGAATTCATTTCCGAGCTACCTGATGGTCTTGTAACCATGAAAGATAATGAGCTTATCATTTCGGATATTACAAAGATTCCTATCCTGGAGTCATATATGGATAAGCTTCATGCTGATTTTATTTCACTTGAGAAGGATCAGGGGCGCATCCATTTTCATTTTGAGACCGATGGTTCGTTGCAGGCAAAGGATGCTCTTATTCATTCTGTGAAGATATTTGAGGATAAATTAACAGAATTACAGGGTCTTCTTAAGGACCTTTGATCTTTTTTTTAATATTACTCACTATTAGTCTAATGGATCAGATATCCATTTTGTTGTGATTTTTTTACATCTCATCTACTTCGTCTTCATCATACATGCTGTCTCGTTCTATCTGCCCATAGCCAATGCTCTCTTGTTTTGATTTTTTTATCTTTTTACCGCAGACAACACATTCTCCCTCCTCATTGACCTCTCTCCAATCCATGCAATTGGTGCAAAATTCATCTTCACCGGTCTTTATCATTGCATTATGATATCAATCAAGGTTTTAAAAATATTGTACTTTTTTGGACCTTGAACACATCATCTCTTTTATATTTTTATTCTTCCTATCCCCATTGTAAAAGATGGCGCAATTTTGTAAGGCACTGGTTTTTTAAATCTGTATCTTCTTTAGGATACTGATGTTATATTTCCTACATGGATTAAATGGTTACCCTGAGGAGTGGGACCCATTTCTTACATATTTCAAAGCTAAGGGATTTCAATGTGAATCAGTTAATTTTATGAAAGATTTTGATCTACGGAAGACTAATTTCAGTGATTATGTAAATAAAATAACATCAATAGTATCAAAGAATGATGTTGTCATCGGTCATTCAATGGGTGGTCTGTTGATGTTAAAGGTTGCTGAACAGGTTTCTTTAAAAGCAGGTATTGCTATCTGCCCAGCTCCTCCGAATGGATTTGAAAAAAATAGTATATCTTTTCTTAAACAGATGAGATATCTTCCCAAGATCCTTTTTCATATACCCTTTAAACCTTCCTATCCTCTGTATTCATCATTGTTTGTCAAAAATCTAGATGAACAGTCTGCAAAAAGACAGTATGCTCGATTACAAAAACAATCCGCTATGGTAACCTATGATGTGATGAGAGGAAGGATACAGGTTGATGCATCTAAGATTTCTTGTCCACTCTTTCTGATTTCAACAAAGGATGACCCTGCTATCCCATCAAGGACTGTTGAATACATGGCAGAAGCATATCAGGCAGCATTTAAGCTCTACCCGGGAGATCATTATATTTTCAGTAGATGGGATGATATTGCACAGGGAATCTATGATTTCCTCAAGGATAAAGATATTAATGAATAATCAATGCTGTAGGCTTGAAAAAACCGGTAGATGACCTATGCAAGAAGAATTCCTCGACTGTATCAAGACTAGAAGAAGTGTACGGAAATATAAGGATCAACCAGTTGATAAGAAAACCATTGAACAGATCATTAACGCAGGGAAATATGCACCGTCTGCAAAAAATACTCAGCCATGGCGATTTATTGTTATCACAAATCCAAATATGATCAGTGAGCTTTCCAGTGACATCAAAATGCAGATCAAAGGATTATTGAAATGGCGGCACCTTATTAGGTTATTTCGTCGAGAACTGGGAAATTTGGAGACAGTGAAATTCTTATATGGTGTCTCCATGGTCAAACAGGATAGCATCTTCTTTCAGGCCCCAGTTGTAGTTTTTATTGTGACCGAGAAAAAAAGTTTCTTTGACGAATCTTGTGCTTGTTGCGCTGAGAACATGATGTTAGCAGCTCATAGTCTTGGTCTTGGTAGTTGTTGGGTAGGTTTAGCTCATTTCATTGATTTAAATAAAACTCTTATCAGAAAGATCGGTGTTCCAGAGGGACATCATATATCTGCTGCTCTTATCTTTGGTCATCCTGATGGAGAGCCAGGGAAACCAATGATTCGTAGACCCTGTTCTGATGTCATTAACTGGATAGAATAAGGACATAACGCTCTCAGAATATCTTTCTTTTGGCTATTGTTTTGTCATGCGGAAGAAGAACGATGGCCATTTTGTCATTTTATACATTTTCATCAATGTGTTAGTTTTCCCATGATGTATTATAAGGATGATGGTTCAGAAGAATATACATCATTGATTTAAGAAACGGTATTTGGAGAGATGGATAATATGGCATTTGAAAAGGTATCAGCATATCTTCCAGATCTATCATTACAAGAGATAATGATAGGTGATACATCAGCAATACTTTCCATTGTATATTTTGTACTGATGGTATCGGTTTATTCATTGATCATTTGGCATTTCTATAGGTTTTTAGCTCGAAGGGATTGTTTCACCGTTCATAATATGAATCATCCCCGTTTGAGTAATATGTTGAAATATATGTTCTTTTTTCCTTTTGTTGCCTTTTTGTTCTTCATCGGTTTCTCTTTTATGTTATTGTTCATTACAAAGGAGTATGATATTCCAATTCTCCTTTCCACGGCCTTTGCCATGGTTGCAGCAATCAGAATCGTCTCTTATTATAGTGAGGATCTTTCCAGGGATCTTTCAAAGATGTTACCCTTTGCCCTCCTCGGTCTTTTCATAGTCGATCCTCAGTATTTTTCCTATGCTGATATTGTCGCTAAGGTCATGTCCATACCTATGTTTTTTACGTTATGCATAAAATATATTGTATATATCGTGTTTATGGAATGGATATTAAGAGTTCTTCTTAACATCAGGATCTCAATGCGATCAACAGCAAGATACATATCGGATCAAGACACAAACTCTAGCAATGTCCCATTAAATAAGGTTGTACGATAAGCAGATAGATATTGAGTAATGATAAAGATCCAGTCTTGAAAAATTGTATTCTCTATTGTTTTTTTAACGCATGTTTCACATAGACAATTAGAGCTATTAATGCTACAAGAAGACCAAAGCTTGCTATCATCTTGAATGTTATTGAATAATTTGTCAAAGAGAGCATTTCTGAGGTCTCAAACAAAAAGACCCAGGATTCATTCCAAACACTATAGAGAAGATATCCCTCTGGTATTGCTTCGATGATAAGTGCGATAAATCGAAAGGGCGATGGAAACTTTGAAAATGACCAAATATCGAAAAATAGGATAAGTCCCCATCCATATAGATATAGGATCCGTAATGGCCAAAGGACATCAAATTCACCCTGCCAAAGAAGTATCAAAAAGACTGTTACAAATGAAACAATAGCAGCAAATACTCCAAAGAGAAGATAGATATAACCAATACGTTCATAGTTGGTCATAGTGATATTGAATCAAATGCCATGATTTTAATCTGTCTATATTTACATTTAGAGAATCCATTTGGCATAATGAAATTATGTCGAATGAAACCTTTATCATTAAATACTAGGATTAAAATTAGGAGATTATGTTTAAAGGAAATTTACTTAAGATCATCTCCCTGTTTATAACAGTGGTTTCTCTGGTCATTATGTTAAGTGGTTGTACCGGAAACATAAGTGACCCTTCTTCTATGTCAGTAAAGGCTAGTGTTTTTGTTTCAGGAGGTAATGAAACAATCACACCAGTTGAACAGGTCATTACAATCAATAAATCAAGTACACAGATCGTTACCTTCACCATTCATTCAACTGAGCCACGCAACTATTCTCAGATAGCAATAAGCATTAATGTTAGTGGCATCATTGATCCGATTATATGTCCTAAGAATTTTACAAATTATGAAATAAATGAATCAGGTGCAATTGTCAACTTTACAGAGACTGTTGAGATCCCAATAACCCTTACAACAAGTGATAGTCTCCCTGAGGAAATGCAAACGGTAACGGTATATTATTCATCAAAAAACCCGGGGGTCTAATCAATTTCTTTTAAAAGAGACGTTTGTACCTTTCAGTCATTATCCTAGATACAAGATCATGTAATGTTTTGCGTAATTCATCTGTTATCTCAAATACATCATTATAAGGACAATCCTTATCTAACACAGGCTTTTTTGTTTCATAATCAAAGATAACTGGATATATTTGACAACCCTCTGGGCGATGATCATAAATTCTACATTTTTTCCCATCATGAAATATGCATCGTCCATCTTTGTTTTTCAACTGAAGCCAACCCTTATTATTTTTAACAAAAAAAACTCTATTAAAACCGAGATCTTCGATACTTGAAATATCATGTAATGAAAGTGGCATCTGAGTTGCGATGCAACATTTTATACAATTTTTCTTCAAACATATATTTTCCATTATGATTCTGAAAAATGTTAGTATGATCCCAATTATAAATATACTCCAGAGTTCTATGAAAAGTATAAGCGTAGAAATACACATTTTATCTTTTTTTGTCCACACAGAGGATAAAAGGAACAATAAAAAATCTAATAACGTCCTTTCCTATAGTGGTCTTAAAATCCTTGGGCCTGTGGGGTAGCTTGGTATCCTTGTAGCTTCGGGAGTTATAGACTTGAGTTCAAATCTCAGCAGGCCCATCTTTTGTTAAAAATAATTAAGTAGAACTTCCCCATTCAATATTTAAGAAATGATAAAAAATAAATCTCATGAAATTGCGATAAAAAAATTTTCTTCAAAAGTAAATAGTTTACTAAAGAACAATTTAGTTGATATCATTATTTATGGTAGCGTTGCCCGTGGTGAAGCAAAAACTGAATCAGATATTGATGTAATAGTCGTTGTTAAAAGAAATGCTTTTAAAAATCAGATGAAGCTTGCAGAAATAGCATTTGACATTCTATTAGAAACTGGGGAATACATATCTGTCCAGACAATGAACTCCAAAGATTTTAAAAGAGATACAATTTTTTTACATAACGTAAGGAATGATGCAATACATGCCATATAAAGAGTATCTCAACCAGGCAGAAGAAGAACTAAACGCTTCTTATGTTTTATTTGATAAAGAATTCTATAGAGAAGCAATATCTCGGGCATACTATAGCATGTTTCATGCAACTCAAGCACTCCTAATTCTCAAAGAAATTTATCCTAAAAGTCATAAAGGAGTTATACAAAAATTTGGAGAAAAATTTGTTAAATCAGGTCTTTTAGAAAAGAAAATGGGATATATTTTATCTCAAGCAGAAACTATGAGATTAAAAGCTGATTATGATGTTGGAGTAAAAATAACCAAAGAAGAATGTGAAGAGATTCTAAATAATTGTTAATTTTTTATTAAAAAAATTAAAGATACAATCAAAGAGCTTTAAAACGTAACAATAACATTATTGTTTTACCTGCAATTACTCCTATTAACCTGTGTGCCTCTCAGCAGGCCCATCAATTTATCATCATTACTGGTTTTATTTTTTTTATTATTAGCACTATCTATCGCTTACATGTGCTCTGCCAATAATTTTACGTATAGATTGATTACATTGGTCTCAGTGTTCCAGCAAACACCTGCCATGCAAGAGCTGATTTTGCTACAAGACTGAGAACGATATACATCCTTTCGCCATAGAGATAATCTCTCCATTTACCGATCTTTTTGTATTGTAGTATCATGTTTATTGCAAAGAGGTTGAAGAAAACAGCGATTGATATGAAGATCGCAATGACAAAATCAGGTACTGACTCTGCAGTTATTAAGGGTATAAAGATAACAACCCATGGAATAAATCCTGCGATACATCCAATATTATAGGATGTCCAATCTGTTTTTTGTGTTGTCTGATTATGTAACTCCATCACCAGACCCATAAGGTTCATAACAGCTGTGAGAGTGAAAAGAGCTAGAAGAGTACCAAAATCATATATGGTGGTGAGCATGGCAATGATTACTATCATTAATGATGCGCTAAATGAGTATTCATACCATCGAGCTGGATTGATATGTGTTCGGATCTTTTCTTCATACCATGCATTAAAAACAGTTGAAACTAAGAAATGAGCTAAAGCAGAGATGAACAGGAATCCTGCAACTAATATTCCAACACGTACATCAAAGAATGTCTCAGATACTGGCGTTATAGAATTTGTTATTGGATTATATTCAGGATGCATGTAGGTTACAGGAAGTGTGAAATCATTACTAAGAATGACCATAAGCATTCCTTGAAAGAGATGTAGAAAACCCATTGCTAGATTGAAATTCCTCAGCTTTGTATACATACATGTCTCTTTAGAACTCATTCTCTCACCAACCATTTTTTGAAAAATGATTCAAATAATCGTTTATATAATTTTATAAAAAAATAACGGTAAATGATCATTACTGAATGAAATATCTCATTTGCCATTCAGATTATATTAATATCCTAACAATTACATCAATGGGCCAACATAAAAGCCGATGGTAAGCACTATTGCAGAAAATACAGTGATCAATATATTATCATCGATTGGTCCAAACTCATATCGTTCCACAAAGGTTGCAACCCCTGCAGCAATGATACCCCAGATGGGAATTGAAGGAGTTGCCTGTGACGCAAGATAAAATCCAAGGGCAATACAGACCACAAGCATGAACAGGTTTCCAGCATAATGTTTTGTACGTTTTTTGAACAAGGCATTTCGTACAACCCCTGTTATTCCATCTCCAAATGCCATGAATGCAGGTGGTATGATGGCAAGCCAGGGTGTACCAAGTGCCATCCACAGGATGAAAACTGTTAAAGCCCACATGAAACAAAAGTTCACATCATTCAGATTATCTTCGGTTTGGAACCAGTACAGTATCTTTCCTCTTTTATGAGGGATATAGGTAAAAATCGTGAGCACTGCACCGGCAAAGAGAGGTAGCCAGGGCGTACTGAATAGAAAGGGAACAGCCAGGACAACGACCCCTCCGGCCAGCATATGAATGATCTTTCTGTTATAATAGACCGCTACATTTACGGCAATCCCTTTCGATCGCATGAAATGATAGGTATATTTTGTTGCAATGGTCACTGTACAGGCATAGAAGGTTAAGATGATGAACCAGAGTATCTCTGAAGATGATATATCCTCAAACATATGTTATTGCATTTCTTTCCTTGATTAAAAAAGTATTGAATTATTTAAAAAGAAAGGATCGTTTCCATCAGACATTGTTAGAATCTAACATAGGGTGCTTCCCATTGATGGATTATCTGTTTTAAAAGTTCCAATAGTGATCCGTGTTCAAAGAGAATGAATTTGTTATTTGGCATGCTGACTTCGATTGTGTTCCATTCTCCAAGGTTTCCAAGTAAGTCTTTTGCTCTTGCAGAGATGGTATATGATCCTCTTTCATCCCATGTATGAGAAATTGTCACGGGTTGATCTGAATCATATGGCCCCATCCAACCTGTATCGGTCTCATCCCCCCAATCTATAGAGATGTATACATCATCTTGATCATTATCAACGGCTGTTATTGTATATTCATATTCTTTGTTGGGTTTTCCATTCGTAGGACCGGTTATTTCAATGATGGATGGTGGGAAGTTATCCCCATAGGAATAGGTTTTGAAACAAAAATCAAAATCAGGGAATATTGCTGCATCACTAAGGTTTTCCCATTTACTGAGGCCCATGTTATACCCATATGCGTATCCTCTCTCATAATAATCATTGTTGTATATTCCATACCAATAACAGTCGCCTGCTCCTTGTTGATTGATGAACATATAATATGTCTCATCTGGGATCACAGTGACATTATCAAAATAAAACTCTACCCATACTTCTTTTCCATCAAGATCAGAATAGGATATAGTGGATGTTGCCATTGGCTCAGCCTGTGTATCCAATCGGTCTTTGATGGTCATCTCCAGGTTTTCTCCCTGACTTCCAAGTCCTTTTATCTCAAAGAGCACATCTATCTTTGTTAAAAGTGACATGCTTGGTTTGAATGATTGTACAAGGTACCATCCATAGGCTGTATATCGATGATTATTGGTGCGTATCTGATACTGATCAAGTATGTATCCACCCGACTCATATGATATCGGATGAATAAAATGGGTGATCGTATCATCGTAGCCAACGATTAAGTCCGTTTGTAAATCATTTGAGTGCTGAGCAAAAGTTAATGGAAAACCTAATAATAATATTACAATAAATGTTATGATTATCCGAATAATTGTTCTTTGATGATGATTTCTATATTCTTTCATGTTTTTCTAGCGTACTCCATGCTATTTTTGGGAAAATCCATATGTAAATTATAACTTTTTTATTATATAAGTTTAGTGTGAAATAATATCAAAAAAAGTAGCTACCATTAAAAGAATGTTCATTACTCAGGTTAACAATAGTCAATGTGAAATTGACATAAGAAACATAAAAGCTGAAATGACCCGAAAATAGGTCAATTCGAACAATGGATCTTTATGAAATCTTTCTTGTTGTCCAAAGGTCTTCTTCCATTTGTGAGTAAACACTTTCATCAGAGATATCATGAATGATGGAGACAGGACGACGATCATCATACATCATCGTACGAGGTGACCGTTGTGCCTCATGGGAATAACGAAGGATGACCTCTTTTCGTATCTGCCAATAATGCGTTCGCCATTCACGACCATCATAGAGTGTGGTCTCCTCACGCTCAGTTGCAAGCATTCCTTCTTCTTCCAAAATATAGAACAACTGTCTATCCTCTGGGTCAAGTACATTATCAATGACCCGGTCATCATATCCAAAAATATCTAGGACAAAACCTGCGTCTCTACGAGCTTCATCGATATCAATACCTATACGATTAGCTATCGCTCTTGATAAATCATCCAATGTTATGATACTCATAAATAAACCTCTTCATGCACTTTTACGAGTGATCCTCTCTTTTGCTTGTATCACAGATATTTTGTAAGAACCATTATAAATAGTTTTCGTAAAATTGAAGGTTTTCACCCCATTTCTCAAAAAAATTCACATACGAGACTTTAAAAACAACAAAACGATAGGTGATACCGAAATGGATAAAACAATCCTCTATTCAGAAAGGGATGGTTAATGGATAATAAGATACTTTCTCAAAAATATCCTGGTGAATGGGTACTACTCTTTAATGACGAGATCGTTGATCACAGCGCAAATGTCGAGGAGATACTTAAGACATGTGAAGAGAAATATCCTGAAACAGAATTTCCAGATGATGATATCAAGATAACAAAAATCTTTCAAAGTAACATCCGCGAAAATCTTCTCGATAGATAATTTTTTAATTACAACTACTATCGAACTACTATGAACAGATGGTGAGAAACGGTGAGATATGAACAACCAGAATTTGCAAAGGAACTTCAAGAAATAATCGCTGATATTGACAAGGCCATAGGAGATCTTGAACAGATCCTCGGACATATCACAAAAGAAGATTCAATTGACCCGTATGAAAGTACATTCTGTAAGACATGTGAAAAACCATGCGGACGATCCAATGCTGAAATATATAATTGCATGATGCATAAATTAGAACAGACAAAGAATGTTCAGGAAAGATATAACAAGTCTGAATATGCAAAGGAATATCTTGAAAAAGATTTGGAATCAACGATCAATGACCTTCAAAAAAGAAATAATGACCTAAAGGACTTTTTTGATAAGATAAAAAATGGGTTATAAACAGTATTATATCATATAAAGAGATGGAGTGAAGAAAAACATGCAACAAGGAGGCGCTGCTTTAATCGAGCTTGATTTCATTAATTACCCCATAGTACCGGTAAAGTTCAAATATAAAGATAAGAAAACACCGGTCATAGAAGCACTTCTTGATTCAGGAGGGGATTTCATCGTCATCCCTATGCCCATCGCCCAGTTCCTTCAAATGGACCTGGAACCAGCCTGTGATGTTGACACGGCAGGTGGGACTGCATCATTATTCCGTGCGAATGTTGACATGATCATTGGGACTAAAAAAGGATGTACGGTGTATAAAGATAAAGAGATCTTTGTATCAGATCGAGAGGATATACCTGTTCTCCTAGGAAGATCACCCATGTTTGATGATTATGAGATTACATTCCGTAAACAATCAAACCAACTCATACTTAAACCATTTACCATAACCGTTCAAGACAGATATCCTCCTGATTTCTAGGACGATAATCTAGAAAAGGTAAAAAGGAGGATCATGTTCTCTAACTATACCCACCCCCATAACGTATTTATAGAGGAACCGGTATACCCGGTAGGCTATTCAATATTATCATTCCGGAGCTTGTAATATATCAAGTTATGAATTATGAAGAGAGCATAGTATGCATGGATTATGCTATCTTTAAATAGGGCTTGTAGCTCAGCTAGGTAGAGCATCTGGCTTTTAACCAGGTGGCCAAGGGTTCGAATCCCTTCAAGCCCGCTACGGCAAGCTTGTAGATAGGAGGCGTCCGCGGAGTATGGCCACAAAGAAAAGGGTATTGGAAGATATCACAAAACACGTTCTCGTTCCCGAGCACATCATTCTTTCTGAGGCAGAAAAAAAGAACCTTCTTAAACACTATGAAATTGAGTTAAATCAATTCCCTAAAATCCTTGATACGGACCCTGTATCACTAAGGATCGGTGCAAAACCCGGGCAAATTCTAAAGATCATACGAAAGAGTCACACCGCAAAGGAAGCGGTTTCATACAGACTTGTTGTTGAAAGTAGCAAATGATGGGTGTCATGATATGAGAGAACTTGTTGATGCTTTTTATAGAGATAGAAGTATCGTAAACCATCAAATCGCATCATATAACGATTTTTTAAATCGAAGACTGCAAAGTATCGTTGATAGTACGGTAATCGGTCAAGAAGAAGAGATGGAACGCGGATATATCTATCCTGAGATAGAAGGGTATAAGATAAAATTTGGCCGTATAAAGATCGGCCGACCCATTGTTAAAGAGGCTGATGGAACCGAGCGTCCTCTAACCCCGATGGAGGCGCGACTTCGTGACCTCACCTATGAAGCACCTATCCGTCTTGAATTCATTCCAATTAAGGATGAAGTTGAATATGAACCTGAAGAGGTCAAGGTCGGTGAACTTCCCATCATGGTCAAATCCCAATTTTGTAATCTTGCAAAACGGGTGATCGAGGAAAAGAATGAACGACCGTTGAACAATGAGGATTATTTTAAAGAATTACGAACACTTCAAGAGGATCCCTTAGACCCTGGCGGATATTTCATTAGTAATGGTACAGAACGTGTATTGATCACTGTTGAAGATCTTGCACCTAACCGTGTTCTTGTTGAGAAAAGCCGCAGATATGGTCGAGAAATCGAGGTTGCAAAGGTATTTTCACAAAGAGAGGGATATCGAGCTCTCACTGTTGTTGAAAAAAAGACCGATGGTATGCTAATGGTCTCACTTCCCACCACATATGGTCAGATTCCTTTGATGATTTTGTTACGAGCTCTTGGTATGGAAAATGATGAGGAGATCGTTGATGTTATCAGTGTAGACCCAAAAATGGAACCCTATGTTCTTGCTAACATCGAAGAATGTGCAAATGAATATGGTATCACTACTAAGGATGAGGCTATTGCCTATCTTGGGAAGAAGTTTGCTGGTGGTCAGGCAAAGGAATATCGTATCAAACGTGTAGAAACCTTACTTGATAAGAACTTATTACCTCATCTAGGTAATGAATCCAGTGATAGATTGACAAAGGCTATTTTCATGGCCCGTATGGGCATGGCCGTTCTTGAACTAGCACTGGGAAAAAGAGAAGAGGATGATAAGGACCATTATGCTAACAAACGGTTGAAGCTTGCTGGGGATCTCATGGAGGATCTTTTCCGTGTTTCGTTCACAGCACTTTGTAAAGATCTTAAATATCAGATAGAACGTATCCATGCGAAGGGAAAAGAGATCAAGATATCATCATGTCTTCGTTCAGATGTGCTCAGTCAACGTATCCATCATGCCCTTGCAACAGGGAACTGGGTTGGTGGCCGTGCAGGTGTCTCTCAATTATTAGATAGGACCAGTAATCTAGCTGTGCTGAGTCATCTTCGCCGTGTTACTTCTCCTTTGACCCGTTCACAACCTCACTTTGAGGCTCGTGATCTTCATTCGACCCAATGGGGCCGATTATGTCCCAATGAAACACCTGAGGGGCCAAATTGTGGTCTTGTAAAGAATCTTGCTCTTACTGTTGAGATATCAGAAGGATTTGCTGAAAATGAGGTTGAAAGTATCCTTAAGGACCTTGGGATTCAAGAGGTAACGAAGAGTGCGAAAGGTTCCCGTGTGTATCTGAATGGCGATCTTATTGGTATGTACCCTGATGGTAGGGAACTGGTCAATCAGATGAGGGATCGCAGGCGAAAGGGATTACTTCATAATGAGGTCAATGTTGCCTATTATGAGGATGAGAACGATGTCATTGTGAACTGTGATTCTGGAAGACTTCGAAGACCTCTTGCGGTCGTAGGTGGTGGAAAACTACTCCTTTCAAAAACGTATTTGAAAAAGATCTTAACAGGTTCAAAACGCTGGATGGACCTTATTAATGAGGGCCTTGTTGAATACATTGATGCGGAGGAAGAGGAAAATACCCTTATTGCATTAAACGAAGAGGATATTACTAAAGACCATACTCATATGGAACTTGATCCAATGTGTATCCTTGGTATCGGTTCATCTCTAGTCCCGTATCCTGAACATAACTCATCACCTCGTATCACCATGGGCGCAGGTATGGGAAAACAATCCCTTGGTTTTGGCTCAGCTAATTATCGTATTCGACCTGATACCCGTGAACATCTGATGCATTATCCACAGGCACCAATGGTCCGTACCCATGCAACGAAATATTTACGATTCCAACGAAGACCCGCAGGTCAGAACTTTGTTGTCGGTGTTGCATCCTTTAAAGGATATAACATGGAAGATTCTTTGATCATGAGCAAGGCAGCTATTGAAAGAGGGCTTGCTCGTAGTTCATTTTTTAGAACATATAGCAGTGAGGAGAAACGATATCCAGGTGGTCAGGAGGATCATTTTGAGATACCTGATCCGGAATGTCGTGGTGTCCGCTCCGAGGAAGCATATGTCAACCTTGGAGAGGATGGATTGATCTCACCTGAATGTGATGTGAACAGTTCTGATGTCCTTGTCGGTAAGACATCTCCACCTCGTTTCCTTGAGGAGCCCACTGATTTTCTTACTCCGCAGAAACGAAGAGAGACCTCTGTCACCGTTCAGCATGGTGAAGGTGGTACCGTTGATAAGGTAATGCTCTCTGAGTCAGTGAATGGATCCCGTATGGTGAAGATAAAGGTCCGTGAGCAACGAATACCTGAGCTTGGTGATAAATTTGCATCAAAACATGGTCAAAAAGGTGTTGTCGGTTTCATTGTTCCTCAAGAAGATATGCCCTTTAATGAGTATGGAATGAGCCCAGATCTCATCATTAATCCACATGCTATTCCTAGTCGTATGACCGTTGGTCATGTCCTTGAGATGATCGGTGGGAAGGTCGGTGCATTGGAAGGTAGGTTTGTCAATGGAACAGCGTTCAGCGGTGAGGTCGAGGAAGCATTACGAAATGCTCTTGTAGAGAATGGGTTCAAACATCATGGTAAAGAATTATTATATAATGGTGCAACTGGTGAGCCACTTGAGGTGGATATCTTTGTCGGCTGTATCTATTATCAAAAACTTCATCACATGGTAGCTGGAAAGATCCATGCGCGAAGCCGTGGGCCAGTTCAGATACTCACCCGTCAGCCAACAGAGGGTCGTGCTCGTGAGGGTGGTCTTCGTTTCGGTGAGATGGAACGAGATTGTCTCATTGGTCATGGTGCATCCATGGTCATCAAGGACCGGCTTCTTGATGAATCTGATCTAACAGTGAAATATGTCTGTAACACATGTGGTCATATCGCTATCCAGGATCGACATGGTCGGCTTCGTTGCCCGGTCTGTGGTGATAAGGCAAATGTCTATCCTCTTGAGATGAGCTATGCGTTCAAACTTCTTATTGATGAATTGAAATCACTTGGTATTGCGCCCAGGTTGAAATTGGAGTCCTTGGTGTGAGGTGAATGACATGGAACGAGTAAATAGTATAACAAAAAAGATCGGGGAGATATACTTTTCATTGTTATCACCAAATGAGATCCGAAAGATGAGTGCTACAAAGGTCATAACTGCAGATACCTATGATGAGGATGGCTTTCCTATTGCTATGGGATTGATGGATCCTCGGATGGGTGTCATTGAACCTGGTCTTCGGTGCAAGACCTGTGGTCAACGTGTGGGAAAGGATAAATGTCCCGGTCATTTTGGTCATATTGATCTAGCAATGCCTGTTATCCATGTGGGTCATGTGAAGACCATCCGTGATTGTCTTCGTTCGACCTGCCGGGATTGTGGTCATTTACTTCTTAACGAGAAACAACGCGATGATTTCCTTGATCAGATCAAACAATATGCAATCGAAGGAAGGAACACGAATTATCTGTATAAGGATATTATCACTGAGGCTCGTAAATCATCTAATTGCCCTCATTGTGGTCGTGAGATAGGTAAGATAGAGCTTGATAAACCTACGAGTTTCCGTGAGAATGGTAAAAAACTGACTCCTTCTGAGGTCCGTGAATGGTTGGAAAAAATTAGAGATGAGGATCTTCCTTTACTGGAAATAAATAAGAAATCCGCTCGACCTGAATGGATGATCCTAACTGTTTTACCTGTTCCCCCGGTCACTGTTCGACCTTCGGTCACCTTGCAATCTGGTGAGCGATCCGAGGATGATCTTACCCATAAGCTCGTTGATGTTATCCGTATCAATCAACGGTTACAGGAGAACCGTGATGCAGGTGCTCCGCAGTTGATCGTTGAGGATCTCTGGGAACTATTACAATATCATATTACTACATATCTTGATAATCAGACATCAGGTATTCCACCTGCTCGTCATCGTTCAGGAAGACCCTTAAAGACCCTTGCCCAACGATTGAAAGGGAAAGAAGGCAGGTTCCGAAGTAATCTTTCTGGGAAACGAGTGAACTTTTCAGCGCGTACGGTAATATCACCTGATCCAAATCTTAGTATCAATGAGATCGGTATTCCTATTCGTATCGCAGAGGAGTTAACCGTTCCTGTTCGTGTGACCATTCATAATATTGAATGGTGTAAGGAGATGATCACCGCGAAATATGATCCGTCATCAACTAAGGATTATATTGCTGGTGTGAACTATGTCATTAAGAACGCGGAGGGTGTGAAACGCCGTATCAAGATAACAGATAAGAATGCGGAGATGATCGCTGAGAAACTTGAGATCGGTTCCATCATTGAACGACAGCTGATGGATGGTGATCTTGCCTTGTTCAACCGGCAGCCTTCACTTCATCGTATGTCCATGATGGCCCATCGTATCAAGGTTGTCCAGGGGAAGACCTTCCGGTTTAATATCTGTGTTTGCCCACCTTATAACGCTGATTTCGATGGAGATGAGATGAATCTTCACATCATTCAGGGTGAGGAGGCAAAGGCTGAGGCAGAGATACTTATGAAGGTGCAGGAGAACATCCTTTCACCTCGTTTCGGTGGCGCTATCATTGGCGGTATCCATGATATCATCTCTGGTTGTTTTCTATTAACTAATAAGGAACGTAAGGTCCCTATTCCCATTGCATCATATCTCTTAGGTGCTGTTGGTTATAAAGAGGATATTCCAGTGAATGAGGATGAGAACGGGAATCGTTACATCCATGGACGAGATATCTTCAGTACGCTCCTCCCAAAGGATATGAACATTCGTTTCAAATCAAAGACCTATCAGAATCTTGATTCTGACGAGGCTTTTGTTGTCATTAAGAATGGACGGTTGTTACAGGGTACCGTCGATGAGAACAGTGTTGGTGCTTTCAAAGGAAGGATCCTTGATCGTATCATTCGTGATCATGGGATGCAGGCGGGTCGTGAGTTCATTGATAATGTGACCCGGCTTGGTATCGCTGTTGCCACCATGTTTGGTTTTACAACTAGTATCAATGATGAGGATATCCCTGAAGAGGCGAAGCTTAAGATCGCTGAAGGCCTCGATAAGGCAATGGAAAAGATCAAGCATCTAGTAAAGGCCTATGAGGATGGTGAACTTGAATCACTTCCAGGTAGATCTCTTGAGGAGACCCTTGAGATGGAGATCATGCGTGTCACTGGTCGAGCTCGTGATATGGCTGGTGAGATAGCAGGAGAACATCTTGGTCTTGAGAACAGTGCGGTCATCATGGCTAAATCTGGTGCTCGTGGGAGTATGTTGAACCTTTCTCAGATGTCTGGCTGTGTTGGTCAGCAAGCAGTAAGAGGTGAGCGTATCCATCGGGGATATAAATATCGGACATTACCTCATTTCAAACAACATGATCTTGGTGCCAGTGCAAAGGGATTTGTTGCTAGTTGTTATAAAAAAGGTCTTACCCCTACAGAGTATTTCTTCCATTCGATGGGAGGTCGTGAGGGTCTTGTGGATACTGCGGTCCGTACCTCGCGGTCAGGGTATATGCAACGTCGATTGATCAATGCATTGGAGGATGTGAAGGTTGAGTATGACAGATCGGTCCGTCAGGCAGGTGGACAGATCATTCAATTCATCTATGGTGAGGATGGCATCGATCCCACCCGTAGTCTCAATGGAAAGGCTGTTGATGTGGAACGTATCATTGCTGATATCAAGGAGGAGGACTGATCATGGCTAAGAAACAGACGAAGACGGCGAAGAATACAGAGGTTGAAGAAAAAACAAAAAAGGCAAAGAAAACTGTGACAGAACAATCTAAAAAATCCACATCAAAAAAGAAAACAAC
>Ga0180433_10002684_pt1 | contig 27050 bp, 29 predicted proteins | sample SS_ome_8_FD_132980 | JGI IMG/M metagenome (GOLD analysis project Ga0180433, IMG submission 132980) | Hypersaline lake sediment archaeal communities from the Salton Sea, California, USA - SS_1_D_1 metaG | ecosystem: Environmental > Aquatic > Non-marine Saline and Alkaline > Hypersaline >... | reverse complement strand
CAACCCGCTTTCAGACGCATCAGCAGCCTCTTTCTGCTGTCAAACAGTTCCAGTGTTTTCCCGCTGATTTTCCATCCGGTCGTCTTCCTGAGTGCGGCAAGAAATGCCTTTTCTATTTGACCTGAACTGCCGGGGCACGCCATGCGTGTGGTGGAGAGCTTTGAGAATGACAGCCCTGATCCCGAGTGCTTGTATGACCCCATAAGGCTGTTACATCCTGTATATCCCTTGACACTGTTACCATATGTCGACAGCACGAGATTGGGAACTTTTCCGCTCACTTTCAAGAGATCGGAACTTCCGGAAATAGCTGTCACTTTCCAATAGATGCCGTAAAGGGCGGCTGCCGGACTACCGGGATTCCTGCAGGTACCCCGAGGCAGAAAACGCTTGAAATCCTGAACGATAATGTGCTCCCGGGATGCTGCCCCCGGCTCAGGCCTTCTCATGGAAAATCTGCCCGATAGCTTTGCCAGCAAAGGCTTTCCCGGCCCGGAACGCAAAGCAAGATACTGTTTTTCAATAGAGCTGTTCGGCGTTGCAAAAACCAGCGGATAGTTTTTTCCGGTACGGCACTCCCTGAACGTATAGGCGTCAGCCATATAGAGAAACATACCGTTCATGGTCAGGGGACCGGAGAGGAAATCCACAAATGAGGTCTTTCTCAGACTGTAGTCCAGATTTGAAACAATTTCATTGCCCCGCTGGTCCAGCAGCCGTATCTCGTTTCCTGAAATATACCGGAACTGCAGCGGCCACTTTTCTCCGTTATTCAATACCAGACGCCCACTTTTCCGGTTCCATCGTCCAAGATCATACTCGACTTTAGTACCACCGCCCTTCACTCCGACTGAAACACGTTTCAGGCGAAACGTTCCATCGTCAAAAAGCGTGACCGTAAGCTTTTGCAACGTGCACTCTGCGCAGGGAATCGAGCCTGCATAGGTAATGTTTTTCCCGTATTCTCCTGCGGAAGGAGGCACATCCGGCTTTGTATATTTGCCTTGACACCCTGCCATGGCAAAAAGCAGTACAATACTCAAAACAGCGGTAGCATAACGCATACATGACTCCCTGATCTATTACATGGAATATCTTCTCAACTATCCGGACAGTATAGCGAGCAAAAAAGAAATATAAAAACGGATACGCTCTCTACAGAGCACCTGCTTTTTCTGATGGAATGACCGGCATGCAAAGGAGGCGATTTCGGATATAAAATCAAAAAAGCAGCAGCACTTTCTGTACTCCTGCTTTTTTGATTTGCTCCGCGAGTAGGACTCGAACCTACAACAACCTGGTTAACAGCCAGGTGCTCTACCATTGAGCTATCGCGGAATGTCCCGCTGGCATCTGCTCTTTAAGCGGTGAATAATATACATCTCTTTTCACTATTCGCAAACCGATTTCAAACCATTTCGATGTGAAAATCGAAAAAAAAGCAAGAAGACTCCCGTTTTTTTCTTTTTACAGGTAAGATTTTGTAAATTCTTGTTCTTTTATGTATAAAGGGCTCAGTGAAAATGGTTACAGAGAATGGAGTGATCGGGATCAGGATTGCAGGTTTAAGCGAAGGTCTGCACGAGTATGATTTCGCCTGCAAAGCATCGGATTTCAAAAATCCTGAACTTGCCGAGCCGGCCTTTTGTAACGAGATCCGGGTGCGAATTGCAGTAGTCAGGACCGAAAGGGAAATGACTGTTGATATCGAAACGAAAACCGTTGCGGAATTCAGTTGCGACAGATGCCTCGAACCGCTGAAAAAAGAACTGACAGGAAAGTACCGGCTTGTGTTTGCTTTCAGTGACACCGGTGCACTTTCTGAAAAGAGTGATGAGAACTATCGTGCTCTCGACAGAAATGCCGTCACTGTAGACCTGACTGAAGATGTTCGTGAAACATTGCTTCTGTCAAAACCTATGAAGGTTGTCTGCGCTGACAAGTCCGCTTGTACCCTGTATCAGGAAAACTCGCCTCTGAATGCAGACCATGAAAGTGAGACAGCAAGTCCATGGAAAGAATCACTTGAAAAATTGAAGGGCAAGTAATAAAAAGAAGTTTATAATCAATATCTACTGTTATGGCCACACCTAAAGCGAAAGTATCAAAGTCAAGAAGGGATAAAAGACGTGCACAGTTCACTGCTCGCAGCAAAGCAGCTGAAACGGTTACCTGTCCGAATTGCGGAGAACCAACACTGCCTCACCGCGCCTGTCGCCATTGCGGACACTACCGCGGCAGAGCCGTCACAAAAAAATCCTCTAACAGCTGAGCAGAACATAACCGGACTCCAAGATGCTGACAATTGCTGTTGACGCAATGGGAGGAGATAACGCCCCGCAATGTGTGGTGGAAGGAACAATCCAGACTCTTCGGGAAACAGACAACAGACTTGAGATTTTATTGATCGGTCAGGAGGAAAAGGTGCAGCCTCTTCTTGACGCTCATGACACACAAGGTCTTAACCTGCGGTTCATGCACGCACCTGAAGTGATCACCATGACTGACGTTCCTGCTATCGCTGTCAAGACCAAACAGAACTCCTCACTTGTCAGAGGTTTGCTGTTGTGCAAGGAAAAGAAGGCTGACGGCTTCATAAGCGCAGGTAATACCGGCGCTCTGATGGCAGCTTCGCTGTTTATTCTCGGCCGTCTTCCCGGAGTGCTGCGTCCAACCATAGCGGCCTATTTCCCGAGACTTGCTCCAGGCCTGACAAATGTTGTCGATGTAGGGGCTAATGTTGACTGCAAAGCCGAGAATCTCGTCCAGTTTGCTGAAATGCTGACAATATATCAGCGTGATGCCGCTGACATGGAAAAACCTTTGACAGGACTTCTGAATATAGGCGAAGAAGACAACAAAGGCCCTGAAGTACTCAAACAGACTTACCGTCTGCTGAAAGAAGCGGACAGAAAAAACAAGATCAACTTTGCCGGAAATATCGAAGGCAATGACATTCTTTCTTCCAAAGTGTCCATAATTGTCTGTGACGGTCTTGTCGGAAATACTCTTTTGAAATTCGGAGAGAGCATTCCTGAATTTCTGAGTTCTATTTTTAAACCTTCCCTGAAAGAACTGGTTGTTTCCGGAAAACTTGACCCTGAGGCTGCCGAGCTGACGGGCAGTGCTTTCAAAAAAATGTTCAAGCCGTTCGATGTCGAGAGATTCGGCGGCGTGCCTTTCCTCGGCGTTGACGGCATTTCAATTGTCGGTCATGGGCGTTCATCTGCAAAGGCAATCATGAACATGATCTATATGGCCGAACATATGATCGAAAAACAGGTAAATCAGCATATTGCTGAAGCGCTGGCCGTTACATAGCCGGAAATATCCAACCTCCCGGATCCTGCTATTCCTGATAAACAGAACGGCCTCAGTATCCCCGTGATCAGAGCGTGTCCTTATTAGTAGTTTAATACCATCATTTATGAAAGCTGTAATCACTTCGACTGCGAAATACCTTCCTGAGAATATACTGAGCAACAAGGATCTGGAGAAAATACTCGACACCAATGATGAGTGGATTCGCACAAGAACGGGTATTGGCGAACGTCGAATTTTAAAAGACCCGGACAAAGGGACGTCATATCTGTGTACCCGGGTTGCTCAGCGGATCCTTGAAAAACGAGGCATAACAGCTGATGAACTTGACCTTATCATTGTCGCGACGATGACTCCCGACATGGTCTTTCCGTCAACGGCCTGTCTTGTCCAGAAGAATATTCAGGCGATGAACGCATGGGCTTTCGACCTCTCCGGAGCATGTTCAGGATTTTTGTACGCACTCAATACCGGAGCACAGTTCATCACTTCCGGTACACACAAAAAGGTGCTTGTTATAGGCGGAGAAAAAATGTCGGCGATCATGGACTATACCGACAGAACGACCAGCGTTCTGTTCGGCGACGGTGCTGCCGGCGTGCTTCTTGAACCGGGGCAGGATGAAGAGCATGGTCTGATCGACGCCAGACTGTATTCAGACGGCAGAGGCGGAGATAACCTCTGTATGCCTGCAGGCGGCAGCCTGCGACCGGCAACACATGAGACGATTGACGCAAAGCTTCACTATCTCCAGCAGGACGGCCCGCAGGTATTCAAAGCTGCTGTGGTCGCTATGGCCGAGGTTGCTGCCGAAGTCATGGAAAGGAACAGGCTGACCAGTGACGATATTGATTTCCTCATCCCGCACCAGGCAAATAACAGAATTATTCAGGCAACTGCCGAGCGCATGCATCTCGACCAGAAAAAGGTCGCGAAAAATATCGAACACTACGGCAACACATCTGCAGCAACCATACCGATCTGTCTTGCAGAACTCGATGAAGCAGGAAAGCTGCATACCGGCAGCAACCTTATACTTGTCAGCTTCGGAGCCGGATACACGTGGGGAAGTATTTACCTTAAATGGCAGTAATAACAATCTCTTACTGAAACAGAAGAACAAACTTCATGAAAGCATTTGTATTCCCCGGTCAGGGCTCACAGTATTGCGGCATGGCCAAAGAGATCTATGACCGGTATCCTGAAGCCCGTTCCCTGATGGACAGGGCTGACGAGATCCTTGGCTATTCTATTACCGACATCATGTTCAATGGAAGTGAAGATGATCTTCGCCAGACACGCTACACACAGCCTGCGATCTTTCTGCACAGCATCGCAGTCGCGAAACTGCTCGGAGACAATCAGGCCGGCATGACCGCGGGACACAGTCTGGGGGAGTACACTGCGCTTTGTTACGCTGACGCGATGAGTTTTGACGACGCGATACACATTGTCGCAAAAAGGGGTGAACTGATGCAGAACGCAGGAACGATAAACCCCGGCACCATGGCCGCAGTGATAGGCATGAAGGATACTGATCTTGAAAATCTTCTTGCTGAAGCAGAGACAGAGGGAATTGTCCAGGCCGCAAATTTCAACTCACCGGGACAGGTGGTTATTTCAGGGGATATCGATGCCGTCAGAAAAGCTGTTGAACTGGCTCCGTCTAAAGGAGCGCGAATGGCCAAAGAGCTTGTCGTCTCCGGCGCGTTTCACTCCCCTCTCATGAAACCGGCAGAGGAAGAGCTGAAAGCCAGCCTTGACGCAATCACCATTAATGATGCCCGGATACCTGTCTGTATGAACGTCGTGGCACAGCCGGTCAGGCGAAAAGAAGAGATACGCAACAACCTCGTACTGCAGCTTACCAGCTCCGTCAAATGGCAGCAGTCGGTTGAAGCGATGATTGCCGAAGGGGTCACGTCATTTGTCGAAACCGGCCCGCAGAAGGTTCTTCAGGGGCTGATCAAGAGAATCGACCGCTCAGTAACCATTGACGGCGTAGACACCGCAGACCAGATTGCACAGACACTGTCATAGTAGTAACAACGAGAAAAAAAATTATACCCTATGTTTAAAGGCAAAACCGCCGTTATAACAGGTGCCGCCAGAGGAATCGGTCAGGCAATCGCAGTAAACCTTGCCTCAAAAGGGGCAAACATCGTCATTTGTGATCTTCAGACAGAATGGCTTGAAGAAACAGCTGAAGCGATAAAAAAAACAGGCGGAAAAGTCACCTGCAAGGAGCTTGACGTCACAAACCACTATACCGCTTCTGCCGTCTTTCAGGAGATCGCTTCAGAGACCGGCTCAATAGATATCCTGATCAACAATGCAGGCATCACCCGTGACGGCTTGCTGATGCGGATGAGTGAAGCTGACTGGGATGCTGTACTTGCCGTGAACCTTAAAGGCACCTTCAACTGCACCAAGGCTGTCAGCCGCACCATGATGAAACAGCGAAGCGGAGCGATCGTCAATATCGCATCGATTATCGGCATCATGGGTAACGCCGGTCAGGCAAATTACGGTGCCTCCAAAGCCGGTGTCATCGCATTCACCAAGTCGGTAGCCAAGGAACTTGCATCCAGGAACATCAGGGTTAACGCTGTAGCCCCCGGGTTTATCACATCAAAAATGACCGACGCGCTTTCAGATGATGTTCGCGACGCCATGCTTGAGGCCATTCCTCTGAAACAGTTCGGCACTCCTGAAAATGTTGCCGATGTGGTTTCGTTCCTTGCCAGCGATCAGGCAGCCTATATCACCGGTGAAGTCGTGAACATAAGCGGGGGCATGGTTATGTGATTTGGCAGAGGTCTGTCTGCTTTGTATATTGCCAGACATTTTTTTTGTATTTACTATAAACAGCACTACCTAACCCTAACTGGAGAGGAATACAATGAGCGCGGAAATCAAAGACAAAGTTTACGATATCATCGTAAGCAAAATGGGTGTCAACAAAGATCAAATCAAGCCTGAATCCAAATTCGCCGATGATCTTGGCGCCGATTCGCTCGATACTGTTGAGCTGATCATGGATCTCGAGAATGAATTCGATGTTCAGATTCCTGACGAAGATGCAGAAAAAATCAGCACTGTTCAGCAGGCGATAGATTACATCGTGAACAACAAATAATTTCCCTGCGCAATCAGCATCAAGCAGGCTTAACGTCAAACAAGTGAAATGGGTCAGGAACGCAAACGCATTGTTGTTACCGGTATAGGGGTGTTATCTCCTGTCGGTCTGTCAAAGGAAGAACTCAAAGCATCCCTTTATCAGGGAAAAAGCGGTGCTGCGCCCATAACCTATTTTGACACGAACGGCTTTTCAACTCGTTTTGCCTGTGAATTGAAAGGGTTCAAGGCTGAGGACTATATGGATACTAAATCCTCCTCACGCATGGACCCCTTCAGTCAGTATGCCGTCATAGCTGCTGAGCAGGCCCTGAAGGATTCCTGTCTTGACCTTTCCTCAATCGATCCCGCGAGAATTGGTGTCGTTCACGGATCAGGAACCGGCGGCATGACCATACATGACGCACAGATGCGGGTATTTCTCGAAAGAGGGCCCCGCAGAATAAGCCCGTTTTTCATCCCTATGCTTATTCCTGACATCGCTGCCGGACAGATCTCGATGAGGAACAAGTTGATGGGACCGAACTATGCCACTGCCTCGGCATGCGCCACTTCCCTGCACGCAATTATAGACGCATGGATGCTTCTTCAGCTCGACATGGCAGACTATATGGTCTGTGGTGGTTCAGAAGCCGCTATCACGCCAATGAGCGTCGGAGGGTTCAACGCCGCAAGGGCGCTGTCAACGCGCAATGATGATCCTGAAACCGCATCACGGCCTTACGACAGGGACCGGGACGGCTTCGTAATGGGAGAAGGCGCAGGCTCTCTGATCCTGGAAACACTTGAGTCAGCGCAGTCGCGCGGGGCCAAAATATACGGCGAACTTGCCGGTGTCGGCGCTTCAGCAGATGCCCATCATCTCACTGCCCCCCATCCGGAAGGTGCGGGCGCATTAAACGCCATGAAAAGCGCTCTCGCTCAAGCAGGGATTACGCCTGAAGCTATCGACTATGTCAATACACATGGCACGGCCACACCGCTTGGCGATTTAGCCGAGCTCAAAGCCCTCAGCAAGCTCTTCGGTGATCACGCAAAAAAAATCAGCATCAGCTCGACCAAATCAATGACAGGTCATCTGCTCGGCGCTGCTGGTGTCGTAGAGTCAATTGCCTGTCTTCTTGCACTGGAAAGTCAGGTTGTGCCTCCTACGATCAATATCGAGAACCTTGACCCTGAAGTTGATCTGGATGTCACTCCCAACACGCCTACAGAACGAAAAATCGACTACGTTCTCAACAACGGCTTTGGCTTTGGCGGTCATAACGCTACGCTTATTTTCAAAAAAATATAGGTATCCGCAAAACATCTCCTGCATATGGAGAAGCTCTGGCAAAAACTCAGCTCATTAGCCTTCAATCGCCCTCAAAGCCATGAGCAGTCTGAAACCGGACCTACCACAGATCGAAATGCACCGCCGATTCCGCAGAACACCTCAACATGGTTAGAAGACATTCTCGGCTTTTCGCCCATTGACGAGAAGTTATACGTGATCGCCCTTACACACCGCTCGATCGTGCATGACCATCCGGAAGCGTCCGATTCAAACCAACGTCTTGAATTTCTGGGAGACGCTGTTCTCGATCTGATCATTTCCGAGTTGCTCTATACCGTTTTCCCTGAAAGTGACGAAGGGAAGCTGTCGAGCAATCGGGCGAAAATCGTTAACAGGAAGTCGCTCGCCGGTTTTGCCGGAAAAATATCTCTTGGAGAATACCTGCTTATCGGTGAAACCGCTGACAAGATCAACATACAAACAAGCACTTCCTCTCTTGCAGATGCTTTTGAGGCCCTCATTGGAGCACTCTATCTCGATAAAGGGCTGGAGGAAACTCGAAAGTTCATCATGCGGCATGTCGCAGGGCATGTCGATATAAAAAAAATCGATACTGTCGAGAACAATTATAAAAGCCGCCTGATTGAATATACCCAGTCCTGCCAGATTGCGCCGCCTGTATACACCGTCGTTTCAGAAGAAGGGGCAGAACATGAAAAACTGTTTACCATAGAAGTTTCCTGTGACAACAGACCTCTCGGAAAAGGCTCTGCCAGAAGAAAGAAAGATGCGGAGCAAACCGCCGCCAGAGAAGCCCTCGAGGAGCTGGAAGCAAGAAAAAGATCGGAGAGCGACTGATCCGGGGTATTCCAAACCGAAAAACCCCCTCTTTTTTTCTCTTTGTTTGAGCATTTCCTGTCAGTCATCTATATTCAAAATAGATAACATCTAACGCCTTGCCCATGAATGGAGTATCATCGTTACTACTTCACTCTGCCTGACTGACGACCACCTGCAAAGCGTAAACACAGGATAATGTGCCGTGCAGGTCTTAAAGGACAGAGAGGTATACCTGAACCCGGCTAACGTAATCACTCCTCACTATTTGTATCAGTTACCATGAAAGAAGCGCTCATATTTGATCTTTCCCGTAAAGGACGGAGAGGCATCTGCCTTGGCACACCGGATGTAGGCTCAAAACCTGTTGAACAGCTTATTCCTGAAAAACATCTTCGTACCGAGCCGGCAAGTTTGCCTGAACTTCCTGAAAGTGAAGTGGTCCGTCATTTTATCCGGTTGTCGAACCTTAACTATCATGTAGACAAAAACATGTATCCGCTCGGCAGCTGCACGATGAAATACAATCCGAAAATCAACGACTATACATCCGCTCTCCAGGGGTTTACAGGCATGCACCCGCTTCAACCTGAAAAAACAGCCCAGGGCTCTCTCAGGCTCATGTACGAACTCAGTGAAATGCTTGCTGAAATTGCAGGCATGGCCGCCGTTACCCTTCAGCCTGCGGCAGGAGCGCACGGGGAACTGACAGGAATTCTGCTGATCAAAAAATACCATGACTCCCTCGGCTCAAAACGCAACAAACTTCTGGTCGTTGATTCTGCTCACGGAACAAATCCCGCTTCGGCGGCAATTGCGAATTACGATACGATTTCCGTCAACAGCAACGCTGAAGGCCGAACCGATATCGGGGACCTTAAAGAAAAGCTCACTGCGGATGTAGCGGCATTGATGCTGACCAACCCCAATACGCTCGGATTGTTCGAGAAAGACATCCTGGTCATTGAAAAACTCGTTCATGATAACGGCAGCCTCCTTTACATGGACGGTGCGAACATGAACGCGCTCATGGGCATCACCAGGCCGGGAGATATGGGTTTTGACGTCGTTCACTACAATCTGCACAAAACCTTTTCAGCTCCTCATGGAGGAGGAGGCCCGGGTAGCGGTCCGGTCGGAGTCTGTGAAAAGCTTGTTCCATTCCTGCCGGTACCGGCGATTGAGAAAACCGATGAAAACGGATGCGAGCGTTTCTCCATGAACATGGACAAACCCCAAAGCATAGGAAGAATGATGAACTTCTACGGCAACTTCGGGGTGCTTGTACGGGCATACACCTACCTGAGAATGCTTGGCGCAGATGGCGTTAAAAGGGTCTCTGAAAACGCGATAATCAATGCCAACTACCTGCTCTCCAGACTGCTTGAAAAGTATGAACTTCCTTACCCTGAACCGGTAATGCATGAGTTCTGCCTTTCCGGAGACAGACAGAAAAAACAGCATAACGTCAGAACACTGGATATAGCAAAACGGCTTCTCGACTACGGCTTTCATGCGCCGACAATCTACTTCCCGCTGATCGTGAGCGAAGCACTGATGATTGAGCCGACAGAAACGGAAACCAGGGAAACACTCGACGCGTTCGCCGAGGCTATGCTGGCAATTGCCGACGAAGCCGAAAACAACCCCGAACTAGTACTCAATTCGCCGTTAGAGACCCCGGTAAAAAGACTCGATGAAGCGCAGGCATCAAGAAAACTCAATATCAGCTGCCCCGGCTGCTGAGGAATAGTCCGCAGTAGGCAGTTCTCAATCTGCAGTCTAAATTCATCTCGCCCTTTCTCACGACCTCAGAAAGGGCGAAAGATTTTTCGCCCCTACAACCTGCCAACTGCCCACTGAAGACTGCCCCCCATCGTCACGTGTTAGTTGTCACGTACTAACTATTCACCTAAATGTGACTTCGACGTATTGGCAATTACGGAATATGAGTGTATACTCATACAAACGACGTTATCATGTCTTTACGCAGAACAAAAGTACTTGTCCTCAACAGCAGCTATGAACCGCTGACCATTTGTGATGCGCAAAAAGCCATAATTCTGCTTTTCTGCGGAAAAGCCGTATCGGTAGCTCATCACCCTGAACGGTTTGTCTGCACGGTATCAGAATCCTTTCCTCTGCCGAGTATTGTGCGGTTGAATGTTTTTGTCAGAGTGCCGTATAAGCATATAATGCTGACCAGAAAAAATATTTTCAGGCGGGACAACTTTCAGTGCCAGTACTGCGGAACATGCGGCACCCCGCTTACCATAGATCATATGACTCCTCGTTCACAGGGCGGAGAAGACTCCTGGGAAAATCTGGTCACAGCCTGCGGCCCCTGTAACACAAAAAAAGGAAACAGAACCCCGCAGGAAGCACGCATGATTCCGCAGAAAAAACCGATTCGTCCAAGCCATATCATGCTGATGCGGAAGTTCATTACAACCGTATCAGAAGATTGGAAGCCTTATCTTTTCATGGCATCTTCCTGAATGAAGCAACTCTGGATTGAACGGTTTAGCCGTTCAATCGATTGATACGTGAACACGGTGGAAAGCTAAACATTCCCGGAGATCTTCTTATGTTGATTCGATATCTTATGGCTGCAGTCTTTCTGCTGCTCTATACGTTTTCTTCTCCTCCCTCCAGACCCGCTCTTGCAGAGGCCTTTCCGGCTTACAAGAACGCAACAGCACAGGAAATATTCAGAGAAAAAGACAAGTGGGTTGAAAAGCAGCTCAGCGAGATGACGCTTTCTGATAAAATCGGTCAGATGCTAATCGCTCACAGCCCGGCAAAATTCCGAAGTACTGACGACAGTTACTACAAGAAACTTTCCCTTCTGGTAAGCCAGGGTAAAGTCGGCGGGATCATGTTTCTCAAAGGCAATACCAACGATGCCGCTGTTCTTGCCAACAGGTTTCAGTTTATTGCTCCAAGACCGCTGCTTATCAGTGCGGATATGGAAAAAGGACTTGCCATGAGACTTGACGGCGCCACAGAGTTTGCTCCAAGCATGGCCCTTTCGGCAACAGGCAGACCGGATCTTGTCTTCAAAATGGCTGGCGTGATCGCTCAGGAAGCCAAAGCACTGGGCATCTACCACAGTTACGGGCCCAGTGTCGATCTGAACACTAACCCGCTCAATCCGGTGATCAATACCAGGTCATACGGTGATAACATCCCCTTGACCATAGAGATGTCGAATGCGTTTATTGACGGACTGCAATCGAACGGTATCATCGCCACAGCAAAGCATTTTCCCGGACACGGGGACGTCACGGTCGACAGTCATATCAAGCTTCCTGTTCTCAACGCGGATAAAAAACGTCTGGAACGCGTTGAACTGAAACCATTCATAGCAGCTATAGACCACGGAATAATGAGCATCATGATCGGCCACCTCGCGATCCCGGCTTATACAGGCAGCATGACACCGGCGACGCTCTCATGGAGAATTGTCACAAAACTCCTGAGAAAGGAACTGGGTTTCGATGGCCTCATCATTACCGACGCGCTGAACATGAAGGCGCTCTATCAGTCCTACACTCTTGAAGATATTTCTTTACGTGCCATTGAAGCAGGCAACGACCTGCTTCTTTTCTCACCTGACCCGGAACGTACCCACACCACCCTGCTCAACGCTGTGAGAAGAGGCAAACTCTCGGAAAAACAGATCAACAAGTCCGTACGCCGGATACTTCTGGCCAAAAGGTGGCTTGGCCTTGATAAAAATCGCCTGGTCAACCTGAACAGTATCCACGGCCAGATGAACCTGAAAAGCCATCGGGAACTTGCAGAGAATATCGCCGACAACGCTATAACCGTCATAAGAGACAAGCATCAGGCCCTTCCGGTCAGGGAAGAAAACAAAAACAACATCCTGCATATCGTGCTCGAAAACAAACGCCACTCACTGTCGGGAGAATCTTTTTCAGACAAGCTGTACAGAGCATTCCAGGCTAAAACCATACGTCTGGACCATAACTCCAGCGCCCGTGACTATCTCGACGCTGCTGATAAAGCCAAACGCGCATCGACCATTATCGTCTCAACCTATGTTGAAGTGCTTTCCGGCACAAAGTCACTGGCTGTAAGTAAAGGGCAGGAGGAATTCATCAGCACTCTTGTTCGCGATCTGCCGTCAAAGCGTTCATGTATTATGATTTCATTCGGAACGCCCTACCTGATCAACCAGTTTCCCGACATACCTGCCTTCATCTGTACCTACTCATCTTCTGAGCTCAGTGAAGATTCCGCCGTCAGGCTGCTGCAGGGAAAAATCAAGCCGACAGGAAAACTCCCCATATCCCTTACGGAAAACCGGCGGTAATCGTCAACCTGTTCATTCAGGTATGGTTATGGGGTATCGGACACCTCAAGCTTTTTTACTACATTACTTGCCTGCATCAAAAAAGACAACGTTATGACGAAAACCATTCGAGATGAATCTACTGCCGGCGCCTACTGGGGCGCGGTAAATACCTTTTGCGCCCTGAGTGACGTTCATGTCATTGCAGATGCCCCTGTAGGCTGCTACAATCTTGCCGGTGTGGCAGTGATGGATTATACAGATGCTATACCCTATCTGGAAAATTTCACGCCTACCAGTCTGACAGAAAAAGAGATTGCGTCGTCCGGAAGTTCAGAGTCGGTGATCAACGTCATTGAAAAGCTCGGAAAGACGGAAAAACAGCTTATCCTCGTTTCAAGCGCTGAAAGTGAAATGATCGGCAGCGACCACGAAAAAATGCTGCAGCTGAAATACCCGGATATACGATATTTTGCATCCCACTCTCTGGGAGAGAACGAATGGAAAGGCAGGGACAGAGCTCTTGACTGGTTGTATCAGACCTTTGACGACAAAAAACCTGCAGAAGTCGTGCCCGGTACTGTCAGCATCATAGGGCCAACCTACGGTTGTTTCAACAGCCCTTCCGATCTCGCTGAACTCAAACGCCTTATTACCGGATGCGGTGCCACCCTCAGGCATGTCTATCCTTTTGAAAGCAAGCTGCACGATATTTCTCATCTGAAAAACTCCGACGTCATTATCACCATGTATCGGGAATTTGGACAGACTCTGTCCAAAAAACTCGGAAGACCGGTTCTCGAAGCACCTTTCGGACTTGCAGAGACGGAACAGTTCATCAGCAGCCTTGGCCGCCTGACCAGAAATATGGCAAAGGCTGATTCTTTTCTGAAACAGGAAAAGTCATCGATACTCCAGCCGATATGGGATCTCTGGCGCGGACCACAGTCCGAATGGTTCCCGACAATCCGTTTTGGCGTAGCTGCCGACCGAACCTATGCCGAGGGTATAAAAAAATTCCTTGGAGACGAGATGGGCATGCAGTGCCTTTTCAGCCATGACTCGGCTGAAACCGACAACAGCTCTCTTCGTGAGGAACTCGCAACAGCTCAGCCTCAATTCATGTTCGGGCGAATTGTTGACAAAATCTATCTTGCCGAACTTGATGCAAAAGCCCGGTTTATTCCTGCCGGCTTCCCCGGACCTATCGTCCGCAGAGCGCTGGGAACACCCTTTATGGGCCACAGCGGCGCAGTCTATCTCATTCAGGAGATAGTAAATGCCCTCTATGAGACCCTTTTCACCTTTCTTCCGATCACCCCTAAAACCGCACAGGTTGAGGGACCCTCGAGAAATATCTCATGGACACAGGAAGCAAATACCGTTCTGGACGCGATCATAGCGAAAACTCCGTTTATCAGCCAGATATCATTAGGCAGGGAGCTGAAGAAAAAAGCCGAGGCTCTGGCTGCCAAACAGGGAAAAGATACCGTCACACCCGACCTGCTGCAGATGTTGAAATAGCAGCAAGTGACCAGTAGCCAGTGACCAGTCACGAGCGCTTCATTCCGGCTCCTTAATCCTGCACACGAAGTGCGCTACGCCTTGCTCCTTCATGCACAATTTTGAATTCTGCTGTTTTATTTGTAACATCTCATTCTTCTTGTCGAATTTGGGATAGATAGCATCTGATTTGCTGAATTCCGGCCCTCCCTTTCGACAACAAACTGACAAAAAGCGGCTGGACGATTCTGAAATCGGTCAGGAAGTATTGTTTCGCCATACTTCTTTGACGAGTTATTATAGAGAGAGACAGTATCCATGTCCGAAAACATAGATGTACAGGCAACTGTAACCATTACCTTTCCCGATGGCAGGAATATGTCTATTCCGTGCGGGTCTTCAGGTTACGATATTGCACAATCAATAGGGCACAGCCTCGCCAGGGAAGCTCTCGCGATACGTATCAACGGTGAGCTTGCTGATCTTGGAACCGCGATCACTGATGATGCCACAGTGGAAATCATCACCTTTGATCATCCGGGTGCGACTGGCAAACACATATTCTGGCACAGTGCCAGCCATATCATGGCTCAGGCTATCGAAGAGCTTTTTCCCGGCACGAAGTTCGGCGCAGGACCGGCTGTTGAGCAGGGCTTCTATTACGATATTGCCTCTGAACACCGTTTCAATGAAGAAGATCTGCACAAGATAGAGCAGCAAATGCTTGACATTTCTAAACGCGGCATCGACATCAGGCGTGAAGAGATGCCCCGAGAAAAAGCCATAGCGTTCTTTTCTGAATCCAGAAAAGATCCCTACAAGGTGGAGATTCTTCAGGACACACTCAAAGAGGCCGATTCAGTGTCGATATACCATCAGGGAGCGTTTGCCGATCTCTGCAGCGGCCCTCACCTGCCGAACACCTCAAAGCTGAAAGCCGTCAAACTGACTAATATTTCAGCATCTTTCTGGAGAGGAGACTCTTCCCGCGAAAGCATGCAGAGAATCTACGGGATAGCGTTTCCTTCCGCCAAACTCCTGAAACAGCATCTCGCCCGGTTAGAGGAAGCAAAAAAGCGGGATCATAGAAAACTGGGAGCTGAACTTGAGCTTTTTATGCTCTCTCAGGATGTCGGCAGCGGCTTGCCGATCTGGCTGCCCAAAGGGGCGATCATTCGCAGCGAACTCGAGGCTTTTCTGAAAGAAGAGCAGAGAAAACGCGGCTATGTTCCTGTCTATACTCCACATATCGGCAATATCGATCTGTACAAACGTTCGGGTCACTATCCGTACTACAGCGACTCACAGTTTCCTCCTCTTACCTACAAGGATGACCTGGGAAGAGAGGAACAGTACCTGCTCAAACCGATGAACTGTCCTCACCATCACCTTATTTACAGTTCACAATTGCGCAGCTACCGTGATTTACCAATCCGTATGGCGGAATTCGGTACGGTATACCGCCATGAACAGTCCGGTGAACTGAACGGTCTGATCAGGGCGAGAGGCTTTACACAGGACGATTCACATATATACTGCCGACCAGACCAGCTGGTTGATGAAATCTGCGCGGCCATAGACCTGACCAAATTTGTCTTTACCACACTTGGCTTCGATGATATAGAGGTTCGCCTCTCCCTGCATGACCCTGAGAACCAGGAGAAGTACGGTGGAACCGAGGAGGTCTGGAAACAGGCGGAAAAGGATGTCAGGGAGGCGGCAGACCGTATGGAGATCAACTATGTTATCGGTATCGGAGAAGCAAGCTTTTACGGACCGAAAATTGATTTCATTGTACGCGACGCCCTTGGCAGAAAATGGCAGCTCGGAACTGTACAGGTTGATTACGTCATGCCCGAACGGTTTGATCTTTCCTATATCGGCAGTGATGGAAAACCGCACCGTCCGGTCATTATTCACCGAGCACCGTTTGGTTCGATGGAACGCTTTATCGGCGTTCTCATTGAACATACTGCGGGTAACTTCCCGTTATGGCTTGCTCCAGTTCAGGTAGCTGTTCTGCCGATTACCGAGGAGGTTCACGCCTATGCGGAAAGAGTTCACCAGATGCTGATTGATCATGGCATTCGGGCAGATCTCGATATCCGAAGCGAGAAAATCGGCAAAAAAATACGTGAAGCAGAGGTCGGCAAAATCCCGTATATGGTTATCATCGGCCAGAAAGAAGCTGACTCGGAAGAGATTTCACTGAGACGTCACCGTAAAGGGGATCAAGGCTCATTGACGCTTCAGGCACTCAAAGATATGTTAGTAAAGGAAGTCCGAAACAAATCCTGACCGCACAGCGGGCAAAACATCTGCGTCAGATAACATAAATCACGACTGTATGAGAAAAAAAAGAAGCGCTCCTCAAAAACCAAAAGTAACCTATCGAGTGAACGGGCAGATCAGAGTGCCTGAGGTTAGAGTAGTTTTTAAAGACGGCTCACAGGAGATTATCAAAACAAGCCAGGCAATTAAAATGGCCGAGCAAGAGGGGCTTGATCTCATAGAAGTACAGCCTACAGCCACGCCGCCTGTCTGCAAGATGGACAATTACGGAAAGCTGCAGTACAAACTTGATAAAAACGACAGGGATCGGAAAAAGAAATCGAAACCGACAGCATTAAAAGAGCTCCGGTTTCACCCGAATACCGACAAGCACGATTTTGATTTTAAGGCAGCTCACCTTGAAGAGTTTCTTCGCAAGGGCAACAGGGTTCGCGCAACCGTTGTTTTTCTCGGTCGTTCGATCATATACAAGGACAAGGGCTATGAACTTGTCGAACGTCTGACCGAGCGCCTCAGCAATGTCAGCAACCGTGAAGGCACCCCTAAATTTGAAGGGAAAAAGCTGTTCGTCTACTTCGAACCTGACAAGAAAAAAATCGAGGTATATGAGAGGATGCTGGCAAAAATGAACAAGGAACAACAAAACAAAGAAGCGGAAAACTAATTTTTTACCGATAACAAAACGATACGATCATGCCGAAAATGAAATCCCACCGTGGCGCCTGCAAACGGTTTAAAAAAACCGCATCGGGAAGGGTCAAACGTGAGAAAATGTACGGGTCGCACAACCTGGAAAAAAAGAACAGGAAAAGAACGCGACGAATTCACCAGTCTACCCTGGTAGACAAAACCCAGGAAAAGCAGATTAAACGCATGATCCTGGCATAAACACACATTGTAACAACATTAAATCGAGACTACGATGCCAAGAGCTACTAATTCAGTTGCATCACGTGCAAGAAGAAAAAGAATATTAAAGAAGGCTAAAGGTTACTGGGGTTCAAGGGGAACGATTCTGACAGTTGCCAAGCATGCCGTTGACAAAGCGGAACAGTATGCCTACCGTGACAGAAGGGTTAAAAAAAGAACCTTCCGTTCTTTGTGGATCATGAGAATTAACGCTGCCGCGCGAGAAAACGGCACCAGCTATTCAAGACTGATGGAAGCGATGAACAAGAAAAGTATTGACATCAACCGGAAAGCTCTTGCTGAAATAGCGGTTAAAGATCCAGCCGCTTTCAGCCAGATCGTTAAATCCGCTATGGGCTGAACATTCAGGAGTAATCCAGATTCATGAAGAACCGCATAGAAGCAATAAAACAGCAGATTGATGTGTTCGAGCTCAACAGTGCTGATAAACTGGAGGCTTTCCGTCTCCAGTTTTTGGTTCGCAAAGGAAGTATTGCGGAGCTGTTCAATCAGCTCAAAGAACTTTCCCCTGTTGACCGACCGGAATACGGGCAACGGCTGAATCAGCTGAAAAAGTTTGCAGAAAGCACCTATGAAGAGGCTGAAAAAAAGCTCGATGTACTCGCTTCCGGCAAAGGCAAACAGCATAGAGATCTGACGCTTCCCGGCAGACGACAGTATACCGGTTCGGAACATCCTGTACAGCAGGTACTCGGAGATATGAAACAGATCTTCAAAGCGATGGGCTTTACCATAGCAACCGGTCCTGAACTGGAACTCGACAGCTATAACTTCGACAAGCTCAACTTTCCGTCCAACCACCCGGCACGGGACATGCAGGATACGTTTTTCATCACGAAAAACGGGAAGGATGACGACCTCCTTTTACGCACACATACATCACCTGTGCAGATCAGGGTTATGCTTGACGAAAAACCTCCGATACGGGTCATCTGTCCGGGAAAGGTATACCGTAATGAGGCAATCAGTGCCCGAAGCTACTGTGTATTCCATCAGCTGGAAGGGCTCTATATCGATAAGCAGGTCTCCTTTGCAGACCTGAAGGCCACAATCTATTCATTTGCCAAACAGATGTTCGGCAGTGACGTACAATTGCGTTTCAGACCAAGTTTTTTCCCGTTTACCGAACCATCTGCCGAGGTGGACGTCACCTGTTACCTCTGCGGAGGAAAAGGGTGCCGGGTCTGCAAACAATCCGGATGGCTCGAAATCCTCGGGTGCGGAATGGTACACCCGAACGTGCTCAGAAACTGCTCCATAGATCCTGACGAATATTCAGGATTTGCCTTTGGCATGGGCGTTGACCGGACAGCCCTCTTACGCTACAAAATCGACGACATTCGTCTTCTTTTTGAAAACGACGTAAGAATGCTCGAACAGTTTTCCAGGTAAACAGTCAGACTACCGTTTTTCCAGCTCCCACCACCCTTTCTGTTTCCGGAAAAAACAGTACAAGGGTGGGATGCCTACCGGACGGTAGCTACCTGTCCCTCAAACTCAACGCCCAACTCTCCATAGCATCATTTGCCACGGGATTCGGAGCCTCGAGAAAGGTAATCACAAAGGAGTTTTCCAACTCAGCGACACCTATAGAACGGGGCCTGACCGAGAGAACCAACGGGTTGGGAAGTTCCTTTCCAAAACAGAAAAGAATATTTTTAGCGGCAAGTATCCGGTCGCTCACAACCCCTTCTTTCAGTGACCTGGTATGTGCATAGTGATCGAATATCCCGATATATGCGACAAACGGATGTTCATCAATTCTGTTGTGTAAAGCGAAGATAATCTCATCGACCGATGTTAATGACGTTTCTGTCTTGTCGATTTCCAGCGTATAGATTGGATACTTTTCCTGAAAAAGAGCTTGCCTCATGATCTCATCCCTGATGTAAATTATGTAATACGTATAGCAGTTTTGCACTGCGGGGATAAAGTACTACGATAAACGGTATTTTCAGCAAACTATCTGAATAACAGGGAAAAGTCGTTGCGAGAGGGAGGGGAATGATACTCTATCGACCGGATTCTTTAAAAAGACAGTACCGTACCGGACAGGTACAGAGGCACTCATCAGCAAAAGAATTGCAATATGCCGTGATGTTTTTCTGCGTAGTAATCTTAACTAACAAAACCTTTTCTCCGTATTCCGCAATCACTTTGCAAAGGTGCCCCTGTTTTCCCTCCAGGCACTTATGGTCATGAGGACAATCACCTGCTTCCTGTTTCGCCTTGAGAAGCAGAGTATCTTTGTTTGTCATCAGCGTGTCAATTCTAAGTTCATTTGGCCCACCAGCACAACATACACCTTTATTACGCCAAACAATATACGCGATTTATTCATATAATCAAAAAAACCGCACAATGACAGCAATATCATTGTGCGGTTTCACATAATCAGACAGCTTCAGGACAAGAGTCTAACTTTCGGCTTCAACAGTAATTTTAAGGGTTGCCGAGACATCCATGAACAGCTTTACCCCTACTTCATAGGCGCCAAGCGTTTTAATAGGAGATTCCAGGCTGATCTTTCGACGATCAACAGAGACCCCCTCATTGCTCAATGCTTCCGCAATATCACCCGAGGTCACGGTTCCGAAAAGCTTCCCTGATTCGCCGGCTTTGGCCAGAACCTTGAGGTTTAACTGCTGCACCTTGTCAGCCACCTCTCGTGCGGCTATTCTCTGCTGTTCGATTTTTCTTGCCTGCTGCTTTCGTTCAGTTTCAAGCGCCTTGAGAGTCCCCTCTGTAGCTCTCAGCGCAATACCCTGAGGAATGAGATAGTTGTTTGCGTAGCCGTTTTTAACATCCACGACTTCACCCGCATCACCCAAAGTTGAAATATCTTTTCTTAAAATGACTTTCACGGCTTTATTTCCTCGTTCAATGAAGTGTTAACAATTATACCAGACAGTCTTATTTGTACTCGTCTGCTACATATGGAATAATGGACAGGAATCTTGCCCATTTAACTGAATGGGTAAGAAGATTCTGCTCTTTCGCGGAGAGCCCTGTGATGCGACGGGGAATTATCTTTCCCTGATCGTTAATAAAGCGTTTGAGTTTTCTTTCGTCGCGATAATCAAAAAATACAACCTGGTTCTTCGATACTTTTTTCTTTGATACCAGTGCATTACTAATCGACTTGTTCATCGATGTGTTTGTACGTCTCTGTTTCATTCTATCGTTATAATTTGACGATGTACTCTTCCCTTATTCGGAAGAAAGATATTTATACTCGTAGACATGGCCTGCACCGTCTCCTCGACTGTTGTGTTCCATACCGTTTTCGCTGTGGCTATCATCTTCGACAAATCCTGAAATGCCATCTTCGTCCTCATGTTTCTTGCGCTTGTTGAGGAACTGGATTCTACGCGCTTTTATTTCAACAACGGTTCGTGATGAACCATCCTGCGCTTTCCATGTTCTGCTTTGCAGTTCTCCGTCAACAAGAACAGCGGCACTTCTCTTCAGGTTGTCACGACAGCTCTCAGCCAGTTTGTTCCATGCGACAACACCAACATAACACACATCTTCCTGCCATTGATGGTTACTGTCCCTGAAACGACGGTTACATGCTATCGAAAAATTTACTACAGGCGTTCCTCCGGAATTTGTCTGGCGAAAGACCGGGTCTTTCGTCAAATTTCCAGCGATGACAACACTGTTGATTTCAGGCATTTTTAACTCAGCCATAACCGTTCCTCCGTTTTATCCAAAAGGTATCGATTCATAGTTATCTGTAGTCATTGTGAAAGGCATTCTATTTCTTCGCAGCAACAGACTCCTCTTGCTGATCCTCTTCACTCTGGTCTTCAGGACTGCCGATCACCACACTGTACTTTTCTACCCTCTTACGCATTTCCAATAAAGGTGTGCTCAAATGCACAATAAGAAACCGCAGGATATTTTCGTTATAACGGAAAGCTGTTTCGATGGCTGCAAGGCCGGAGGGTTCTCCCCGGAACTCTATATGAGCATACGAACCGATTGTCTGCTTGCCGATCGGGTAAGCCATAGTTCTTCTCCCGACCTCAAGCACATTCTCAATGTCACCGCCGTTTTTCGCGATAACATTTCTCACCTCATCCATGGTTGCGGCAATTGCATCATCTTCAAGCCCGCCATTGATGATTACGGTGCACTCGTAAAGTTTTTTTATCTCCATAGCGCAAAGCAACTTAAAAAGATTATGTTTGCTTATACAAATGGTGGGGATCAGGTATTGCGCATCCCTGTCCCTTGGATTCAGGATACCACATGAACACCACTTGCAATTTTGAACCTTAAATGTAAGGGATTTCAACAAGATTTCCAACAGCTATAAATCCAGCCGCAACGCCCATGTCGCAGCCGGAAAAACGGTACTCACCGCGAGTTCTCAGAGAGCGCAAGAGCGGATATCCAGAATTACCGGAGCATGGTCCGAGCTTTTTTCAGCACTATCAATGCGAACGTCGACCACATCCCCGATAAGCCCTTTCGACAGATAAAAGCAGTCAATTCTCCATCCAAGATTCCGTTCACGGGCACCCTTCCAGTATGGCCACCAGGTAAACATGTCTTTTTTGTCAGGAAACCGCTCTCTCATGATATCGTGCAGGCCGATCTCAAGATGCCTGTCAATAGCCGCCCTTTCTTCAGGACGAAGCCCGACTATACCTGGCTTGTTCTGGGAGTGGTGTACATCGAGATCAGTGTGGGCCACATTGATATCTCCGGTATGTATCACCTGCCTTCCCTCCCGCAGCAGTTCCATGATATAGGCGCCGAGGTCTGAAAGATAACCGAGTTTTACCGCGTAATGTGCATCTCCATCCCCTCTCGGGACATAGGTTCCGATAACACTGAGGTTACTGCCATGAAGGACGACTGTCCGGTTTTCGCAGTCAAAGTCCGGTATTTCAACGCTGAAGTCACATCCACACCCTTCTTTCAGAAGAACACCGACCCCGCTATAGCCTTTCCTGAACGTCGAGCCGTTCCAGTATTTCCTGAATCCGGGCAGAGAGAGTATCTCTTCGGGAATAGCCTCTTCCTGTGCCTTGAGCTCTTCAAGCACAAGAATATCGGGCTGCCTGTCGTTTATCCATGCCAGCAGGCTCTCTCTGCGAGCCCGGATACCGTTGATGTTCCATGTTGCTATCTTCATGAGCAGGGTCAGCGTTTACTTTTGAAATAATCCGAGATCTTTTCAGCTATCGATTGTTCCGGTATATCCAGCATACACCTGAAATGACCTTCAGGACAGTGATCCCTGCCGATATGCGAACATGGCCTGCATTTCAGGTCGGGAACTTCAAACAATGAACAGGGTGTATTGTAGGGCAGAAACCCGAACCGGGCTACTGAAGAACCAAACAATACAAAGAGCTGTTTTTCAAATGCGGAAGCAATATGCATAAGACCTGTATCGTTGGTCAGCACAGCGTCACACATTTCCAGAACTGCTGCTGACTCTGTCAGAGAGGTCTTTCCTGCCAGATTCAGCACCATCGATGCCGCCTCGGGAGACATCGCCGCAAGAATCTCGTCAGCCTGCTGCATGTCTTCAGCACCGCCCAGCAGGAAAACGCGCAGTCTGAAACGGCGCACCAACCGCTCAACAACCGATGCAAATTTTTGAGGAGGATAGCGCTTGGTCAGATGGTTGGCCCCGAAACAAACGGCAAGCTGCAATCCGTCGCTGTCACTCACAGAAGCGGCATAGCTCCGGTCATCTTCACTCAGCCACAACTCACAACCCTTATCATCTCCATTGACAGCACTCCCCGCAAGGGACGCCATATATCGATCGACAACGGACTCGGTTTTGTCGAACAGATCGAGGCCTGCCCTGACAAGCAGCAGTTTTTTCCAGTTCCGTTTTTGATAACGATAGAGACGATCGAACGAAATCGACCTCAGAAGTGAGCGTGAACGCAGGTTATTCTGCAGATCGACAACAATATCGTAGTATCCTCGAGGAGGTTCAGCAGGGGTGTAGACGTTGTTCAGATAGGGCGAAGGTTTCACAAGGGAAACAAAAGGGGACTTGATACAATAGTCGATAGCTGCCTCAGGGTATGCGGCATGCAAACGTCGCAGAACAGGTGTTGTCAGTACGATATCACCTATCGAACTGAACCTGATAACCAGGATGTTCCTGATATCATTGATTTTCTTGGGACGCAAAGCCATTCAGGACCAGAATTCCCACCATGCCTTTCGCTTTGCGCTGTCTTCGGGCATAGAGATTTGCAGCATGGCGATATTGTCGCCGATAATTTTCTGAATCATTTCCTTATCAGGCAGCTCCCCTTTCCGCTCAGCAACCATTTCACCGGCCATCCGGAAGGCATTCAATGCTTCCCCTGTCCGGCCGGTCCTTGCAAGCGCGAGCGCACGGCTGACAACGGCAGCGATCCACTGTTTGCCTTCATCCTGATGAAGCTCACCTCGCCTGCCGAAATAGCGCAAGGCCTGTTCAGCCGATGCAAGACTCTCCTCATAACGCTCAAGCTTGCCCAATGCCCCGGACAACCCTGCGTGACAAAGCGCGTCGAAACCTTCATGGTCGAAAACCTCTTCTTCCGGAATGGTTCGTGAACATTCCATAGCACGACGATATTCTGATACCGCTTCTTCAAAAGCGCTTTCCTGCTGTTTCTTTTCGCCCTCACTCAGTGCCATATAGGCCTGAGCAACCTGTTTGAGTGGTTTCATAGTTTGTTTTCAAGAAGAACGTTGAGCTGTTCCGGAATTTCAGGACGGCCTCTCTGATTGAGTGCCGTACCGGTAATTTTCGCCTTCAGAATAAGCTTTTCATCCCTTTTCCGAAAGATATCCTGATAAAATGCGAACTTCAACCTCGACTCCTTCGCAACGTTCAGGCATACGACAAACCGGTCACCGCTTTCAAGGGAAAACTTGTAATCGAGCTCGGCCCTGACAACAACAAGGTTGATCCCCTCTTGTGCATAGGCCTTGAAATCAATCCCGGCCTCTTTGAGATATTCATGCCGTGCATGCTCGAGATAGTTCTGGTATACACTGTTATTGACAATTCCCTGCATATCGCACTCATAGTCGCGAACCAGCATCGTGAGGCTGAAATCATAGTTCTGCATAGACAAGACTGTGGTTATTTATTTGCATAACCCGGGACAAGATAGCGATGCATGGTTACGTCATGTAATAGTGAACATAAAACTCATACCGCCTGATGATGCTCAAACAGGGAAACCGCTCCGAAGATTCCATCCAGACCTATCTGGATGCCGATAACGGAAAGAATCAGGCCCATAAGCTGGGTAACGACTTTCAGGCCTTCCTGTCCAAGTGTCTTTTCAACTTTCTCACCGAGCAGGAAACAGAGGTACGTTATCAGACACATGATGGAAAAAACCAGGCCGTTGACAGCGACATCCGCTACATTGCCCGTTGCAGAATAACTCATGGAAACAGCGATTGTTCCCGGGCCTGCAAGAATCGGTATCCCCAGAGGACTGATCCCTCTATTCTCACCGTTTTCCCCCGAAGAATCTCCACCCGCAGGAGAATGCGCATCGGATGTTCGCCCGTGCATCATGTCAAATCCGATAAAAAACACCATGATTCCGCCGGCAATCCTCAACGCGGGAAGCGTTATACCGAAAAACTCAAAAATCACCTGACCGAGAAAAATAAAGCCAAGCACGATGCACATCGCCGTCACCACAGCCTGGAATGCTGTTTTTCTGATCGAGCGATCATCCATACCTGCGGTTACAGCAGTAAAAATAGCTGTATTGGCCAACGGATTCATGATAGCGAAATAACCGCCTATCATTACCAGCGTGTGACTGAGAAGGTCATGCATAATTCTTCACTATGACAGTTGCATTTGAAGCTCTGCAAACAACAGAACGTAAAAACAATATGCAACTATAGGGAAACAATTCGAATGGCTTCTGCAGAAAAAAACAACCCGCATTCGAGCGGGTTGAAAAGCACAGGGTTTCAGAAGCGGAAAACTGCCGCTACACCCGACAGGGATGGCATTCTGTCTGAATGAACAACATGAACATTACCTCCTTTCTGAAGCACAAGCTCACCGATATCATCCAGCAGATCGCCGATCTCAGGGTTATTGAGATCATCCAGAGTAAACGTACCGTTCACCTTGTCGAGATAGCCGGCAACCTGAACATCGCTATCAATAAACAACGTCGCGATTTTACCGGATACCGACGCTTTTGCGACCTCTTCAAGGTCGCCTGACCCAAGGCCTTTAGACTGCGCATCGCCATATGCTTCAAGCAGATCATCTAACCGTTCATAGCCTTGCAGTTCAAAAGAAGCCCAGGCTTTTGCATGCATTTTACCATTTTCCAGCGCTTCCGGATTGGTGTCGATCCCCTGCTGCATCAAATAGGAGTTCTTGCTTATCTGCCTGAACATCCCCTGGTTTTCCGGCAATGCAGCAAGCAGCAGAGGAAGTCCGGACGGCAGGGAATGTCGATCAAAAACACCGTTATCAATGATGCGGAAAAAACGTTCTGCGTCAACCTCGGCTTCATCTTTTCTGCTCCCATGCCCGTGATGCATCGCAGGACCTTTTGAGCCCTTGCCGTATGATGCTACCGTCTGGTGCGGCGCGCTCTTCTCATCACCCAGCGCTTCTTCAAGAGTCACAGGAATAGTACCGTCAAGCTCGACCTCATCAAGTGAGTCTTTCGTTCCCTCAAAAAGTCTGGCCTTATTTCTGGTAAGTGCAAGAACCTGATAGCGCTCATAGGACTGAAAAATCCTTACAAGGGGTTTGGTATAGAAGCTCTCGGACACCACAGCGATGTCCTTCACCGCTTCCTGAAGCCTGTAGACTTTAAACATGCCAGGCGCTCCGAAAACCGCAACACCATCCAGCGTATGGTTCCAGAAACGATGATCATCGGCAAGCGCATAAAAAGGCTTTATGAGATCGGAAATCTCCCGTTTGGGATATTTCATTTGCAGTGACTCTTCAAGTCTCTTCACAAGATTACGAAAGCGGATCGGATCCTGCTGATTTTCCGGATGATGACGGTGAGTCTGCTGATATAATGAAAGACATGGCGGTTCAACTGAAGCTAAAATAACCGCGGGGTAATCTGAAACACGTGCGTTCATGCAACCTCCTTTAACGATAACTTCTCGGAAGATGTACGATAATGAAGCGATGATCCTCAAGACGGAAACGTCAGTATCGCTCTTCTATAACCAGTGAAACCCTTCGTTTGTTCCGAAAAAGGCAACAAAGAGAGCTTTCAGTATCCAGGGAAAAACATGCAGGGGCTAAAAATATTTCGCCCGAACGATGGGGAGAAATGATTCGGGGGTAAAAATAAAAAGCCCGTCGTTGTGAGACGGGCTTTTATAAAAAAATCGGCGACGACCTACTCTCCCGCTGTTACGCAGTACCATCGGCTCTCCAGGGCT
>Ga0180433_10002683_pt1 | contig 27052 bp, 49 predicted proteins | sample SS_ome_8_FD_132980 | JGI IMG/M metagenome (GOLD analysis project Ga0180433, IMG submission 132980) | Hypersaline lake sediment archaeal communities from the Salton Sea, California, USA - SS_1_D_1 metaG | ecosystem: Environmental > Aquatic > Non-marine Saline and Alkaline > Hypersaline >... | reverse complement strand
TTGTTTCTCGGCCTTGAAATGATGGCACAGAAAATGGGATATTTCCCGCAGCCATCAGAGAACGACCCTATGCTCATTCCGTTGGTGCCATATGGCACACAAACACGCTGATTAAACAAGTCCCACCCGCTTCGGCGGGTGGGATATTAGGATGTTGCTTATGATTAAAGTATGTGAAGCATGCAATGGTCCGGTGGAGCGAATAGGCGGTGATTTTGTATGTCAGAACTGTGGACACACCACAATGGCCCCTACCCTTGGGTCACAACAACAAAGCCTTTTCGATGAAAACACCCCCGAAGAACAAGAACAAATTATTAAGACAGTAGATGTTTTTAACAAAATCATGAACGATTCACACATATCGTTTATTGTAGGTGTTAAAATCGCTGTTGCTTTTTTGGGCAACGTACTGTACGTCTGGCGTGATATCAAAAAAGAAGAGATAGACGACGCCGCAACTGACGAAAAAGACATAGAGACGTACATGCAAAGTATACACGTTTCTCAGTTGATACAAATCATCATGATGCTCATGAATGATGCAAGCGATGAAGTTATTGACGAAGTTATCGAACAACTACAAATCATCAAGGAAAAGTCTCGTGAATACCGAAAAAAGAAAAAAGAGTAAGTGGTCACTCGCTCGACTGATCTTGATCCTCGCCCTGGTGGTCGTAGGGTTTACTGCAATATGTAGTGGCAAGGATCGTGTTCGTAGCACAATCAAGCGTCTCAATCATTCGGGTATGTATAACACGGGCAATTACCTGGGTGATCTGCATCGTCATAAACATCGACAAAAAATGAAAAAGGCCAATGTGCGTTTTTTCTTGCGATACAAGATGCACAACAAAAAGAATTATCGTCCTGCACGCAGCAAGGCCAAAAGCCGAGCAAGGTATATTGTTCGGAGACGTAGGTAGGGAGAACACCATCGGAAAGAAGAGTAAAGGGAAATTACGTTATGATAGACTTAAGGATAATCGACAGTGTGTAGGATGTGAGAAAAAGTTACGAAAAAAAGACGAAGGACCATATTGTCCTAAATGTAATGCTCGCCGTCGAAATTACCGGAAAAAAGTAAGATCAAAACGTATCAAAGCTGGCCTCTGTGCTGAATGTGGCAAACACAAAGTTCTTAGAAGACATAGGTTGTGTAAAATTTGTCTTCTCCAAGAAACAGCCTTCAGGCATACCGGCTCAAAGAAAAACTGGGTCGCATTGCTCGACATGCTGAAAAAACAAAAATATAGATGTATTTATTCTGGACAAAAACTGCGTATCGGGTATAATGCATCTGTAGATCATCGCATTCCCAAGTATCGCGGTGGCACAAACGAGTTGTCTAATTTACAATGGACTACTATCTCTGTAAACGCACTCAAGGGGGCGTTGCCGGAAAAGAAGTTCTTATATTTGGTTAGAAAGATTTCCCATTATATTGATGCGAAGCGTAAATGATATGTCCACACTGTGATCATGAAACTGATCAAATCAAAGTAATCTACTTATGTGATAACGGGCAAGGCAGTGAACTATACACTGTCGAAGTAGATGATGACGCCTGTGTTGTCAGTACTCCGGTGCCAGACAATCCCATCAATGCACCGTATCCACAATTAAAATTACATGATATGTTATGTCCACGCTGCGGAGAATCGTTAATCGCAGATGTGGAAGATTACGAAGGTTTTATAGATTAGGAGACAAACATGGAGTATATGATTGTCATCGGAAGACCCGAAGCACGTCCGAAGCGTAGACCTGGATGTCGTACCATCGGCCCCTTTGCCGACAAGACGAAGGCCGAGACTTATGCGGCTACTTTTTTCAAGCGTCGTCTTTTCGCTATCGTGCCGGTAGAAGTACCTATGGCGAAGCCACAGTTCTGGAACATCCCTTCGGAAAGCGATCCGGCCAATGTTGAATACATTGTTCGTCTGGATCCTCAAGGTAAGTGGACCTGCCAGTGCAAGGACCACATGTTCCGCAATCGTGACTGCAAACATATTTTGCAGGCTCAGCAAGAGTTTTACAGCACCACCCCGGTCTAATGACAGCCGAATACTTTTTAGACCATGAAATTTATTATCACGAATATATTTCTGGTCAACGCTTTGTTGATATCTGTCATCTAACAAAAGGTGTGCACTTTGATAAAATAGACCTCTTGGACAATCTCACACGATCCTGCAATGTGCTTGTTACGCACAATAGCGATTGGCCATTAGACGAGAAATGTTTCTTGCGTCATGCCAGCAAGGTTAATGTGCGATGGTTTGCACAGAACCAAGAATATCAACACGAAAAAACCGAGGCTATTCCTATTGGCCTGAACAACTTCAGGCTTGGTCATAACAAAGACAATTTTCAGGAGTGGCCGGAGGCGTTAGAATTTAATAGGTATATAGATCAGACGGCCCGAGAAAAGCGTGATAAAGACGGGCTGATACTATTAAATTTTAACGATGCCACAGATCGTCGTAGCAATGAACGAAGCGATCTACGTGATGAGCATACTTGTAACAAGTGGATTACACAAACGCCGCACGATCCATCTCTCTGGAGAGAGTATTATAGAGATCTTGCAAGGCACAAGTTTGTTTTCTCACCAAGAGGTAACGGGGTGGACTGTGTAAGAACGTGGGAGGCATTGTACCTGCGGACCATACCGGTTATGATGAGGAGCACGGCCATGGAAGCATTCAATGACCTGCCCATCATATTTGTAACCCACTGGAATCAAGTTACACCATCGTTCCTGGAAGAACGATATGAAGAAATAGTAAACCGGAAATATGATTTGTCAAAGATGCGAATAGGCTGGTGGGCAAATCGTATTAAACATTTCGCCAAACAAGGAGAGAACAATGGATGAGAAAAAGAAAACGATTCAATTTAACGAAGTTAGTGACTTTCAAACCATGGCCATGGCCATCTCGCAGTTCGAGGGTAAGAAAGAGGCGACAAATATTGCACAAATCAACGAAGTGCTGAGCATCGCCCTTACCATCATGGCAAATATGCCCGAAGACGCCAGAAACGAGTTGTTGGCTAAATATGTAGGTAAGAGGCTTGACTATGATGAGTGATGATGAGATTTTTGTCTGTCCCATATGTGATGGTAAATTAAAACGTGTTGGTATTTGGCCATTCCGTAAATACAGTAAACGCTGTATAGACGAAGATTGTATCAATTACTGGAATAGACCATTTTCAATGTCAAAACCAGAAGAAGAAAAACCAGAACCAACCGGCGTACCAGAAGCACCGCTCACACCGCCCAATAAGGCGGAAGAGTGGAAAAAATTTATGGAAAACAGACCATCCTTACAGATAAGGTGTGGATGTCAAGGTGTGGACGTACATATAGACGATGATGGTATATTGCATATGAAACATCTTGATAGACACTTTGGATCATACGTCCATTTCAAAGATGGTGGTAAGATTAATCTCACTATAAAAGCAATAGATGAGATACTTCCGTTTCTAAATAAGTACTATGGACGCAACACACAAGAGGTGCCAGATTGGATAAAGGACAAATGACATGTGTTTCGCCAATATATTAGCTGCATCATTTGGGATTATGATAGCCCTCCTGATGCCATGTCCCATTGAAATAGACGTGACTATCGACGGGACAAGATCTTACTATGATGTTCAAGAAGATACCTTTACCTGGGAATATGAAGTCACGGTTACGGGTTGCATCAGTAACGATGTAGATTGGTATCTTGCTTTCAACCATATGGACCCATATTCTTATATGGTAACACTGGGCCAATCAAGACCCATGACAAAAGGTGGAACTTATTCCGGCAAGATTACTTTTCCAAATAACGGTTTGGCGGTAACTACCTGTGACAAACTGGCTATATGGGCATATGCAGAATGTCCGCATCACGGAACTTACAAAACAGATCTTGATTATGCACCGATAAGGATCAAGCGTTGAAATTCAAAAACGATAAGGCGTTGGCAAAATTCGTATCTGAACAGCTTGGTGGAACACTATGGCTTGTTGGGGGTGCGGTACGCGATCTACACATGAACAAAACGCCTCACGATAAAGACTACGTGATCACTGGTGTTGATGTGCAGTATATACCGTTCGAACACATCGTCGGTAGTAAATTCCCCGTATTCCTTGTCAAGATAGACGGCAAGACGTGCGAAGTAGCCCTTGCTCGTACCGAGCAAAAATCTGGAGTTGGATATCACGGATTTACATTCCACTCCGATAAGGGAATCAGTATACAACAAGACCTGGGTAGGCGTGATCTTACAATCAACGCTATGGCTATTAATGTTGCCACTGGCGATCTGGTTGATCCATATAACGGCGTACATGATATCAGCAATGGTGTTATTCGTCACACACGTATGGCTTTCGCTGAAGATCCGCTTCGCGTTTATCGTGTGGCTCGCTTCTCCGCACAATTCGGCTTCAGGATACATCATGAAACTCTTGCACTCATGAAATGTATGAAGTCAGAACTTCGTTATTTGTCGGCAGAGCGTGTATGGCAAGAGACGCTGAAAGCTTTAGGGTGCGATAATTCCAGGCGTTTCTTCGAAGTGCTCAAAGAAGCAGATGTGCTTGATGTACACTTCCAAGCTATTGATGCACTCAACGTACCCGATATGCACGACGGAACGGTATTCAATCATACGATGAACCTGATCAATATGGGTGCTACACCAATCGAGCGTTTTATGCTTCTAGTACATGATATTGGTAAGGGTGTCACGGGCAGCAACACCAAGAATAACGAGCCGTATCGCAAAGGCACACATTATAAACACGCAGAGCGTGGAGAGTGGGAAACACACATACTGTGTCAAAATCTCAAAACTCCGAATCTGTATAGAGATGCCGGTGTTCTCAGTGCCTCTCAGCACATGAGAATTAAAAACATCACGGAGATGCGTCCTGGCAAGATTCTCAAGTGGCTGCTGCCCATGAAAGAGACAAATGCCAAGGCTCTGCTACGTGTGTCGTTCATAGATTCCCTATGTCGTGTGCATACCGACGAGGAATACGCCGACATCCTTTCCTGGTGGTGCCGTGCTGGTTTGATTATCGATGCGGTATTCCAGATCGAAAAAGAAGTCACGGGGGCGTCTCTCATTGCTGAAGGTGTTGAGCCGGGTCAGCGTTTGGGACAGATGCTCTTACAAAGAAGAATTGAGCGTCTAAAGGAAATAATAATATAATGAGCGGACTTATTATGGATCCAGAAGACTGGAATCGTCAATATGGTATAATGCCTGAAGACGCTCCACGCTGCCCAACATGCAATACTATAATGGTAGCCAATGGTAATCAATGGTGTTGTTACGCATGTTGCAGTATAGACGAAGAAAACTCCAATGAATGTAGTGGGCTTTTTAAAAACTTTGTCACACTGCCACGCGAAGTGCCTGAAAAAACGCCGACCATGTGGCAGCGTTTTATAAGACTTTTTAAACCGTTAACCATAGATTGGGAAAATGAGACCATGGAAAATACCAAAACCAAGTTTTGAAAATGAGCTTGCTCCATGCAAGGGCGGATGTAAATGCGTAGCATGCGTATTTATGAAACGTCTTTCAAAACGCAAGTGTCGTTTTTGCGATAAAAAACTTGGCTATAATACCTTGATTTTCGTCGAAGACGATGATATAGTTTCACATTGGCATTGTATTGAAGAATATTTTTTAAGGACTACACAAATGAGCGAAGAAAAACAGGAAAAACCTTTGGGGGCTTTTATTGAGTCCTTGAAGCGTAACAACAAGCAGATTCGTGATGACCGTGCTACTGCGATTGCAGAAGACACCGAACTGCTCTTCAAGCGTACCATCGAAGACTTGGAGATGAAGATCAAACGCATGGAACGCGAACGCGACAACATGCTCGACCTCTCTCCTTCCGATGCACGCAGTCTCGTGCTTGCCAGCGACTTCGACGCCGATGCTTTCGTGTCGAAAGATGTCGATCTTGGCGTCAAGATTCGCAACGAAAAGATCAAACTGGAAATTGCCAGAGATCGTTTCAATCTCTTGTTTGGAGGTGAGTAATGGGTGGCGGAAGTTATTCAACCGAAGATAGGATGATGAGATCGACTAGGCTGGGATTTCATACCAAGTCAGCCACCGAGATCTTTACCGGTCGTCAGATCAATAACGCGATGAACCCCCATGGGGTCTCCGTAAGAGAATCGAGGGATTCAGAAGAGCACCCCAACTCTCTCGCTATCGTGTTGGGCCTTGATGTGACTGGTTCCATGGGTTCCGTGCCTCACTTCCTGGTCAAAGAAGGTTTGCCTGAGATCATGGGTTCGATTATTGAGCATGGGATCAAAGACCCCCAGCTTCTCTTTATGGGCGTTGGAGATCATGAGTGTGATAGTGCTCCTCTTCAGATCGGTCAGTTCGAGTCGAGCGACGAGTTGCTTGACAAATGGCTCACCGATATCTATCTGGAGGGTGGCGGTGGAGGCAACGCCGGAGAGAGCTATCATCTGGCTTGGTACTTCGCTGGACACCGCACGTCTATCGATTGCTTCGAGAAGCGTAAGCAGAAGGGTTATCTGTTCACTGTGGGCGACGAGCCTGTGCTGGAGATGGTCCCTGGACGCTTTCTTAAGAGATTGATGGGAGAAGGTCAGTACCAGGACTTCACGGCGGCTGAGCTACTAGCGAAGGCGTCTGAAATGTACCACGTGTACCACATTCACATTAAGGAGACTGCCTCTGGGCAGCGTCAGCACGTGATTGACGGCTGGAAGCAGCTTATGGCCGACAACCTGATTATCGCTGAGCGTCGTACCGACGTGTCCAAGATTATCGTTGATATCGTAACCAACGGTAAAAATGTAGCAACCGACGTAGTATCTAAACCTGATGATGGAGATATGATTCTCTAATGAATACTAAAGCAGTCATAGGCTGTGGATTTGGCGATGAGGGTAAGGGGAAAGTAGTTAGTTCCCTTTGCTCTCAGGCCGAACGCCCGTTAGTCATACGTTATAGTGGTGGTCAACAAGCCGGTCATCGTGTGGTTCTCGAAAATGGACAATCGCACATATTCTCCAATTTTAGCAGCGGCTCCTTGCAGGGTGCCGATACCTACTGGTCCAAATTCTGCACAGTAGACCCAGTGGGTGTCGTGAATGAAATGGAAGCCTTGCGTGATCTGGGTGTCGGTGTTAAGCCCTGGTTGTATATAAACGCAGACTGCCCCATTACTACTCCGTATGAAAAACGCTTCAATCGCAATATGGAAGATTACAATAAACATGGCACATGTGGTGTGGGTGTTGGTCAAACATATCAGCGTGAGCAAGACCATTTCTCCATAAAGGCAAGAGATCTGTTGTACAAAAATGTCTTTGTAAATAAAATAGAGCTATTGCGTAAATATTATGATCCTATACATCACCCTGAATCTGTAGATATCGAAATCTTCATGATTGCCTGTAATCAGTTAATGGGATGGAGTAATATCTGTATAGTTGACTACCCAAAACTGGATGATGGTGAATATTCGGATATCATATTCGAAGGATCACAGGGTTTGTTGCTCGACGAGTCAATTGGTTTTTTCCCGCATGTAACCCGTGGTCATACTGGAACGCAGAATATTCTCGATATAGACCTGACGCCACATGGACTAAAATGTGTATACCCGGAGATATATTTAGTTACCAGAGCATACCAAACACGTCATGGTGCTGGGCCAATGACTAATGAAGAAATGATATTGAATCGGATACCTGACAACCCACATGAGCACAATAAAGATGATGGTGCACAAGGTGTATTCCGCAAAACAGTACTGGATGTGGACCTGCTAAAATATGCCATCGAAAGCGATGAGTATATTAGAGAATGTCCCACTGATCGCAAAACGCTTGTTATCACATGCGTGGACGTACTTAAGGAATTCGTATTTACTGCCTATGGTCGTCCGTTCTTTTTTGATGATATGTCAGACTTCGCAAGAGCACTGGCTGGTCGCCTTGGTTTCGAAAGATATATCATGAGTGCCAGTCCAGTAGCCGGAGAGTGGAAGGAAATGTCGCTATGACAAGTCATGAAAACATCATCAGACTACCTCCTAATAAAAGAAGCACTACGATCAACATATTAATAGACCAAGGTGCCCTTGACGGTCTCAACGCATTAATCCATTGGTTAGATGGGTTTCAAGAAGGGAAGGGTCGAATCCCCGGAGCACACGATCTGGTTATGCACTATAGGAATCTTGGACAAGGTGTTGCTAAGCTGAAAGCAGAAGATAAAAAACAAGAGGAACCACCATACCAATGTTAGTACATGCACATATATTTAAACCACATTCTTCCATATGGAAGGGTGCTAAGAGCGAAAAGGCCGAATGCCATATTATAGACTGTAGTCGTCACGAAGATTGCGGCCTGTATAAGCGTGGCGAATGTTCATGGCGTAGTCCGTTAGGATGGTCTCGTTGTCCATATGGTAATTATAGCGAAGAAACGGGCTTTACAACACGTGCTCGCAAATATCATGACTGGATATGTGAACGAGAAAAGAAGTATCAGGGTGTTGGCACACTTAGTGGGCATACTAATATGATGGCAGAAATCGGTGATTATGTTTTTCTACCATATGCTCATATGAATATGAATGAAGACGTGCCGTTTGCGGCAAAGGGTGGTGCGTTTCGCAAGGGAAGTGCATTTTTCCCGAAGGAACATTTTACTATAGAAAATATAATCAAAATTTGCGACTTTCGACCACAATCACTCAACCTATTTGGGTGTGGAGATCCAGAAATTAAGAGCTATCAGGCAGAAGAGATTCCTAAGTTCCTTATACATCTTTCTGAACAAATACCAGAATTATTCGACGATCTATGTGCCGCTTATCCGAGAGCCAAAAAAATAGTCGATAACATAAACTACGTTGATCGAAAAGCTGTGCTCGCCACACTGGTGCCAAATGTCGGAACCTTCAAGGATATACATGGTGGCGAATGGACCTGGGATGGTACTTATCTAACATCAGTTAATAGCCATGCTTCATTCCTGATTATTGGTCGCAAAGAGTATAGCGAGTTACGCATTAAACCAACGGCTGATGCAGTAATAAAAATTACCTACAATGAACAAGTCGATAAAAATACAAAACTATTATCCTGATCGGAGATCAGAATGCAAGTTAAAAAAGACGCAAAACCAGTAACAACCAGCGATCCAACATATGATCTACTCTATGGTGGATATATTGATCCAGAAAATCTACTTGAGCCAGAAGACGCAAAGAAAGTCAAGGATGCAGTCAATACTATTATCAATTTCTTTGTTACGCTCGAAGGTGCTAATCTGATCGAGGAAATCTAAGGTGGTACACAAATATATTTTAAAAACAGCAGTGTCCTAAATACACCAATACCATTTGAAGATTTCACGGAACAAATGCTAGTATATTTAAGGCAACAGTGGAAATAGAATCGGAGACGAAATAATGAAGTGTTTTTATCACTCAACAGATCTCGACGGTCACTGTGCCGGTGCCGTTGTTAAATTTAAATTTCCCTCTTGTGAGATGATCGGTCTTGATTATGGCGAAGAATTCCCCTGGGATTCAATCGAAAGAGGCGAAACCGTCTATATGGTTGACTTCTCGTTGCAGCCATATGAAGATATGGAAAAATTAAACAAGATGTGCAATCTGATATGGATTGACCATCATAGCACAGCACTTAAAGCCATCGCAGATATGGGTCTCAAAATTGCTGGCAATCAAAATATTGGATTGGCCGGTTGCGAATTAGCGTGGCTTCATTTGTTTAATAATCGCCCCATGCCTAAAGGTGTGAGGTTGCTTGGAAGATATGATGTTTGGGATCATGTAGATCCACGTGTGCTTCCATACCAATATGGGGTGCGTGGCTTGCCTATCAGCACACAAGACTTCGAGGGCGATGTGATGTCGGTCGTGTGGAACAAGATCCTTGGTGACGAGGATAAAACCACAAATGATATTCTTGCCAAGGGTGCCGCCATCATGGAGTACATTAACCAGAATAATGCGGCAGTCTGCAAGGTGGCCGCATACGAGTTTGAGTTCGAAGGCGTAAGGTTTATCGCAGCCAATGCAGCGTTGACAGGATCCAAGTTATTCGATTCTGTATATGACCCTGATAAACATGATGCGTTTATGTTGTATTATAATAAAAACGGCAAGCATTGGCGTGTTAGTATGTATACGAACAAAGACAATATTGACGTTGGTGCTATCGCAAAGAAACACGGCGGCGGTGGTCATGTGACTGCGGCTGGGTTCCGGTGCACCGAACCACCGTTCCCACTTTTTACTAAAGAAAAACTGGGTCCATTTATTGAGCCAAAGGCGAAATAATGAAGAAGCGTAAATTTCTATTAAAAACACATAAAAAACATATTCAACACTATGGACTAGTATCTCCGCCAGACTATCAACAGCTTGCCTGGGATAAAATGACAGAAGAAATACCTGAGAACGAAAGATATCTCAAACACTTCACACACGAAGAATTTGAAGAAAAGGTTGAAGAATACGGTATGTATGAGTACCGTGAATTTCTCACTGGCCCACCAAAAGAAATACCACGTGGTGATCTACATGTTTATTTAACGGTGTATACCGAACCTAACGGTGATATAGATAAAGAAAAAGAAATACGCATTAAATATCAAGATATTATATATCAGATTTGTAATATGATAGATCGTATTAAAGGTAGTAATATTACCAAGGGAACAGGCGTTACTGTTGATGAGCTTATTCCAGAGTTGAAGGCATTGTTAATACATTCACTTTCTGAAAGAAAAAAACCATGAAACATTTTCAAATAGGTGATAAAGTAAAAAGCACGGGATTAATGAGTCCCGAGTCATATGGTGAAATTATTGGTGTCCAAATCGGTTATTCATATTTCATGAGCAATCCACACCTTTACGGATTTCTTAAGCAATGGGCAGAAATAGATCCTGATTGGCTTATACATCCTGTGTATACTGTAAAAAAATACTTGCGTGATCTACCCTTTTTCACTGACGACGAAAGAATACCGGTAGAGGCCAGAGAGGCTGTTAAACAGGCGTGGGAAAAAGATCCCAATGTTGCTCGTCAACGTTTTATTGTATATCTGCCAGCAGAACTGGAAAAGCTGCCCGATGACTATGATTGGACACAAAAAATCGAAGACGCTGTGAATAAGGAGCAAAGCGACAATGATATTTAATCAGATGGATCGTGACTTGTTTAATAAAGACGAAAGGTTTTTTGGTTAGGAATATTGATATGAGATCTGATTACAAGGCATGTAGACATCCTGCGGTAGGTTCACGCAGAATAGTACACAAGTTTCTTTGGTGGCCCAAAACGTTGCCAATAACAGAGGGCAACAATGTTTGTCAACGTCGTTGGTTAGAAAGCACTGCTTGGTTGGAAGAACGTGATTATTACAATGATTGTAGTGAAATGGGGTGACCAAAGGTTTACTACTGGCATAGGTTATGCTGGGTTGATTTGGAGACAAAATAAGGCAACTGTGTTAAATTTAAAAAAAGTTAGCTCCATAAAAAGATTTATGGTGCATTTTTAAACTGTGTGCGTTGCACACCTTTCCAACATTAACCGGAGGTTAATATGTTTTATGACGTACTAATTTACAAGAAACCCACCGAGAAGGAAGCCGAAGAAGATGCCAAGGATGAATTGCTCCATTTTTCGGGCAACACCCCTGTCCAAGCCGATAGCGAGCAAGAAGTAGGCTTCGGTGCTATTGCCGACCTGTTGGCCGACAAGCCTGAGCTACGTCAGGTGATTGGCCAAATTAAGGTGCTTATTCGCCCTTTCGCGTAGGCCAAGGATATGGCATTGCTAGGGTGAGACAGCCACGAGTAACACAAACGGTCACCGCTCCTTTGCGAGGACAAAGAACATTTACCCACATTGATAATGATGGTATTAAATTAGAAGAAACGTTTGAGTTAGGACAAGTAGAGGTGGCAAGCAATGTCGATGTCCAGCCTACTACATTTTTCACTACAATCTCACCTACTCCACAAAGGGGTCATGAATACGATCCTAACAATGCAAACTACATGACAACATGTGCGGTAAGTGGCATTAGTACTTATAGTGCATCGTCGTTTATGTAGCATATTAAAAGCACGTGTGGCAAAAGCCAGCGTGCTTTTTGTTCGTTGACAAATCAATTTCTTTAGGGAGAGTATGGCGAGCAACAGCGAGCCATAGTGTATGTTATGTTATGTGAGGTTAGATTATAACCAAGGAAGGAGGTTATCGTGTTTCCACAAAAACAAGGAGGAGGAAAAAATATGGGCGGACCCATCGATCCCAATGACCCACCTGAACAAATGCCTATTTGCACATGGTGGACATCAGTACATTGTTCCCCAAACCCGGTAAAAGTAAATCAAGCATTTACTGCCTGGGGATCCAGTTGTAATCGCACAGAATGTGAAGATCCACATTGGAATCACACCTTGACCATTGCCAAGTCAACGGACCCAAATAACCCGTTTTTCAGTACTGGCGAAGGCATTCCTGCCACGGCTTCTGGAATTCAAACTCTGTCGCAGACAGAGAATAGTCCTGCCAGCCATGGTATGAGTGCTGGTGATCAAATTATCATTACTTATACGATAAAATGCATTCGTCATGAAGATGGTTGTGGTAATAGGGTTGTGAAGGCTAAGACTGTGAATGTTGTGGCCTAATCTCAGGCGGCGATGGCCTGTTTACTGATAGGCAGATCTCCATAAGGAAATGTTCATCTAAACAACAACTTACGAAGGGCGGGACGTTGCTCCTGCCCTTCTTTTTTTGTGGGCCGCAGAATTGCCTCATTTGGCCGGATTTTAATTAGGGGCTATCAGATATCCTGGAGGGCAATATATTTTAATGCTGGCGATCTGGTGGGCTGGAATGAGGAGTGTAGAAGAGACCTATGGTGTGGTTTGCTCCGTAATGAGATTAAGTGAGCTACTAACACCGCCCGGCCCTGGTATCTTGACAGCATGCCCCCCGCCCGATTTGGGCGGTGTTAGGGTTCTGTTAGGAATTATAAAACCGGTACCCTAACGAATACCTAACGCCCATCAAGGCACGAAAAAACCCGGATAAACCGGGTTTTTCCTATTAATTGAAGGGGTTTTATTCGTTTTCGGTTTTTCCCTTTTCCATTGCATCAAGCAATATTTCAGTAAACCTAGCCTTATCATCAAGAAAGCATTCCATGAACATATCATCGACTTTCTTGTCTATTGCCTCATTGTCAACCCGTCCTAGTGCTTCATATTTGCTTTTCATATGTTCCATGTTAGCCATTGTATTTTCCCCTTAGTAAGAAGTAAGATTAAGGCTAGAAAGCGTATTAAGCATCTCAAAAGCCGCATAGCAAAGGACAGCCGCAGTAGTAAGAACCAGAGTAAGTTTCGTTAAAGTCTTCATTTTTAAACCCCTTTCGTTTTTGTTTTCAATTCCTCACTACTATTATTATCGGCATTCCTATGGGTAAACTTTAGCTTTTGAAGGATTTTTTTAAAACTTTTTTCTACTTAACAAAATATCCGTTTTTGTCAACGTCGAATAATCCGTCTAAATGCTTAGATTTAAAGCGGATAAACCAATTAAAAAAACGTCGTCTAATGATACGTTTTTTCGTATTCTGTAACATCGATAAACCCCTTTTTTCTAGCGATTCTCTTATAAACCTTTAATCTAAGGTTATTTAACCGGACGCCTAGAATATTGCTTTTTTCATCGGTCCAATTAGCAGAAAAAAAGGCAATATATCCTAGCAATACTTCTTTGTTATATGCATTGCCTATGCTTTCCATTTTTGCCTTGATTTCTTTTATCGTTTCCATGTATTATTTATCGGATAGAATATAGATAAACTTTAGATCAAAAAAAACTTTATCAATCCTTTGTGTTAGGTATATGTTAGGCGTAAATTGAGTTTAGAGAAAAAACGATTCATAGTACCACTAGCACACAAAAACCCCTTAGAATCGATTCTAGGCCGTCTAATCGCGTGCCATATTTGCACACTATAGCAGATAGATATAAACCCTATATTGCGTATATCGTGCCAATAGGAAGGAAAAAATAAACCCTAAAAAAAAGATTTTCCCCTTAAGATATACCGAAAAAATACCGAATAAAACCGGATATACATAAAAAAACCCCATGTTCCAAGGGGAATAAAAACCCCTTGCAAAAAGGGGAAATGAAAAAACCCGGTTTTTTGATAGGATTAAAAACCCGTCAAGAAAAAGGGAAATAGGCAATGTGCAAAATTGGCACTATGTCATTTTGACGAAAAAATCTGTCATTATGGCATAAACCCTAAAATCGACCTAACAAAAAATCTCGCACGAAAAACAGAAAATCCAGGAATAAAAAAAGAGCCTGCTATAGTGCAGGCTCGCTTACTTGCTATAGTATTGATTCTCTTACTCGCCGTAAATCTCATCAGCGGATAAATCGTACCAGTATTCGCCGGTTTCCCGCTCCCATGCATGCTGAAGATCCCATCTCATGGCCGACGCTTCCTCTCTGGTAAGCTCACATTCAGTATCAGCGATAATCTCGCTCAGTTCTTGAATCGATTCTTCGATTCTTGCGATTTTCTCTTTGTCAGCGTTAGGTTTCATTTTCTTTCTCCCTAAAAGAATTATTCCCTTATATTAATACTATCGACTATCTATCGCCTAAACTTAACTATTAAATAAAAAAATCCGCTAGCCTGTTAGAGCTAACGGATTTCAAGGGAAAAAGGGGTTTAAGGAGTCTTTATTGTTTTCTGCCCATATGATCTTTCTCTGGTACGTAACCGCATAGAATACATCTGTAAGTTCCTGTGCAAGGCATAGAGCCTGAATAAGCGTATTTGTGATCTGTGCATTCACGTTGAAAGATTCTGCCATTGCTCCAATTCATGGTAGTATAGTAGTATTTTCGCTTTTCTCTCTCCTTCATTAGTTCAACTCCTTAAGCTCATAATCGAATTCAGAAAAGAATTCTTTTACGGAGTCAACATCTTTCATTTCCTCAGCAGAGAACATCTGTCCCATGCTGTCCCATCGCTTCGAGATTTGGCCGTAAGCGTCCATCTGTCCGTTATCATAGACAAGATATTGGTGGCCGTGTCTTTTGTGTCTCAGGTGAATTATGGCTTTCATGATTTCCCCTTTCGTTAAAACCTTATTTTCTCATATGTATATTATCGGCATCAACTAACCTTTTCTTAAGGAGAAATAAAATTAAAATTAGCCTTAAGTTTCGTTCACCTAATGACGATAAGTATAATACAAGACGAGCAGGCTGGACAATAAAGGTAACCAGCACAGCAAAAACAAACCTGAAACTAGCCGCAGGCTGAAGATAGAAACGCCCACCAGGGTCTGTCTGTCTTAAAAAAAAGTAAAGGCAATAAAAAAACCCGGCTTTCGCCGGGCTGAGGAAAGGGGTTTTAGTATTCATCATCAAGAAAGATTTGCTGTTCCTCGAACAGGTTATAATCATCGGCATAATCATCCTCATAGAAATAATCCATTTCTGCAAGGTTGGCATAACGAAGCGTGTTAGCCTTGACGACCAGAGGAAGGTTATCCTCGACGGTTTTGACCAGAACCTTATCCTCTTTGCTCTCAACTACAATCGCCAGCGTGCCATCATCAGTCATAACCACCGTATCTTTGTAAAACATGTTTTTCCCCTTTGTGTTAGTTGTTCTGTTTGTCATTCCCTTATATTAATATTATCGACCAGATCAACCAATATCTTTAGGATAAAATGAAAAAATATCTCACCGAAATAGAGGCCCATATTTGCTCTGTAACGGCCCAGTAGCTCACCCAACATAGCTTAGCTACGCATGAAAAATTAGAGGCCAGCAGAAGGCAAGCTTAGCTCACCTAATGCCGTTCTCGCGGGTTTATTTTGTCATCATCCTGCCGACCATCTTGAGCGATTCTCTGATAGCTTCTCTGGTTTCATGCTCAGTTGACATAGTATCGAAAGCCTTTAACAGCTTAGCCCGAAGATCAACCAAAGAATCATCATGCTCAGTAAAAACGATCTGGGCAACCTTGTTGCCGTTCAGATCACGCTCGAACATCGGAACATCCTGAGTATAGGCATTGTTCTCGATATCGCTCAGGATTGATTCTAGCACGTCCTTGATGCCGTTGTGCTGTTCATCATACGTGGTGCCGAAGGCATCATTGTCAAGATCAATTTCAATTTTCAGCTTCATTCTTTTTCCCCTTAAGTAGTGTTCCCTGATATATTAATTATCGACCATGAACAGGCTTTTCTTGAGGAGAAAATCAAATAAAAATGAGGCTTGTATTTGCTCTGTATTGCACGCCGTCCGTTCTCGCATAGCTTAGCTATTGATGAAAAATTAGCTTCTCTCTCAGCTAATCCTTGAGGCTCTCACCTATCCTAACGCCGGTTTTTCCCCAAACGAAAAGGCCCGGCTTTTCAGCCGGGCCGGATAGGGGTTAGTTCCTTCTACGTCGCCGGGCAAGATGCCCATAGATAGCAGCTTGATCTTTCACGAATTGATCAGCCTGCCCGGTTTCGATCATATCGAGCAAAGCATCGATCTGGGCGTCAAGTTGTGCCAGCGTCTTTCTCGCGGCCCATGATACGCATTGAAAGTAAAGCCTCTTATCGGCCATCGGATCATGCGTCTTTTCCTGCGGTCTTTCAAGTGTCAACATCCCTTTTCTCCTTAACAAAGGTTCTATTTGTCAATACTTATATTATCGGCATAGTATGCCGAAAACTTAAGGCTAAAATTAGATTTAGCAATAAAAAAGCCCGGCTTTTTTGCCGGGCGATTATCTAGGGCGGGATTAAAACCCGCCTATCTAAGGGGTTTTCTTTTAAGGTGGTCTCATGGGGTCGATTTCCTTATCTCATGGCCGTGGGTGAGGCTTTTCCGCATAACAGGCAATAACCTTGATCATCTGTAAGACAATCACAATTTTTGTGCAGGTAATAGTGCTTTTTCTCTTCAGTATCGAATACATATTCCCATCGCTGGCCGTCGTATTCGATGATTGGTTCGTTTTCTACTGGTATCAACATTTCCTTTTCTCCTTAACTATTAATATTTATCGACACAATAGCATGAAATCTTGAGCATAAAATGAAAAAAATCTCTCATCTAAATTGAGGCTCATATTTGCCCTGTGCTGCACGCTGATTTTTCCCGCATAGCTTAGCTATTCACATTTTTTCAGCGTCTCGCTCAGCGAATCCTGGAGGCTCTCACCTATTGTAACGCCGATCTTTTGTAAAAAGCAAAGGCCCGGCTTTTCAGCCGGGCCGATGCAAGGGGAAAGGGGAGAAAAGGGTTTTTAATCATCTCGGCAGATAACAAGGATCGTATCCTCATCATCGGCGGTTTCGCCGTTTTCCTCAGCCTCGACTTTCTGGCTGGCCATCTGGGGCTTGGTATGCTCCGCCTTGAGGCTTTCCAGGAAGGCGATCTGATCTTCCTTGTTTCGCTGGTACATCGCACCAGAGCGAATCTCAGCCTCGATAGCCTCGACAATGCCTTTGTAGGCGACGGAATCCCGCCCGTTAGGCTCCGAAGCGGTCAAGATGAGTTCCCCGTCGGGCAGTTCCATATTTCCGCCCGTGGTGCCGAATCGCTTCTTGAGAAACTTGAGGTTTGCATCAAGCAATCCCTTTGCTTTCTCGAAAGCCTCTTGAGTTTTGAGAAAAGCCTTGACAGTCTTGAACGGTGCAACTTTTTCCTTAGCCATGATAGGCTCCTTAATAAAGTTTTGTGAAACGTTCTATTTGTTGCTATTTAACTTATCGTCAAGATCCTATCGGATCTTAAGAAGAAAATATTTTTATATTTGACCAGCTTCATATTTTGCACCGTGATTTTCCCAGCCGATGCAATCAATACCGCAATCATGAGCATCACCAATCCAATCACAATCGGTACATTCACAAAAAGATTTTTCATCTTTGGTGGCCGGATATTCAATCACTTCCTGCAAACATTTCGGGCAAGTCAACCAATATTCTTCTTTCATTTCTTTTCCCCTTAATTTAATGGTTTTTGTTATATATATCTTATCGGTATTATTAAACCATATCTTTACACAAAAACAAGTTTATTTTTTCTTTATTTCACCTAAAGTTTAGCCTATGTTTTGCCGATATATTATATAGAGAGGAAAAGAAAGGTTACCTCTTAAAACAAACCTGAAACGGGCTGAAGATACGAGGCCGAAGATCGCAGGACCGTGCCGGAAACTGTTGTTATATATATACTTATAACAAAAAAGGACCGGTCCTAAGACCGGCCCATATTGAAAGGGGTTTTACCAAGGGGTTTCTATGGGTTTTTCTTCCTTCTTATCATCGGCCACTAGGGCCAGATAGATAATTTCCGCGATTTTCGCCCGGCTGATTTCCTTGGGATCGTTGCTCATTAATCCCTTAAGTATATTCCGGGAATACCAATTTTTAAGCTTATCATATTCATTCATCGTTTTTCCCCTTAACCGTTTTTTCTATCGTTCCCTTATATTAATACTATCGGCTATTCAGGGTTTAAACTTTAGTCAAAAACCCTTTTCTTGTCAATTCTTTTTCGGTATGTTCGGGACGGTCTAGCGGATCCGCACTAGTACCGATCCGATATTTTGCATTATGCACGCTATAGCAAAACATGCAATCAATACATTTACCCGAACCAAGCGAGCCGCACGCCAGCCCTAAACCCTTGACCTTATTAGACTTATACCAGGGTTTCCGGTCACCACTAGGGCAAGAAATCGAGCCGGTTTTTTCAGCCTGTTTTTTATTCAACCGAACAACCAATTGAATGAAACGCTTGTAACCTCTTTTCCTGAAAAACTTTACGAGCGACAGACACCGATTTTTCGACGTATCATTTCCAGGGTAAACCCTGAAACATATGATAACCCGATCCGGCCCTAGTCTTTTGATTTCACGTAAAGCCTTATTCACAAAAGAGATATCACGCATCGGATCGACGGTAACATTGAATCCGATATCCGATTGTAACATCTTATCGGTAACGGGGTTAGGGCAATGCGTCCAAAGAAAAGCATTTCCGCTAGGCGTACCATGTAAGGTTACATTCTTAATCCAGCCGAAGTTTTTATGGGATATGACACAAAGCCTTGCCCTATAACAACCTATGCATTTTCCAGAACAGCCTTGCGTCGTATCGGTGCTGTAAATGTTAGTTTCTTTTCCCTTTGGATTAGACTTTTCATTTCCATAATTCACCGATAAACGGCCAGACCATTTTTTTGCTAACTGCCCTTTTACCAAGGGTTTATAGTGGTTTTCTTCGAAATTGTTCATCGTCTTAACCCTTTAAAAAACCCGTTTTGTTAATACATATATTATCGGTTAAATTCTATCTTATCTTTAGGCAAAATAAAGATTAAATTTTCTTTTCTTTCATCTAAAGTTTAGCCTGTATTTTGACGATATATTATATATAAGGAAATGAGACTGGAAAAGAAACGTTACCAGTATAAAGAAACGTGAAACTAGCCCGGCGTGGTGCCGGGCTGAAGATAGCAGGACGGTGCAGAAATCTATTTTTTTATATATACCTAGGACGGACGGACCTTTATATTATATCGGCATTTTACCATTGAATCTTTAGGCTAAAATAAAAAAAGATTGTACTAAAGTTTCAGCCGGATTTTTCCGATAAAGATATCGGGACCGCTCCGTATTGACAGGACAATCTGTCATTATGGCAGGCGTGCAGATTTGGCACATGTGCCAGAGACGCACAGGGTCCGCACATACCCGGAGAAGGTCCGGGGATGCACGCCCCTGCTATAGAAAGAGTCACTTACTTGCAAATGCTTCTATAGTGGCGAATCGCTTACTTGCCACCGTTTTTCTCTATGCTCCCTAAGAAAAGTAGTTGTTGTTCAAACCACCGCCCGATGTCTCCCTCGATGCTGTAGTCATCGTGCTCCTGGGCCTCTAATTCGGCCAGCGTGGCCTTCAAGGCGTCAATGGTATTATTTACCCTGGCTAGTGCTTGCTCCATGTTCATGCGGAATATATCACGTGCTGACGGCTCATCGCCGTAGCTATGATCATCAAGATACCAAGGATCTTCGTACTTATTCATTATATCTTCCATGTGGGATACTCAAGTTTATTCTGTATGCGGCCACAGTTTTTACAAACCCTTTCTTGTACCAAGGCAGGAACACCTCTGCTTTCGTGACCAGTGAAGTTATTATGCAAAGTGATAGTGCCACGACTTCTCACTATCCAATGCCCCCAGTTGTGTATACCTATTCTGCATCTAAGTTTCATTTTACTGTGCTCCATAAGAAAAGTAAAAGGCTACGGACGGCAGGACTCGAACCTACCCAACAAGCCGACAGTCAACCAATAGGTGATCAATCCTATGGTGTCGTGCCTTGATCTGACTTGTTGTTTTTCCCCACGCACGTTTAGTAGCGTGTTTAGGCCGCTGGCCAACGGCCAGTCAGTGGGGCGGCACCATACTCTCGTCCGCATAGTTATTATCGGCAATGCCTCTCCCTTTCTTTAGGGAGAAATGAATTAATTTTTAGGCCCGAAACACTGGGCGGTGCGATAGTGGCCGTGGCTGGTGATATACACCTCATGAAAGAAACCCTCGGCCTCAGTTTCGAGGTCTTCCAGGCTGTACCCCTTCTGGAAGGTACCCCTGCCGGTGACCACTCCGTCCTCGTGGGGCTGGCCTTTGATGCTGGTGTCCTTATCGCTTCTTACGGTGATCAAAGCCATGCCGGTGTCCTTGACGCACATCATGATGTCCATCCACGCCTCCTGGCGGTCTTCAGGCTCCAGGACGTTCAGCACGAAGTTAGATACCACGGTGTCGTACTTGTTCAGCAGCACGCTCCGGTTGGGGGCGAACGTGGGATCGAACACATCATAGTGCAGGGGGCAAAGTGAATGCAGGAATTCGTTGTCCTTCTCGGCACGCCCACACCCATGATGTAGGATGCTGCCCTGCTGGTCACGATGTCGATGTCGCAGGTAGTCCTGGAAGTGTTTGATGGGTGCCGATAGGCTCTTGCGGCTTATCGCGGTCAGGTGTGCTTTGTCTTTGCTACTCATGTTTGGCTCCTTAAAGTCTCTTTGTCACTACAATATATATCGTCCAAACTGTAGCCTATCTTTAGATCAAAATAAAAAAGAAGGCCGGGCTTTCGCCCGGCCCTCTGTCTTGCGGTTAGTTGTTCTGAGCTTCCTGAGCCTTCTTCTCGGCTTCCAGGACCATCTGGTCGAGCATGGCGAACGCCTTCTTCTCGAAGTTGGCACCCGTACCATAGATCAGGTTGTCCAGGCGACTGTTGCCCTTCTTGACCTTTCTGGTGTGGGTATTCGTGGCCGTGACAGCGTTCATCAGATCCCACAGGGTCTCGCCATAGGTACCCAGGCCGGGACGATTGAACATCCGCATGAAATCCTCGATCCGGTTCTTGGTCTTGGTGTGCAGTTCATTGAAGGGCTTCTTCAGATCCACACCCAGGATCTTGCGAACGGTCTGGTTCAACTGCTCGCCCTTGATGGCAACGTTGGCCATGCGGCGGAACTTGTCCATGATGGTATTGTACCGGGCCAGCATCTTCTCGACCGACTCGACAGCCTCATCGACCTTGAGTACGACCGACTTGGTGTGGCGGATCTTCTTGTTGTAACCCTCCTCTTCATTGATCTCATTGTCCATCTGGCGGACGATCTTGCTCATGATGCCGGTGAACACGTTGGAGCAGCACTTTCTCCGGGCGATCAACTGAAACCTGATGGTACTCTGACCATCGTGGGTCAGGGAAACGTACAGCACCGGGTTGAGGTAGTCACCACGATACTTGCCGGTATTGATGTCCACGCGACCGAAGCCGGGGAACTCAGCGACCATCCAGCAGCGGCGTCCACCGTTGGTCACGCCAGCCTTGGTGATCTTCATGCCGGTACGGGCAGCGACCTCACGCATCGCAGTCATGAACTCGGAATTCTGGTACACGTAGTAGCTCTCCGTGACCGTGGTCCTGTTGGACAGGATCATGTTGTTGTCGTCCCTGAAGAGCAGGAACTGGTTGGGGGCCTCGACATCGGTGTCGAGATAGGTGCCGGGGTGAACCTCGTTACGGTCCACAACGCACTTGACCTGCCCCATCTTGACGTGGAAATCCCACCCGGCGTCCTTCATGGCCTGCTCCACAGCGTCAGCGTCGAGAGCGGCGGTGATGTCCTTGCCTTCGAGATCCCACAGCAGCGTCTTGTTGATGGTGTCGTTCTGGTTCGTCATTGTCTTGCTCCTTAGTAGTAAGTGTTAGTAAGTAACTCTTGTCCTCGCTTTTTAACTTATCGTCTAAATTGTATCCGATCTTTAACGAAAAGCAAGATTAAATTTCGTTTTCCTCAAAAAAATAGAGCCGGGCTTTCGCCCGGCCCCAAACAAGGAGGAATTCAATGGTACTGAATATATCGGGGTTGAGGGGGAGAATCTTTAGTCCATTTTGAAATTGTTTTCATCGTCACTACTACGACACATATATATAATAGTACCCACCCTGAAATACCTATTGCTGTCCACATATTATGCTCCTTAAAACAATAAGTATACATCGGCAGAATACTATGTCAACTTAAGTAGAAAGTTTTTTTAATTAGCACTAAAGATCCGGGCAGATATGGACGATAAGTATAATATGAGGGGGAGAGACAAACAGACAGCCAGGATCAGAAGAGTTACCTGGAAAAACAAACTCGAAACTCGGGGAGCCGCGAGGCCCACGGAAGACAGCAGGACCGTGCCGGAGTCTAGGCGGACTAAAAAAAAGAGAATAGAGAGCAGGCGGGGTTGCGAATCCCGCCCATCAACCGAGCACGCCGCCCGGTACTCTAGCTCCCCTACTACAGGTCTATTTGACTCGAATAGGCCCAGTGTCCGTTGTCCAGGTCGAAGATGATCAGCCCGGCCTTGATCAGGTCGTGGGGGGCCTCATCAACTGAGATCCCGCCTTCCTTCTGGCCCTCATATTCCATGAGTTCCAAGCCCTTGACCACGGCAGGCTGTGCCGCTTGGCTTCCCCAGGCACCACGCCATTGTACCGTATCACCTACTTTTACCACTTTACTCATGTCTTGCTCCCTAAGTAGTTGTTTGTTCGTCACTCTTTAATATATCGTCTTTATGGTGCATGATCTTTAGATCAAAATGTTTTTTATTTTCACCTTTACTATGCTGCATTATCAGACGATAATATAGGTATGATTTTTTATAGAACAATTCTCTTCCTGCTTATCTACTTATCGACAATCCTGACCCGAAACTTGAACGAAATCTTAGCTTTATTTTCGTTTTCTGATGTGTGCCAGGATGGCACATGTCTCATAGTGTCTCACTGTCTCAACCCTAACGGACACCTAACGTGCCAGATCGGCACATGTGCAGGATCGGCACATAATTCCTACCCCGGAGGGGGGAAAGGGGGTTCCAGGGGGCTGCTATACGGAGCCTCTCTTACTTGCTAGTTTAGGGCTGCTATACGGAAACTTGTTTACTTCCTAGTTGCGGCTATACGGCGATTTGCTTACTTGCAAGTTGGTTCTGTGAAAAACGTGTTTTATCTGTGAAAAACGTGTATATATAGGCTGCTATACGGAAAACCTTTTACTTGCGAGGTGACAATATGGAATACAAAGGCATTTACGGAGACAATCTAAGCGACCTGAAGCTCGCAGACCAAGCAAGGACTGTGATGTTCCGGCTCCTTAGCCATCAGCCTCTCGGGCTGAGTGACACCCTCACCACCATGAGGTTGACCATCGAGGCGAAGCTCGACCGTGCTATGATGGCGTCCTGGTTCATCAAGAAGGCACCGCTCGCCGCCAGTTGTAATTCTGTCCTGGATTTCATGAACTCTTTTTACAGAGACGAAGGATGGAGGATCCCCATTCCCCCGAATCACGCACCCACCGGGCGACCGCCTAAGTATCTTAAATAGGGCCGCTATACAGCGATTCTTTTACTTGCAAACCGAAATAGGGCTGTTAAAAACGAAGGGCCGGGATTAACCCGGCCCAACGCTTGCCTAAATAAGCCTCTATAAAGGAGGAGGAGTGTTTATTAGCTCCATAAGAAAAGTAAAGGTAACGGCCTTGGAGATTCAACCACCGGCCTTTGCTTCGCTTAAGGAGCATATCATTTAAAACTAAGCCGTTTCAACAATCAAAGCTCGCCGCTTACTAGGGAATTGGCCAAACCCGTTCTATCCACATGCATGGTGGCACGTCAGCAGCTATGATCTCCCCTTGCCATCGGGTTCAGATCCAGCTTAGTATCTTTGTCAAAGTGCCGAGCCATCACGAGGACAGCCCGGCGGAAGGAGTTAAAGCATGAAACTAAAAGGTTCTCAGGGGCAGTGATCACCTCTCGGCTCATGTTAGTATTATACACCGGCTCCGTAATCAGTCAAGTGATTTACGGAGATTTTTTCATAATCTGTGTATATTCTGCAACTTGCTTCACTAGACTTAGAAAACCTATGTGTGTGCACGGACCTTTCATCCAATTTATACGTCGGTCTACCCACTGTAGATTATCAAAATCATCAGTACCACCCATGGCTCTAGGAATAATATGATCTATGCTCGTATTTACACCAAGCTTAAGTTCAACACCAAGATATGGACAAGTAAAATTTTGTGCTTCTAGAAGAAAGTAAAGCTCATCCCACTTATCAACAGTGCCAAACAATTTCTGCGAAGTACGCTTTAAAACCATAACACACGGATTAGTATTTTCTGGACTTTTTGGTTTTGGTGTACAACATTGTTTTTTCTTATTATATTGCAATGGTTTATGCCGACTGCTGTATTTGGACTTTATTTTATCCATCATAATGTCCCATCGGCTTTTTGACATCTTACATCACTCCCAACTGTCATAAAGGTTTGTCCCATGTGGCAACGCACTTACGTCATTTGCAATCCCTCTAAGTGTTTTTAGGGAGATTTGGCTGTTACGGAGGGAAACTCAGTGGTTTCCACAACATTAGCCTGCTTTTGCCATTTAACATACATTCTTAACAACTCAATAAACTCAGCCTTACTCATCTGCTCAATCTTCTGGATCCATATCTTCTTGGCGAGCCTAAATACCCTATCTGACTTGTTTTGTGCGTCCACATGAATCACCTCCTTCAGCTAAACGTGTGGTGCAAATCGGAGCGTTGAGTGACACGCTGGTCATTGTGTGCCAGATTTGCTCATTTTTCATGTATAATTTCTAGTCTCGATGGTTTAATCCACCACCAGAATCCTCTTCCACCCTTATCGAATTCAACGCATACTTTTCCCTGTCCATCTGCTCCATGTAGAATAGTTCCTTTTGTATTTAGAAACTGTTTAATGACAGGATTCATAGCATGATGAAGGCTTATTAGTTTGATTCTATCTCCTGGTTTCATTCTCTTCTCCGTAATCACTCCTACCTGAACCTTACTCTTACCATTGAATTTCTTGCCCCATTCCAGTATCTTTTTACAGGCTTCCAGGGCTTCATCAAAGTCGATGTCATGCTCTGTCTCTTGTCCTCTTGCTATGGAATAGCTTATCATTAGAGCACGTGAAGCTATATCCCATTGTTTGTTCACGGTGTTATGATGAGGTCGCTTCATTTTCTTTCTCCGTAAGCCTGCCGTTATTACCCTCTGCGGTAGGAAGGTTGCATCCTTGTCCACTGAGCATTGGCGAACATACGCTTAGATTCCATCGACCGTGGATCATCCACAAGTTCGAAGGTCACAAGATCATACGTGGCCAGATCGTTTGCACGGTAAAACCCTGCTGGATAATGCTCTATCCAAATCAGGTTCTCCATGGGTATCGCATACTTATCGCACACCATCGCAGCCAAGTTCTCAGCCATGTTGGTGATCGAAGTGCCGGTGTTATCGGGCAACTGAGTGCAGATAACCATGTCACCAATGATATCTAAACCACAGACACAGTTACAGTTACCGAAGCCTTTGTACTCGAAACGTTCCATATTTTGCTCCATAAAAAAATACCCGTGACTACATCTATTATCGACACAACCACGGGCAATCTTTAGGCTAAAGCAAATAATTTTTTGCGTTACACTAATACACGTTGATCATCACGCTCTTATCGCCTGCTTCGCACTCAACCAGTTCGCCTTCAATAGGTTGCAACTTTTCTCCTGTCAAGACAGTATACCATATGCTCACCACGAGATACGGTTTACCATCTTCCATTGATACGCTTTGTTGCACATAATATGTGTCGAGCAAAGCCTTTTGATCAAGCCACTGTTCGATCTTCAATTGAGCAGCCTGCACCTGAGATTCATTCCCGATAGGCTCTTTAAAGAGCTTGCATTGTTTAACTCTGACCATTCGTTCTCCTCCTTAAGCATCGTATGGATCTACGTTTACAGCAGTATATCCTGTTGATAAAATCAGTGCATAACATTCGTCACACACATCTTTGTGTTCAGTATAATTATCCATGTCCAGGTTGCCAATGTAGTTAGGTGTACGTTCACGATGATAGTAAACCCAGCCATAGGCATTTAATGCTGCCATGCGTGCTGTTGCACTAAGTCCTGCCGGAATAGCTACCGAATTTGCACAAGTATCATAAAACCAACAAAATACGAGTTCTTGTGCTGATACCATTTCTTTCACCCCCCCTACTTAACCAATTACACAAGCTTGAATATCCGGTCAAGCCTATCCATATAGTCAAGGCAAAGCAACCAACCAGAAGTCCATATACTATAATATGTAACAATAGATTCATTATTGATTCTTCACACATGCAGCCGATTTGCCAGTACACTTATCCACGTGTTGATAACATCCCGGACATTGATCTCGCTGGATGCGTTTAAGTTCATCCTGGATGTTTGTACGTTCTATCACAGGTACAT
>Ga0180433_10002682_pt1 | contig 27052 bp, 28 predicted proteins | sample SS_ome_8_FD_132980 | JGI IMG/M metagenome (GOLD analysis project Ga0180433, IMG submission 132980) | Hypersaline lake sediment archaeal communities from the Salton Sea, California, USA - SS_1_D_1 metaG | ecosystem: Environmental > Aquatic > Non-marine Saline and Alkaline > Hypersaline >... | reverse complement strand
CGCATTTAACGGCTTAGGGCGAATCGGCTGGGCCTCAGCCTCTGATTACATCGGCCGGCCGAATACGTATACCGTCTTTTTCGCTGTACAGCTGATCGCCTTTCCGCTTTTGCCGTTTATTTCTGACAAGGCCGTATTCTCTGTTTTGATGGCATTGATCTATACGTGCTATGGAGGCGGGTTTGCCGCAATTCCGGCTTATATCGGGGATTTGTTCGGAACAAAGCAGCTCGGTGCAATTCACGGATACATTTTAACGGCATGGGCGGCGGCAGGACTTGCGGGCCCGATGTTCTCTTCTTGGGTGCGTGATGCAACAGGAAGCTACAGCCAGAGCCTGACGGTTTTCGCAGCACTGTTCGCCATCGGCCTGTTCATTTCGATCTTCATTAGAACCGACATTAAACAGTTGCGAAAAAAAGCGGCGGTTCATGTCTCAAACTCGGTAAAAGGATGATCTGGCAGTATCCGCTGGAAAGGAGAGAATGGAATGGGAAAAACAAAGCATGAAGGTCCGATGAAGCTGAATAAAAAGCCCGCGCCAAAACTGTGGGCGTCTTGGGCGCCGCTGGGACTCGGAAAGGTAAAGCCAAAGCATATCAGAGATACGATGAAAACGGCATGGGACAATAAAGACAACATTTCGTACGCCTACAGAATTTTGACGCAAGGCGTGTGCGACGGCTGTGCGCTCGGTGTATCCGGGCTCCGTGATCAGACGCTCACAGGGCCTCATCTATGCACGACGCGGCTGAACGTCCTCCGCTTAAATACGATGCCTGCGATCGAGGACAAATGGCTGTCCGCCGACATTGAACAGCTGAGAAAGCTGGATAGCACCGAGCTGAGAAAGCTCGGACGTATCCCTTATCCGCTGTCGAGAAAAAAAGGAGAACGGTCGTTTTCGAGAATTTCATGGGACGAAGCACTCAGCCGAATCGCGGACAAAATCAAATCGATTGATAAACGACAGCTCGCCTTTTATTTAACGGCCAGGGGTATTACGAATGAGGTATACTATACAGCCGCAAAAGCGGCTCGGTTTATCGGCACAAACAACATTGACAACGCCTCGCGGATCTGCCACTCGCCAAGCAAAACAGCTTTAAAAAGGTCCCTTGGCATCGGCGCCTCAAGCTGCAGCTACCGAGACTGGATCGGGACGGATGTCCTCGTCTTCTGGGGATCTGTCGCCGCCAATAACCAGCCGGTGTCAACAAAATACATGTATGCCGCCAAAAAAGCGGGAACAAAAATCATTATGATCAACCCGTACCTGGAACCTTCGATGGAGAAATACTGGATTCCATCGATAGCTGAGAGCGCCCTTTTCGGCACCAAAATCACTGATGACGTATACCAAGTCAATATCGGCGGCGACATTGCCTTTATGAACGGGGTAATGAAGCACTGGTTTGAAATGGAACGGGAGGCCCCCGGTTCAAGCATTGACCGCGCTTTTATCGAAGCACACACAAACGGATTCAATGAGCTTAAACAGCATATCGAAAAACAAAATTGGAAGACGCTTGAAGAGTCATCCGGCATATCGAAAGATAGAATGAAAGAATTCGCCATCTTGCTGGCCCGGGCGAAAACCGGCGTTTTCATTTGGAGCATGGGACTCACACAGCACCGTTTTGCGACCGACAACATTTCACAGGTGGCAAATCTCGCCCTTTTACAAGGATTCATCGGCAGAAAGCATTGCGGCCTTATGCCGATCAGAGGGCACAGCGGTGTGCAGGGTTCTGGCGAAATGGGTGCCGATCCTTTCGTCCTGCCAGGCGGTGATTTGGACGAAGAAACTACCGCACGGATCGAGAAGATTTGGGGCTTCCGTATACCGACTTGGCAAGGCGATACGATCGGCCAGACAATCGAAAACATGCTGCTGCCGAACGAAAGCGAAAGAAAAGTAAAAGTGTTTTATACAAGCGGAGGCAACTTTTTGGAAACGATGCCGAACCCCGATTTTATCAAAAAAGCATTACAGGAAGTTGAGATGAGAGTCCATCAGGACATCATCTTCAATACTTCCACCCTTGTCGATGCCAAAGAAGAAGTTATCATTCTCCCCGCAATGACAAGATATGAACAGCCTGGCGGAGGAACCTCGACCAGTACGGAACGGATGGTCTATTTCAGCCCTGAAATTAAAGGACCGCGCATCGGAGAAGCCCGTTCTGAATGGGAAATTTATATGGATCTTGCCAAACGGGTTCGGCCCGCAGACAAAGAACTGATCCATTTTGACGACGCTGCAGAAATCCGTGAAGAAATCGCTGCTGCCAACCGGAATTATGACGGGATTCAGCATTTAAAAAAACGCGGAGATGTCTTTCAATGGGGCGGCGCCTGGCTTTGTGAAGGCGGGATGTGTCCGACGGCAGACGGTAAGGGTAACCTGATCCCCGTCGATCTTCCTGAAAACAGACAAACTGAAGGACGCTTCCTCGTGACGACAAGGAGGGGAAAACAGTTCAACTCGATGATTTATAGTGAAAAAGATCCTTTCAACGCGGCAGATCGCCGGGATGTCATGATCAATCCAAAAGATGCCGAGGAGCTTTATATTCAAGATGGAGAAGCGATCGTTCTATTCAACCGCTACGGAACTTTCCAAGGCCGGGCAAAATATGCCACCGTACAACGCGGAAACACGGCGGTCTACTGGCCGGAAGGAAATGTCCTGATCCCTAAAGGCGTATACGAAAACCATGCCCGTATTCCGGAATACAACACGGCGGTCATGATTGAAAAGGCGGAGATTTTCCATTCAAGAAAAGATCCGCGCTATGCAGAAAAACGAATCGAAGAACTCGAAATGTCGACAGATTAGCTTAACAGAAGGTCGGGACGGCACTGCGGCCGTCCCGCTCTCGTACGGAGTTACTGAGACAGTTTTACGCCTTCTTCTTTCCATACCTTTTTAAAATCAGAAGCTGAGTCGGCTTCAATCAATTTTCCGCCGCCAGCAGCAGCTACTTTTTTAAGCTTAGCTTTTTCTTTCACGGTTTTCACATCAAGTCCAACAATGTTGACGATTGTTTTAATGTTGGATTTGCGCAGATCTTTCGCTGCCTGAACAGGGTCTCCTCCGCATGTTTCTTCACCGTCTGTCACGATGTAAACATAATTCTTACCATCTTTATCGGCAAGATCTTCTTTTACATCATAAAGAGATTTTGCAATCGGAGACCAGCCTGTAGGCTTAATTCCGCTTAAAGCGTTTTCGAACGAGTTGGAAGAAAACGGCTGCAGATCATAGACGGTTTCCGTCGTACCGCAAGATAGTTCTTTTCCGGAGTTTTTATTGTTGCCTTTATGTCCGAACACATTCAGCATAACATTCGCATCGCTTGAAAGCAGGTCAGCAAAGTCGGTTACGGATTCTTTGGCAATATCAAATTTTCTTTCTCCTTCAACCTTTTGTGCCATGCTGCCGCTTGCATCAAGCACAACTGCAACATTGACATCTTTTTTGCTGTTGTCCGCATTTCCGTCTTCAGCCGCGAAAGCAGCAGCCGGAGCCAATGACAAAAGCATGGTGAACGTTGTTAACAGAGTAAACCTTTTTTTCACCTTTCTCACTTTCCTTTCCGCACTTTTTTTCGGACCGAACTTCCGCATGAGATCTAGTCCACCAACATCGTAAAAGAAGGCTTGATAGAAATAAATAGGCCGGATCTCCTTTTCAAATTCACAAATTCTTCATAATCCTTACGATAATCGACCGACACTTCCACTTAAGTCCTACCAAAAAAGTCCGCTAAAAGACCGTTTTCGTCCCAATAAAACAACAGTTACGACAAATTACCCCTCCAAAGGATTCAGCGGGGTTCAACGTTCTGAAACAATAACTTAATATTTGTAAAGTGTTTTACTTGACTTTTGACAATCTTTTCATCAAAAAAGGAAAGCTGCGGAAACATGTCCACAGCTTTTTTCCAGTTTATTTAGAAAGCTCGATTGCTTCCTGAGTGAAAATTCTTTTGATGTCATTTTTGGTTTTTGCTTGGAAATATTCACCGCCGCCAGCTGCTGCGATGCTTGTCAATTGTCCGTGAAAATCTCCTTCATAATCAAAGCCGATTACGTTGACAACCGCATTAGATTTGCGCAGTTCTGTTGCGACTTTTACCGGGTTGCCTCCGCATGTTTCCTCACCGTCTGTCAGCAGATAGACGACGTTTTTCCCGTTGTTGTTCTGCTGGTCAAGCGCGTTTTTGGCATCTTGCAGCGCGTTTGCAATCGGTGTCCATCCAGTTGGTCCGATGCCGTTTAATGAATTGCGGAAGCTTTGCTCGTCATACGTTTGGAATCCGTACACTCCTCTGATTGCATTGCAGGATTGTACTTTTCCGGAGTTTTTATTGTTTCCCTCTGAACCGAAAACCCTCATGAGCACGTTTGCATTTTCAAGCTTAGAACCAAAGCTAAACGCCTCATTTTTGGCAAGCTCGTATTTTGAGACTCCGCCGATCTTTTTAGCCATGCTGCCGCTTGCATCAAGCATAATCGCGATGTTAGGCGAATCTTCAGCAACTGTTACCTCCTGTTTTTTCTCAGCTGCGAAAGCAGGTGAACCAAGGCTAAGAACCATAGCGGTCAAAATCCCTAATGTCAGCTTCTTCTTCATTTCTCCCTTTCCCCTTTCTTAAATAAAGTCGTTAACACATTAATATCGTAGAAGAACACCAGGGAGAAATAAATAGGGCATGTCTCCTTTTCCTCGTTATTCATTTCAGCATACAACAAGCAGATAAAATAGACTTTATAGCCTGTGAACCCTTATATTGACAAGAGATTCACGGCCTTTTGACGCTGTTCAGCAAGCCCTCCGGCACATGATTCTTGAAATATTTGTATAATATTTTGGCGTACATCAACTTCATAAGAATGCCAAATTTGATGACATTCAAAAGACGTCGCCAATGAGGCAGACGTCTCTTTATTATTTCTTCGCCATGTATTTATTTAAAAATTCATCAGCATTGGATACGGCTGTTCCTTTGTAATAATACTTGACGATGGCTTCCGCTTTCTTGCCGTCTTTCGCCATATAATGTGCGCCGTATTGGCTCATTCCTACTCCATGTCCAAAACCCCTCGTCGTGACGGTAATCTGATTCCCGTCGCGTTTCCAATCAAAGTCTGCCGATTTGAGGCCGAGCTTTTCACGAATATCTCTTCCCTCAAGCTTCTTTCCATTAATGACAGCAGTCGCTACGCGTTTTCCCGGCGTTCTTTCAGTGATCTTCCCAATGCTGTTTGAGCTGGGCAGCTTCACGCCGAGCTTTTGTTCAAATTCAGTGACAGTAAACGTTTTGTGGTTCAGGAATTTCGGCGACTTTGTATCCCAGGAGCTTTTCACGCTTTGCAGGTACGGAATATCACTTGTCCAATAAGCCCCCGCATTCTCGGTGTACCCGTTGCTCGTCGAGAAAAACGAAGCGTCAATTGGCTTATGATCATAGGTTAAAATTTTGCCTTGCGTACTGGCGACAGCTTCGGTCACTTTTTTGATTTTCCAATCGTAATCTTTCTTCCACAGCCTGCGGAGCTCTTCTTTGTTTTTATACACCTGGAACATCTGCGTATCATCGACGAGCGAGCCCTTCGGCGATCGGACAGCCTGCTCTGATACCATTTGCCTCACAATATATGTGCGGGCCGCGAGCGCTTGTGCTTTCAAAGCTTCGATATCGAAATCAGCCGGCATTTCCGAAGCAACGACACCAATGACATACTCTTCAAGCGGAATGTCTTCAACTTTCCGGTCAGCCGTTCTGTAGACCGGAATTGAAACGGGAGACTCTTTTAAGGTGACTTTCTTTTTTTCCTCGTGTTGCTGAGCGTGCTTTTCTGTTTTGATTGCCCCCGGTCCCCCGTGAAAAGGGAGGACAAGCAGTGTTGGTATGAGTAAAATCAGCATGCAGATTCCTGCTAGTACAATAAATAGCTGTTTCAAATCAGTGCCCCCATTTCTGTTTTGTCTCTTTCATTTTATGGGCGGGGACAAGCTAATATGACTGTACTTTTCAACTGCGGCTGCGTATTTTAAAAGCCATTCTTGTGCATAATGATAGATATGGGAGGCATACTGATATAGAATACTTGAAACATAAAAATCAGTATGCCGGATGACATACTGATTTCACGTTGATTTATGCGTTTAAATCGGATACAACTTCTTTATTTTCAATATGAACCGCTTCTTCATCGTTAACGCGCTCAATATCAGCACCGATACCGGCAAGTTTTTGGTGGAAGTTGACATATCCCCGGTCTAAATGTTTTAATTCGGTTACGCGCGTATGACCGTCAGCGACAAGGCCAGCAAGGATAAGAGCTGCGCCGGCGCGAAGATCCGTTGCGGCCACCTCAGCACCTTGAAGCTGCACAGGACCATTAATAATGACAGAACGGCCTTCGATTTTAATATCTCCGTTCATACGGCGGAATTCTTCCGCATGCATGAAGCGGTTCTCAAAGACGGTTTCTGTGATCATGCTGGTTCCATTTGCGCGCATCAAAAGAGCCATCATCTGAGACTGCATATCAGTCGGGAAACCTGGATGTGGCATTGTTTTTAAATCAATAGGCTTCAATTCAGAAGGACCGATGATCCGAAGACCGTCTCCTTCTTCCATGATTTGAACGCCCATTTCTTCCATTTTCGCAATTAAAGATGTTAAGTGCTCAGGAACCGCTCCCTTTACCAGTACGTTCCCTTCGGTAATCGCAGCGGCAACCATGAACGTACCCGCCTCGATCCGGTCAGGAATAATGGTATGTTTTGCACCATGAAGCGCCTTAACGCCTTCAATTTTAATGGTGCCTGTACCGGCACCCCGAATTTTACCGCCCATTGCATTGATATAGTTAGCCAGATCAACGATTTCAGGCTCTTTAGCAGCATTTTCGAGCGTTGTCGTGCCCTCAGCCAAAGCTGCAGCCATAATCAGGTTTTCAGTTGCTCCGACACTAGGAAAATCAAGATAAATTTTTGCGCCTTGAAGGCGGCCTTCTACAGTCGCTTCAATAAAGCCGTTTCCGACTTTAATTTTTGCGCCCATTGCTTCAAAGCCTTTCAGATGCTGATCGATCGGTCTTGAACCGATTGCACATCCTCCAGGCAAAGCCACTCTCGAGTGACCTGTGCGAGCAAGAAGCGGACCCATCACCAATACAGATGCGCGCATTTTACGAACATATTCAAACGGAGCTTCCGTAGACAAAGTGCGAGATGCATCAACCGTTACTGTATTATTTTCAAAATGTACACTTGCGCCTAAATGACGTAACACTTCGTTAATCGTATATACATCGGAGAGCGTAGGCACATCACATATTACGCTTTTTTCTTCACTGGCTAATAAAGATGCAGCGATAACTGGTAAAACGGCATTTTTTGCTCCTTCAACTTTGACTGTGCCGTTTAACTTTCGACCGCCGCGGACGATGATTTTTTCCAAGGTATTCCCCTCCGCGTCCCAATTTCTCTATATTAATATTCAGTCGTGACGATTGGTGTGCCAACCGTGACGGTAAGTTTTTCGCCCATTCCCGCATTTCTAAGCGAGACTTGCAGATTCATACGGTGTTTTTCTGTCTTGATGGATTCTTTCCACTCGTTAGTGTAAGCAGAAATAGAAACGAAATTTGGTTCGATTAAATCTTCAACTGACTTTGCATCAAATTCATGTACTAGTTCATTTGCTTTTTTTTGCAAAACAACATTCATCATACCATTTAAATGGCCCTTTAGACAAGTAAAAATTGCGGTCTTTTCTCGCATTATGTCGAATGCATCCCGTTCAAACTGCTTATATGTAGTATTCCAGTTTTCCCGTGGTCCCGCGCCTTTTTGCTCATACAATAAATACGAAACAAGTCTCTGGTTTTTGTGGGTGGATACCAAATGTATTTTGGAATTGATGTGATTTTTTTTGTCCTGAAAAACACCTGTTGCTTTAACTGTATCATCGTCTTCCCGCGTTATAGTCCATTGATATTGTCGATGCTGTTTCTTGAAATGTTTCAGTTTTGCAAAAAAATCTTTTTCACTTAGGGTAAGCTGCTTTTTTGTGTGCAGGGTCCATTCTTCAAGCTCGACATCATGGCGGCTCAAACCTTCCGCCAGCTGTTCCAGCGGCGTATTGCCCGCTGCTTCAAGCGATTGAAAGACATGAACAATTAAAAATAAAACCACAATAAAAATGAGGGCATTAACCGTTTGTTTTGTCTTCATTCCGCATCATCCTCTCCTACTCTCCATTGTTGACGGATCGTAGGAAAAGCATACGTGGAAAAACAAGGTCCCCCGGTGATTTTGCGGAATGCGGCGTTACCCACATTTGTCCATTCCCAAAAATTCTTTTACTCAATCATGAAAATAAATTTTGAAGCTGTCTGGAATAATAAAGATAGTCCAGGAAAAAATTGCTGACGGTGGAGCCGACGGCGATTGTAATGATGATCATTAACACCCTCGCCTGAATGACTTTTCCTTTCCTGATAAGCGGATCAATTTTGACCGCCAGAAGAGCCCACCAAGTCAATGCAATAAAAAAAAGATGAACGATGATACTGACAGCAGCCTGTTGTCCGATCTCTTCCATTATTGATGACGCCTCCTTACGTTCCAGCCGGTTTGGTGGCTCCGGCCTGCCTAGTCTCTTCTGCTGTGGGATAAAGGAATAATGCCGGTCATTTCAAGTCATTTTAACAGTTTTGATGTTTCATGTTAAGACGTTCATGGATAGAACTTTTTCCCATAGATGGAGTGATCCTCTGTTGCCTGAGGCCAATGTTGAGGAGTTTGCTTGAATGTCTTACATCCTCTTTCTGGCGGAAGAGAACATAGCTTACTATTTTGTATTATAGATAGATTCAAACTAAAAAGGCGAACAATTTGTGAACTTTTTTCAACATTTTCAATTCTGTTTAATCATGAATATAAAAGAACCCTTCCCATCCTTAATATGGGAAGGATCCTCATCTTTATCTCGCAACATCCAACCGGTTAATCGCGCGTTTTAAAGCAAGCTCTGCCCGAATAATGTCAACATCTGGCGTATGCTTTTGCAAACGTTCCTCGGCACGCCGTTTTGCGGCCAAGGCGCGTTCTTTGTCAATTTGTTCAGATGTTTCCGCCGTCTGGGCCAGAATGGTGACATGGTCAGGGCGGACTTCAACTATGCCCCCGCTGACGGCAACCAGCTCAGTTTGACCGTCTTTTTTCAGACGGACTGCAGCAATTTTTAGCGGAGCAACCGTCGGAATATGGCCGGGTAAAATACCAAGCTCACCGCTCTCTGCTCGAACGCTTACCATTTCTATATCCGCATCGTATACTGGGCCGTCGGGAGTAACGATATTGACTTTTAAGGTCTTCATGCTTTTACCCTCCTAGGACCAGATTATACTTCTACACCCATTTCTTTCGCTTTTTCGACAACTTCTTCGATTCGGCCGACAAGACGGAAAGCGTCCTCTGGAAGGTGATCATACTTACCTTCAAGGATTTCTTTAAAGCCTTTTACCGTTTCTTTGACAGGAACGTAAGAACCTTTTTGTCCTGTAAACTGTTCAGCTACGTGGAAGTTTTGCGATAGGAAGAACTGTACGCGGCGCGCACGGCTGACGACAAGCTTATCATCGTCAGAAAGCTCATCCATACCGAGAATCGCAATGATATCCTGAAGCTCTTTATAGCGCTGCAGGATTTGCTGTACTTGGCGGGCCACTTGATAATGCTCTTCTCCGACAATTTCTGGCGCAAGTGCACGAGAAGTTGAAGCCAGAGGGTCAACCGCAGGGTAAATACCCATTTCAGACAGCTTACGCTCAAGGTTTGTTGTCGCATCCAAGTGAGCGAACGTTGTTGCCGGTGCCGGGTCAGTATAGTCATCGGCAGGAACGTAGATCGCCTGAATCGATGTAACGGAACCGACATTTGTAGAAGTGATCCGTTCCTGAAGCTGACCCATTTCAGTTGCAAGCGTCGGCTGATAACCAACCGCAGACGGCATGCGTCCAAGAAGTGCAGATACTTCAGATCCGGCTTGAGTGAATCGGAAGATGTTATCGATAAAGAACAATACGTCCTGGCCTTCTTTATCACGGAAATGCTCTGCCATTGTAAGTCCTGTCAAGGCAACGCGCATCCGCGCACCAGGCGGCTCGTTCATCTGACCGAAGACCATTGCCGTTTTGCCGATAACGCCGGAATCTTTCATTTCATAGTAAAGGTCGTTTCCTTCACGCGTACGCTCGCCGACACCCGCGAATACAGAGATACCGCCGTGCTCTTGAGCGATGTTGTTGATTAGCTCCTGAATCAAGACGGTTTTTCCAACTCCCGCTCCTCCGAAAAGACCGATTTTTCCGCCTTTAATATATGGAGCGAGCAAGTCGACGACTTTAATACCCGTCTCTAAGATTTCAACCTCTGTTGATAGCTGATCAAATGTTGGAGCTTCTCTGTGAATCGGATCTTTGGCAGCATCAGCCGGAAGCGGCTCATCCAAATCGATGTTTTCCCCGAGTACATTAAATACGCGGCCGAGTGTCACGTTTCCGACCGGAACGGAGATCGGCTCTCCCAGGTCGATGGCTTCCATTCCGCGTGTAACACCGTCAGTTGAAGCCATTGCAATCGTCCGAACTGAATCATCACCCAAGTGAAGCGCTACTTCAAGGGTAAGTTCGATATCTACTTCATTCTCGTTCTGCGCTTTATGTGTAACTTTAATCGCATTATATATTTCAGGCAAGTGACCGTCTTCAAAACGAACGTCTACGACCGGTCCCAATACCTGGCTAACGCGTCCTTTTTTCATCTCTATCCCTCCTGACAAGCTTTTTCTATTCTAAGGCAGCTGCACCGCCGACAATTTCCGTAATCTCCTGCGTAATCGCCGCCTGACGAGCACGGTTGTAAGACAGTTCGAGGTCAGCGATAAGCTCTTTCGCATTGTCCGTTGCGTTTTTCATCGCTGTCATCCGCGCAGCATGTTCACTCGCTTTACTGTCCAGAATCGCGCCGAAAATCAAGCTCTCAGCGTACTGAGGCAGAAGCACTTCCAAAATTTCTTCTTCGTCCGGTTCAAATTCATAGGAAGTTCTTTTTTTGTTTGGCGCGATATCTGATAATGGCAGCAGCTTTTTCTCCGTCACCTCTTGAGAAATCGCGCTGACAAAGTGGTTGTAGAACAAGTAAAGTTCATCAAATGTCTCATCGATAAACATTTGTATCGTACTGTTCGCCAAATCCTTAATTTCTGGAAAGGAAACTTCGTCCCTGATGCCGGTCATTTCGGAAATAACCGGGATGCCGCGTTTTTTGAAGAACTCGCGTCCCATTTTTCCGATCGCGATGACCGCATATTCGTCTTTTGACTGATGGCGTTCCTGGATTTTCTGGTACGCTTTGCGGAGAACGTTAGCGTTAAAAGCGCCGGCAAGTCCGCGGTCAGATGTGATGACCAGATAGCCGGTCCGCTTCACGGGACGGCTCGACATCATCGGATGCGTTCCGGTGTATCCAAGCGCAATATCAGCAACGACTTCCTGCATTTTCTCCATGTATGGAACGAACGATTTCGCTTTACTCTCAGCGCGGTTCAGCTTTGAGGCAGAAACCATTTGCTGAGCTTTGGTGATTTGACTCGTTTTTTTATTTGAAGTAATTCTGGATTTAATATCCCGTAATGAGGCCAAAAGGTTTCACCACCTTTTTGTTTTCAAATTCACTCCGAATTTACGTGAAAAAGAGAGAAAAAGAAGATCTTTTTCTCACTTCAAATGTTTAGTTACTGGGTGCAAACGTACGTTTAAAGCCTTCGATCGCAGCCTTCATGTCCTCGTCGGCCGGAAGGTTTCCTGTCTGAGCAATTGAATCAAGGAGATCTTTATGGTTTTGATCAAGGTACATAAAGAACTCTTCTTCAAAGCGTCTGATGTCCTCTACAGGCACATCATCGAGGAATCCGCGGGTCAGGGCATAAAGAATGGCAACCTGCTTTTCGACGCGGAGCGGCTGGTTCAGATCCTGTTTCAGAACTTCCACTGTACGGGCTCCACGGTTCAGCTTGGCCTGCGTCGCTTTATCAAGGTCAGATCCGAACTGTGCAAATGACTCAAGCTCGCGATAAGATGCCAAGTCAAGACGAAGCGTACCGGCTACTTTCTTCATCGCTTTGATTTGCGCAGATCCGCCGACACGGGATACCGATAATCCAGGGTTGACGGCAGGGCGCACGCCTGAGAAGAACAAATCAGACTGCAGGAAGATCTGTCCGTCTGTGATTGAGATGACGTTTGTCGGAATATAGGCTGAAATGTCGCCAGCCTGCGTTTCAACAAACGGCAATGCTGTTAAAGATCCTCCGCCTTTAGCGTCGCTCAGTTTCGCAGCGCGCTCAAGCAAGCGGGAGTGCAGGTAGAATACATCTCCAGGGAATGCTTCACGGCCTGGAGGACGGCGCAGAAGCAAGGAAAGTTCACGATAAGCCGTCGCTTGTTTTGAAAGGTCGTCATACACAACCAGCACGTGTTTTCCGTTGTACATGAATTCTTCACCCATCGTAACACCCGCATACGGCGCTAGATACAATAGCGGTGCAGGCTGTGAAGCGGAAGCTGTGACAACGATGGTATAGTCAAGAGCGCCTTTTTTGCGCAGCGTTTCAACGACACCGCGAACAGTCGATTCTTTCTGACCGATCGCAACATAGATACAAATCATGTCCTGATCTCTTTGGTTCAAGATCGTGTCAATCGCAATCGATGTTTTACCCGTCTGACGGTCACCGATGATCAGCTCACGCTGACCGCGGCCGATAGGAATCAGCGCATCGATCGGTTTAATTCCCGTTTGAAGCGGTTCATGAACGGATTTACGATCCATAACACCAGGTGCCGGGCTTTCGATCGGACGGGTTTTGCTTGTGAGAACCGGGCCCATTCCGTCTACAGGCTGACCGAGCGGATTGACAACGCGGCCGAGCAGCTCTTCACCGACGGGAACTTCCATGATCCGTCCGGTTCTTTTGACTTCGTCACCTTCACGGATGTCTTTGTAAGGTCCCAAAATAACGATACCTACGTTTGATTCTTCAAGGTTCTGAGCTAAGCCCAGCACACCGTTTGAAAATTCGACAAGCTCACCTGCCATACAGTTATCAAGGCCGTGCACGCGTGCGATACCGTCACCGACCTGAATTACCGTACCTACGTCGTGAACTTCTATTTCAGACTGATAATTTTCAATTTGCTGTTTAATAAGAGTGCTAATTTCTTCAGCTTTGATGCTCACTTAGGTTTCACCCCTTCTTTCGATTTTCGCCTGCTAATTGACGTTCTATCCGGTCAAGCTTTCCTCTTACACTGCCGTCATAAATACGGTTCCCGATGCGGATTTTTACTCCGCCGATCAGATCCGGATTCACTTCGTTTCTGACGCGCAGTGAAGCGGCGCCTGCTTCTTTTGCAAACACTTGAGAAAAAGAGGAAATTTCCTCTTCACTGAGCGGTTTTACAGAGTATACGATCGCGTCTTCCGTCCCGCGGAACCGGTTCGCCATTTTTACATAATCGTCCGCGAGATCCGGGACGATTGACGTGCGGCTGCGGTCAACGAGAAGATAAAGCGTATGTAAGACTGCAGTCGAAACAGATCCGAACGAGTCTTTTAAAATCTGCTTTTTCTTTTCAGCGGGCACTTTAGGATGACTCAGAACGGCATTGAGGTCTTTATGATCAATAAATATCTTCTTAACGACGGTCAGCTCTTCTTCTATTTCATTGACCTTCTTGGATTCAAGGGCAATGTCAAACAAAGCGGCTGCGTAGCGTTTGGAGACAGCTGATTGGCTCATCGGCTTTCTCCCACTTCTTTAAGATAGTCTTGGATCAATTTTTCCTGGGCTTGTTCGTCAAGCTCTTTTTCGATCACTTTCGAAGCGATCATCACAGACAGTGATGCAACCTGCTCACGTAGCGCGCTGACAGCCTGGTCTCTTTCTTTGACGATCTCGCTTCTGGCTGATTCTTTCATGCGTTCTGCTTCCTGGCGCGCAGCCTTGATGATTTCATCCTTTTGCTGTTCTCCCAGTTTTTTCGCGTTTTCAATCAGAGAATGGGATTCTTCACGCGCTTCTTTCAAAAGCGCCTGCTGCTCTTCAATGAGCTTCTTCGCTTCTTCATTCTTTTTCTCGGCAGAGGAAATCTCTCCGGTAATGTAGTCTTCACGCTCTTTCATTATATTTAATAGCGGCCCTAAAGCGTATTTCTTCAAGAGCGCTAACAAAATCAGCATGGCAACAAGCTGGAACAGCATTGTTCCGGCATTAAACCCTACTCCTGCACCCATAACCTGTGGTAAAAAAGACATCGAATACGGCAACTCCCTTCTTGCAGATTATCTCTCCGAGGCCATCGAAAAAATGTTCTCCCTCTTTTTTCAAGAGGTTGTTTCTTCCGGCCGTTATGACAGTTCAAGCAACCATAAAGCAATGGCGAAGGCCTCTTGCAGTGATCTTCGCCATTTTACTAGTTATATAAGTTTTTAGCCGAAGAATGCTAAGAACGCGATAACAACAGCGATAATCGGAAGGGCCTCAACCAATGCTACCCCGATGAACATAAGCGTTCTTAATTCTTTACCAGCCTCAGGCTGACGTGCGATTCCTTCTACTGTACGTGATACGATAAGTCCGTTACCAATACCTGCACCAAGTGCACCTAATCCAATTGCGATTGCAGCTGCTATTAAATTCATGAAAAAGTTCCTCCTTTAAATTGTTATCCTTTTCGGATATGTCTTGTTTTTAGTGTTCATGACTTACTTTGTGAGACATGTAAACCATTGTTAACATCGTGAAGATGAATGCCTGGATTGTACCTACGAACAAGCTGAACGCCTGCCATAAGATCATCGGCACAACCGCTCCAATGGTTCCAACCAGCCCCATGAAAATGCTTTGAGAATAGAAGTTGGTTGCCATTCCGGCAAGAAGGCCGAGCAGAATTTCGCCGGCGAAAATATTACCGTAAAGACGCAATCCCAATGTTAATGTATTCGCAAATTCTTCAATAATTTTGAGCGGCACTAAATACGGAATTGGTCTGAAGAAATCTTTGGTATACTCCCCCAACCCTTTTCTTTTCACTCCGTAGTAATGAGTGAGGCCTACTACCATGACGGCGAGGGTTAAAGTAACCGCCGGATCGGCTGTCGGGGATTTCCACCATAATTCATGGCCTACTGTAATGGAAAACGGAAGGCCGAGCATGTTGGCAACAAATATGTACATCAGCAGGGTTATGCCAAGGGCGAGAAAGTCTCTGCCGACTTTAAGATCCATTGTGCTGCCGATAATATTGCGAACAAAGTCGACAATCCACTCCATAAAGTTCTGGGCTTTCGTCGGCCGGATCGCGAGTGTTCTTGTGGTCAGCACCGCTATCAGAAAGACGATGATGCTTGTCACAGTAATCATTAAGATACTTGATACATCAAAGTTAAGGCCTAAAAAGTTAACAACTCTTGATTCGTGCAAAGGGTCTTCACCTCTCTTCCATTGATGAACGTTTTAGCTGGATAAAGGAATCTATCATAATGACAGGATAAATTGTCATCAACCCCACAATGACGCCTGCCAAATGAATATATTCAGGGTATTTATAAGCAATGGCCGCCGCGATAATGGCGTTGCACAATCTGGAAGCAGTCCCGAGAGAACGGATCATTTTGCCTTTTGCCACTGCTTTATCGAAGGCCTGCATCCTTTTGGTCAGCAGCCAGAGATTGAAATAGCTGAAAACAGTGCCGGTAATCAGGCCTAAAAAAATCGCCTGAAATGGCAGAAATCCATAGCCCAACACGCAGACTGCTAAAATATATAGGACATATTTTTGTTGCCTACGGAATGAAAGACTCGCATCGGTCATCAAATACGCTCCTGATGTGAAAATTTTAAATCTATCTTACGATTACGGTAAACTAGGCGGTCTGACCATTTTACAGAACGTAGTGTTCTGTTCAAGACTTCACACACTCCGAAAATTCTCGGGCCGGTGATCTGTCTGTCGCCTGCAAATATGGGGTTTTCAAAGGATTTTAACAGAGGACTGGTCATTATGATAACCGCTATGAAAACCTTATCATAATAGCCTATTTTAGCATACAATAGCCCCCCTGAGGTGTCAATCTGTTTAAAGTTAAAAAACTATTCATAATCACAGCGTCTCTCACAAAATGTTCACAAATTCGCCCCATTTAAGACGCACACATGTTTAATTATGGTATAAAACACAAAAAAAGAAAACCCTTTTTCAGGATTTTCTTACATTATTTCGTTCCGAACATGCGGTCTCCGGCGTCGCCCAATCCGGGAACGATATATCCTTTTTCATTTAGTTTCTCATCCAAAGCGGCAATGTAAATGTCAACATCAGGATGATGCTTCTGAACTTCGTCTACACCTTCCGGAGCAGCGATCAGACACATAAAACGGATATTTTTTGCGCCGCGTTTCTTCAAGCTGTTCAGTGCCTCTACCGCCGAACCTCCGGTAGCCAGCATCGGATCGACGACGATGAATTCGCGTTCTTCAACATCGGATGGAAGCTTGACATAATATTCAACAGGCTTCAATGTTTCAGGATCACGGTAAAGCCCGACATGTCCGACTTTTGCAGCGGGAATCAGCTTCAAAATTCCGTCTACCATTCCCAGTCCCGCTCTTAGAATCGGAACAACCCCGAGTTTTTTTCCGGCGATGACGTTTGACTTTGCCATTTGCACAGGAGTTTCTACATTCACTTCCTCCAGCGGCAGGTCCCGCGTAATCTCAAATGCCATCAGCGTTGCAACCTCATCAACAAGCTCTCTGAATTCTTTTGTTCCGGTCTCTACATCCCGGATGTATGTAAGCTTATGCTGTATAAGAGGGTGGTCAAACACATATACCTTTCCCATATCCGTTTTCAGCTCCTTTTTTTCACACACTTCTATTGATTCTACATAAAAAAACAGCTTGTTTCAACAAAAATCAGGAGACAATTTTATGAAAAAAGCCGCCCCTTTTGGGAGCGGCACAAATATCTTAGTAATCAAGCCCGGTATATAACGGGTATTTGCTTGTCAGCGCTTCTACGCGCTGTTTTGCTTCTTCCAGCTTCGCTTCGTCTTCATGGTTTTTAAGGGCAAGCGCGATGATCGCTCCCACTTCTTCGATCGCTTCCAGATCAAAGCCGCGGCTTGTCACGGCTGCTGTACCTACGCGGATTCCGCTCGTTACGAAAGGTTTTTCAGGATCATAAGGAATCGCGTTTTTGTTGACGGTGATGCCGACTTCATCAAGAACATTTTCAGCCACTTTTCCGGTCATGCCGAGAGAGCGCAGGTCGACCAGCACAAGATGGTTATCCGTTCCGCCTGATACGAGCTCGATGCCCTCTTTTTTCAATGTTTCAGCCAAGTGCTTCGCATTATTGATGACATTTTGGGCGTATGTTTTGAATTCGTCTTTTAAAGCTTCGCCAAAGGAAACAGCCTTTGCAGCGATCACGTGCATTAACGGTCCGCCTTGAATTCCAGGGAAGATCGACTTGTCGATTTGCTTTGCAAACTCTTCACGGCAAAGAATCATGCCGCCGCGCGGTCCGCGAAGCGTTTTATGAGTTGTCGTCGTCACAAAGTCAGAGTAAGGAACAGGATTCGGGTGAAGACCTGCTGCTACAAGTCCGGCGATATGCGCCATGTCTACCATCACATAGGCTCCGACTTCATCAGCGATTTCGCGGAACTTTTTAAAATCGATGGTGCGCGGATACGCGCTTGCCCCGGCCACGATCAGCTTAGGCTTATGTTTAAGCGCTTTTTCACGTACATCTTCGTAGTCAATATACTGCGTCTCTTTATCAACACCGTATTCAACGAAATTGTACTGAACACCGCTGAAGTTGACAGGGCTGCCGTGCGTTAAATGTCCGCCGTGAGCAAGGTTCATTCCCAATACGGTGTCACCGTGCTCTAAAATCGTGAAGTATACCGCCATGTTCGCTTGTGCGCCGGAATGCGGCTGAACGTTGACGTGCTCGGCGCCGAAAATCTGCTTGGCGCGGTCGCGCGCGATATCCTCTGCGACATCTACATGCTCACATCCGCCGTAGTAGCGTTTACCAGGATATCCTTCCGCATATTTATTTGTTAAAACCGAGCCTTGAGCTTCCATAACCGCTTCGCTTACAAAGTTTTCAGAAGCGATCAGCTCAATCTTCGACTGTTGACGTTTCCGCTCATCTTGAATGGCGCTAAAAACTTGTTCATCTTGCGCAGGTAAATGTTTCATCAGCGAGATCCTCTCCTATCTGTTTCCATTTCGTTAATTATACCATCTCATTGTACACGGTTTTTCATGCAAATGTAAGAGATTATTTTTAAAAATCGTTTTTTATTATTGGAAAAACCGAATATTAAACGAATAGACAAATCATATAGTTCGACATATCATTTGTTCAAAAAATTATTTTAATAAAGAAAAAAAGCCTGTCCGGCTCTTCCCCCCCGCTTCTTCCGCTACTCCGCTTCATAGACGGCGCGGACGCCTCCAATCAGCTTCGGCCTTGTCCGCGCAAGCGTCACATGCGCTTCGCCCAGCTGTTTTTGAGAGACGCGGACAGGAACGGCCACAGGCTTTAAATGCATCCCTATAAACGTGTCGCCGATGTCGATCCCCGCATCGGCCTCTATTTGTTCAACAAGGACAGGAGCCTTCATATGTTGATAGGCATATGAAGCCATGGAACCCCCCGCTTTCGGAACAGGAACAGCAAAAACAACGGGAAGACGGTATGCTTTCGCCGTTTCTTCCTCGACAACCAACGCCCTGTTTAAATGCTCGCAGCATTGAAAAGCAAGGGCGACTCCTGTTTGATCCCTGAGCTCTTCTAAGCCTTTGTAGACCGCTTCAGCGATTTGTCTGCTTCCCGAAGTGCCGATTCGCCTTCCGGCCACCTCGCTTGTGCTGCATCCGATGACGACGATGTGGCCGTTGCGTAAATTTGCCTGCTGATGAAATTCATCTAATATAGAACGCCATGTTTGTTCGAGATTCTTCATGATTGACGACACCCTTTATTCATGCTTGTCTTCATAATCGGCGATTTTTCCGATGCGGACAGCGTGCCGCCCGGCTGAAAACTCAGTCGTAAGCCAAACCTTTGCAATCTCTCTCGCTAAACCAGGGCCGATCACCCGTTCACCCATCGCAAGAACATTCGTGTCATTGTGCTCTCTTGTCATTTTCGCGCTGAAAACGTCGTGGACAAGGGCGCAGCGGATGCCTTTTACTTTATTGGCGGAAATGCTCATGCCGATTCCTGTTCCGCATATTAAAATGCCTCTGTCAGCTTCCCCGTTCGCCACTTTTTGCGCGACCGGAAACGCATAATCCGGGTAGTCCACAGATCCTGAACCGCATTCGCAGCCGTAATCTTCGTATTCGATGTTCAATTCATCCATCAATGCCATAATTTCTTTTCTGATATTGATTCCGCCGTGATCTGAAGCAATGATTACTTTCATTGGAATGACTCCTCCTCGTTTGATGTGCCGCCAAAAGTCTCGTGCAGACCGTTAAGCAGTATACAGCCGCTATATATTTCTGATTGATCATGTCTATTGTACCCGCTGCCGCTCGATTTGCAAACGCTCCTTAGCTTCTATTCCCGAGATTTTCCCGCCAGCATTTCTGCCAATTTTTTCAGCAGCTGCTCCAGCTCATCTCTCGTTTTTTGATAGTCGCTGAGAGATCCGCCGAACGGGTCAATGATGTCCCCGCTTTCTCCTTTGACATACTCTTTCAGCGTATAGATTTTATCTCGGCTCTTTGAAAATTCATGTACTGCCACCTGTTTGTGCTGCTCCGTCATCGTCAACACGAGATCCGCCCATTCAACCTTCTCCTCGGAAAGCTGTGAAGATGTATGATTCAGAGCGATGTTTTTTTCAAAAAGCGCTTCGACTGCATATAAAGAAGCTTTTCCGTTTTCAGGAGCAAACAACCCGGCAGATTTGACGGAGACATCCAGTTTTTTTTCGGCAGCCGCAGATTTAAAAAGCGCTTCCGCCATCGGGCTGCGGCACGTATTTCCAGTACAGACAAATAGTATGTTCAATCCTGTTCACTCCTTTGTTCATATTATAAAGGATTCAGCCGGAAAATAATAAAATCCGCTCCAGAAATCAAAAAAGAGAGGATCTCTCCCCTCTTTTTCTAAGTTTCATTATGTTATGCAAAGCGGGAAAAAGATTTTCTCCTCTTTCAATTAAATGGGCAGCAAAAGCTTCAGGCCGAAGCTCAGTAGGATGGCTCCTCCGAGCGCTTCGCTGTAAGCTCCAAGCCACGTTTGAACCTTTTTTCCAAGCAGCAGACCCGCCCAAGTTAACACCATGCTGAACAAACCGAACAAAAAGATCGTTAATAGCGGTTTCGTCCCGTAGAGGCCGAGGCTGAGACCGACTGAAAAGCTGTCGAGGCTGACGCCGACGGCAAAAATGAATAAGCCGAAGCCGTGCGGAGAGATGACCTGCTCCCCGCTTTTATTAAAAGATGCGGCAATCATCTGAATGCCCAGCACCAATAAAAGCGCTCCTCCAAGATACCCCGCAAGCGCACCAAGCGCGCCCGAAAGAAACTGTCCCGCAATCATACCGCCAAGCGGCATGATGACATGGAACAATCCAATAATGACGCCGATTTGAAAGATTTGGTTCCTTTTCAGCTTGGCCATTCCCATTCCAAGACCGACTGAAAAGGCATCCATGCCGAGTGCAAAAGCCATGATCGAGAGCGTCAGGATTTCGCCTATTAACACATCAACATTCATGCAATTCCCCCTTGGACACGCCAGCTTTTCTAGCTTATGCACGTCCAAAGGCGGATAGAACAACCCTGCTTAGGCTACGCTTCGATTACGCGATGGCCTGCCGCTTTCAAGAGCCGGTTCATAATCGCCCGGCCCACCCCTTCCTCAGGGAAAGACTCAGCAAAAATAAAATCGAGCTGTTCTTCGTCAAAGCTGCGGAGAATGTCATACAAACCGGCGGCAACCGTTTCAAGACGGTCTCTTCTGCCGCAGATGCGGACGGCATCCGCCTGATAGGCACCGGCCCGTTCCTCTGTCGTAAGGACGCCGACTTTCATGCCGTCTTTCTGATATTGGCCGATCAGCCGTTGAATATCTTCAACGCTTCCGTTCACAATGGCAAGCGGGGCTTCCGGTGCATAATGCGCATATTTCATCCCGGGAGACATCGGCGCCTTTTTTTCGTCGGTGAGGCCCTGGTCAATCAAGACAGAGCCGGCCGCTTCTTCGAGCTGCTCTTTTGTGACGCCGCCCGGCCTCAAAATGACCGGAATTTCCCCGGTGCATGAAACAACTGTTGATTCAACCCCTACTCCTGTAGGACCGCCGTCAACGATACCTGCAATCCTTCCATTTAAATCGTGAACGACATGCTCGGCTTTCGTCGGACTCGGTTTCCCGGACAGATTGGCGCTCGGGGCGGCCACCGGAACGCCGGCCTGTCTAATCAGCTCAAGGGCAACAGGATGATCAGGCATTCTGACCGCGACCGTATCGAGCCCCGCCGTCACCTTTGTGGATAACACCCCGGGTCTGCAAGGCAGCACAAGGGTCAGCGGTCCGGGCCAAAAACGCTTCATCAGCATTTCGGCCTGAGGCGAATCAACCTCTGCAAATTCTCCGAGCTGTTCAATTTCAGCGATGTGGACAATGAGCGGATTGTCGCTCGGACGCCCTTTCGCTTCGTATATTTTAGCTACTGCTTCGCTGTGTTTGGCGTTTGCACCAAGACCGTAAACCGTCTCTGTCGGAAAAGCAACCGTTTCATTTTGCTTGAGCAGTCTTGCCGCTTGTGCAATTTGTGGACAGTTTGTGGACAAATCACGTTTTACATCCACAGTCCATACTTTTGTTTTCATTAACATCAAAACTCCCTTAACAAAACACTAAAAACGTTAATCATTCATGTAAATCCTGTTGAAAGTATAAAAGATGAAGAAAAAGAAAACAAGCGTTGTCCACATTTTGTGGATAACGCTTTTGAATCCGTGGATATCTCTGTGTATAAGTTAACGGCTAATTAGACGTTTTCTCCATCAAAACGGCTCCGTTTACGCTCAACGAGTCTGAAACATGCTCTGATCCATCAAGCTCTTCCGGAATTGCCGCAGCTTGTTTAAAACCGAGCACTTCAAGGAAATCCATCGATGTTCGTTTATTGGCAACTAAATACAGGGTTTGGATTCCCCGCTTTTCACACAATACCTGCATGCTTTGAAACAGGGAAACGATGTGGCCCTGGCTGAGCTTGTCAGACACGACAAGCGAGCGCAGCAGCCCTTTTTTGTTTTCAAATTCCTCCATTCCGAGGCAGGCGACGATTTCATCGGGAGGGTCTTCCATCATGATAAACTGGCTCTTCGCTTCCTCAATGCCTTTATGGCTTGTCCCCGCCTTTTTTAAAAACGCTTCGATCGCATTCATGTCTTTCATTTCCGCTAACCTCAATTGGTAGAACATCTTTTCACCCCGTTTTTTAACTTCTCTATCCAATCTATGAGGGCGACAGTAAAATATACCTTTTGATTTGGAAGAAAGCCGGCAATTCATTTTTCAATTTTGATTAGCAGGAACTAATGCTTTGAATGAGTATGCAAATGAACTCTGTACTGGTGATAAGACAGTTTCTCTTTCTACCGGGCAATGTAATTGACACATCAGAAAGGGACAGAAGGTGTATATTCGAAAAGCAGTATTTTCCCTGAACCGTTTTGGAAAATTATATCATATTCAAAAGCGTGAATAACCATCATGAAAAAACAAACAGTAAAAAACCGCCCTGCACGAAAGCACGGCGGTTCCTTTAAGAAAAAAGCCCGGTAATCCATTCGACAAGAAAAAATTTCACTTCTTTGTCTTCTTTATCTTTGCCAGATACCGCTTCATCTGCAGCGACTGTTTTTTCTTCCCGGGCGTTTTCCCCGGCATCGGTTTGTTCGTCTTCAGGCGACTTTACGGCTTCCCCATTGGAAAAATCAAGAAAGCAAAGCGGCGGAAACAGGACACACCACCAGTTGGCTCCCTCTCCCTTGCCTAATGTAATTAAAACAGCCTCATATTCTCCGGCTGGATACACCATATTGCCGTATAGCTTTGTCGGAAATGAAACTCGATCAAAACGGACAGACACGGATTGCCGGACATTTTCGCGCTTCATAACATCCTTGGCAACCTCTTTGATTTCGGGCAGCTTCGACCTGATGACTTGTCTCGCTTCCTCAACCGAGGTCAGGTTTTCCACCCATTTCGTAATTTGTTTATTGACCTCATCCCTGATTTTGCGTTTGACGCTTTGGTCGCTCCCGCTGTCGCTGTTTGCCAAAATCCGCAGCCGAATCGCTTCATCTGGAATCACGGCAGGCTTCCCGTCTGATGATTGGGCCGTCTCTTCCGTCGTGAGATTTGCAAGCGCTCCTATTAATAAAAGAAAAATATACATACAGGCAATGTTTGATTTCTTCATTTTCCCCACCGTTCCTCTCCGTTCTTCAACCTTTTCTAGCAATATTATGGTCAAAGATGGAACGGTTTAAACGGATGCTGAAAAAAATTCTACTAAGCTTGTAATCTCTTCCTAAAAGGTCTACATATCCAAATGGCTCTGCTTGTTTTTTTGCAGGCCGGATAAAAAAATCACCGCGCTGATCACGAGCAGCAAGCCCCCCAATCCGCCGAACAGCAGAAACGGGAAGACAGCCGCTACGCTTGCATCAATCGCCCAGCCGATCAAAAATGAAAGAAGCGCTCCTCCCAGACTTGCGGATGAAATGAAGAGACTGGTGATTTCCTCTGTAAAAGGCTTTCCAGCCAACGAGGCCAGAGTGACGGCGCACGGAAAAATGCCGGCTGCCGAGAGCCCGATGAAAAATACGAGGAGCAGCTGTGTTTGATGAACCGGAAACCATACCAGAATCAAAAGCAAAACAGTCAAGGCTCCGGCACTGAAGATCAGAAAGGCAACGGAAGTCAAGCGTCCGCCAAAAATACTTGTCAACAAACGCCCGCACACCATTCCCGTCCAAAAAAACGAAACGCTGATCACGCTGATTTCTTCTGCTCCTTTTTCCAGCATCAGCGCCGGCAAAAAGTTTGCGAAATTGGTCTCGATACCCGCATATACAAAAGCGAATATGAGAAAGAGGAAAATGCTTTTTTCTTTCCTTCCGGTTTCAAATATGGCTGACACAGTCGGTTTTTCCTGATAAGTCATTTGACCGGAAGCAGTGTCAGGGGTTTTTCTGCACAAATAAACCACCCACATACACGCAAGCACAAAAACGAAGATAAATAAAGCATACAAGGGGAAATGCCAGGCATATCGTTCCGTAAGGATATAAATAAGAAAAGGAAACAGCAAAGCGCCCAATCCGAAAAAAACCTCTAAAATATTCATCCCCTTCGCATTTTTATCTTGGGCAATCACATACGCTCCCATCGTCGTTTCTAAAGTACCGGCGCCAAAGCCGAGCAAAAACCCCATGATGACAAAAAAGATGAACATATCAAAAAGGAACACGCCTAAAAGCGTTACGAGAATAAGAAGAAGGCCAAACGTCAATACAGCCGCATGAGAGGTGCGCCTGACAAATATCGGCGCAAGCAGGACACCGATTAGAAAACCGGTGAATTGGAAAAAGATCAGGAAGGATAGATCATGAACATCCCGGTGATATTCTTGAATGATATAAGGTGACAGGCTCCCCAGCAGGATATGGATAACCCCTACGAGAAAATAAAACGAACAGCCGAATAGAAATATTTTTTTCATTAGACTCACTCCTTCGTTGCAGACCATAAAACCCTTGCGGCTATTGGCACGGCCGGCAAGGGCTTTTCGCAATGCTAGTTTGCTTGTTTTGAAAGGGACAGCTGCTGACCTTTATTGAAAAATTCATTTAAGTAGAACTGCGTCTTGTATCCATCATCAAAAGTGGCAAGAGGTGCGAAATTGCGATCCCGAACTCCGTTCATCCATTGAATCAGCTGAACTCTGAAGGAATCGGCCCATCCGTAAAATTCATTTTCAGGGTCTGTCAGCCACGTGTCCGGCATTGTTATCATCCGCTCCGTCAATCCGGTCCTCAGCAAAAACTGATTTTTCTGCCGTGAATGATAGTAGAATACGCCGTTTTGGCCATTGACCTCGATGCTAAAGCCGCATTCATCCGCTTTTGTGCATTTTGACGTAATCATATTGACAAACACATGATTTTCAAGCTGGCCGTATACTTCAGAATGATCATCAACATATACCTGTTTTTGTTCTTTTTCTTTGACGACCGTCATCATTTTGACTTTTAAACTGTCCAGTTTAAACGGGCTGTCGAACAAATAAAGAATGAGATCGATTAAATGCACACCCAAATCTCCTAATGCCCCGCTCGTTTTATTGCTTTTCGAATGATCGCGCCAAGTATATTTTTTTCTTCTCAAGGCGCTGTTTTTCTTAAAATGGACATTGATGGACAAGATATCTCCAAGTTCATTGCCGGATAGCATATCTTTTAGGCGCTGAACAAATGTGAGATGGCGGTAATTGAAGCCCATGATCGGAATATAAGCAGATTGAGAAGCCCTGTTTTTCATCTCCTCCGCTTCCTCCATTGAGACAGCCATCGGTTTTTCACACAATACATACTTACCTGCGGCCATCGCTTCAAGCACATGTTCTTTATGGCAAAAGTTCGGCGATGAAACGATGACTGCCGTCGACTGATTCAACAGCTCCTGCATACTGTTAAATGTGGTTCCTCCATATTCAAACGCACATTTGCGCGAGGCAAGCGAGTTGATATCAAAAAACCCGGAAAGCTCGGCACCTTTGACTGTTGAAAGAGCTTTCGCATGAGCTTTTGCAATTCCTCCGGCTCCAATAATTCCGATTTTCATCTAAGGACACTCCTTATCTTTTGATATGGGCTTTTAGCACTTCTAAAATTCCAGCCGTATAGCTGCCTTCTGTCATACGGGAATGGAGCGACTTTGCTTCTGCTGTCGCATTCCCCACCAGATAACCATGTCCGGTTTTTTTAAGCATATCCACATCGTTTCCGCTGTCGCCGAAAGCAAATGAATTCTCCCTCTCTATCGCGAATTTATTCAATATAAAATCCACAATGTACGGTTTGCCTGTCCGCAAAGGGATAAAGTCCACATCATAGCTGTTTTCCGGATCGCCTGCCAAAGGGTTGCAGCGATTGATATTTACTCCTATTTCATGCTCTCTTGCAAGCCGTCTGATGGCTTCAAGCGCCCTCTTATCTGTGTTCTCATCCGACGATCTATAGTAATAGTTGATTTTATAGCGGGAAAAACCATGCTGAGTCTGAGGCACAAGCTCAATCTCATATTTTTTAGAGAGAGTCTGCTTGATTTCTTCGACCAGATCATGGGAGAAATTCGATTCTTGCAATCGGGCTTCCCAATCTTTATCAGAGACTTGGCCTTCTTCAGAGAAATACGTGATCTCAGTGCCAAGGTCACTGGCGACAAAATGCGGAAGATATCGAAAGCCTCCCCGCTTCATTTTTGCAAGAACAGATGACAGGCTGCTCCCGGTCACCCAGCCGAGCAAAATCTTGTGATCGAGATGGTTCGAATGAATAAATGTTTCAAGGTCCATGAGCGCTTTCCTCGATTCATCGGTGATGCTGTGGGCGAAATATGTCTCATCAAAATCGCAAAATACGGCGTACCTCGGCTTGTTTACTTGCTGCAAAGTGTGAAAAGAAAGTGTTTCATGATACGACATCAATTAAGGCCCCCATTACTTTGTCTTGTTCTTCTACGGTGAGTCCCGGATAGAGAGGAAGCTGAAGCATTTGTTTATGCACTGATTCAGTGACCGGCAGCGATGTATGCTGATAATCGGCTTTTACAAGTGGTG